>Ga0209181_10000554_pt1 | contig 69283 bp, 57 predicted proteins | sample MAT05_FD_187208 | JGI IMG/M metagenome (GOLD analysis project Ga0209181, IMG submission 187208) | Freshwater microbial communities from Lake Fryxell liftoff mats and glacier meltwater in Antarctica - MAT-05 (SPAdes) (version 2) | ecosystem: Environmental > Aquatic > Freshwater > Ice > Liftoff... | reverse complement strand
GAGCCGCCACCGCCGCCGCCGCCGCCGCCACCACCACCACCGCCGCCGCCGCCTGAGCCGCCGAAGCTGATCAAGCCGATTGAGATCAAGCAGGTAGAGATTAGGCCGGAGCCACCGCCGGAGCCGCCCGAGCAAGTCGCCGACGTCGTCACCGACAATCCGGAAGGCATTGCTGTGCAGCCGCCGGCGCCACCCGCACCGCCGTCCGATGGTCCGCGTGATGCAGCGCCGTCTGTCGATATGTCGATCATGCGTGCGCGTCCGCCACGCTATCCTCCGGCCATGTTGCGCCGCGGTATCCAAGGTGAGGTGATGTTGCGCATCCTCGTATCCTCAGATGGTAAGCCGGAGAAAATCGAAGTTGAAAAATCCAGTGGCCACCGAGAGTTCGATCGCTCAGCGATGCAGGCAGCGCGTAACTGGCGCTTCAACGCTGGCGTGCGTGAGGGCGCTTCCTTCTCGGGCTGGGCATTGGTGCCCGTCCGCTTCACCTTGTCTGATTGAGGGCTAGGTCATGCAAGATCAGCTTCCTGCAACTCCGGCCATCGCGGACCCCGCTACGGCTGCCGCGGCGACCGATCCGTCGGTCATTCCGGTGGCGGTCGATGCCAGCCAATCCAGTCTCGACGTGCTGTCTGCTCTGCCGCCGGGCACTGATCGCCTGGACGTGATGATGGGTAATACCGATTCGCTGGCACTCTCGAAGATGGGCTTTGGCCACTTGGTCGAGAGCGCTGACGCAGTCGGTATATTTGCCTTCATGATCCTGTTCGTGATGTCGATTCTGGTGTGGTACTACATCTTGCTCAACGGACTTCGCTTGTTTGCTGTGCGAGCGCGCATGGAGCGGGTGATGAATGAATTCTGGGAAGCCACTTCCCCACGCGAGGCCATCGAGCGGCTGAAACTAGAGCCGGCTTATGAACCTTTCAGCAAGATTGCGCTGGATGCGACCTATGCCGCCGAACATCACTCTGATGCACTAGGTGGGCGTATGGCGGAAGCGCTGTCACGACACGAGTTTATCGATCGCGCGGTGCGCGGTGGTGTGAACCGCGAATCCGGGCGCATGGAATCTGGTCTGACCATGCTTGCTTCGGTCGGATCAACGGCACCATTCGTGGGCCTGTTCGGAACGGTATGGGGCATTTACCACGCTCTAATCGGCATTGGTATCTCCGGCGAGGCAACGCTCGACGTGGTGGCAGGCCCGGTCGGCGAAGCGCTCATCATGACCTGTATCGGCTTGGGTGTGGCGATCCCCAGCGTGCTTGCATACAACTACTTTGTTCGCAGCAATAAGGCGTTGAACACCAAGTTCATGACCTTCGCGCACGACTTGCTGGATTATTTTGCCACGGGTAACCGCGTGCGAGGCCAGCGCTTCGGCACCAAACAGCACGCCCCCAGCGCGCAATAATCAGGAGCGCACGAGAATGGCAATGAGCTCAGGTGGTGGTGGTCTGCAGAATGCGGCGCCAATGACCGATATCAACACGACGCCGCTGGTCGACGTCATGTTAGTGCTACTGATCATCTTCATGATCACCGCGCCGTTGATGCAGAACAAAGTGCCGATTTCAATTCCCGAGGCCGCCAACGAGCCGGATTCGACCGAAGAGAAGGCGATCACGCTCAATGTGCAGGATAAGGGTGGTGGTCAGGTGCAGTATTACTGGGTCGATGATCCGGTCGGTGTCGACGGTCTGCTGTCGCGTCTGCAACTCGAAGCGGTCAAGAAGCCGCAGCCAGAAATCAAGATTCGAGGCGATCGCAGTGTGCAGTACAAGCATGTACGCACCGCGCTAGATCTCGCCAAGCGCGCCGGCATCGCCAAAATTGGTTTCGTCACCGCGCCAGGCGAACAATAAGCCTAGCGTAGAACACCAGCGTCTAAGCCGCGCTGCGAATTTCGCGAGCGGCCAGCCAAAAGCAGGAGAGTCACATGGGTATGAGTGCAGGTCCAAGCAGTGGCGGTGGCGGTGGATCGCCGATGGTGGATATCAACACCACGCCCTTGGTCGACGTAATGTTGGTCCTGCTGATCATTTTCATGATCACGGCACCCCTGTTGTCGCACAAAGTGCGTATCAATCTGCCGCAGCAGTCGAACGATCCGGCCGATAAAAGCAAAATCGAGCAGAAGCGACTGGAGCTTCGCGATCTGGGTGGCGCGGTCGAGATTCGTTTGAACAACGATCCGATCAGCCAGGAAGTGTTATTCGCTGAGTTCCGCGAGATGGGCCGAAAGGTCAAGGACGATCAGCCCGAGTACAAGCTGGAGGCGGATGAGACCGTCCCCTACAGCGCCCTCGCCAGCATCTTGGCGGGAGCGAAGCGTTCGCGAATTGAGCGCATCGGTTTCGATAATCTGGCCACGCCGTCGGGCAGCAGTGACGGCATGACGCCACCGCCCGGTTGATCGGTTGAAGGGCTGTCTCGATCGAAGCGTATGGACGCGTTTTAACGTCGACGAAAGGCTGGAAAAGACTTAGCTGACCATACTGAGGCCGACTCCCGACAGGAATCGGCCTCATGGCAATGACCGCAGGACCCAGTTCGGGCATAGCAGCTACAGCGCCTATGGTCGATATCAACACCACGCCTCTCGTGGACGTCATGTTGGTTCTGTTGATCATCTTCATGATCACATCGCCACTCTTGACGCATAAAATCAGTCTTCCGCTAGTCCAGCAAACTGATCAAGATTTGCCCGATCTACGCAAGGTTTTTGAGCGCACGCTGGAACTGCGCGATCTCAGTGGTGCAGTGGAAATCCGTCTCGATAGTGAACCGATCAGCATGCAAGCGCTGCTGACGGAGTTCCGTGCGCAGGGCGCAAAGATCAAAAGCGAGCAGAACGCTTATAAATTGCAGGCAGACGAGAGTGTCCGTTACAGTGCGGTGGCCGACATCCTGGCAGCAGCAAAACGCGCCCATGTGCAACGCATAGGTTTCGATAAATTGGGATCGCCGATTGAAGCGGCCGGTGCCTCATCGTTGTAGTCAGACGGATCGGCGCGTCGCCTGAACGCGTCCGTCCAAGACAAGAGTGTCAATCCACCGCGCGGATCAAGGCCAGATAGGCCGCAACGGTTGGCGCGAGGCCAGCATATAGCGCCTCGTTGATCAAAGCGTGGCCGATAGAAACCTCACGAATGCTGGGCACTGCACCCAGCAGAAGGCTGAGGTTGCGCTGGTCCAGATCGTGCCCGGCATTGATTTCAAGCCCAACACGCTGTGCACGTTCGGCAGCGCTGGCGCACTGTTCCAACCACTGATGGGCATCGTGGCGTTCGAAAGATTCGGCGAATGGACCTGTGTAGAACTCCACGCGTTGCGCACCGAGGTCTGCGGCGCGCGCGAAGTCCGGTGAATCCATATCCATAAATAAGCTCACGCGCATCCCCGCCGCGGTCAGGCGCGAGATCAAAGGGCGCAAGCGCTCGCCATCCTTGACTAAGTCCCAGCCATGATCGGAGGTCAATTGCCCATCGCTGTCTGGAACCAGCGTCGCCTGCTCTGGGACAAAAGTTTCCAACATCGCCATGAAGCCCGGATAACGCGCACTGGGTGGCGAAAATGGATTTCCTTCCAGGTTCATCTCCACGTCTATACACAAGCTACGCAGGGCCGCGACATCCGCAGGGAGCGCGTGGCGCAAATCTGGACGCGGGTGCAGCGTGAGACCATCGCAGCCAGCAGCGATACAAACGCGCGCGGCCTCGACCGGAGATGGCAACTCGCCACCGCGCGAATTTCTCAGTAAAGCGATCTTGTTGAGGTTCACGCTCAAGTGCGTTCGAGTGGTCTTCATCAACTCGTTTCACGTTAAGAATTAAGATGCTTTCACAATATAGCTACTGGTTTGCAGCCGTCTTAGTTGTGTAGGATAGCGCGCTACGCGGCGCGTCCTGCGTCCCGGTACTGCTCAGAAAAACACGAGGGTCAGTCATGGAATCGATGGGCTATATGCATCTGTGGGAAACGTCAGACATCATCGCGAAGGTAGTGTTTTTCGTGATGGTGTTGATGTTCCTGGGTACTCTTTGGTTCATCGTGTCAGTTGCGATGCGCAATTTCGGCATACGCTCCCGCGCGCAAAATGCGATCGAAACCTTCTGGTCGACGACCAATCCGCAAGAAGCGATCCGCGCGATGGAAGCGCAACCGGCCAGTGAGCCCTTCTCCAAGATCGCTTTGGAGTGTGCCAACGCCGCGGCGCATCACGCAAAGAACGAAGGTAGTCGTCTGGTTGAGGCGCTGAATCGCAGCGAATTCATCGATCGCGCACTTCGCCAAGCTGTCAGCCGCGAGAGCGCAAAACTTGAGAACGGTTTAACTTGGCTGGCCTCGGTTGGCTCGACGGCGCCCTTCGTGGGTCTGTTCGGTACCGTTTGGGGCATTTACAACGCGCTCATCAAGATCGGCGCTTCTGGTCAAGCCTCGCTCGACGTCGTCGCAGGTCCCGTCGGTGAAGCACTGATCATGACCTGTATTGGTCTTGGCGTCGCCATTCCGTCCGTGTTGGCATATAACTTCTTCGTTCGCGCCAACCGCGTCACCTTGGCTCAGTTCGACGAATTTGCGCACGATTTGCATGATTATTTTGCGACGGGTGCACGCGTCGGTGCCGGTCCCCAGCCGACCATGCGCGTTCAGGCTCCGGCCCCGCGTCCGGCCCCCGGCAAAGCCTGATTGCTGAAGCTAGCGGTCAAAACAAAGGCCCCGAAAGGGGCCTTTGTTGTTTCTAGGGCGTGTGTTAAAGCTCTATGCGCCGTCCGTACAAAGAGGCTTAAGAACGCCACGGTGCAAGCTTGACGATGCACTTCGGCGCTACCCAAGCGCTGGTTGTAGCGCATGCTGATTTTGACTAGGCCCGAGTCGCGCGCACGGAATTTTCAGCCGGTGTCCCGCACCTGCCGAACCTCATGCATCAATGTGTGCCGGCCGCATGTTCCCGACGCCAGCAACTTCAGGACCGTGAGCCGGTCGGAAGGAAATGGCTCGTCCGTGGCGACCGGGAGATCAATCTATTGCGCGGCATCCCGCGCGATAGATCGAGCGCTCGGTGGTTATGCCGACGAGGTGAGCAACGCACCATGGGGGTGAAAAACGCTGCAGTAGTTGAAGGAAATTGCAGGACGCGGCGCAAGCGTCAGCGCGCTGACGGCGCAAGGCACGCACCGTTATTTTGTCTGCGTCGAGGACAGCGACTGACTATTCTTCTTCGGTCGCTTCGGCATCCGCATCGTCCATTGCGCGTTCGATTTCCGTATAGAAGGTATCGCTATCGAGGCCTTGGCGTAGGGCCGCTGCGGGCGGCTTCAAAGACGTTGCAAGCTTAGGTTCGCTACTGAAGTTGCCATCGCTGGCGCTGGGCAACAGTGACAAAGTCACGAAGGCGATCGCGACAGCCGCGGCGGGCACCAAAAGACGCCTCCCACTGCCGCGCGATATGAGCCGCAGATGACCATAAATAGCCGTTGCCAGCAGCACGCCACTGAGCAGTCTCGACACTGCACTCATGAAGCCATCTGCACCGAGCGTAAAGCCTAGGTAGCCACAGAACGCATCAATGATATTGATCACGAGCACACCCAGCGCGGCGATGCTCAAATGACCGAGATAGTGGAAGCGATGGCTCACCAAGCGATTAGCCATCGACCACGCCAATGCCCACAGCAGGATCACCAGTAGTGCAGGAACCACCGCGGAGGCCACGGCGCCCCATTGCAGCATCTGCGGAGAGATCAATACGCGCTCGATCAGCAACGCGCCGGCACAGGCTAGTAGCGCTGGGATCGCCCATCTGAAGCGATCAACTGCAAACAATCGTGAGGTTGCCAGGGGATCGACCGCAGTAGTTTCCAAGACCTCATTCGCTGCGCGGAAACGTAGCAAGCTGTGGCCCAGCCGAAAATCGATACTGCTTGGCAGCGCGATACGGGCTTCGCGCGCACGCCGCAGGCCGGAAAAGCTGCCATTGACCGAATTCAGATCAAACAGTCCGAGCGCCTCTTCCTCACGAACTTCTGCGTGGTGCGGGCACACATAGATGTCGTCGAGCACCAGATCGTTATCCAGCGCGCGTCCGATACGAAAGGGCAGATGCTCAACACGCACGCGCGAGCGCAGTAAGCCACTGCGATCAATGATCTCAATCACACCGCGAAAGCTCATGGACTTGCACTCCCGCCATCGGCCGCGGAATCTGCGACCGGCGGAGCCGGCGACGCTACCTCGCTCGCCGCTGCGGCAGATGCGGTTGCGTCCGTGCGCCGCAAGCTTTCAGCAAAACGACGTGCAAAGCCAAGACCGCGTTCGCGCGCTACGCCGGTGAGAATCAGCGTGGATTGCAGTGCTTGGTCGCTACGATCAAGTACGATCTGGCGCTGAACAATGTCATACAGATCTGTAAATTCGCGATAGCGGCGCACGCACACCATCATCTTGCTTTTGGTGCCGGCGTGCTCGAAAAAATCTCCGGAACAGCTAAATCCGGTCATGGTGCTCTTCTCGCCGCCAAGATCACCATAGAAGCTGCCAAATCCACGTTCCATGAGAGACCAGAAGCGTACGGCGCCCATTTTCCGCGTGCTGCGCAAGGCGTGTTCGAAGCGAATCGCCCCGGTTTTCAAAGTTCCGGAAATGAATACGTCGTCCTCACTCTGACAGGATAGTTCAGTGCGATCGATCAGGCGTTCTTTGCTCTGGTCGGTTTGGCTCCAACAATTCACATAACGTGCGATAGCGCCCGGTACTTCAAACGGACCCAAGCGAGTGATCACAAAGGGTGTACTCAGCAACTCTCCGAGGTAGTGCTCTTGATTCGCGCGCAACTGCTCGCCAATGCGCCCGATAAGTTCACCGCGGGTCGCGGCATCGTCGCGAGTGAGTAGACCGATCACATACTTGGATGGCACCACAAAGCTGACCTGATTGCCCGCCGTGGCCACATTGACGCCTATCACATTGCCATTTCGGTCGATCGCTGGCCCGCCGCTCATTCCAGGATTGATTGAGGCCGTGAGATGGATGCGCTCGTACAGGGATTTATCGAGCAAACCATTGTACGTGCCCTCGACAATGGTCAATCCCAGATCGTACGGGAAGCCCAACGGAAAGATACGCTCGCCCATATTTGGCAGATTGCTTTCGACTGCCAGAAATTTTCGCCCGGACAAATCCGGGCTCTGTAGCAACGCAAGGTCGTGGACGACATCGACATCCAGCAGTTGCAGCGGACCGCTCGCCCCATCACCCGTATGCCATTCCGCACGATGCTCGCCCGGATGGTGGACGAAATCGGCGACAACATGGAAGTTGGTGATGAGCCGGCCGTCATCGCTGATCAGAAAACCGCTGCCAATGGAACGCTTGGCGCCACCTTGGGCATCGATGATTCGGATTTGGACGACAGAATCTTTGTGTCGCGCAAATACCTCTTCAGTCGCCCACTCTTCCGACCATGCGGGCGGTAGCAGCGAAACGAAAGCTAGTGTAATCAAAAGGATACGCATTCTAGAGAGGTGCTCGAAAGTCGCTTGGTGCAGACACCATATGATCCATTCAGTATGCCTGAGCCGCCCGTTTTCACCGCGTGTGCAGGCGGCGCGTGCGTGGCAGAATGATGGCGCCGCACATCACAGGAGTTGAGTCATGAGTAAAGGCATGAATCAAAAGAAGGACGTCAAGAAGAAGCCCAACAAGACGCTGAAGGAAAAGCGTCTTGAGAAAACCGAAAAGAAATCGGGCAAGGCTTGATGCAGCACGCCGCGCCGTTCAGAGTCACGGCGCGGCGATCTTTTCATCGAGCGGTGCATATCCAGTTTAAGTGTAGGCGCGCTTGGCCTTGGCCTACCACGCGCTTTCATGGCCATGATTCGCCGCCAACTCGGAACACGTGGCGGCACGGTTAGCGCAGCCTTAAGGCCGCAAACCAAACCTCGCGCGCGGGTCAACCGCCGTTGTCTAGTTGCTCATCCAACTTGCGCTTTTGCTCGAGGCTCTTCGCTTCCACAGCCTTGGCTTTTTCCATCGCTGCGATCTGGTCATCAAGTACAGTTGACTGTGCTTTGGGGTCAGGAGCACGGACATCGTCGCCGCAGCCGAACAGCGATCCCAGCAGCAGAAACATTAGCAACGCACGCATATCGACAACTCCAGGGGATGGAAGACCTGCAGTGTGCGCCTTCGTGAATCGGCAGGTGTGCGGGCTTGGACGCACAATGTGAATAGAATGCGGTTTACCGCTTGAGATTGTCCGCATGCGCAACTCCGCATTGATTGCATTCGTTTGCGTCGCGCTGCCGCTGTCTGCCAGCGCGACGCCCCCGCCACAGCCGCAAGAATCCACATACGTGATCAAAGAAGAAACGCTCAGCGTTGAACGTCTTTATGAGGATCCCGCCTTGACCGGAGTCGCCCCGCGGCTGCTGAAGCTATCGCCGGACGGCCAGCGCGTGAGTTTTCTGCGCGGCAAACCGCAAGACCAAATGGTTTTCGACTTGTGGGAGTACCACATTGCCAGCGGTAAGACGCGATTGCTAGTCGATTCCACCGCATTGACCGGCGGTGTTGCGGAAGTCTTGTCGGATGAGGAGAAAGCGCGGCGTGAACGCCAACGTATCGCGGGCAGTTCGGGGATTGTTGAATATCAATGGTCGGCGGATGGCCAGCGACTGATGTTCCCGATCGCCGGCGCACTTTTCGTGGTCGTTGTCGATGCCAAAGCAGGTACGTCGGCGCGTCAATTGACGAGCGCGGCGGACGGTTTTGCAACAGATCCGAAATTCTCGCCCAAGGGTAAATACATTAGTTTTGTGCGCGATCGCAGCTTGTTTGCGATCAATATCGCCAGCGGCAAAGAAATCGCATTGAGCCCAAAGGCCGACGGCACGATCAGTTACGGCATGGCCGAGTTCGTGGCGCAGGAGGAAATGGATCGTAGTACCGGCTATTGGTGGTCTGACGATGACCGAGCTGTTGCCTATGCACAGGTTGACGAAGCACCCGTCGCGATCGAGAAGCGCTTTGAGATCTACGCCGATCGCGCCGATGTGATCGAGCAGCGCTATCCGGCTGCGGGGAAGGCGAACGCTGAGGTTCGTCTATTTACACGCTCAATAGGCGCAGCCGAACCGCGCGAAATTGATCTGGGCGAGAACCGTGATATCTATTTGGCGCGCGTCAACTGGATGCCGGGTCACGCGCAGCTTCTGGTGCAACGGCAAAGCCGCGATCAACGCACGCTCGACTTGTTACTCGTCGATGCGGCGACCGGGTCCGCCCGCATCGTGCTGACAGAAAACAGCCCAACCTGGATCAATCTGCACAATGATCTACGCGTGCTCGAAGCGGGTCGCTCCTTCATCTGGGCGAGCGAGCGTAGCGGCTTCAAGCATCTGGAGTGGCGCAATATCGACGGCTCTCTCAAGCGTGAACTGACGCGCGGTGAGTGGGTGGTCGATGGCCTAACTGCAGTCGACGAGAAACTTGGCCGCATCTATTTCTCTGCCAATCGTGACCATCCGCTACAAAAACATAGCTATTCAGTCGCGCTGGCCACGGGCAGTGCAGAGGCACCCGAGCGCATCACAGACGGCGGCGGCTGGCATGAGACGGTGTTCAGTCAAAACGCCAGCGTTTACGTCGACACCTGGTCCAACGAAAACACACCACCGCAAGTCCGACTACACGCATCAAACGGTAAGGAACTCGCCGTTCTGGAACAGAACCGCGTTGACGCAGATCACCCTTACTACCCATTTCTAGCTGCGCATCGGCGCCCTGAGTTCGGCACGCTCAAATCTGCAGATGGCCAGGTCTTGCATTACCGACTGATCAAGCCGCGTGGATTCACCGCGGATCAGCGCTATCCCGTGGTTGTACGCGTGTATGGCGGCCCCCACGTGCAATACGTACAGCAGCGCTGGGATGAACGCTGGGGACTATTTGATCAGCTACTTGCGCAGCGGGGATTCGTGGTCTTTTCGCTCGACAATCGCGGCAGCGCGCGCCGCGGTGTGGCATTCGAATCGCCAATCCACCGCCAAATGGGCGGACCAGAAGTTGAGGATCAGATGGTTGGAATCCATTGGCTTGCGCAGCAGCCCTTCGTTGATCCCAAACGTATCGCAAGTTTCGGCTGGAGCTACGGTGGCTATATGACCACCATGCTGCTGGCCAAACATTCCGATGCCATTGCCGCGGGTGTCGCCGTGGCCCTGGTTTCGGATTGGCGCCTTTACGACACGCACTACACCGAGCGTTACATGGACAACCCCTCGACGTATGCCTCGCACTACGATCAAAGCGCGGTCTTCGCGCATCTGGCCGGGCTCACGTCCAAGCTTTTCGTCATTCACGGTATGGCCGACGACAATGTGTTGTTCACGCATGCGACGCGGCTGATGGCGGAGCTACAAAACCAGGGCACGCGCTTCGATTTGATGACCTATCCGGGTGGCAAGCACGGCCTCAATAACTCGACCGCAATGCGCAAACATGTGTTCAACGGCATCTTGCAGTGGCTTGAGCGCACGCTGAAGGCGCCATAGGCGCTCGCGGGCAAGCCAAGCAATCGTGCAGTTGTGGGGGCGGTGAGCAAAACAAGCGCAACATCTGTTTCGCGGCGATCCGATCGTGCCCCGCGCCTCTGAACGCGCAAGGCAAGATCGCCGCGGATACCCCTAGTGCAGCGTTGCGCCGTGTGGCGGTGAATCCTCAGGTGGATGGTCGTGCCAATATTGGCGAACATCAATCAACAGGCCCGGCAATTGTTGCAGCACTTCTTCGCGCTCGTGATCTGAGAGTTCGGCGAGCTCTGAGCTGCGCAGGCCCGAGAACACGCCATCGTCTACGCCCAACGCGACCACGGGCGCGAGCATTTCGATCAGTGTGGCGTCTTCCTGCATGCGCGATTCCCAGGCGTCTGTATTCAAATCGACGCCCAGACTGAAGCCATTGCACCAGCCACCCGTATCGACCACGCGTTCGCCGTTGGCCTGCTCTTCTTCGGCGAAGATCGAGTCATACATATTGTGTTCCAGGCCGCTGATGATGCTGGCCTCCAATTGCAGCAGCAGGGTTAGCAATCGCTGCAGGGATTCGCCCTCGGCACCGGCCGGTTCGCCACCCAGAATCACCGGCAACCAGATTTCCGGCCCCACGGGATACGGCCCAACCGCCAAAGCCGTGAGCAGGCCCTGCGCGCCGTCCAGGTGCAAACCGTCCTCTGCACCCATTGCATCGAGCAATTGATCCAGTTCTTCGTAGTCCTGCTCATCGAGCACGATGGATTCGCCACGCAGCCTTCGACTCATGCGCCAAGCCCCACCCACACGGGCGCATGGTCGGATGGCCGATCCCAGCTTCGAGGTTCACGATCAATGCCCACAGCAACGACCTCGCCCACAAGCGCAGGCGACACCAGGACTAAGTCGATACGCAGTCCCAGATTGCGGCGGAAGCCCCCTTGTCGGTAATCCCACCAAGAGTACAAACCGCCCTCGCTCTGCTTCAGCCGAAAGCTGTCAACCAGTCCCAGTTTCAAAAGCGCGCCAAGCGCGCTGCGTTCAGGCGTCGAGCACAACACGGATTCGTACCAAAGTGCGGGATCGTGCACATCTCTATCGTCGGGCGCGATGTTGAAATCACCCATCACCAGCAGTCGCGGATGCTGAGCGATCTCGTCGGCTAGCCAGTCGCGCAGGGCCGCGAGCCAGCCGAGTTTGTAGGCGAACTTCTCACTGCCCACGGCTTGCCCATTGACCACATAGAGATTGATGATGCGTACACCGGCAACTGTGGCCGCCAATACACGCCGCTGCGGATCCTTAAGCCCCGGGATGTCACGTATCGGATCGTGTGCCGGCTCACGTGATAGCAAGGCCACACCGTTGTAAGTCTTCTGGCCGCTGACCAAAGAGTGATAGCCGAGTGCCGCGATCTCATCGCGCGGATAGGCCTCGTCGACCAGCTTGATCTCCTGCAAACCCACCACATCCGGTTGCGCCGCAGCGAGCCATTCGGTCAGATGCGGCATGCGAACCTTGAGAGAATTAACGTTCCAGGAGGCGATTTTCATTTTGTCTTCAAAGTTCTGCTTCTGAATGATTCTATTGGCGTTGGATTTCTACGGCATCCCGCAGATATCCGATTACCGGGCAACGGTGGGCACAAGAGGGCGCTTCGCCAGTGTTTGGGCGCGTGGGGTCGCACATCACTGCAACACGCGTTGAATATGACGAAAATCAGCAGGGTTCTGCATGGGTCATCTACCCGTAGCCGTAAGTTCAATCTGCTTAAGGCAGCGCAGGTCCAGTGTACAAGTTGCTAAGTGACGGCGGAACGAGAATTGACTTGCCAGCGCGCGTGGTTGTGTAGTCGGCACTTGTTGCTCACCGGCGAGCGAGCACCGTGCATGGAGGCAATCGGGCCGCGCCATGGCTTCCAATCCGTACACCTGTTGCGATCCCGCGCCTTCATTTCTCGCGGCACGCTACCTTTGTGCAATGGTGTCGATCGGTAACACAGCGGAGGCACGGACATCGTGCCACGACTTGCCACTGAGTTTAAAAGCTCGTGCCAGCCCGCAGCGCAACTAGGTCGCGATCGAAACACGGGCCCACCGGCCGCATTTCGCCCGAATCCAACATTCGCCTGCCTGAATACGCCGCGTCGCCTAACGCTATCCTAACTTTCTAAGCGCGCTACCCGTGTCGCGCGGATAGAAATTCAATGGAGCCGATGGATTCCCCGCTGCCCGAGGCGACTCCCAGCCCATCGTTCATGCACCGCGCGAAGCGAGCGCTGGTCGGCCAAGTGGATTGGCAGCCGCCAGCATGGGTGCGCTGGCTGCGTGCGCATCGTGGGCCAGTTGCAGCCACCCTGGTTGCGCTTGCATTGATCGCATACGGTATTTTTTGGTGGGTGAATCGGCCAGCGCCGATCGTCCCGAATGCGGTTTCGGTCACGCTGAGCGCTCCTCGATCGAGTGACTACACGGTCGAAGCAATCACTATTCCGCCGCTGCGTTTGAACTTCTCAGGTTCTGCGGCGCCGCTGGAACATATCGGAAAAGCCGCCGTTGGCATCCGATTGGAACCGAGCATTGCGGGCTCATGGTCCTGGGAAGACGATCACACGGTCGTATTTATGCCCGCGAGTGATTGGCCGATTGCGCAAGCCTACGAAGTGCATATCGACCCCAAGATAGCGATGGCACCGGATGTGCCGCTGGCCCCCGGCGATCTCGAATTTACACTGCCAGTGTTCAGCGCGAGCTGGCAGTCGCAGGAGTTTTACCAGGATCCGCAGGATGCGAATCTGAAAAAGGCGGTCTGGGCTTTGAGCTTTTCGCACCCGGTGGACACGGCGAAGTTTGAGGGCGCGATTTCGGCACGGATGTTCGATGGCGCAGGTCGCGTGTTACCGTCACCAAAGCTCTCCGTGCAATACGATGAGCACAAACTCAAGGCGTGGGTTCACAGCGAGCCGTTGGCCCTGCCTCCGAATGGTGGGATGGCCCATCTTGATGTGCCGCCGAGCGTGGTCTCGTCCTTGGGCGGCCCGCCGATCGCGGGTGCAATGAGTGAAACGGTGACCTTGCCGGCGCTCTACAGTGTGCGTGTCAATGAGCTGACGCCGACGCTGGTCGATAATGATCGTTTTGAACCCGAACAGGTTCTGATCCTCGCCTTCAATTTGGCGATGAAGGATCGCGATGTGCAGGCGAATACGCGCGCGTGGCTGTTGCCGGAGCGCAATCTGGCCATCCCAAAGGAGCAGCAATCAACGCCGTATGCGTGGTCAGAATCGGAGATCGACGAGAAGCTGCTGCGGCAATCCGAAGCGGTCAAGCTTGAGCCAATTACCGCTGAGCGCGAGTTCATTGAAGTTCACAGCTTTAAATACACAGCGCCGGTAGGACGCCATCTCTATGTGCGCGTCGACAAGGGGCTGAAGTCTTTTGGCGGCTTCATTTTGGGCAAGCCCTATACTTCAGTTTTTGCGGTTCCTGAATACCCACGCTTACTCAAATTCGTCGGCCAAGGCTCGCTGCTGTCATTGCGCGGTGAGCGTCGGGTCACCGTGGTCTCGCGCAATTTACCGGCCATGCGTTTGGAGATCGGCCGCGTACTGCCGACACAATTGCACCATCTGGTGCAATTCAACCAGGGCGATTTCAGCTCGCCGCAGGTGTGGGATATTGGCGAGGACAGCTTGGTCGATCGGGTGGAAAAGCGCGTAAGCCTGCCGACGAATAGTCCGTCTGAGAGTCACTACCAGGGCATTGATCTTGGCGAATTCTTTAGCGCCGAGCGCCACGGCGTGTTCCTGCTGTCTTTGCGCACCCTCAGCGATAGCGAGGCGCAGAGCGCGCCTGAGACCACCATCGCCGACGATGCCGGCGAGGTGATGGATACGCGGCTGGTCGTGCTCACTGACCTCGGTGTCGTGGCTAAGAAGAATCTCGACAGTTCACGCGAGATCTTTGTGCAATCGCTGCATTCCGGTACCGCTGTGGTGGGGGCACGCGTGGCGGTGATTGCTCGCAATGGCGAAACCCTGGCTGCGGCCGAGACCGATGCGCAAGGCCATGCATCTTTACCCTCGCTGGATGCCTTCCGGCGCGAGAAACATCCAACCATGATTGCCGTCAGCCTTGGCGAAGACGCGTCCTTCTTACCGCTGAATAACGAAGGTCATGCGCTGGATCTGTCGCGCTTCGACATCGGCGGCGAAAGCAATGAACTCGATGGTGGCACGCTCAAAGCGACTTTGTTCTCGGATCGGGGTTTATACCGGCCGGGAGACACGATCAATCTGGGTTACATCGTGCGCGCCGCGGATTGGCAGCAGTCGTTAGCTGGGATTCCGCTACATCTGGAGATCGTCGATTCGCGCGGCAGCGTGGTTCAAAGCAAGCGTTTGAGCCTTAACGCCAGCGGATTTGATGGCTACTCGCTGACGCCCACGGAGGGTGCGCCGAGTGGCACATGGACGGCCACTTTGTCGCTGGTGCGCGATAAGGCGACGTTGGTGCCGCTCGGCGAAACCACCGTGCAAGTGCGCGAATTCTTGCCCGACACCTTGCGCGCACGCGCCACGCTGAGCGCGCAGCGCGCCGAAGGTTGGGTACGTCCAGACGGGTTGAAGGCACATGTGGACGTCGAGAATTTGTTCGGCACGCCGGCGCAGTCGCGACGCGTGGAAGCGAGTGTGGTATTGCGGCCTGCATTTCCGAGTTTCCTCAGTTGGCCCAATTGGAATTTCTATGATCCCTTGCGCGCCACCGAGGGCTTCAATGAGCCCCTGAGCGAGGGCACCACTGATGCGGACGGCAAGGCCGAGTTCGACTTGGGCTTGAGTCAATACGAACGCGCGACCTACCAGCTCAGTTTCCTCGCACGCGCGTTTGAACCGGGTAGCGGCCGCAATGTGGCGGCGCAAGTCAGCACACTGGTCTCAGCCAACGATTATCTGGTCGGCATCCGCACGGTAGACGAACTCAGCTACGTCAAACGCGGCGCCACGCGCGCGATCGATATCGTCAGCATTGGCGACGATGCCAAGGCTAAGGCGGTAGACGGGCTACACGTCGTGGTGATCGAACGCCGCTTCGTGTCCATCCTCACCAAGGAAGATTCCGGGCTGTACAAATACGTCTCACAAGAACGCAAAATCCCGGTCAGCGATACACCGTTGCCGGCAAAAGCTGGCGAGCAGAAAATCACGCTGAAGACTGATCTACCGGGCGAATTCATTGTCGAGATCCGCGACGCGGCGGGCGAGTTGGTCAACCAGACTTCCTATTCGGTCGCCGGCCAAGCCAATGTCCAGCGCTCGCTGGAGCGCAACGCCGAACTCGCCTTGAGCCTATCGCAAGCCGATTACCGCGCCGGTGAGGAGATCGAAATCAGCGTCCGCGCGCCTTATGTGGGCAGCGGTTTGATCACTATCGAGCGCGAAAAAGTCTATGCGCACGCTTGGTTCCGCGCCGACACCACCAGCTCGGTGCAACGCATTCGTATTCCCGCGGATTTCGAAGGCAGCGGCTATGTGAACGTGCAGTTTGTGCGCGATCCAGAGTCGGACGAGGTCTACATGAGCCCGCTGTCGTATGCGGTCGCGCCCTTCTCGGTCGATCGCGGTGCGCGCACCTTGCCGGTTTCGATCAAGATTCCGCCAGTCTCAAAGCCGGGTGCTGAGATTGACTTGCAGGTCACCACCGATGGTCCCGCGCGCGTGATCGCCTTTGCGGTCGACGAGGGCATCTTGCAGGTGGCGCGCTATCAACTCGGCAATCCGCTCGATCATTTCTTCAAGAAGAAAATGCTTCAAGTGGAGACCGCGCAAATCCTCGATCTGATCCTGCCCGAATTCTCGCGCCTGCTTGCCGCGTCAGCACCGGGTGGCGATGGCGAAGGCGATATGGCCAAGCATCTGAATCCCTTCAAACGCAAATCCGAGCGCCCAGCCGTTTGGTGGTCTGGCGCGACCGATATCGACGGCGAGCACACCTTCAAGTTCTCGATGCCCGATCACTTCAATGGCCAGATTCGCGTGATGGTGGTGGCGGTGAGTCCGGCGCGTATCGGCGTGAAGGAAACGAAAGCGCTGATCCGCGGCGACTTCGTGCTGACGCCGACGGTGCCGACGCATGTGGCGCCCGGCGACGAATTTGAGTTACCGGTGGGCATTGCCAACACCATCGATGGCGGCGGCAGCGAAGCCGTGCCGGTCAGCTTGCGTGTGCAATTGCCCAAGGGATTGACGCAAGTGAGTGCGGCGCCAACGCCGCTGATGTTGAAGACCGGATCTGAAGGCAAGACCAGCGTGCGCCTCAAAGCAGGCGATACGCTGGGCGCGTTGTCGATTGTTTTGATCGCCGAATCGGGTCAGCGCAATGTCAGCCGACGCATTGAGTTGTCCTTAAGGCCCTCGATCGTCGCGCGTCAAGACTTGCGCATTGGGCGTGCGGACCGTCGGACAGAACTTAAAGATCTTCGCAATATGTACGCCGAACGCGCTACGCGCCAGCTCTCAGCGTCGACCTCGCCTTTCGTCGCTGCCGAAGGGCTCGCCGCCTACCTCGGCGATTTCCCGCATCGTTGCACGGAGCAATTGTTGAGCCAATCGATCCCGGCGCTGGTGTATGCGGCCAGACCCGAATTTGGCCGTGTGCATGGCGCTGATACGGGCGCGTTGCTCGCGGAACTGCGCGCGCGCCAGAATGCGCAAGGTGGTTTCGGGCTGTGGATCGCCACACCCGACGCCGATGCCTTTGTCTCCGCCTATGCCATGTTCTATCTGATCGAAGCGCGCGAACGTGGGGAGTCTGTGCCGGCCGATCTGCTGCAAGCGGGCAACCGCTATCTCGCCGCGATGGCCGCCGATGCCGCACTAACGCAGTTGTATCAGCTACGTGCGCGCGCCTTTGCCACCTATTTGTTGATTCGTCAGGGTCAAACCGCCACGCACCTTTTGAGCGCGGTGCACGAGCAGCTCAAGCGTGACTATCCCAAGACATGGGAAGGCGATACGACTGCGATGTTCCTGGCGGCCAGCTATCAACTACTCAAACAGGCGGCGCCCGCGCGTGAGCTGATTCGCAAACCCTTGCTGCGCGTGAGTGCCGAAGCCGCTACGCCCTACAACGGCTATGCCAACTTCAGCGATGCCAATATCGAGTCGGCATGGACGGTGTACTTGGCGCAGAAGCATTTTCCGGCGGCGGCTGAACGCATTTCGGTGGGTGCGATCGAGCATTTGCTGGCGCCGATCAAAGACAACACCTACAACACCTTGTCGTCGGCGCTGGTGGTGTTGGCACTGGAGGCTTATGGCGATGCCAAGGCCGTGAAAGGCTTGCCGAGCTTGAGTGCGGCCAGGGGAAATGGCCCTGAGCGCGCGTTTGGGAAGGCCTTTGGGCAACTGGTGCGCGGCAATTACTTGAGTACCGACGAGCGCCTCATGGTGCAGCCGCCGACCGCAACGCCAAGCTGGTTTGTGCTCGCGCAATCCGGTTACGACCGCGTTCCGCCGCAGCAAGTGCAGAACCAGGGCCTGGAAGTGCTACGCGAATACCTGGATGCGCAAGGACACGTGTTGAAGAGCGCGCAGCTCGGCCAGGAAATCACCGTGCGACTGCGCCTGCGCGCGCTGGATGCGCAGGTGCGTGGTGAGATCGCGGTGGTGGATCTGCTGCCGGGCGGATTTGAGCCAGTGGTGCAGATGCCGCCGCCCGCGCCCGATGCTGACGACGAAGGCTCGAACGAGGATGGCATGCCGACGCCGGTGATCCCGACGCTAGCACTCCCAGGCACCACCTTGGCGACGCAACATATCGAGCAACGCGAGGACCGGGTGGTGCTGTATGCCACCGCAAACGCCGGTGTTGCGGAATTTTTGTACAAGATCCGGCCAAGTAATCCGGGCACTTTTGTGATTCCGCCGACGTACGCCGAATCCATGTACGAGCGTAAGGTCTATGCGCAAGGTGGCCCGGCCGGCAGCATTGACGTGAGCGCGGAGCCGGCTGCAGCACCATCGCCTTAAATGGGCGTTGGCGCGAGTGCCGAGGACATGGGCGCCGAGGACGCGAAACGCCGCAATGTCGTGAACTTGCGAAGTTCGCGTCCGCGCTGGCGCAAGCGCGCAAGTATGCTGCTGTGGCTGCTGCTGACAACGACATCAATACTGGTGCTGATCCGAACGCTGCCGCACCCGCCATTGTCGGCCGGTCAGCCGCAATCGGTGGCGGTCTACGACCGGCATGGGGTGCTGCTGCGATTGCAGTTGGCGAGCGACGATCGTTATCGCTTGTGGATACCGCTCACGCAGATGTCGCCGTCGCTGGTCGAGGGCGTGCTGCTACACGAGGACGCCTGGTTCCGCTGGCACCCAGGATTCAACCCGGTGAGTTTGCTGCGCGGCGCCTGGAGCACTTATGCGTCCGGCGAAGCGCGCGTGGGTGGATCGACGATCACCATGCAATTGGCGCGGCTGCGCGGCCGCTTGTCCACACGCACGCCGCTCGGAAAGCTGCGGCAGCTAGCGCACGCGATAGCGCTCGAAGCTCGCTATAGCAAAGACGAGATTCTGGAGGCTTACCTGAATCTTGCGCCCTACGGTGGCAACATCGAAGGCGCGGGCGCAGCCAGCTTGATCTATTTCGACAAACCGGTCGCGAAGCTCACTTTGCCCGAGGCACTCACCCTGGCGGTTTTGCCGCAGGCACCCTCGCGGCGTGGACGCCTAGCCGCGGGCCGAGCAGGCGCGGAGATTGGAACCGCGTTGCGCGGTGCGCGCGACCGCTTATATGCGCGCTATCGCGACCGGCATCCCGCGGATGTCTCAAATGACGCCTTGATCGGCTTGCCACTCGCGTTGCGTGCTTCGCGAGAACTGCCTTTTGGCGCACCACATTTTGTCGAACGTGTGCTCGCGGAGCGCTGGCGCCATGGTGGCGGCGACGCACGGATCGTGACGACACTGGACCTGGATCTGCAGCAATTGCTGGAACGCCGTATCAGCGCACACTTGCTACGCATGCGCAGCAAAGATTTGCGCAATGCCAGCGCCATACTCATCGATACGCGCGATATGGGTGTGCGCGCGCTGATTGGATCAGCCAACTATTTCGATGCCAGCATCGCCGGACAGGTAAACGGCACGCGGGCGAAGCGCTCGCCGGGATCGACGTTGAAGCCATTTATCTATGGTCTGGCGATCGACCAGGGTGTGCTCCATCCGGCATCCGTTTTGCGCGATGTCTCGACGGCTTTCGGGCGCTTCACGCCGGAGAACTTTGACGGTCAGTTCTTGGGTCCGGTGACCGCGGGCGATGCACTGATCCGCAGCCGCAATATTCCGGCGGTCTACGTTGCCGCCCAGCTCGCGCATCCAAGTTTCTACGAGTTCCTGCGCAGCGCCGGCATCACGCGCATGGCCAGCGCCGAGCACTATGGGCTGGCGCTGGTCCTCGGCGGCGGGGAGGTCAGCATGGAAGAACTGGGCAGTCTCTATGCGATGTTGAGCAATGATGGCCAGCTCCGTGGCTTGCAGTTTTTACCATCCCCAGTGACGCGCGCCGCAGCGCCAAGTAGCCAAGCGCCGCAGTTGCTCAGTGCGGAGGCCGCTTTTATCGTGCGCGATATGTTGCGCCAGAATCCACGCCCCGATTTGCGCACGCTGGCCACCACGGATGCGCAAGCCGTAAGCTGGAAGACTGGCACTAGTTGGAGTTTTCGCGATGCCTTTAGTGCCGGCATTGTCGGGCCCTATGTGCTGATCGTGTGGATGGGCAATTTTGACGGTAAGGGTAATCCGGCCTTGGTAGGCATCGATGCCGCCGCGCCATTGTTCTTCTCCATCGTCGACGCACTGCGTGCCGCCAATGTGGACTTGTCCGAACCGCCGCGCCGTTGGCCCTTGAATCTTCGCCGCGTGGAAATTTGTCGAGCTTCGGGCGATTTACCCAATGTGCATTGCCCCAAACGTGGGCTAACTTGGTTCATTCCGGGCGTCTCGCCGATCCGCGTCAGCCGCATCCATCGTGCCGTGGCGGTCGATATCGCCACCGGAAAACCTGTATGCGGCAAGCGAGAACCGACGACCACGCGCACCGAGATTTTCGAGTTCTGGCCCAGCGATCTGGCAGAAGTTTTCGCCAAGGCCGGGATCCCTAAGCGCAAACCACCGACCGGCGCCGACTGCGGCGGCGCGCAGGATTGGCAGGGATCGCCGCCACGCATCGTGTCGCCCTTGCGCGGCACGCGCTACGCCTTGCGCGTGCACCGCGAAGATCAGCGCGAGATCGGCTTGCAAGCCAATGCGGACGCCGACGTACGCAGCCTCTATTGGTTCGCAGACGATCAGTATCTAGGGGAAAGCGCCGTCGGCAAAGCACTCGCCTGGACGCCAGCCCGAGCCGGCGTTTATGGACTACGCGTGGTTGACGACCACGGCCGAGTGGCGGAGCGCGAACTGGAAGTTCTGCTGGAACAATGAGTCAGGTTTCGCTTACGGTCTCAATGAAAAGTTAGCATAAGTGATTGATTTTAATTGGATCAAACGTAGATGCGTTGCGGTGAATAAGCGTCCTAAACCGTTATTGCCCGTGTTAAGTTTCTGTCGGAAACTGCACACGGTCTCTGAACTTAGGGTTCGTCAGTTCGAAAAAACGGCCGCAGCCCTTGACTCGTCGTTGCGAGATCAAGCCAGCAAATTCGGTGCTCCGCTCCCCTCTCCCACGCTTTTTTGGGAGAGGGGCCGGGGGTGAGGGTGCTCTCTCGCACGCTCGCACACCGCGAAAAAGTTCTTCGTCTGCCGCTACGATGGGATCCTCGCAATGGCGGTCGTCCGATGGAGTGCGTGGTCAGGCAGGGCGCGAGCAGAAGACATGGCTCTTCTATGGAGCCGACGAGCAACGCAGCATGACGGCGAAATACGCGGAAATAGTTGAAGGTGTTTGGGGCACCACACCAGTGGCACGGCTAATCAAAGCGCTCGAATAATTTGTCTAATCCACGCGGTTGCGAGCGTGCGTACTGTTTGGGTGCGACCACGCTGGCGCCGAGTTTGGCCGCGGCGTGCCAGGGCCAGCGCGGCTCGTAGAGCATGGCGCGTGCGAGTGCGACGGCGTCGGCCTGGCCTTCGGCGAGGATGGCTTCGGCCTGCTCGGCCTGCGTGATCAAGCCCACGGCAATCACCGGAATGCCCACCACGCGCTTGATCTGCTCGGCGAAACCGACTTGATAGCCGGCACCCAGTTGAATTTCCTGCGCGGGCGACATGCCGCCGGACGACACGTGGATCGCGGTGCAGCCGCGTGCTTCCAGTGCTTGCGAAAAGGTCATGCTACTGGCCACATCCCAGCCATCAGGCATCCAATCCGACGCCGACAGACGCACCCACACCGGCATCTCGTCCGGCACCGCAGCGCGCACCGCGTCGAAGACCTCCAGCGGAAAGCGCATCCGATTGTTGAGGGTGCCGCCGTAATCATCACTGCGCTGATTGGCGATGGGCGACAGAAACTCATGCAGCAGATAGCCATGTGCGCAATGAATCTCGATGCCATCGAGTCCGAGACGATGGCTGCGGATGGCGGCCTTCACAAATTGCGCGCGAATACGCTCCATCCCGACGCGATCCAGGGCTTGTGGAGCTCGTTCGCCCGCAGCAAAGGGCAGCGCCGACGGCGCCCATGTCGCCCAGCCGCCGGCCTGATCTAAGCCAATTTGGCCGCTCCCATTCCACGGCGCGCGCGTCGATGCCTTGCGGCCGGCATGCGCGAGTTGGATCGCGATCGGCATCGAGGAATAGCGTCGCACTGAGCCCAGCACATCTGCTAGAGCCGCCTCATTGGCATCCGAGTACAGCCCCAAATCTTCAGGCGAAATGCGCCCGTCGGCTTCGACGGCGGTGGCCTCGATGATCAGTAATCCGGCGCCGGAGAGCGCCAAATGCCCCAAATGGATGCGATGCCAATCTGTCGCCGAGCCATCCACCGCCGAGTACTGGCACATTGGCGCAATCCAAATGCGATTGCGCAGCGTCAGCTTTCCGAGCGACAGTGCTTCAAATAATCGACTCACGGGTCGGATCCGGCGAACTTAAGACTGCTCAGAAATGCAGCAAATCAGCCCGATTTCAAGGCGCCGCGGCGAGACGCGCTTCGATCCATTGGGAAATATCGCGGATCTCTTCGGCGCAGACCGAATGCGGCATCGGGTAGCTACGCCATTCAACGGGATTGCCCAGCGCCTTGATCCAGTCGCGGCTCATCACACCCAGTGCCTCAGGGACGACGGGATCAAAACGTCCGTGCGCCATGAAAATCGGCACAGAATGGCTTTCCGGGGCTGCCTCTTGTGGGAAGGTGGTGTTCAATGGCAAATAGGTCGACAGCGCAATCAAGCCCAGTAGCGGTTTGGGTTGGCGCAAGCCAGCCGCGAGTGTGATCGCGCCACCTTGCGAAAACCCCGCCAGCAAAATGCGTTCGGGCGGAATACCGCGCTCGCCTTCACGCGCGATCAGCGCGTTAATCGATTCTATCGAGCTGCGCACACCCACGGCATCTTGCTTGGCGGCGATATCGATGCCGCCGATGTCATACCAACCGCGCATGCGCATGCCGCCGTTGACGGTGATCGCACGCATTGGCGCGTTCGGGAAAACGAAACGCAGCGCGGGCCAGTGACGCGGACAAAGCTCGGGCACGATCGGCTCAAAATCGCGTCCATCCGCGCCCAAACCATGCAGCCAGATCACGCTATGGCGCGGCTGCGGCCCGGTTTCGAGTTCAATGCAATCAAGATAGGCCATGGGATTTCCTAAGTTTCTGTATTGATTGGATTGTAGGCGGCTTGAAGCAGGAGCGGGGCCGGTCAAGCTCACAGCGGGGCTGGTCATGCAAGAGCGGGACTCGGGGCTTAGGCGTCGCATCACAATGTCCGGGCTCGTATAGGTACAGTTGGGCCGACGGCAATATTTGACAGCGCGGATGCGACACCATCCGCCGTGACAACGCGTCCGCTGCGCGATCAAAAATGGCCTTAGAAGCGCGCTTGCGCTCCTTGCTCCAAAGCACATTCTCCCCGAGCCCCAATTCCGACGCACATGGATGTGCTGGTGCCGGAGGCCGGATGCCGGGAGCGCCCTGAGTCTCGAGTCCCGATTCCGACGCACATGGATGTGCTGGTGCCGCGGAAGGCCAAGATGCCGAAAGCGGCCCGGCACCTAAGCCCCGGCACCTAAGCCCCGCATTCTCGCCAATACGCCCATGCCGGCACGCTAAACCTATACTGCTGGAAATTCCAAGGGCGACGATCTGCATGCGCACCCCGAAAACCGCAACACTGTTGCTGCTCGCTCTCGCCCTGCTGCTATCGGCTTGCGGCGTCAAAGGGCCGTTGACTCTGCCGGCTGTCGAGCCCGCACCGGCGCCCGCGCCGGTCGAATGAGCGCTGTGCGTTTCACCAAGATGGAGGGCGCCGGAAACGATTTCGTGGTGCTTGATCTGTTGGCTGATGTGTCGGAGCCCGATGTGACTTTAGCTCGACGCATCGCGGATCGGCATTTTGGCATCGGCTGCGATCAGATCCTGTTGATTGAGGCCGCGACCAGTGACGAGGCCCCCTTCGGCTATCGGATCTTGAACGCCGATGGCAGCAGCGCCGGTCAGTGCGGCAACGGCGCGCGCTGCGTGGCCTTGTATCTGCGCGAGCGCCACGGTTTGGCGGACGGCGCTGTGCTCGATAGTCCAGGCGGCCCGGTGGTGGTGCGTTTCGTCGGCGCTGATCGAGTTGAATTGGCGCTCGGCAAGCCGCGCTTCGAGCCGGCGGATATTCCCTTTGAGGCCGCGCAGTCGGCGGCCGTGTACAAGATTATGCTGGGCGTTATCGAGCTTGAAATCTGTGCATTGTCGATTGGCAATCCGCATGCCGTGCTGCTCGTTGACGATGTGGACACGGCGGCGGTTGTCACCTTGGGCCCGGCGCTTGAGAGCCACACGCGCTTCACCGACCGCTGCAATGTCGGTTTTGCGCAAGTGCTAGCGCCTGACCACATTCGACTGCGTGTGTACGAACGCGGTGTGGGCGAAACGCTGGCCTGCGGCAGCGGTGCTTGCGCGGCAGTCGTGGCTTTGCGCCGACGCGGTTTGCTCGGCGCCAGTGTAGACGTGGATTTGCCGGGCGGGCGCTTGAGCGTGCGCTGGCGTGGGCCCGGAGATCCGGTATACCTAACCGGCCCCGCCAGGCTGGTGTTTGATGGAGAGTTTTACCCGTGACCGACTATTCTGATTTCAGTCCCGACCGTGTCGCCGGATATTTGCGGCGTAACCCGGGATTTCTCTCGGATTTTCCGGATCTTGCGCTCGCGTTGATCATGCCGAGCGATTCCGGCACGGCGACCTCGCTGACGCACTATCAGCTCGAAATTCTGCGCGAGAAGAATCGTGCCTTGAGCCAGCGCATGCGCGATCTGGTCACGGTGGCAGAGGAAAACCAGACACTGGTTGGGCGCGTGCATCAGTTGTCGCTGCGCTTGCTGCGTGCGCAAGATGTACGCCAAACCGTGCTCGCGATCGCTGCAAGCTTGCGCGAGGATTTCCACACGGATCTGGTGCGTATCTGCCTGACCGGCATGCCGCGCATCGGCTTGGCCGAGCCGTGGTTGATCGAGGCGACAAGCGACGACGAGGCGCATGCCTGCTTCCGCGAGGTGCGCACGAGCGGCGAACCGCTTTGCGGGCGTTTGCGCCCAGAAAAACTCGAATTCCTATTCGGCGAACTGGCCAATGAGGTGGCGTCTACAGTGGTTCTGCCCTTCGGGGCTGCAGGGTTTTTAGGCATCGGAAGTGCCGATCCCAATCGTTTCCATCCGGGCATCGGCACGGTATTTTTGCGCCAAATAGGCGAACTGATCGAAACCGCATTGCAGGCAGCCGCAGCACGTGGACGCAGCGAAACCTGAAACGGCGCCTGCGCCGGTCTGGGCCGAGGCGATCGAGGATTTCCTTGGCTATCTGACTGTGGAGCGCCGGCTCTCAGGCCGCACCACGGCGACCTATCGTGATCAGTTGCGCGCGCTGGCACTGCATTTTGCGAACAGTGATGCGGCCGACTGGTCCACAGTGCGCCGCGACCATGTGCGCCAAGCCATCGCCGACGGGCATCGTGGCGGGCTCGCAGCACGCAGTCTGGCCTTGAGGCTGGCTGCCTTGCGCAGCTTTTACGCGTGGTTTCGGCAGATGCGAAAACCGCAACATGTGAGCCCGGTACAGGGGATTCGCGCACCCAAAGCGCCCAAACGATTGCCCGCGGTACTCGATGCCGATGCGGTGACGCAGTTAGTTGAGATTCCCACCGATGAAGCGCTGTCGACGCGTGATCGCGCCCTTCTCGAATTATTCTATTCGAGCGGTTTACGGCTTTCGGAAGTCGCTGCACTGCGCTGGGGAGATCTTGACCTGGCCGATGCCAGCGTGCGTGTGCTCGGCAAAGGATCAAAGACGCGCATCGTGCCGGTCGGCAGCAAAGCGCTCGATGCCTTGCAAACGCTTGCCGACGAACAGGGCCGCGATCACGCGGCGCCCGTGTTTGGCAATGGCCGCGGCGGCGCTTTGAGTCCACGCGGCATTCAAGCGAGGATCAAATACTGGTCGCAACGCCAGGGCATTTGGCAACGCGTGCATCCGCATCTGCTGCGGCATTCTTTCGCCAGTCATCTGCTCGAATCCAGCGGCGACTTACGAGCGGTCCAAGAACTGCTGGGTCACGCGGATATCGCCACCACACAGGTGTACACGCACCTCAATTTCCAGCATCTGGCCGAGGTTTATGATCGGGCGCATCCGCGCGCCAAGCGCAAGGCCTGAGCCATCGTGCGCCACGCACAGGTGCGACCGAAACTTCGCGCACTCTCGGCGCAGACCAATGTCACATACGGCGCTAGACTCAAGACATGAGCGAAACTGAAGCTGTTGTAGAACCCGTGATCGAGGTCCATGACCTCGTCACCTACTATGGCAAAAGGCGCATTCTCGATAAGGTGGATTTCTCGGTACAGCCCGGTGAGATCCGCGTGATCATGGGCGGCTCGGGCTCCGGCAAGAGCACACTGCTGCGGCATTTGCTGGGTTTGATCACGCCGGCCGAAGGCTCAATTCGCATCCTTGGGCGCGACATCACCAAGCTTTCGGCCCTTGAGCGACTAGCCTTTAAACGCAAGATGGGCGTGAGCTTTCAGAGCGGCGCGCTATTTACTTCGATGAGTGTGGGTGAGAACGTTGCGCTGCCCTTGCGCGAGCATTTCAAGCTCGACGAGAACACCATTCGAATCATGTCGCGGCTGAAATTAGAGGTCGTGAATCTCGGCGGCTTTCAAGATTTGATGCCGAGCCAGTTGTCCGGCGGCATGGTCAAGCGCGCTGCGCTGGCACGCGCCATCGTCATGGACCCGCAGTTGCTGTTCTTCGACGAGCCGTCTGCGGGCTTGGATCCAGTGGTCTCGGCCGAACTCGACGAGTTGATCATCAAATTACGCGATGCCATGCGTATGAGCATCGTCGTGGTCACGCACGAGCTCGACAGCGCCTTTAAAATTGCCGACAAGATTACTGTTCTCGACAAGGGAAAAGTCCTGCTCACAGGCACGGTTCCGGAAGTAAAAGCCAGCGACAACGAGCGCATCCAGGATTTGCTGAATCGTCGCCCACGCCACGTGGAAGTGAATGTGGATGACTACCTAGAGCGACTGACCGGCAGCGACGAGGACAAATGAGTGCCGAGCCGCGGACTTTTCCGGCATGAATGGCGACACTGACGCCTCGGCAATGGCAGAATCCGGTCATGAGCGTGTCCGATTTGTGGATGCGCGGAGACCAAATCCGGCGTGAAACGCGAGAACGTCAATTATTTTCTGGCCGGCATCGTCGCCATCGTGGCGCTTGGCCTGCTGCTCGTAGCCCTATTGATCATCACCGGTCGCAGTGGTGCTAGCGATGACTATCTGGTTCGCTACAAGAATGTGGCGGGCTTGGCCTTTGGCACTCCGGTTTTCTTTCAGGGCTATCGCATCGGCCAAATCGAATCGATCAACCCGGAACGAACCGAGGATGAAACGCGTTTTCGCGTCGATTTCTCGGTGCAGAAAGGCTGGCAAATCCCGACCGATTCCCAGGCGCAACTCATGTCCAGCGGGCTGCTATCGGATGTCTTCATCTCGATCAAAGAAGGCCCCGCGAAGACCTTTCTGGCACCGGGTTCTGAGATTGTGGGTCGTGAGGCAGCGGATCTGCTTGGCGCCGTCGGCGAACTCGCCGGGGAAGTCACTTCGCTCACACGTGATAAATTGACGCCACTGGTTGAACGACTAGGCAAGAAGCTCGAAGCCATCGGCGGCACCTTCGAGCAAGGTGCACCGTTGTTGATCGAAAAGGCTTCGACGCTGGCCGATCGATTGAATAGCAGTGCCGAGGCGTTAACCAAGATTCTCGGCAATACCAATCAGGAATATCTGGCGGGTTTGCTCAGCGAATCGAATGCTGCCGCAGTGAATTTGCGCCAACTGACCGGTGATCTTGCCGCCAACCGGAAACAGCTTGATTCGATCTTGAACGAGCTGGATGCCACGGTGAAAGAGAGCCGTCCCGAAGTAGCGCAGGCGATCGCCGATCTGCGTGTGACCTTGGCCGCCGTGGCGCAGCGCGTCGACGCAATCACCTACAACCTCGAATCCGCCAGCCGGCATGTCGACGAATTCAGTCGCGAGATCCGCAAGGAACCAACGCGACTGATTTTCTCGCCGAAGGCGGATAATTTGCCAGATGAGAAATGAGCGACCAGATGCCCAATCTTCGACGGTACGCAATCCTTGGCGCGCTGGCTCTGGCCGCTTGCTCCGCGCCAGAATCAATTCCGGATTTCCGCTATTACCGATTGGGGCCAGCGGGCGATGTCGAGCGGTTGCCGACTCCACTGCTGGATCGCCCATTGGTGCTGGATATTTTCCGTGCCGATGGTGTGCATGGCGAACGGCCCATTTTGTATTCCAACGACGCCGACAGCCTTAAGATCAGTCAGTACCACTATCAGTTATGGAACGACCCGCCGCCGGCAATGATTCAACGGCGTCTGGTGGAACTATTCGAGCGCGCTGGGGTGTCCGCTTACGTCACGGAACGCTTGGGTTTGCGCGAGCGTGCGTTTCGTTTGCAGGGATCGATCTACCGTTTCGAACGCATTCTCGTCGACGGTTCGCCCTCTGAAGTTGTCGTCGGCATGCGTTTGCGCTTACTGGCAGAGATCGATGGCAAGCCCTATCTGGCGCGCGATGAGTTGGTGCGTATGCCGGTGAAGGGCAATCGCGTCGAAGATTCGGCAATCGCCCTTTCGGCGGGTGTGGACGAGATCGCGCGACGTTTCATCGCGCAATTGCAGAAGTTGCCGAAGCCAGCCCAATGACCGGCGGGAATGCGGTTTTGGACATTGCGCTGCCCAGCACTGTGAGCAATTTCCAGCGTGTCGCGCTCGCCGCGATGGAGGTCGAGATTTACGTGCGTCGGCGATTGCCGGGCGTAGCGAAAGCCGATTTTGGCTGGGACGACAGTGAATCGAGTAGCGGGCTGGCGCAAGCGCTCGCGCGCGCCGCGGGATTTAACCGAGTGGACGCCTTTGGCGCGCATTGGCACTCGCGCGGCTTGGTGCTGCCGAGTCTGGTGGCCTTGCGCGCCGGTAGCAATGCGAAGCGTGAAGCTTGGCGCCAGATACGAGCCTATCGGCGCGACGCGTGAGCGCCGAGATCCAAGCCGGCGCGGCGCAGATTCGTCCGATGCGGATAGAGGACTTACCCAAGGTATTGGCGATCGAGGCACGCGCCTACGAATTTCCGTGGACGGAGCCGATCTTTAAGGATTGTCTGAAAGCCGGCTATAGCATGTGGGTGCTTGATGGCACTGCAGCGATAGTTGGATACGGCGTGCTTTCTTCCGCCGCCGGCGAAGCACATATCCTGAATTTGTGTGTGGATCCGCGCTTCCAGGGCACCGGCATGGGCCGTCGCTTACTCAACCGTTTGATCGATCTGGCGCGCTGGCATCAGGCCGAGCGCGTGTTCCTCGAAGTACGCCCCACAAACACCCGCGCCATTGCCCTCTACCACCGCGCCGGCTTCTGCGAGATGGGCCATCGCCCAAACTACTACCCACGCCGCGGCGGCCGCGAAGACGCGGTAGTCATGGCGAAGGAATTGTTGGTGGAGTAGGTGGGGCTGCTTTCAGCAGAGGTGGGGCTGCTTTCAGCAGAAGCGGGGCTGGGGCTTGCTGGGGCTTGGGGCTTGGGCGTCGCGATAACGTGTCTGGACCCTTGTAGGTACAGGTTGAACGGTAGGCACTAGTGACAGTACGGATTCGACGCCATCGAGAAGGCACACGCCGGATGCGCGATCAAAATGAGCTAAAAAAGCCCTTGCGTTGTCAGCTCCAAAGCGCATTTTTCCCGAGTCCCGGACCCTGAGTTCCGAGTCCCGGACCCTTTAGTCCCGGCCCCTTTAGTCCCGAACCCTACTGCGGCACGCTCAACATCTCATACGGCACATTGCTGCGCGTGAAGCGACCGCCTTCGGTGCCGCCATAGGTGACGTCAAAACCGAATCGATTCGCGCCAGGTTGGCCTTGCAGGGGCTGGGTCAAATTTACCGTCATGTTGCCGACTTGGACGTCGGAGATCGTGCTGCTGGGGCAGGTGCGGCAATAGCCGCGGCGCTCCATCACGGGAAGGCTTTGACCGGCGACATAGTTCTCGGTATTGACGAAGCCCCAGCGCCCGGCGCCAGTGGCATCGGGGTAATACAGCGTGGAGAACAGGAATGACTGCGCATTCGGCCGTGCGGCAGTGGCCACGCTCGATCCCCAGCCGGAGTCGCTGAGGCCACCGAACCACGTGCCAGTCAGATCGGCTGTGGTGCGGGAGCCGGCCGGGATCACTTCCTCTATGCACCAGCCGCCAGTCACGCCGCCAAGCGTCCAGCGCATCATGCCGAGCAGTCCGGAGCCGGTGCGATCTGTGCCGTCATTGCACGCAGGCGATTTCGCTGCTTGGCTGAAATCGATGCGGATCTGGCCACTTTGCGGTGGCACCGCTTGTTGCGGTATTGCGCCGCCGACAAAGCGATAGCGGATCAGGCTATTGCCAGCGGCATCGATCGAGGCCACGAACACCCCGTCAATGAGCGGTCCGATGCCGACGTACCACTCTGGATTGCCGGATGCGTCATAGGTGTAGAAAATCACCGAATACACATCGAAACCCGCGGCATCGGTGTAGATACGCTGGAAATCGATGCCGTGACCATTGCGATCGCGTTCAAACCAAAGACCCGCAAACGGTGCTGGTGCGACCGGGAAGGCGGTTGGCTGCGGGTCCCAACCGACGGCATAAAGCATCGGCACGGCGAGGCCAAGTTGGCGTGACCCCAGCGAAAGATTCAAGCGCGGCGTCATCAATTGCCCGGTGTAAAAGTCAGACAAATGCGACAGCGTGGAGCCCGGTTGGATGGGATTCGGCGCGAACATCAGGATGCCCGGAAGGCCGGTTGGGATATTCATGGGCGAATTGACCGCGCGCTCATCGATCCAGCTCAAGCCCGACAGTGAGGACATCGCGCTCACGCGTTCGGCATCGGTGATGCGTAAGAAGGGCCGGTTGGTGCCTGTGGTGCTATCGATGATCTGGCGCGCAAAAATATCGTCTCGGCCGAGTGGCTTGCTGCCCTGCGGCGCATTAGCGCTGCCTTGTACTGAAACCAGGCTCAGAAATCCGAGTCCATGGCCGAGTTCATGCACGCTGATGCCGACGAAATCCAATCGGCCTGCGGGCACCGCGCCATAGCCGAAATAAAACTGTGCGCCGCCAAGCACGCTGGCCTCGCCGATACGCCGATTGAAGGTAATCTCCATATCGGTGACATCGGTGCAATCACCCCCGCGGATGCGACACGCGCTGCTGCCTCCCAAGCGCGCGCCAGGCGCTGAGGCGTAAAAGGCGTATTTCTCGGGCAGAAAGGCGGCCGGCGGATAGGTGCTGCCATTGCTAAACACCAAGCTGCGATCATCGATCATGAAATCATTGGGCGAAGCACCGGCCAGTGTGGCGCCAGTGGCACTCACGGTTTGATCGTCCCAGCAGGCGCGGATACTGATCGGCGATTCGCTATCGAGGCCGGTCGCCAGTTGTCGCACGGCCTCGCGCAGCGCATTGCGGCGCTGCTCGCCGCGCGTGGTTCCAGGGTTGCCACCGACCGGCGCGACCGCGGTCAGATCATTCCACGGCGCCACATCGCAACCTCCACCGGGCAGATCGAAACGCACATTAAACTGTACCGGCGTTGGGCCGCTGGTGAAATACTCCACCTTGAGCCGCGCATTTACCGGAATCGTCGCGAAGTTCAACACCGATAAGTGCCAGCGCCCGGCACGGATTGGTCGATAGTTGCTGCGGCCAATGGCGATGAACTCCTCGCCCGTGCTGCCGACCGAGCGGTACTGCGACTGATCGAGCAGATCGTCGAAGGTTTGCGAACGGCCGTAGGCGTTCTGCGCCGAAAACGCGTTGCCGTAACGTAGGAACAGGTCGGTATCCACATTGGGTGTGTCGGTTAGCAGTTCCACGCGGAAGCGTGTGGCCCCCGCCGGCACATCAAAATGCACCGACGTGGTGTAACCCGTTGCGGCTAACGTAAAAGCGGTGGATTGGCCCGCAGTCAGCCCGACGCTCTGCGCGTGGCTGGCGCTGGCAGCGAGCAGCAAGCTGGCCGCAATGGCGACATTCGTACGCATGCGCTTAGCGCTCCTCATGGGTCGCGGGCGGCGATTGCGAATCGCGGCGGCCACTGTGATCTTCGGTACAGCCATATTCGAACGCGCCTTGCGCATTGATATGCGCATGCGCGGCGAATCGAATGCTGGGCTTACTGTCTTTCTGCGCGGCGGCCCGATCAGCCTTGATGGTGGTCGAGCCGGCCAGGGGATGCGTTTCCAGCACCACCACAGTCTCCGCCGCAAAGGCGCCTGGTGCGGCGAGAACGCCGGCGACGGCGATCACGGTCAAATATGACATGAAGGACTCCAACTCAGCGACAAAGTCGCAATGGCGTGAATTTATCGGAACTCGAATTAACGTAGGGCGAACTACTGCGATGAAGTCATTTGTGAAAACCTCAGCCGATCAACCATCCCAGTGCAAAGACCCCGAGCATGCTGAAGGCTAGCGCCAACTTTGCCACGGTACCGAACAGAAAACCCAGCCAAGCGCCGACGCCAGATCGCGTAGCTTGCTGCACGCCCCCACCTGAAATTAACTCGCCCGCAACCGCGCCAGCGAAGGGTCCAATGAGTAAGCCCGGCAGACCAAAAAATACCCCGACCAGTGTGCCGAGTGCGGCGCCGATGACCGCAAAGGTGCTCGCCCCAACGCGTTTGGCGCCAAATAGAGACGCCAGCAGATCGACTATGAAAGCCAGCACCATCAAAGCGCCGACAATCACCAGCGTGATCCAACCCACGTGTTGAAAATCATCTACCCAAGCGGCGAGTAACAAACCGGCGAAGACAATCGGCAATCCAGGTAGCGCGGGCAAAATGGAGCCGACGATTCCGACGATCACCAGCAACGCGGCCAGGACATACAACAAGCTTTCGACGAGCACGCGCCACTCCCAGGCTTATCAGTGCCTACACCATAGCGACAAGTGCTGCGGCGTCGTATCCGTCTGTCAGCCCCCGCTATCATGCGCATCCGCCCCTTTTGCGCCTCGGAGTTTGCTCATGACCGGATTGACCACGCCCCTGAATGCGGCCCATCGCGCGCTCGGCGCGAAGATGGTGGATTTCGGCGGTTGGGATATGCCGCTGCACTACGGTTCGCAGTTGGACGAGCACCATCTGGTGCGCAGTGCTGCGGGCATGTTTGATGTATCGCATATGACAGTGGTCGATCTGCACGGTGAGCGCGTACGCGAGTTTCTGCGCTATTTGGTCGCCAACAATGTCGACAAGCTCAAGTCTCCGGGTAAGGCGCTCTATACCTGCATGCTCAACGAGCGCGGCGGCGTCATCGATGATCTGATCGTGTACTTCCTGCGCGAAGATTATTTCCGTCTTGTGGTCAATGCAGCCACGCGCGAGAAGGATCTCGCCTGGATCGCGCCGCATGGCAAGGCCTTCGACGTCTCCGTCATCGAGCGCAAAGATCTGGCGATGGTGGCCGTGCAGGGCCCGAATGCGCGAGCTGCCGTGATCAGTCTGTTGTCACCGGATCAGCGAAGCCCGGTTGAAAGTCTCGGCCGATTCGCCGCGATCGAAGTCGCTAGCTGGTTCATCGCGCGCACCGGCTACACAGGCGAAGACGGCTTTGAAGTAATTGTGCCGGCCGATCGCGTGGCTGATTTCTGGCAGCGCCTTTTGGATGCAGGCGTGAAGCCGGCTGGCCTCGGCGCGCGCGATACGCTGCGCCTTGAGGCCGGTATGAATCTTTATGGCCAGGATATGGACGAAAGCACCAATCCTCTCGAAGCGAATCTCGCATGGACAGTAGCCTTCGAGCCTGCGACGCGCGATTTCATCGGCCGTGCCGCACTTGAGCGGGCACGTGACGCCGGTATCGGCCATGCGCTAGTCGGGCTGTTAATGGACGAAAAAGGCGTGCTGCGTCACGGCCAGCGCGTAGTAACCGAGTCTGGCGACGGAGAAATCCTGTCCGGGACATTTTCGCCGACGCTCGGCAAGGCGATCGCCTTAGCGCGTGTCCCGGCAGCCACCGTCGACCACGCGCAGGTGGAAATTCGTGGCCGCTTGGTTCCCGTACGCGTCGTTAAGCCCGTGTTTGTGCGTGAAGGCAAAGCGCAGGTGTGAGCGCTTTGGCCGGCGCGCCGGAGGCTCGGCGCGCGACGACTTTACACTTGCCCATTTTTGCACGGCGCGAACTCGCGTAGGCCTTTGCTATGCTGGCCGCAACCTGAATCAATTGAACGAAAAAGCGCCATGAGCGAATTACCCGGCGACCTCAAGTTCCTCAAGTCCCACGAGTGGGCACGCAAAGAAGACGATGGCGAAATCACGATCGGCATTTCTGATCATGCGCAAGGTCTCCTAGGGGACCTGGTCTACGTGGAACTGCCGGCCGTGGGCGATCACGTCGACGCGGGCAAAACCTGCGCCGTGGTCGAATCGGTCAAGGCCGCTTCCGATGTCTATGCACCGGTCTCCGGAACGGTGACGCGGGTCAATGACGGCTTGGCCGATAAGCCCGAAACCGTGAACGAAGACGCATTCGGTGCGGGCTGGATCTACCGGGTCAAGCCGGATGATGTGGTCGAATTCGACCAGTTGTTGGATGCAAACGGCTACCAGGGAATTCTCGATCAAGCGTGAATCACGCCGGTTCGATCATAATCCCGCTATATCTGATGATTGCTGCAAGCGGCGTGTCATAGCGCCGTCGCGACAGAAGCACTAACATTCCGCGCCTTGTGGACGTCTGTATTGTGGAGAGTTGACTGATGCGCTCTTTGATCGAGTTTGTACTCGCGATCGTGTTGACGGTTGTGATCCTGTTGTTGATCGGGCTATTCCTGCCCGGAGGTAATCATGGCCATGTCGAGCGCTCGATCATCGTCGAACGGCCTAGCAGCCACGTCTTCGATGCGCTAAATAGCTACAAGCGTTTCAACGAGTGGTCACCGTGGGCGAAGAAAGACCCGCAGGCGAGCTACACCTTTGCCGGTCCAGAGACCGGCCAAGGCGCCACCATGACTTGGGCCGGGAGTGAAGAAGTCGGATCGGGGAAGTGGGAAATCCTCGAAAGCACGCCGACATCTCTGGTAAAGATGATTCAGACGGTCGACAAGGGTCGCAAAGCGACCGTGACCTTCGACGTTGCCAGCAGCGATCTGGGCGTCAAAGTGAAATGGTCCTACGACACCGAACTCGGCAATAATCCGATCGAGCGCATCAAAGGCCAGTACCTGGATTCCTCTGTCGGTGCCGACTACCAATACGGCTTGATGCGGTTCAAGGCATTGTTGGAATCGAGCGCCTATGCGCGCGATTACAGCGACATTTCGATTACGCGTCAGGATCTGGTGGGGCAACCTGCGCTGAAGCACACGGGCCTGATCGAAATTTACGATCAGAGTTCGCAGATCGATATGACTTCGGGTGTCGTCGAAACGCTGAAAATGATTCAGGCGCTTGCGACGCGTAATAACCTCTTGGTCACGGGTCCAGCGCAAGTCTCTGTGACCCTAAAAGAACGTTATCGCTTGGCCTTCGACGTGGTGTTGCCGGTTGATCGAACCGATATCACGTTGACGGATGAAATCCAGGCCGTGCAAAGCCTCAGCGGTCCGGTGTTGATCGCCGAACACGTCGGTGAGCGTGATAAGAGCAAGGTCACCTTAGAGAAAATGCAAGCCTACGCGACAGTTTATGGTCTGACCTTCGATCCGGCGGTGCAGCCGATCATCGAGTTGCTGCCCGATCGCCCGGCGCCGGTGACCGAAACCGAAACCACCGCAGCCGCTACGGACACAGCCGCAGCGACAGATGCAGCCGCTGCAGAAGGAACGGCGCCGGTTGAGATTCCGATGGTTCAGGTCACGCGTGTCTATTTGCCTCTGCTCTCGGCGCCGCTCGCGCCAAGCGCTCTGGTACCGACGGCGCCGCTCCCTGGCGAAGCGCCGCTAACGGATCCAGCCGCGATGCCGGCCGAGTCGACGGTACCGGCTCCAGCAGGCGGCTGATCTGCAGCACAGGGTTGTAGGCAACGCCCGACTAGTTCGGGCGTTGTCATTTGTGGCGTCCCCAAGCGCCGCGCCGGCTCTGCGCGAAACGGCACACGCGGCGCCTGATGTGGTGTCCCGTGCCACACTCAATTTTTGCTAAAGGCTAGGCGATCATGGTTCATCCGCCATCAGGAAAGCCCATGTCCAGCCAGCCGAGTTTCATTGCCCCAAAACTCGACGATATCTGGCGCGCCACGACGCGCATTGCGCCCTTTGCGCAGCGCACGCCGGTGTTGCGCAGTCGCAGCATTGACCAGGAAACTGGCGCGGAGATCACCTTCAAATGCGAAAACTTCCAGCGCGTCGGCGCGTTCAAGTTTCGGGGCGCATGCAACGCGGTGTTTTCGCTGAGCGACGAGGCAGCCAAGCGTGGCGTTGCGACGCACTCATCAGGTAACCACGCGGCGGCATTGGCCCTCGCGGCGCGCCTGCGTGGCATTCGCGCGCAGGTGGTGATGCCGGAGAACACGATCAAGGTGAAAGTTGATTCGGTACGCAGACTTGGCGCCGAAATTGTGTTCTGTGCGCCCAGTCATTCCGCGCGCATCGCCGCGGTCGAGTCCATCATCGAGCAATCGGGTGCGCTGCTAATTCATCCCTTTGCCGATGCCGAGGTAATCGCGGGCCAAGGCACCGCGACTTTGGAGTTGATTCGCGAATCCGGCCCTTTCGATGCGCTGATCGCGCCCATCAGTGGCGGCGGCTTGCTCAGCGGCAGCGCCATTGCCGCACGTGGACTTTGCCACTCGATCGAAATCTTCGGCGCCGAACCGAGTGGCGCCGACGATGCCGCCCGTAGTTTCGCCAGTGGGCGACTTGCGCAGAACGCAACCACTGACACGATTTGCGATGGCCTACGCGCCGACCTCGGCGCGCCAAATTTTGACATCCTGCGGCAATTTGGCACGCGCATCCTCAATGTCAGTGACACGGACACGATGGCTGCGCTGCGGCTTATCTACCAACGGCTGAAGATCGTGATCGAGCCGAGTTGCGCGATCGCGCTCGCCGCCATCTATCAAAACCGCGAACTATTCCGAGGTAAACGGGTCGGTGTCATCCTGTCCGGCGGAAACGTTGACTTGGCCGCATTGAGTGCAATGCGCTTCGGCGAGGTATAGCCGCACTGATACATCGATTCGCTGGATGCGCTAGAGATCTTGCAAGCTTTTCGGACGAAAACGGGTCGCTGTCAGGGAGCCGTTCCAAAATGCGGCGCGGCGACTCGGGCGACGTGCAAAAAGGCCGGCCGGAGATGTCGCATGTTTTACGCCGGTTGAGACCCTGATCTCTCTGGTGCAGTCTTGCAGCCCCACAGCGGATGCCTCGCGCGTCCGGCAGGAGATGCGCGATGGCAATTTTCAATAACGTGTTGGAGCTGATCGGCAACACGCCGATGGTGCGCTGTCAGCGCATGGATACGGGTCCGTGCGAGCTGTTCTTCAAGCTCGAATCGACCAATCCAGGTGGTTCGATCAAGGATCGCATCGGCTTATCGATGATCGAGGATGCCGAGCGCCGCGGGCAATTGGCGCCCGGTGGCACCATTGTCGAAGGCACGGCAGGCAATACCGGATTGGCACTGGCGCTGGTGGCGCAGCAGAAGGGCTATCGGCTCATTTTGGTGGTGCCGGACAAAATGAGCCGCGAGAAGATTTTCAATCTCAAGGCGATGGGTGCTGAGGTGGTGCTGACACGTTCGGACGTGACCAAGGGCCATCCGGAGTACTACCAGGACTTGGCGCGGCGCATCGCCGAAGAAACGCCAGGCGCACTATTCATCAATCAATTCGGCAATCCGGCCAATCATAACGCGCATGAGTTTGGCACTGGGCCCGAGATCTGGCAGCAGATGGGACACGATATGGATGCCATCGTTTTCGGCGTTGGTTCCGGCGGTACGTTGACTGGTCTGACGCGCTTTTTCGGGCGTGCAGCGCCGCATGTGGAATTGGTCCTGGCCGATCCCGTGGGTTCGGTGTTATCGAAATTCGTGAACGAGAAGCAGCTCGATACCAGCGGCGGCAGTTGGACCGTAGAAGGCATCGGCGGCGATTACCTGACGGCCATCAGCGATTTCAGTTCAGTCAAAAAAGCCTACCCAATCAGTGATCGCGAGAGCTTCCATGTGGCGCGCGAATTGCTGCGCTCCGAAGGCATCTTGGGAGGCTCATCCACTGGTACTGTGATTGCCGCAGCGCTGCGCTACTGCCGCGAACAGACAACGCCGAAGAAGGTTGTGGCCTTTGTCTGCGACACCGGCAATAAGTACCTGTCGAAGATGTACAACGATTACTGGATGCGCGACAACGGCTTTCTTGATCGCGAATCAACTGGGGATCTGCGCGATCTCATCAATCGGCCGTACTCGGAAAAAGACACCATCGTGGTGCGCTCCAGCGAGGCGCTGACGGTCGCCTACCAGCGTATGAAGCTGTACGACGTGTCGCAACTGCCGGTCGTGGACGATGATCGCATCGTGGGCATTCTCGACGAATCCGATGTGCTGATGAAGGTCTACAACAATCCTTGCCAATTTCAGTGCGCGGTCAGCGAGGCGATGATCACTACGCTTGACCAGCTCGATATGCGCCGATCGATGCAGGATTTGCTGCCAATCTTTGAACGCGGGCACGTGGCCATCATCATGGACGGCGAGCGCTTTATCGGTCTGATTACGCGCATGGATCTGCTCAACTATTTGCGACGCCGGCAATAAATCCTAATCAGGAGTGCGCTCGATGAGCGAATTGCGCGATACACCGTCCATGGCAGTCAAAAGCGCCACTCCCACGCGCTATTCCAGCGTGGCAATTTTTCTACACTGGCTAATGTCGATCGCTGTGATCGGCATGCTCGGGGTGGGTTTGTGGATGCATGAGTTGAAGAACTCGCCATTCAAGATCGAGCTTTACACTTGGCACAAATGGGTGGGACTGACCATCTTGATGTTGGCGGTGGTGCGCCTGTTGTGGCGCGTGCACCGGCCACCGCCGCCGATGCCACCGATGCCCCGCTGGCAGGAACTAGCCGCCGACGGATCGCACTATTTGCTGTACGGATTACTGTTCGCGATGCCCACGTCCGGCTGGTTAATGAATTCGGCCGCTGGGTTTCCTCTCACGTGGTTTGGCTTGTTCAAAGTGCCGGCGCTGCTAACGCGCAATAAAGATGCGTTTGAGTTTTGGCAGGAAACGCACGAATTACTGGCTTTCGCACTGATTGCACTAATCTGCGTGCACATTGCGGCCGCCATCAAACATCATTTCATTGATCGCGACAACGTGCTCGCGCGCATGCTACCGCTGGTCAAACCGCGCAAACCCGCGCCTGCGAAGGTTGGAGCTGAGCCATGAAGCGACTATTTTTTAGCGCGTGTTTGCTTTTTTGCGCGCCCCTTTATGCTGCCAATTTTGCCTTTGACGCCAGCAATAGCGAGCTTGGATTCACCGGTAACTACGGCGGTGAGGACGTGGTCGGTACTTTCAAACGCTTTACCGGCAACGCGCAATTCGATCTCGGTGCGCCACTGGCCACGCGATTCAAAACGGAGATTGATGTCGCGAGCCTCGACACCGATTACGCGGATCGAGATGACACCCTGCGCGGCACTGAATTTTTCGACACAGCCAGCCATCCATCGGCGATGTACGAATCTAGCGGCGATTGCGTGGCTGCCGCAGCCAAGTTCATCTGTCCTGGCACGCTCACTCTGCGTGGCGTCAGCAAGCCAGTCGAACTCAGCATTGCGCCATCGGCAGATGGCGGCAATATCGAAGGCAGCGCCACGCTTGATCGCAGCCATTTTGGCGTCGGCTCTGGCGAGTGGGAAGATCCAGAAACCATCGCCAACAACATCGCGATTCGCTTCACGCTTAAACTCGTGGCGAAATAACCCGTCAGTCGCCGGTGACTTCAAGTTGCGCCGGCGCGCAGTCGGTCTGCATAGCCAGACACTGATCTACGTTCGCGCCATCACGCTCGGTGACAGAGCAATTTAAAAACGTGGGGATTTCAGGGTCTCCGCCGCCATGGAACCACACCTCGCTCAGATAGACGCCGTGCGGACCGTGCCGGCTCAATCCAGTGATGAGGCCCGTGTATCCGGGCACATCCACCAAAAGCGCCGGGTCCGGACAATAGTCGTGGATGCGCGCGAGCATTCGATCAATTCTTTGGTCAGCGGCCAGCACGCGCGCGCTTTCCAGTGGCGCACCGATAAGACGCAGCGCTTCGATGCGATCGCCGGCGGCGACACTGGCGTAAAGGCGCGCGTAGTGTGCTTGCCAAGTCGCGTTATCGGCTTGCGGCCAAGGCGATTGCGCATAGGTGAGTGGCGCAATGACGCGCATCGGGATGTTGAAATCGAGTTCGATGTAGTCGTTAACCAAGCGACCGCGCGCATGGGTCGGGCTTAGTGTGAGATCCAGTGTGCTATCGCTACTTTGCGTCCTCATCCAACGCGGTCCCACAAGGCTGGTTTTGCCGGCTGGGTAGGCCGGATTATTGTCTGCGCTGTGCAGGATCAACGGTGTACCGAGGGCCTCCGCCATCCAAGTCGCGTCGGCTTCTGGGTCCGCATTCGCGGACAATGCCTCGATCAAGGTCGCATCCGGCGAGGCGGCAATCGTCACCGGGCCATCGCCATAGCGCCAAGCCGTGGCGTGCGCTACGGTGAAACCCTCGGTGTCGATCTCATTCCAGGTGCCGCTGACATAGACCCGCTCTGGATCGTCCACCGCGCAGCCCACTAGCAGCACGCTGATCACCAACAGCAGCGAGCACTGCGCCAAGCCTCGGGAATGGCGTAGTTTCCAGCAATGCCTTTGAGATAGTGCAGCAGCCATGACTGATCATCCCCATCCCATCAATGTACTCGGTACGCCACTGATGCCGTGCAGTCTCGATCCACTCACTGGCTGGCTGCGCAATGGCCATTGTTGCAGCGATCCTGAAGACCGCGGATTACACTGGGTGTGTGTGCAAGTGACCCACGAATTTCTTGAGCATTCGCGCGCGCAAGGCAATGATCTCAGCACGCCACGCCCCGAGTATGACTTCGTCGGATTGAAGCCTGGTGACCGTTGGTGCCTTTGCGCCACACGCTGGCGCGATGCCTACGCTGCCGGGATCGCCCCGTCGGTTATCTTAGCCTCAACCCACGTGCACGCGCTCGGTGTGGTTTCTCTGCAAAGCCTGCGCGAGCACGCGATCGACGGCTGAGATTTGCTGGAAGATGTCTCGCGGCGGGATCCGCCACAATGGCCGCGCCTTGGCAGGTCGGATCAAGCACCGCTAACGATCCGCTGAGCCATAGCCATCGAGTGTCAGACTCGACCGTGCGGCGCGAGCCGCGAGCCCATACTCACGGCTCCTCAATCTCATAACCTTTGGCGCGCAGATCGGCCAAATAGCCGTCGGGCTTCAGCATTTGGCCCATGGGCAGCAGCGCAAAGGTCGATGCATTTTTGGCTAGCGCCTCGTCTGCGGCCGCGAGCCACAAAGCGCGTATGCGCGCTGAGCTGTCGCCCAGACCATGGGATTGCATCGTCGGCGCGCTCAACATGGCGCGAATACAATCCGCGCCGGGATCAGTAAAGGGCAAGGCGCGCAGACCTTCGATGTCGCCCGTGGCCCAGGCATTGGCGCGTGCGCGCATGGTCTCTACATCGTTCTCGATGTGCTGCAGGGTCTTGGCGAAGCACTGCACATCATCCAGGGAGGACTTGGAAATCTCCTTCAGCGCGGCACGCGGGTTTTCGATCGTGATCTTATGCGAAGGGCGTATTAGCGGGATTTTGAGCTTCTCCGCACGCTTGACGATGAGTGGAGACACGATTGATCGGTTCGACAAATCGGCGTCTTCAATCGCTGCCGCATACAACTGTTCCGCGGCGAGGATCGGTCGCCGCCGTTCGATGCTACGACTGCTGCCACGGCCGATGTAGATCTTCTTCAGCACCAGCCATTGCGCATACAACGCTGGCGGCAGCATGTCTTTGAGCACTTTCCGATCTGGATTGTTACGGGCCCCCAGCATCGACGGTACCAGCAACATGATGCGAAACATATTACGGTCGATGTTAACTTTCAGATCCGGGGGCAACAGCAAGGCTTGCGAGTCTGCAAGGACTTCTTCGGCCTCAGTCGATAGCCAAGTCATCTTCTCCGGCAAAGGGCTAACGGTGCCGAGGATATGCAGAACATGGCCTTGGCTATTGGAGACGCGCCACAATCCTGGCCCCGGTTGCTCCCCACTCACAACCACCGTTTCCATCACCGGCGCCGCCATCGCGGGGCTCGGTAGGGCCACTTCTTGCGCGAATAGCGCACTCGGTAACAGTGAAGCGATTAACAGGAGGCGCGGCAAGAACGGCATGAAGGAATCCAAAGAAGAAGCGCAGCGTCGGAGGGCGCAAGCCTAGGGAGCCGGGAATCAGCAATGTGTAAAAATCGTGTAAGTGAGGTGAAGGTCATTCAGCCGCGGGGCGGTTATCGTCGCCACCGCTCCCCAGAGTGTCGCCGCGCCGCGCTCAAGATTGACGCGCGGCAGCGTACTCGCTGAGTCGACGGCGCACGGAGCTATTCGGTGCTAAGGCGGGCTCGGCAATCGGGCGTGCCTGTTCGATCATCTTCACGCCTTCAGCTTTCCGATTGAGGAAGAACAAGCTCAGGCCCAGGCCCAGTTCCGCGGTGGCTTTAGCCGCGCTAACGGGTGATTCGATGGAGTTGAAGTACTCAAGCGCCTGACGAAATGCGGCCTCAGCTTCAGGCAGGCGATTCACATCGAGTAGCAGGATGCCCATCCGTGTGATGTAAACCGCGCGCGCGGCGGGCTGATCCGTGAGTGCATCGCCGAGCAATTGCCACGACTCGCGCGAGGACTCTGCTCGGGCAGCCGAGGGCGCTGCCTGATAGCGCACGCCATCCAGGTTGGCGCGCGAAATCAGCGTATCCAAATGATCCGCGCCGAGTTCGGCGCTGCGCAATCGGACCGCGTTCTCAAGCAGCGCAATGGACTCGTCATAGCGCTCAAGCTTGGCCAGCAATACCGCATAGTTTTGCTCGGCCTTGATCACGCGCATGCCATCGTCTTTGCCCGCATGTTTGCGTCGGATGGCAATGGATTCTTGGTACAGCTTGGCCGCCTCGTCGAAACGTCCGACACCCTCAATCAGGATCGCGAGGTTGTTCAACACGAAGGCCGTGGCCACTGTTCCACCGCCGTTGTTGGCGCGATTGAGTTCCAGCGCCATCCGGTAATAGCGTTCGGCCTCGGGCACATTGCCCTGGTCGTGATAAAAATTCGCGAGTTCATTGGCACTCGCGGCAACCTGCGGATGCTTTGGGCCGAATACGTGCTGGCGCATGTCCATCACTTTGGTCAGTGTTTGCAGCGCCGCGTCGGTGTCGCCTAAATCACGGTGCGCACGCCCGATTTGGCCCAAAGTGTCGATCGAGTCGCTGTTATTCGGCCCGACCAATGCCACGCGAATGGCATAGGCCTTTTCGAGCATTTTCAGCGCCTCGCGCGGCTTGCCGAGTTCGAGAAAAATCGATGCTCGAAACTGCAAACTGCGTGCGTAGTCGGCGCTATTGATCTCGCCCAATTGCTCGAAGGTCTGCTGCGCTTGCTCAAGTAGCTTCCCGGCCTCGGCTTGCTCGCCGATCTGGTAAAGATGATCGCCACGAGCGCGCAGCATGATCGCGGACTCGCGCCGCGGCAGTTCTGGATGCGCATCAAGTTCGCGCTGCGCCTGATCTAGCAACTCTCCGGCGGCTTTCATGTCGCCCATATTCGAGTGCGCATTCGACATCCGACGCAGCAGCAGCAAGCGCTTCGACGGCGACGGTTCTGGCATGCGTCGCAGCGCGTCCAGAGCACGCTGATAGTGCGGCAGGGCTTGTTCGGGCAAGCCTAAATTGTCGTAAATGCGGCCGACAGCCTCATTCAACTGCGACTGCGCGCTCGCATCGGCCTTGTCCAAGCCATCAATGCGCCGAGCCCCTGCATCGAGCAGATCGCGCGCCGTGACCGTTTTCCCGGCAGCAATGTCCGGATCGGCCTGCTCGAATACCGAGACCAAGAACTCCGACACTTGCTGCGCGCTATTTTGTGCAGCGATCGCCCGATCTCTCTCCAGCGCCAAGCGCGCGGCCGAAAGGCTCATATTGGTGCCGATGGCCAAGATTGCGGCCAAAGCGAACGCCGCTGCAGTCCAGGTAAAGCGATGACGGCGCAAATGTTTGAACACGCGCTCGCGCGCAGACTCGCGCGCATGGCGTAACGGTTCGCCGGCCAGATGCGCGCCTAAGTCATCGGCGACGGCGGCCGCGGAGTCGTACCTCTGGCCGGAGTCGTTCTCCAGCATGCGCGCCAAGATGCGGCGCAGATCGTGCGGCAAGGATGCATCGATCGCTCGCTCGCCAGCCGGGGATTTTCCCGGTCGCGAGCCGGTCAGCAATTCATGCAGCACCACGCCGAAGCCATAGATATCCGCCGAGGTGGTCACAGGAAGATCCTGCATCTGCTCCGGACTTGCGTATTCCGGCGTATACATGCGGCTGCGCGTGGTCAGTGCCTGACCGTTCTCCATCAGTTTGGCAATGCCAAAATCAACCAGTTTGGGCACGCCGTCCGCGGTCACCAGAATATTGCTGGGTTTCAGATCGCGGTGAACGATTAGATTGCGATGCGCATATGCGATCGCTGAGAGCACGGCAATACTTAAGCGTACCCGCCCACTACGGTTCAGGCTGAGATCGCGCGCATGCACATCGATCGGCTTGCCATCGATGTGCTCCATCGCCAAATAGGGCGTGCCGTCAGCGGCGGTCCCCGCCTCAATCAGGGTCGCAATATGCGGATGATTCAGCGCTGCCAGAATGCGGCGCTCGGCATAAAAGTGTGCCAGCGTTTCGGGCGACAAATAGGTCCCCGCGAGCACCTTCAAAGCAACCCGCTGGACGGTTTCGGCCATCGCGCGCTCGGCCAGATAGACCACGCCCATGCCGCCGCGGCCGAGCACGTCCAGAATGCGGAATCCCGCGATTTCTGCGGGCAGCGCTTGCGCTTGCTGCTCGATCAGTCGCTCGGTTGTATTCTCTACATCATTGATGGTGACTTGCGAGAACAGCGCGGCCAGTTCTTCAGCCAATTCCGGATCGTTCGCCGCGAGCGCATCGATACGCGTCCGCCGCGCGCTATGCGTGAGCGCCGCCAGTTCCGAAAACCAGCGTTGTAAGCGTTCGGCGCGGTCAGTCGGGGGCGAGGAGCGGGAATCGGGCAAGGCTTACGCGAAGGCGAAATGTAGGAGGCGAAGCTTAGCTTGGAATGTGTCGAACAGCGCGTGCTGAACATTTTCCGAGAAGTGTCGTCGCGCCGCTTCGCCAGGGCCTGTCAATCCGGTGTTGGCGAGGCGATTAGCGGTATCCACGACTCGCGTAAAAACTCAGATTCTCATCGATCCGCGCACGATCACTCGCGGGTGGATCGGCTTTGAGCAGGCGCTGGATCACTGCGAAGCCCTCTTCAAAACACTCGCAATACCAAGCCGAAATGGACCATTCGTCGAGCGCACGCCACCCATAGGCACTGGCATCAACGAACAAGCGATCGCGCGATAACGGCATGCTGCCCGCGGCGCGTGCGCAGACCAGCGCATCGGCGAATTCGCCACGCAGTCGGTGCCAACGCGCCAGTTCCACCAGCGGCTCCGCCCGACTCGGACGGCGCCGATAAGCCGCCAGATAGGCTAGGCGTACAGTGTCAAGATCGCCCTCGCCGCCGAGAAATTCGAGCAATCGCGCAATCTGAAATAGCGTGTACCAGTTCTCCTCTTCCCAACCATTCATCTGCGCGCGTTGACGATAGGCGCGCAGCGATTGCGCGAGTTCGCCGGCATCGCGATAGCTCTGGCCTAGGTAAAACCAGTTGCGAATATTCTCCGGCTCAGCCGCCAACGCGCGTTCGAGTAGCGCGGCATCCTCTTGAAATTTCTGCGGATTGCGGCTGCGTGCACCGTCCGGGCGGATGTACACCCATGGACCTGGAAGCCCTGCCGCGGTGGCACCCGTCTGCTCCAGATATTCATGCAGCACACCCCGGAAAAGCCACGGCGTCGCCGCCCGAATCATTGAGGTGCGCGCATAACGCAATTCGGCAAACCGATGCTCGAATTCGTAAGCATCCGCGCTCAAGGCTGGCAGGCTGAAGTCCGGCGGCAATACCAGCGTCTCATCGGCGTCGATTAACAGCAGATAGTCGTCGCTGGCCTCGGCCAACAATTCTGACGCCAGAAATTGGCGCGCCAGGGTCAAAGACTCATTGCGATTGCTGGCGAAATCCACCCACGGACGATGATGCAAGCGCCCAGCAATCCCAGCCATCGCACACTCGATCATGGCCGGCGTGTTGTCACTGGAACCCGTATCGACAATCGACCAGCAATCAATCAGCGGGCGCACCGACGCCAAGCAGCGTTCAATGACCGCGCATTCGTCCTTGACGATCATGCACAAACACACCCGCTGTCGCTGACTCATGCACTCTCCCGGTAAACCCAGTTCTTAAACCGCCCGCGCGCGACGCCGCGTCAACGGCGTCCGATGTTTAAAGCATATCGCGCCATCACCGCGCCATCGAAAACCGCGCGCGCTGCGCTTCGCCAGTTCAGGCCTTCACGGACGCGCACGACCGCTTTGCTCCCCTCGCCCACGCTTTTTTGGGAGAGGGGCCGGGGGTGAGGGTCGCTGTTCGCTTCTTGCCTCCAAGGACGGACTCGCACGACCGCTTTGCTCCCCTCGCCCACGCTTTTTTGGGAGAGGGGCCGGGGGTGAGGGTGCTTTTCGCTTCTTGCCGGGCCGAGCGGTTAAAACTCCTGCGCGTATCCGGCACTGCGATGGATTCTTAAAGCTCCAAAGACTAGTCGGCTGCACTTTCAGCCCCGCGCCGTGTCCAAGCGATCAATCGAGAATGCTTTTACGCAATCCCTCGCAGCGTCGTTTTAATTTGTCCTGACTCTTTTGACGAATGTTATCGCAGCGGACTAAACTGACTTCGCGCCGAAACCTGTGAATCAAGCGGAGCTAAGTATGCAAATATCTCGAATGATTGAAGCCATTCAAAGGGCACTAAAAATCGACGTGGATGGCAAGGCTGGCCCAGACACTTGGGCTGCGATTTACGCCGCGCTAGTGTCCAAGAACAACGGAAATCCCGCAGCGCCGGTCTCAGTTTCTGCAGTCGACGCGCGCAGCGAAAAGAATATCGCCACCTTATTGTTGCCGGTGCAGCCTTACGCGCGCCTACTCGTGCAAAAAGCCGCCGCCACCGGCATCGACATTAAAATCATCAGCGGCAGCCGCAGTTACGCCGAACAAGATGCGCTCTACGCCCAAGGCCGCACCACCGCCGGAAAGATCGTGACCCGTGCCAAGGGCGGCTATTCCAACCATAACTTCGGTATTGCCTTCGATATCGGTGTCTTCTCAGGCTCAAACTATCTCGGCGAATCCACCAAATACAAAGCCGTCGGCGCCCTCGGGCTGGACCTCGGCCTTGAGTGGGGCGGTAATTGGACTTCAATCGTCGACCAGCCGCACTTCCAACTTCGGCCAAGCTGGGCGGAAACATTGACCGAGCGGCAAATGCTCACGGAAATGCGCAGACGTGTGGCGGACGGCGTGGACCTTTACGCCTAAGCAACTCGCTGCTGACGTCCTGCATCTCGCCAAAAACATGCTGAGAGCGTGATAACGCGGCGTGCAAATTCATCAAACTCAGCTCCCGCAAACCGAGAAGCGCTCGGCATTGCCGCCAGATCTCGGCCGATTTCCGCTCATCACAGCCATTAGATCGCAGCCAGCAGTTCATCTACGACCGAGCGAGATTTCAACGCGTCTATCCAACGCGTCGGTATGGCCGCGATGCCATCGCGAATTCCGGCCAACCCACCGGCAATCGCGGCAGTCGTGTCGGAATCGTCGCCCAGTTGAACGGCCGCCCGAACAGCCGCTTCATAGGGCCGCCCGCGTAACGCCCAGCGCGCCGACCACAGGCTGTCGAGCACGTATCCAGATCCATGCGGAAAGGTAGCCTGGGTCTGGAATTAAGACCCGCTGGCACTGCGCTGCGAGATCCGCGGTAAAGCACTGGAACTTAGGCGCACCATCGGCGCCGGATGCGAAGCGCGTGAGTATTTCGGCGGCGCGATTCCATGCGTCGTCTGCATTCAATTTTTGGCGCAATCCGTCGGCCCACAGCGCCAGTTGTGCGCAGCAAAGTTGTGATCGCGCATGCGCGTGCGTCGGCAGGCTCTGTCGCATGGCCTTGTCGACGAGATCGAAATCGGTGTCGCGTTCGGGAACATGGAGCAGTGCCACCGGCAGCACTCGCATCAGCGATCCGTTCCCGTTCTGACCCTCACTGTGACCGCCAGACAAATGCGGCGGGTGGCCCGCTTTGATGCAGGCAAGGGCGCCAAGAGTCTGAATGCCGACGTCAAATACGCGTCCGCCGGCTTGCATATAGGCCGCGTCATGCCAACGCACGAGGCGGTTGCTTGAAGTCGACGAGATCGAGTGCCGGGTGCTTCAGAAGCGACACGAACAAGCACAGCGCCTGCGAGCGGTCATCGGACCAAGTGCCAGGATCGATACCCGCATGACTGCGGCGAAAACCCGGCGGTGGCAGGAACTCGATCAGCTCCGGAACAGGGATGCTTCAGTTCGCCCCGCGACCAGGTGACAGCAAGCATAAGATCCTCGCAGAATCCCTCGTGCAAAGACCTTTCGCCTGCCGTGGCAATAGAGTTCGGCGTGCGATTGAGGTGCGACACCGCAACGAAACGGCGAGTCCGGCCCGGATGTCGCCGCAAAAAGCGGATTGAGTGATACAGATGACGGGTCGAACGATGCAAAGTTGTGCGCCGACCCACGCGTCGGGTTAGGCTTGGGTTCAACGTACGCTGGGGTCAAATGACAATGACGATTGAATGGAAAGATGCAGATAACGTGGCTGCACAAGTGGGCGAAGTGTTCATGATCAAGATGTTCGCTAACTTAGGAGCGGGCACCAGCGTCCGCTTAGGGTTGATGGGCAAGGGCGTGACGCCGAACTATCAGGTAGAAAAAAATGGCGAACTTCGCGGACACTTTCGCGGCACGTCGCACAAAGTCTGGTCGGGCGATGCAAAAGAGTTCGACAGCAATCGAATTTCCGACCCCTTTGCCCACGAAGATCTGATGGCCGCCTTCCTTCGACAGTACCGCAAACCGAGAGGCACGCCATTGGCATACGATTGACCAAGAACCTCGCATTCGCCCAAATGACAGCGCGCCGTCGAATCCGACTGGGCGCCCGTCGAGCAATCGATTCGGTGCGACGCCAACTCGCCTGGGTGGTGGCTTCGGCTCGCCACACGTGAAACCATCGCGATCATGCTGATTGGGCTTGAGTTGCACTACAACCAGCACGTATCAGAACGTCGCGGCGCGGGCGATGGCCGTTTTTCAGCTTGGCATTGGCTGGAAAGGCGAATCCAGTGCCTTGAGGAAACGCCGAAATTTTTCAGCCGTCAAAGTCACGGTACGCCATGACGCTTTCGGCTTCTCTCAGACTTGCGTCGCGCACGACAGCCGATAACGCCAAGCCTCGAAATAGATCACGGTGACTCAACCCAAAATCACCGCGGCGCTGCAACTACTTTTCTGCGCCAGACCGGGAACGCTCGTAACACACCGCGGAAGCTCGACCAGATTTCCCCAACTGATGGCTCAGCAGGGAATGGCGTCACCAAACCAGCTCGCACCTCGTCTGGACAACGTGGGTGCTTCTGAAATTAGCTTTGTAAAACAGGTGCTTGCATTGGTGGGCCCGCACGGATTCGAACCGTGAACCAAGGGATTATGAGTCCCCTGCTCTAACCGTTGAGCTACAGGCCCGTTGACATGCCGGGAGGCGGATTCTGCCGCAGATGGGCGGCGAAGGGCAGGGTGGGTGCGCAAGGCGAGTGTTTTTGTGGAAAGGCCAATGCTGGCAAGCGGCGGAAGCCGCGACATTGGATCGGTCGATGCTCAGTCGAGCCAAGCCTCATCGGACATCTCTCCGTCTTGTCGTAGCGATCAGCCATCAGCCAAATTCATCAGCCAAATTCATCAGCCAAAGTCTTCAGCAAAAGTCCTCAGCCAAAGCCATCAGCCAAAGCCATCAGCCAAAGTCATCAGCCAAAGCCATCAGCCAAAGCCATCAGCCAAATTCATCAGCCGGTGCGCTATTGGCCAAATGCTAGGAGTCATAGCAATCGCCGAAAGCGCTGTGCGATCCGCCAAAGCCATCCGCTCACGGAACGCGATAGCAGCCTCACGCAACGGAAAATTAAAGCTGGCTCTCCACCGGCAAGATGCGCGCGAGGATGGCTAGGGTTTTGCGTTTCCAACTGGAGGAGGGTTCGCGCGGTTGGCGGCGTTCGACGCCGTCGTGTTGGTCTATCCAGGTGAGTCGATTGCCGTCGAGTTCTAGGCGGTAGGAGAGGCGCGGATCCACGGCTTGGTGATAGTTGTTGGCAACGCGCTCGGCGAAGATCGGGTCGTCGATGAGGACGCTCATTTCGGTGTTGAGCCAAGTCGAGCGTGGGTCGAAGTTGAAGGAGCCCACCAGCGAATAGCGGCCGTCGACGATCACGGCTTTGGTGTGCAGGCTGGAGCGCGAGGACACGCCCATGGATTCGACCGGCGCAGGGGCGACGGCCGAGGGTTTAAGCTCGTGGATCTCGACACCATCGCGCAGCAAGCGTTTGCGATAGCGCGCATAGCCGCCATGCACCGCAGCAACGTCCGTTGCATTCAAGGAATTGGTCAGCACTTTGACCTGTACGCCGCGGGCTTCGAGGCCGGCGAGCCAGCGCGCGCCCTGCTTGCCGGGCACGAAATATGGAGATATCAGAATGATTTCGTGTTCAGCCGCGTCGCCCATGCGGCGAATGGTCGCGGCGACGCCGACCAAGGGATACTTCCGCAACATCGCTTTGTTGGCGGGGTCAGTGATCATCGTGGCACCGTCGCCGATGCGGTCTTCCACGCCGACCGTGCGACGCTCGCCGGTGCGCGAGGCGGCGATCAATTCGCGCAAAGGGCTTTGCGATAGGATGGCGTTACGCTCGCGTTCGAGTGCGGCTTGTGCGTCGGCTAGGGTTACCGTGAGTGGCTGGTCATAGATCACGCTGATTGGGATCACCAGCGGCGAGTTCCAGTACTCATCAAAGGCGCGGGTGGACTCGCGCACGGCTTCGCCAGTGACGAGTACGCCGAGATCGCGGAAATTAAATTCCTCAGCGAGATCGAAGTAGGAGTCGCCGATATTGCGGCCCCCGACCATTGCCACATGACCGTCCACGATCCATGCCTTCTGGTGCATGCGATAGCTCAGACGGCCGCCCGTGAATATCAGCTCTAAGGCATTGCCCAGCAAGGAATCGCGCGACCTGAACGGATTGTAGTGGCGGATCTCCAGATTGGGATGCGTGTCCAACACCGCCAGATCCGCATCCAGGTGCCGCACGGACACGTCATCGATGATGAGGCGCACACGTACACCGCGGTCGGCGGCACGCAACAGTTCGGCAGCCAGCAAGCGGCCGCTCACATCGTCGTGCCACGCGTAGTACATGAGGTCGAGGCTGCGTACTGCTGCATCCGCGGTGCGCATTAGCAACAATAGCGATGCGGAATTGGATTGCAGCAAGCGATAGCTGGATTGGCCCGACGTAAGATTCAGCGCCGAGACGCGGTCGGCAATTGGCCCGACCTCAGTCGGTTCTAGAGCGCTGACCGTTGTATACGGCTGACGCGGCTTAAACGGTGCACAGGCTGCAGTGATTGCCAGCAGCACAACCACGGCCAATTTGAGAGCCTTAAGACCCGGGAGCGCCCTGGTGTAGACCGCCCGATGCACCGGTGGCTTCCGGGTCATCGAAACGTAGACACGCCTGTCAACGCCAATCATCGATGATTTCCATATGGATGCACGCATCTAACCAGATTCTCGGTGATTAGTGCGTACAAGCGCGTTGCCTACCATGACCGGTATACGTCAATCTCACGTGCCCTTGCGGCATGCCAACTCATTTCGAGCGTGCGCGATCTCGGCAGCCGCTCCTCTGTGCGGCATTGGGCCCTCGGTTGCGATCTTTCTGCGGTGCGCGGGCAGGGCAGCGGAGCTTTTGACAAGAAAGCTGTTGCACGGCTACTATGCCGCTCTTTTCTTTTACCGATCTGTGGAGTTTAGTCATGAAGCGCACTTACCAGCCAAGCAAGATCAAGCGTGCGCGTACGCATGGCTTTCGTGCCCGGATGGCCACACCGAGCGGTCGCGCCATTCTCAATGCGCGCCGTGCGAAAGGCCGTAAGCGTCTGATCCCTTAAATCCCGCGTCGCATGCCGGGAGCGCACTTTCCGCGTCCCGCCCGGCTGCTGCTGCCGCGCGAGTTTGATGCGGTTTTCAAAAGCGGTCGGCGCGAGCGCGGCCGCTTTTTCATTTGTGTCGTAGCGGCAGGTCAAGCACCAAGTGCGCGCATTGGCTTCGCGGTCGGACGTAAGCATTTGCCCGCCGCGCACGAACGCAATCTAGTCAAGCGGCTGGCGCGTGAGAGCTTTCGCTTGCGACGCGAGCGCTTGCCCTGCGTCGATCTGGTGTTAAGCCCTGGACGAGATGTGCGTAAAGGTGATCGCTATACCCTGCGCGCCGATCTGGATGCGATCTTTGATCGACTAATACTCATTTCTCCCATCGTCCCTCTATCTAGTGCAGCGCAGAACACCGCGCAGGAAGAAAATCAGTGATGAGTAACGTGCGTTTGTTTCTGCTGCTGGCAATTGGTTTGGTCGGTTTGCAGTTGTGGTCGGCGTGGGAGCGCGACTACGCGCCGGCAGAGATGGCGCCGCAGATCGCGTCGCCGGCGGCCGATGTTGCGGTCGATCCGGCACTGCCGCTGCCCGCAGCGGGTGATGTGACGACGGCAACCCCCGCGATTGGCACTGAGGATTTGCCGGATGCGGCGGGAATGCAGCCCGCCGAAGCGCCGACTGCGCCAGACCAAGTGACCTCTGCCGGGCAGACCATCGTCATTTCCAATGACGTGCTTAGGCTGACGTTGTCGAGCATCAATGCCGACATCCGCCAAGCCGAATTGCTGACCTATCCGGTCAGCCTTGAGCGCAAAGACGTGCCCATCAAGCTCCTGGACGATCAGCCAGGCCGCTATTTCGTCGCGCAAACGGGGCTGCGCTCAACTGCACCGACGCAGGATCTTGCGCCCGAATTTGCGGCGACCAGTGACCGCTTCGACTTATCTGCTGGCGCCGTTTCGATCAGCGTTCCGCTCACTTGGCGTGATGCCAGTGGCGTGCTGATCCGCAAGGTTTACTCGCTGAACCGCGGTAGTTTCGTGGTCAGCGTGCGTCACGAGGTGGTCAATGAAACGGCAGCCGACTGGCGCGGCTATCAATACCGGCAAATGCAGCGCGTGCAGCCGCCCAAACCCAGCGCCTTCGCCTTCAACAATCCTGAGCTGTATGCCTATGTCGGCGGCGCGGTGTATAGCCCGGACGAGAAGTTCGAGAAGCTAAAATTCGAAAGTTTCCAGGAAGAGCCTTATCAGCGCGCCTTCGCGGGTGGCTGGTCGGCGATGCAGCAGCACTATTTTCTCGGCGCCTTTATTCCTGAGCCCTTGGAAGTCACCACCTATTCCACGGGCGTTCAACCCGGAACGGCAAATCTGCCAACGCGCTTCATGGTGCGCCAAATCTCGCCAACGCAGACTGTTGCTGCCGGCGCGACGGGCAGTTTCCAGACGCGTCTGTATCTCGGCCCGAAGTTGCAAAGCGTGCTGCCGGGTATCGCGCCGGGGCTTGAATACACGGTCGATTATGGTCTGGTTACACCGATTGCCAAGCCGCTGTTCTGGATCATGGCGCAGATCCATAAGTTCGTCGGCAATTGGGGATTATCGATCATCTTCCTGACGCTGCTAGTGAAGCTGGCCTTCTATCGGTTAAGCGAAGCGCAATACCGCTCGATGGCGAAAATGCGCAAGCTGCAACCCAAGCTGGAAGCGCTGAAAGAGCGCTTTGGCGACGATCGTCAAAAGATGGCGACGGCGCAGATGGAGTTGTTCAAGCAGGAAAAGGTTAATCCGCTGGGCGGCTGTTTGCCGATCTTGCTGCAGTTGCCGGTGTTCTTCGCACTGTACTGGGTGATCTTCGAAGCGGTGGAGCTGCGTCAGGCGCCGTTCTTCTTGTGGATTCACGATTTGTCCGTGCGTGATCCCTTGTTCATCTTGCCGATCCTGAACGTCGCGGTGATGTGGTACACGCAGAAATTGTCGCCGTCGCCGGGCATGGATCCGATCCAGAAACGCGTTTTCCAAACCATGCCGTTGATTTTCGGCGTGATGTTCGCCTTCTTCCCGGCAGGTCTGGTGTTGTACTGGTTGTCGAATGGTCTGCTCGGTTTGATCCAGCAATTGATCATCACCAAGCGCATCGAGAACGCGAAGTAGGCTTACGCGGTCGCGTCGGCGACCCGAGCGAGGGCACTGATGTGAGCCACGCTGACACCATTGCCGCCATCGCCACCGCATCTGGAGCTGGCGGCATTGGCGTGATTCGGCTCTCCGGTGCTCAGGCTCTGGTCATCGCGACAGGATTTTTAAGTCGTCGCCCGACGCCACGCTTCGCGCATCGCTGCCACTTTCATGACGCCAGCGGAATTCTGATCGACGATGGTTTGCTGCTGGCCTTTCCGGGGCCGGCGTCATTCACCGGCGAAGATGTGGCCGAGCTGCAGACGCACGGATCACCGATTGCGCTCTCGCTATTGCTCAAGCGTTGCATTGAACTGGGCGCGCGGCAGGCGAAGCCTGGCGAATTTAGCGAACGTGCCTATCTCAACAATAAGATCGATCTAGCGCAGGCCGAAGCCATTGCCGATCTGATCGCCAGCGGCTCAGAAGCCGCAGCGCGCGCGGCGCAGCGTTCGTTATCGGGCGAGTTCAGTGAGCGCGTCAACGCCGTGTCGCGGCAGTTGATCGAGTTGCGCGTTTACGTCGAGGCGGCGATCGATTTCCCCGAGGAGGAGGTCGATTTTCTCAACAGCGCCGAATTGCGCGAACGTTTTGCGCAGGTCCACCAGAGTCTGCAGACGCTACTCGCGCAAACGCGCCGCGGACAGCGTCTACGCGACGGATTGCATTTGGTGATCTTGGGTGCGCCGAATGCTGGAAAATCGAGTTTGCTGAACGCCTTGGCAGGCTATGAAAGCGCCATCGTGACGCCGAATCCAGGCACCACGCGCGATTTATTGCGAGAGCATCTGCAAGTCGATGGCATGCCGCTCACCGTGGTCGACACGGCCGGCTTGCGCGAGAGCCAGGATCCTGTGGAAATGGAGGGCATTCGCCGCGCATCGGTTGAGGCGGCCAAAGCGGATTTGCTATTGCTGGTAAGCGATTCGAGTACGCATGCGATCGAAGGATTAGGCGCAGACGCGCGCATTGCGACGGCATTGCGGACCATTCCGCGTTTGCACATCCATAACAAGATCGACGTGCGCGGCGAGACCGCGCATATCGAGCAAAAAGGTGGCGAAACCCATATCCATTTGTCTGCACGCAACGGCGATGGCGTTGATCTATTGCGCCAAGCCCTGCGCGATCACGCGGGCCTCTCCGAAGGTAGCGAGGGTCTCTTCAGCGCGCGCGCACGCCACGTCGCCGCGCTTGAGCGCACCGCCACCGAACTCGACCGCGCACGCGCACAAGCGCTAGATAGCGGCCACGGCGAACTCGCCGCCGAGGATCTCAACCGAGCGCACCAAACTTTAAGCGAAATCTTGGGTCAGTTCAGTAGCGATGATTTACTCGGAGCGATTTTTTCGAGCTTTTGTATTGGGAAATAGCTCCCATTGGCGCGATCACCGCGCGATGGCCGGGACAGCCGACCCAATGTTTAACTCCAGTAATCGTGCCATCTTCGACTAGTATCGATAGCGATTTCGAAGCGTGCGAAACCAAGTTCATACAAGTTCCCGTGGTCGCCGGACTGATTATGATTGCCGCATTGGCCGGCTACGGGATTTCTAATCTGCGCGACCGATCGAATGACCCAGAGTCAGTTCTGACGACCACTGACGAAGCGGCGTTCGCCGGCCAAAAGTCTTCATTGGCTGCGCCGGATGCAGAGGCCAGCGCGGACGTCGACACCTCTGGGAACCTCTAGAAACCTACCGCGCAGTCCGATCGCTGCGTTTTGCGCGGTGCTCGGAATCCTCATGTACAGCCAAGTACGTTGCGGTTCCTGCGCTCGGTGCGTCTTGCACTCGAACCGCTCGCTACGGTTTCTAGAAGTTCCCCTCTGTAGCAAAGTCCTTTGTTTCCGATTCCCCGAACACGGCGACGATGGCGTCAATTGCGGACAATGGCTTACCGCCGGAAACGATGCCATTGGCGCAGAGTGCTGACGCGCTCACAAGCGCAATGCGCGCCGGTTCACTAGACGCCACGCGACGCTTGCTCAAGCAAGCGAAATTGTGCGCTCGTTTTCGAAACGCCGACACCAGTTTGAAATTCGCGCTCAGCGCTCAAGAAACGGCCAAGGCGCCAGGCAAAAATGGCGTATTTATCAGCTTGCCGCCCGCAGGGGACGAGGTCCCGCTAACGCTTGCCGGATTGGCCAATTCGTCCGCAGGCGAGGTTCTCGACAATGAAGCGCTGTGCGCGGATTTCCAAGATCCGCAGAAGGCGATTCAGTTCGAGGCGCAATGGCGCGCAGCATTGATGGGCGATACTGGGGGCTTGCTCGAATTTGCACTTAACCCCGCGATCGACAGCATGCGCGCGTTCGAACAGGCCGACCGGATCGATCGCTACCGGGCACGTGTATTGGGATTCTTGACCCAGGCCATGGCCCAACACAGTGCCCTAGCAGCCTGTCGGACTTAAAGGAAATCGGCTGCAAATCCGCCTGGACGATCCATATTCCGCCGCTTTCTCGGGCAATAGAAGAGCTATTACCCTTCAAAATCGACGAAATCTGGCTTCGCCCAGTCAGATTTTCGCTTCGATTCTTCAAGTCCGACAGGCTGCTAGCCGTCGCCAACCTCATGCACGCCTACGATCCGGGTTGGGTTCCAGCGACTATGCGCGGACAAAGCGCCAATCAATCACCGATGGGCGCGTTCGTGGTAAGTCAAATCGTGCCAGAGCCTTTACGGCAAGTGAGCGGGACGGACGCATTGATTGCCTATCGCTACGCGCGACTGTGCCAAGCGGTGTGCCCCGAGTTTCCTCGCGCCGACGCCGAAATGATCGCCCAGCGCCTGCGCCGAGACCTCGCCAGCACCGACCGCGAACGTGCGGACGCAGAGGCCGATCGACTGCGAGCAGCCCATTTCGCGAGCCCCGAGCGCGCGCCATGGGTAGAGAATATTGGCGAACAGCGAGAAGCGCCAAGCGCATCGGGCAACCCCTGAGATCGGCCGTGGAACGCGCGCACACCTCAATCTGGCGGATTCTATCCAGTTGCGCGAGGCCGTCGCATGCACGGGTCCATGTGGCTTTGGACTTCCTAAGCTTTACAAGCCCGGCTGCGGCTGGTCCGCTTGAAACCGCCGCACCAAGCCCTAACATCATAGCTGTCCTGATTCCACCGCGGCACTGGAGGCCGCTTTCGCCATGAAACGCATCCTGCTGTTCGTCGGCACCAATTTGGCTGTCATGTTGGTGCTGGGCGTTGCTGCCAGCCTGCTGGGCGTCAACCGCTTCCTCACGGCAAACGGCCTGAACCTTGGGATGTTGCTGGCCTTCGCTGCGCTGATTGGCTTTGGCGGCGCCATCATCTCGCTGCTGATCAGCAAGCCCGTGGCCAAGTGGAGCACGGGTGCCAAGCTCATCAACGACAGCACCGACCCCACGCACCGCTGGATTGTGGGCACCGTCGAAGCTTTTGCCAAGAAGGCCGGCATCGGCACGCCCGACGTGGCCATCTTTGACGGCGAGCCAAATGCTTTTGCCACCGGCGCGTTCAAGAATTCGGCCCTGGTGGCGGTGAGTACGGGCTTGCTACAGACCATGAGCCGTGAAGAAGTCGAGGCCGTCATCGGCCACGAGGTGGCGCATGTGGCCAATGGCGATATGGTCACGATGACGCTGATCCAGGGTGTGATGAATACTTTCGTGATTTTCCTGTCGCGTGTGGTCGGCTACTTCGTCGATAAGGTGATCCTGAAGAACGACCGCGGAGGCGTAGGTATCGGCTACTACGTCACGACCATCGTGCTGGATATCGTTTTGGGTGTGCTCGCGGCCATCGTGGTGGCCTGGTTCTCGCGTCACCGCGAGTACCGTGCTGATGCCGGCGCTGCCGCGTTGATGGGCAACAAGCAGCCCATGATCAACGCCCTGGCACGACTGGGCGGCATGGACCCCGGCGAGTTGCCCAAGAGCATGGCAACCATGGGCATCAGCTCGCGACCCAGCGGACTGATGGCGCTGTTTTCCAGCCACCCGCCCATGGAAGACCGCATCCGTGCGCTGCAGCAGTCGCAGTGAGTGCGTGACGCGCCAAGGGCGCTTTCGCTGCCCGTTTGTCGTAGTGCCTGACGCTCGCGGTCGGTGAAGTTCTGAGACTCGGCCGGCGTTTACGCTTGCGCCGCCAGCCTCAGGATCGCGCGTATCCGCTGCCGCGCCGCGTCTGCGGCATGCAAGGGCAAGGGACTTTAGTTTTTCTGTCCTTATTCGCTCGCAGACGTGGTGTCTACCGCAGCGCGCGCCTGTTGAGCGCTCCGGGTGGTCCGGCGGGGCAAGCGGCGACCGTTGTACTGCGCACTCAGGGCTGAAAATTGAAGGGGCAGGCTTCGATCAGGCTTGGGTCATCCACACGGGCCGCAACTTGATTGAACACGGCGGTGAAGCTGAGGGGCTCTGACTCGGGAGCGAACAGGCTTGGCAGTGGCAGATTTGGGTTGCCCGGTTGCGACCACCAGGATTGCACGATCACGTTGTCCAGGCGTCCGCCGCTGCCGCTGTAGCAGTCGTAATAAGCAGGCACCTGCATGGCGAATTGGACGTCGCTGATACCGCCGTTGGTAAGCAGAATGCCAAAGCGCAAACCACGACTGCCGATCAAGTTCTGGACACGCCGGAACTTGGCCATGGGATCGGTGGGGTAGTTGAGGATGCCGCCGATCGGTGCGTCGATGTGAAAGAAGTCCAGCGGTAATTGCCGCAGCACGGCTTCGTCCAAGGTGGTCTCGATGACTGGCTTGAGATCGAACTGCCCCTGGATACCGAGCCCTGGCAGTCCGTCGAAGCCATAGATGTTCATCGATTCGATCCAACCAAAGCGCACCTGCGGAAAACGCTCTCGAATCGCCTGCATGTAATTGCTGAGTTCGTCGGCAAAACTCGCCGGACTGTGCAGACAGGCCGGCACGCCACCATTGGCACACTGCGCTGGTGGTGTGTAGACCGCCGGATTGCCGACAAAGGACCAGACGTTGTCCATCACGACTAGAAAATGGCCAATGCCGGCCTGCTCGGCGCGTACCAGCGCTGGAATCTCGGCAGCCGCCATCGCGGAACCACTGCAGAAGCACGGCCTCAGTCCGCCGGTTTCAACCACCAGATCGAGTCCAGCTTGCTGTACGGTAGCGAGAACGGGTTGCAATTGTTGCGGCGTGGCAGCGCTCAGAGCTCCCACATACATACCGAAAACATCGGCACGCAGCAACGCCTGCGGCCAGCTTGAAGGCGCCGGCGGCACAGTGAAGTGCGTCTCGTTACCCGGTCGCAGGTTCGGAAACAGCCATAGCGTTTGCGCTGGCGGCGGCTCGAAACCGTCGCGCCACAACAAGTCCGCGGCCTGGGCTGCAGGCCCCGCAACAGTGATAGCCAAAACCTGTAGCAATAGGCCAGCCAGCACGCGACCCGATTTCGACGCCAGCATGGTCTTTACCCTCAACCAAGTGCGTCCATTGGGAAACTCAACGGCGGAACCGGCCAGCGCGAGACACACGAGCGGTATAAAAACGGCGACCGAAGGCGGCTAATCTCAGTTTGTTCTGAGGCCAGTCGCATCGCGCCCAGGGCGAGGCTTGCCGAGATCGCGATTAACCAAGATGGCTCAGCATCTGCAGGCGGAAGACTTTCTCAGGCGCTAGCTGAAATCAGCCTCAGCGATATTGACGCTTATCCGCGTGCCTCGACTGGTCACGATGCGGGCGGTGCCAGTCGTTTGCGCAATCCCTGTTCCATGCTTGACCACTGCGGATGGCCTCGTAAAGGCGCCAGGTCCGGAGATGCCAGCAGCGCGGCGCTAAAAGCTCGGTGTTCAAGTGCAAATTCCAAGGCCCGAAATGCTTCTTCAGGGGTGCCGACGCGCGCCACATAGTGCGCGCGCAACACCAGCGTGCTGGACTGGTCCAGCACGCAAGGCTGATCGACGCAGCTCGGATCGAGCGCCAGCGATTTTTTGTAGTGCTCGGCGGCCGCGCCAGGTGAGCCGGCGTCGAGCGCGAGCAAGGCCAACAGGAGTGCTGCCAGCGCCTGATCGGCCGGCCGGGCTGCACGCTCTGCCAGCTCTCGATGCCGTTCGGCTGCCTGAGCTACCGCTGCATCGCCCATGCCGCGCAGTGCGAGGACCAGCTTTCGGGTCAAGACCAGGCGTTGCTTCAAGCTGCTGGCGCTCTCTGGAATTTGCACCAGTAGCGTCTGCAGCGCTTCAGCCGCTTCACGATGCCGCCCGCGCAGTAGCAGGATTTCAGCACGGCTGCCGCTATGCACCCAACTGCGCGGGTGATCCGGGCCGAGCGTCGCACTGAGCAGTGCATACGCCTCGGCGAGCAAGGCGTCGGCCGCATCGAGTTGCCCAAGACGCAGCCGAATGGTCGCCTCGTTATGCATGCTGTCGGCGCGATCGGGGTGCTGCGCTGGGAGATTGATTTCTTCGTTGGCACGCGCTTGGCGGATGGATTCAAGCGCCGCGTGCAAGCGGCCGGCGTTGCGCTCGACCAGACTCAGATTGTTGTAGACGACGGCAAAATTCGGATGATTGGCCGGTAGCACCAAGTGGAACATGTCGAGCGCTTTGCGCTGTGCGTTGATGGCGGCGGTGTAATCGCCGAGGTCGTGGTGCACCGCGCCGAGGTTGAGCCAGACGCTGGCAAGGCGTGCAGACGGGCCGGGTTCGAGCGCCTCGGTGAGCGCGAAAACCTCGGCATAAGCGCGTCCCGCCGCATGCAGTTCGCCCTGACGCCGCAATACGATGGCCAGGTGATTTTGCGCGCGAGCGGCCTCTGCGGTGCGTCCCAGGCCTGCGTCCTGGAGCACAGCCAGCGAGGCCTGATGGTGCTCGGCGGCGACGGGTAGATCACCCTGGTCGCGCGCGATAGCGCCTAGGCGGTCGTACACAAAAGCCAGTCTGTGCGCTTGAACGGGTGACTCGGCCTGACGGCCGTCGAGCGCTTCAGTGAACAACTTTTGCGCGGACGAATAGTCCCCAAGTGCCCAGGACGCATCCGCCAGATTTTCGAGTGCTCGCAGGCGTACGGACGGCGCCAGGCCGGACGATTGATCGCCGCTCAATTTCGCCACGCCGCGCGACAGCAATTCACGCGCGCCGGGATCTTGTCCGGGCTCGGCGCGTGGATCGGCTGCCTTGAATAAGCCGAGCATAAATTCGGCGGTGGCTTCGGCTTCGGCTTGCGCCAGCGCGGCAGTGCGCGCGGCGTCGCGCGCGACGCGATAGCCATCGACAGCGAGCAGTGTGCCGACTGCCAACGCGAGCAACGCCAGCGCTGAACCGGTGGCCAGCGCGCGGTTGCGTTTGATCCACTTGCGCACGCGATGGCGCCAGTTCGGCGGTGTGGCGAGTACCGGCTGATCCGACAAGAAACGCCGCAGATCAGCACCAAAATCGGCCACGCTGGCATAGCGCTGCTCACGGTCTTTGGCCAGTGCCTTGAGCACCACCGCATCAAGATCGCCACGCAGTTTACGCGCCCACTCAATGCTCGGCAGCGATCCGCGCGTACTGGCCTGTGTCAGTACTAGGCGGCTAGGCGCAGGGGTGTCGTCTTCGCGAATGCGTCGGCACATTTCGTCGAATGCGAAGCGCCGCAATTGGCTCAGCGTGATCGGCAAATCGCCCACCAAGAGTTCAAACAGGACCAAGCCGAGCGCATACACGTCCGATCGCGTGTCGATATCGACGGCGCCCAGGCTGGCCTGTTCGGGACTCATGTACTCCGGAGTGCCAATCAGCTCACCGGAGCGCGTCAAGACTCGCTCGCCGCCGGTCGAGGCATCGATGGCCTTGGCGATGCCGAAATCAATGATGCGTGGCTTGGCTTTGCCGTCCTGCTCGCCGACCAGGATGTTGCCGGGTTTGAGATCACGATGGATCACACCCTTGAGGTGCGCGTGCTGCACCGCGTCGCACACGGGTAGCAATAATTCGATGCGCTCGCGCAAGCCAAGTTTGCGCGCCTCCGCCCACTCAGTGATCGGAACGCCGTCGACCAATTCCATGGCGAACCACGGTCGCCCATCACTATGCGTGCCAGCATCGAAAATACGCGCGATGTTCGGGTGGTCGAGCGCCGCAAGCATTTGCCGCTCGGCGCGGAAACGCGCCAAGGCCAGTTCGTCGGCAAGACCGGTGCGCGACAATTTGATCGCGACACGGCGACGCACTGGCTCAGACTGTTCACCTTCAAATACCTGCCCCATGCCGCCACTGCCGATCAGGTGCAGGATGCGATACGAGCCGATAGTGGCCGGGATCAAGGGTGCACCAGAAATCTGTCGCGCGGTGTTTGCCAGATCGTCGAGTGCGCGTTCGCCGGCGACCACACGACTCGACTGGCCGATCAGCGCCGCCAGTTCGTGATGCAACTCGGGCTCATCGCTCGCCAACTGATTGAGCCGCTCCAGGCGCGCCACTTCATCAAGATCCACCCACTCGTGGAACAGCGCCTCCAGGCGCCGGTAGCGGTCATCACGCGTCACGTTGCGCATCCTTGAAGTGCACCGCCAGCCAGCGCTTGGCGAAGCGCCAGTCGCGTTCGACGCTGGCGGTCGATAGGTTCAGCAGGTCGGCGATTTCGTCCATCGTTGCACCCCAGAACACGCGCAGTCGCACCACGTCTGCCTTGCGTGGATCGAGCACATGCAAGGCCTCCAACGCCGGCGGCACCGCCTCAATATCGATGCTGGGCTCGGTGCCGCCGAGCGCATCGCTCATGCTCACGCGCTGCAGCGCGCCGCCACGTTTGTTCGCCAGGCGCGCGCGGTGGTAATCAATCATCGCGTGAACCATGATTTGCGTTGCGTATGCGAAGAACTGGCCGCGACTGACAAAGGCTTGGCGCTGACCAATCACCTTGAGCAGCGCATCGTGTGCGAATACGCTGGGCTCCAGCGTCATCCCATGCAAGCCGCCGCGCAGCGCCATTTCCTGCTCGGCAATGCGCTCCAGCGACTTGACCACGGCATTGGCGATGCGCTCGTCGGATTGGCTGCGGCCTTCCGACATTTCACGCAGCAGCAGGGTGATGGGCTGATTGCGCTTGGTCGGGCAAGAAGGCACGATTTTCCTTATTGAAGGTAGGCTTGGCGAGCCCTTGCGATGCGCCAAAAGCAACTTTGGCGCGCTCATGAGGAAAGGCCGACAGGCTGCTGGGCTGTCTCATTCCATATACGAGTTTTGGAAGGCCATTCCCATCAACCGAGGACATGGCGTTCATCCGAAGCGCCAGCGCACGCAACGACTGGATTGCCCGCCGTGTTTTTCAGATTGTCCCATGACGGGTTCTAGTTGCCGCAATCCGTATGCAGCAATAGACCCATCGTTAAAGGCAACGAAAGATGAGCCCAATCTCGACATTCTGGCGGGCGGTGACCGCAGTGGCGGCGCTGTGGATCGCTATGCCAGCCCTGGCGATCGAACAATGCAATCTGCAGGTCACGCACCAAGGCCACGGCCCGGTCTTCACAACGGCCACGTGGAGCGGCGGCGGTGAATCGCTGCTGTTGGTCGGCGAGGGCGCAGTGCTGTCAATCTATAACATCGCCAATGCCGCGGCGCCGGTGCGCCTGGGCGAGATTGGGCTGTCCGGGCTGGTGACGCATCTGGCAGTCCGCACGAACGGCACTTTGGTGGCCGTCTCTGACGGGCGCAACGCTATTCGCCTCGTGAACATTAGCAATCGCAGCGCGCCTGTGTTGCTCGGCACCTACAACACGCCCGGCGGTCGCAGGCCGCTCGGTATGGATATCGCTGGCGACACCCTTTTTACTGCGGTAACTCCCGCCGGCCTCGCCGCGATCGATATCAGCAATCCTGCAGCGCCTGTCCTGCTTTCACAGGTGGTCACGCCCAACACGGATTTTGTTAACGACGTCAAGATTCGCGGCACGCGCGCCTACGTGGCTGACGACATTGAGGGCATCACGGTTTGGAATGTGCAGTCGCCAGCCGCGATGACGCCGCTGCCCGGCTATGCCGCCGCGAGCGGCGCATCGAATCTGTTCATCGATGGCTCGCGCGCCTATGTAGCCCGGCGCCACCTGGGCTACGACATCCTCGACATTTCGGGTAATACGCCGACGCTGCTCGGGTCAGTGACTACCGTTGGCAGTTACTCGCACGGTGCGCTAGTGAATGGTCATCTGGTGACCGCCGCGGGTCCCGGCGGGATGCGCGTCTTCAACATCGCCAACATTGCCAGTCCGCAACTGATTGCGACCGTCAGTGATCAGGTCAGCGTCAATAGCGTGATCGGATTTGGAAATCGCGCTTTTGTGCCGTTTTCATCGGAGACCACTAGCGGTCTGCGCGGCTACACGCTGGCCACACCGGCGAGCCCGAGTGCGGAGGCCAATATCGCATTGCGCGGTGCATCGTATGAGGCCGTGGCGCATGGCGGACGCGTGTACGTCCCGCAGTATCCGCGCGGCATCTCGGTGTACGACAACGCGGCCGCGACGCGCGGCGCGTTACTCGGGCGCTTCGATGCGCTGCCGATTTATCACGCTACTGCTGCCGGCACCACGGTGTACGCGACCAGCGTCATCAGCGATGTCCACTCGCTACATGTTCTGAACGCGGCCAATCCTGCCGCGATCAGCCAAGTGACGTCGCTGCCCTTGCCGGGGGCGGCCTATCAAATCAGCACTGATGCCGGCTTTCTCTATGTGACGCTGGTCAATGAATTGCGCATCTACAGCATCGCCAATCCGACGCCAACCTTGGTAGGCACGTGGCAACCGCCTGTCGGCGCCGCATTGCATACCATCGCCAGTGGCAATCGCGCCTATGTTGGCGGCTCCAACCGGCTCTATGTGCTGGATATTGCACAGCGCTCGGCGCCGGTGTTACTCGGCCAGTTCACGCTTGACCATGCCACCACCGGGCTAGCCCTGGCAGCGCCCTTTATCTTTCTCGCCGATGGCACCGATTTCGTGCGGGTGCTCAATGTTGCCAACCCAGCCGTGATCAGCAATCCGGCAAATCTCGATATCTTTCCCGGCATTTCCAATGACTTGGCGCTCTCCGGACAACGCCTTTACGTGGCAGCCGGCCCCCTCTGGGGCACGTTGATTGCAGATATCAGCAACCCGCTACTGATCAACCGCGTCGGCAACCTTCCGACCCCGGCCTCGGTGATCGGCGTGGCCTTTGCCAATGACACCTTGATCGCAGCGGAGGATCGCAACGGCGTGCGCTTTCATCAGTGCCCGAGCACGCTATTCGCCAGCGGTTTCGAGTGATTAAGATCTGGAGCGCACCATGAAAGACATCACTACCACGTGTCTCACCCTGTTCTTGCTGATTGCGCTGGCTGGCGGCGCCGTGGCCCAACAGGTATCGGTTGATGACGAGTTTGCGCCTAGTTTCAACAATACCGTGCGCAGCGTTGCGGTCGATCAGCGCGGGAAACTTCTGTTTGGCGGCGATTTCACCGAGGTCAACGGGCAGACGACCCGACGTCTGACCCGGCTTTGGGGTCACGGCGGACTCGACCGTGACTTCAGCGCCGTGATTCCGAGTGGCCTCGTGTCCGCGATCGCGCCCACAACGGACGATCGCGTGCTGGTCGGCGGTAGCTTTACCACGGTCAATGGCTTACCGCGAAGCAATCTTGCATTGCTCAACGACGATGGCTCGACGGTCGCGACCTTCGCCCCCCAAATCAACGGGCAAGTGGCCGCTATCGCGCTCGTCGATGACAGCGATTCGTACTTTATTGCGGGCAGTTTTACCGCCGTGAACGGGCTCAACCGATCGCGCGCGGCGCACATGTTGGGTGCCAATGTGAACCCCAATTTCGTGCCCGCCAACTTGACTGGGACGGCATTTGCGATCGCCCAGCAGCGTGATGGCAAAGTGCTGTTGACCGGCAGCGTGCGCCGCCAGGGCGCGCCCGCGGCGCAGGGCCCGGTGCTGCGGCTGAATGCCGACGGCAGCATCGATCCGCAGTTCTTCTTTGCCGCAAACGGCGCCAATGACGAAGGCTATGCGCTGGTGGTGCTACCCGATCAACGCATTCTTTTAGGTGGCCGCTTTAGCAGTCAAGCCGGCCAGACGCGCTATCTGCTGCGCCTAAATCCAGACGGCACCGTCGACCCGAATTTTGTGCCGCCAACGCTCAATGGCGCGGTGCGCAGTGTCGCCGTGCAGGACGATGGACGCATCGTCATCGTCGGCGACTTTACCGGCGTCTCATTGCGCAACCGGGTTGCGCGCTTGAACGCCGACGGCAGCCTGGACGGCAGCTATGCGGCGCTGTTCGATCCCAACGACAGCGTCCATGGGGTGGCCTTGCAGCGCCACCAAGGCGCCGTCTTCGCGGGGGAGTTCACGTCTGTGAGCGGGCAGGCGCGCACGCGCGCGGCACGCGTCAGCTATCGCGGACTCCTGGACACGCGCTTTGCGGCGCAAGTCAGCGGCGGGGCGGTGGACGTGGTGGCCGGGCAGCCGGACGGGCGCGTTCTGCTGGGCGGCAGCTTTTCCAACGTCGCCGGCCAGATCAAGCCCTATCTCGCGCGCATCAATAGCAGCGGCAGCCTGGACTCAAGCTTCGCGGCCGCGCCCAATAATGAGGTGCGCGCAATCGCGGTGCTCGCAGATCGCAGTGTGCTGATCGGCGGCGCCTTCAACGCGGTCAATGGCAGCACGCGGCTGCGCTTGGCCAAGTTAGACGCAGAAGGCGCGCTCGATCCAAATTTCAATGTGGCCGTTAACGGTGGCACCTTGCACACACTGACCCTTCAGGCCGATGGCAAAATCCTGATCGGCGGCAGCTTTACCAGCATCGGAGCCACGCCACGCGCCGGCATCGCGCGCTTGCACGCCAATGGCTCGCTGGATGTCGACTTTGTACCAGCGCCATTGAGCACATTTACGCGCGTGCGCGCCATCGCCGTGCGCACTGACGACGTGTTTCAAACTACGCCGGGGCAAATTTATCTGGGCGGCGAAACCGATGGCCAGAATCGCTTGGAGCGATTGTTCTCGAACGGTAGTCTCGACAGCAGTTTTTTCCGACCAGAAAATGGAGAGGTTTGGTCGCTCAGCACGCTTGGCATCGGTAGCACGGTCTTCGGCTTGTCCTTCAGCGCGGGCTGCCGCTTTCGATCGGCGTCGGGCTGCTTCATCGACGCCAATGGCACCGTCATGTCGTTTTTGCCGACGGTGGGCGGTGATTTTTTCCTGGGCGGCGCGTTCACAACCATCTCTGACGATCCCGCTTCCGGCATAGCGCAAGTGGCGCAACCGAATCAATTTGCCGGCCCCAGCGAGCTATTCGGCCTGTCGGTGGCCGGCGATACAGCCACCGTCAACAGCCTGTATCAGCAAGACGACGGCAAGTTGCTTTTTGCCGGCGCATTCATCACCGTCAATGGACAGACGCGAGAGCGAATCGCGCGAAGCGGCGAGAGTCCGGTCGAGTTCTTTTCCGCCACACCGGCAACCCGAATAGCTGGCATCAAGACGCAGTGGGATTTCAGCTCGCGCGAAGCGCGCTTTTTGCCTGGCGGATTGGATGTACAGCTTGAGCGTGCGCCGGTGTTGCTGATGGCTTCGCAATGCTGCGACGCGGCAGCATTCACGCCGGTCGGCGGTGCGCGCGCCGTTCGGGAAAGCCTAGCCACCCATATCTGGGCGAAAGACTTCGCGTCCGCCCCCAGCACTCGATTCTTTCTGCGCTGGCGCTACAGCGTTCGCGACGGGCGCGGCGGCACCAGTCTGTATGAGTCGCCGATCTTGCGCGTGGTACCGCGCAGCCCGGTTCTCAGCTATTCGCCAGCCCCTAGTCTTGCTGCGGATACCCTCATTTTCCCATCCGGCCCAGCCGGCCCGGGGCTGCGTCAGATCGGCGTCACGCCTTCGGGCACGGAAGGCGGCACAACGCGCTTGGAGAATTGTGCAATGACCAATGTTGTCGGCTCGGCAGTGTTTGAAGTCGTGCGTGCCGTTCCGGCCAATTTCACCTGGGAACGAACCGCGGGTCTGCTGGAATTGCGCTGCACACGTACCGCACAACTCAGCACCGCGCGCCTGACCTGCCTGCCCATCCCCAGCGACGGAACCCCCCTCGCATCGGTTAGCTTCGGCTTGACCTGTCCTGCCACCGGAGGCCCCCAAGTGCCCATTTTCGCCAACGGGTTTGAAGCTGATCCCATTTGAGCTGAGCCTGCAGAGCCCGCAGTTCTGATCGCGGCGTTCAGTAGGTGATTCAACCTAGCAGCCTGTCGGACTTAAAGGAAATCGGCTGCAAATCCGCCTGGACGATCCATATTCCGCCGCTTTCTCGGGCAATAGAAGAGCTATTACCCTTCAAAATCGACGAAATCTGGCTTCGCCCAGT
>Ga0209181_10000551_pt1 | contig 69561 bp, 48 predicted proteins | sample MAT05_FD_187208 | JGI IMG/M metagenome (GOLD analysis project Ga0209181, IMG submission 187208) | Freshwater microbial communities from Lake Fryxell liftoff mats and glacier meltwater in Antarctica - MAT-05 (SPAdes) (version 2) | ecosystem: Environmental > Aquatic > Freshwater > Ice > Liftoff... | reverse complement strand
CCTGACGATTTATCGTCGGGCGGTGATGAGGATGAGACGAATCCCAACGCGCAGGTGTGATTGCCCAGTCCATGCGGATATGCCAAGGTCGCTGTGAAATTAGTTTGCGCGACGATTGACATCGCATGACGATTTATCGTCGGGCGGCGATGAGGATGAGGCGAATCCCAACGCGTAGGTGTGATTGCCCAGTCCATGCGGATATGCCAAGGTCGCTGTGAAATTAGTTTGCGCGACGATTGACATCGCACGGGGATAAACCCCCGTGCTACCTATACAAAGCCGACTGAAAGTCGGCTAGTCCGCCTAAGCGGACTTGGTAGGTATAGCCTGACGATTTATCGTCGGGCGGCGATGAGGATGAGACGAATCCCAACGCGCAGGTGTGATTGCCCAGTCCATGCGGATATGCCGAAGCGTAAAACATAAAAGCGGATGAACGCATTCATCCGCTTTTATGTTTCCTATTTGGTTAGAAGGGCAGCAGAGCCAGGATCGGGTCTACCCAGCGCTCAGAGAAAATATTCATCTATTGAAACGTGATCTCTTCCACGCGCCAGATTTCCTCGCCGATCAGGTTTTTGAGCTGCACCAAAAGTTCGGGATGAATGCGCGTGGTGTCGTTGGGGAAATCGATCAGATAGCCTTTGTTATTTTCAAAAATCTGAAAACTAAATTTATCACGCCCATGATGCGAAGTGAGAATGCCGTGCAAAGTCTTGATGCGGCGTTTGTCGCGTTCGTGGTCGCCGGTCGAGCGCAGGGTCACGGTCAACTGTTTGGGCGGATGTTCCTTATCTTTATTCTCTTTCACCAACGGCACATACATGGATTGAAGAACCGCTTCGCGCCGGTCTTCAAATTGATTCGTCTCTTCAATATTTGCCAAGGCTGTTACAGCACGTGTGATCAATGGCGGCGTGACAGGTTCATTCTTCTTGAATTTTGGTTCTGGCTTCGACGCAATCGCAACTTCCTCAAACGACGGCTGCCATTCCACGTCCCACCCATCGGGGAAGTTATCAGGCGGAGGAGGCATATCACCCAGCTCTGCATCGGGGATATAGACAGGAGCCACTTCAGCAGTGGCGTAGGTCGGGTTGACTATTTGACTTGTTGACTCGTTGACTTGTCGACTCGTCGACTCGTTCTGCTTGGGGGGCTGAGTCGCTTTTTGAGCAGGAGCAGCTGTCGATTTGTAATGAAGCGGCGTGATCGGCGTCGGCGGAGCGTTCTCGACCACCTCATCCGCAACAACTGAAGTAATTTTAATTTCCGTCTTGATCTCATCCACCAAAATCTTGGCGGGCGGGTTGGCGTTATCCACTTTGCCTTCGACGATGATGATCTGCCCGACGATCATTTTTTCGCTGAACTTGGTCCAGGTCTTCGGGAACATCACGAGTTCGATCGTGCCTTGAATATCTTCGATGGTGACAAAGCCCATGGCTTTGCCGGTCTTGGTCGTGTAGGGGCGGACGATGGTAATCAGCCCGGCCACGCGCACTTTTTCTTCGTGCATGGCTTCGGATAATTGACCCGAAAAATAACTGACGATCTGCGCCAGAATGGCTTGATATTCGTTAAGCGGATGGTCGGTGATGTAGAGGCCGATTAGTTCGCGCTCCCAATTCAGCATTTCGCGCTTGTCTACATTTTTCACTTCGGGCAAATGGATTTCTTCAATGATGCCGGTCGATGCGCCAAATAGACTCATCTGCCCCGCATCGGCGGCACGGAAGTGATTGCCGCTGATGGCCACAATGCGGTCAAGCGAGGCGAGCATCGAGGCGCGGTTTCCAAATTGATCGAGTGCGCCAACTTTGATTAAACATTCGAGCGAGCGTTTGCCCACAGAACGCAAATCGGCGCGGCGTGCGAAATCGTTCAGGTCGGTAAACTTGCCTTCGGCGCGCGCTTCCATAATGGTTTCCACCGCGCCCTGACTGACATTCTTAACCGCGCCCAATCCGAAGCGAATGGATGGTTGCGCTTGCCCTGAGCTGCCATCCTGACCGTTCGACTTTTGCTCGCCGTGTCGAAGGGCGGTCGAAGGGTCGAGGTCTTCAATATCAAAATCCCAATTGGAAGCGTTGACATCCGGCGGCAGCACAGGCACATCCATGGTGCGTGAATCTGCAACATAGAAGGCCACCTTTTCGGTGATGCCCGCATTCGCAGAAAGCAGCGCCGCCATATACTCGGCAGGATAGGTTGATTTTAGATAGGCGGTTTGCACCGCGATCACGCCGTAATCGGCGGCATGGCTCTTATTAAATCCATAACGCGCGAACTCTTCCCAATCCATGTAGATCGCGTCAGCGGTGGATTGTTCCATGCCTTTTTCAACGGCGCCTTTGACAAACTTGGCGCGGTGTTTATCAATATCTTCTTTTTTCTTTTTGGAGATCGCCTTGCGCAATTCATCTGATTCGGAGGGCGTGTACCCGGCCAATTCCACGGCGGCGCGCATCAGTTGTTCCTGATAAACAGGAATGCCGTAGGTATCTTTGAAGATCGCCTCCATGGCGGGGTGACGATATTCCACTTCTGATTCGCCGTGCATACGCGAGATGTAATCAGGGATGAAGGCCATCGGGCCGGGACGATAGAGCGCGACCATCGCGATGATGTTATCCAAATTCTTGGGCTTCATCTGCACCAGCCAGCGCGTCATTCCGCCGCCTTCCACCTGAAAGACACCCGCCGTGTTGCCATTGCCCATTAATTCAAATGACTTGGGATCATCAATCGGAATGTTATTTAAATCAAATTTTATGCCGTGACGTTTCTCGATCATGTCACAGGCGCGCGCCATAACGGTTAACGTGATCAGACCGAGGAAGTCCACTTTCAACATGCCCAGCGAATCGAGAATACCCATTTCAAACTGGGTCACGGACTTAATGGGCGTTTCTTCTGAATTGGATGTGGGGCGATGCAGCGGCAGATAATCTTCGATGGGTTTATCTGAGATGACCACGCCCGCCGCGTGTGTGCCCGCATTGCGTACAGTCCCTTCCATGCGCGCGGCAATGTCGATCACTTCGCGCAGGTGCGGCTGGGTATCGTAAATCTTTTTGAAGTCGGCAACTTCCATTGCGTCTTTCATGGTGGTGGCGCGGCCTGAAACGAACGGCACAAGTTTTGCGACCTTGTCAATTTCTGGCAGCGGAATTTCCATCACACGCGCCACGTCACGCAGGGCGGCTTTCGATCCCATTGTGCCGAAGGTGATGATCTGTGCCACTTTGTCTGAGCCGTATTTGTTCGAGCAGTATTCCAGCATTTCAGAGCGGCGGTCATCACGGAAGTCGAGGTCAATATCGGGCATCGAGACACGCCCAGGATTCAGAAAGCGTTCAAAGATCAGGTCATGTGCAAGCGGATCCACCCGCGTAATATCCAGTGTATAAGCGATGATCGAGCCAGCCGCCGAACCGCGCGCGTTATACCAAATGCCATTGTTGCGGGCGAAGGTACACAAGTCCCAGACGATCAGGAAGTAGGCATCGAATCCCATCGTGTGGACGACGCTTAATTCATACTCGAGTCTTTCCTGTACCTTTTGGCTGGTTGCATCTTCCTTGAATTTGATCTTCGCCCCTTCCTGGCACAGCGCGCGCAAATAAGAATCTGGCGTGTATTCTTCAGGGACGGTGAACTCAGGCAGGTGATAGCCTTTGAAGTCCAAATTCACATTACAGCGTTCAGCAATCAACAGCGTGTTGCTTAATGCATCAGGAACTTCGGAGAAGATTTTGCTCATCTCCAAAGGCGAGCGCAGATAATACGAGTCATCGCTCATCTTCATGCGGTCGGGATCATTAAGCGTGGAATTGGTCTGGATCGCGAGCAGAATATCCTGCAAACGCGCGTCGGCTTGATTTACATAATGCACATCGTTGGTGGCGATGAATCTCGCAGCATAGCGCGCGCCCAAACTCAGTAATTTTTTATTTAAGTCGGTGATCTCTTTGATGTTGTGACTCTGAAGCTCCACAAAGAAACGGTCACGGCCAAAGACTTCGGAATACCAGTCCCATTTGCGGACGGCCTCATCAGGTTTTTCATTCAACAACGAACGCGGAATTTCAGCCGACATACAGCCTGAGGTGGCGATCAACCCTTCGGCATGTGAGGCGAGAAATTCATGGTCAATGCGCGGATGATAATAGAAGCCTTCCATCTGTGCGGCGGACGCGATCTTCAGGAGATTCTTATAGCCAGTTTCATTCTCCGCAAGCAGAAGCAGGTGTGAGGACGTGCGATCGAGTTTTGAATCCTTATCCTGCATGGTACGCGCCGCCATATAGGCTTCGAGTCCAATGATTGGCTTGATATTCTCCGCTTTGGCGGCTTTGTAGAAATCGATCACCCCAAACATGGTGCCGTGGTCGGTGATGGCCACGTGTTCCATATTCAACTCTTTCACGCGTTTGACCAGCTTCTTGATATTCGAGAAGCCGTCGAGTAAAGAGTATTCCGTGTGGACGTGCAGATGGGCGAAGGACATTTGGGTTTGAACGTGATCACGTGAAAACGTTAAACGCGATTATAGCACGCATGTTCAAGAACAAATCGAAACGGATGCTTAAAAAATTACGGGGTGTTTTGCTTTTGTTTTAACTGCCAGTACGAAACACTTATATATGCGCCAAGGATAAAAATGAGACTGCTGAGATAGGCCCACAGCAGAAATGCAATGATAGTTGCCACACTTCCATAGACCAAATTTGAGATGGAGATATAGGTGGCAACAAAAGACAGGAAAGCTTTCTTGGCGAGTTCCCAGAGTACGCCCGCTCCCACCGCCCCGGGCAGTACCTCACGCCATGTGGCAGCGCCATGCGGGAACAACATATATAGCACCATGAATAAAACGATATTCAGCAAGGCGGCCAATATTAAACTAATACCAGACCAAAACGGCAGGATCAAATCTGGCAGCCAGAAGCGGATATTTGCGATGACACTGCCCGCAACCGAGATCAGAAAAAGTGTCGGGCCGACAAATGCCATCACAAACAAGATCGACATTCCCCGTCGTTTCCATGCGGCGCGGTGATGCCGCATCTGCCAGATCTTGCTAAGAGTATAGGTTAACGTGTTAAAGATCGCAGACGCAGACCAGGCTAAACCAAGCAAAGCGAAGCTGGTCGCAGGTCCGCGGGCACGAATGATGGCTTCTATATTTTCTCCTAATAATTGTTCCAAAGCTGGCGCCACAAACTCCAGTCTTTGCAGCGTGCTATGTTGATCGATGGATGGCCCAAAACTAAAACTGGCAATTGAAATACTCAATAAAATTAAAGGAAAAAGAGAAAAGAGTGCAATATATGCAATTGAGGATGCCATCACGCCGGTGTCAGGCATTAAAGTTTCTTTCAATGCATTTCCCAATACACCCAGCCAGCCATGGGTGTACTCATTCAGTTTGCCTGCATTGCTTAAAACCTTTTGCCAAAATTCTTCAAAGTATTTCGGTGCTTTAGATGCTGGCATTTTTTATCTTTCCTCGCACAAATAACATAGGCGCAAAATTCTCAACTCATCATAATTGATGGTGCCGTTGAATTTATCATAAACCGTTTTAAGAATATCCGAACCCAGTGTGTCGAATGCTTTGAAGACCGCCATTTGTTGATCGGGCGAAAGATTCGAAAGCGCGATCAAATCTTCAGCCGAGCGCAGCGGATTGCCCGCCATGATAAAACGCGCCAGATGATTCAAAATCGTATCGGCGGTTACAGCATAACGCTTCATGAGATCCTGAATACTTTCGCCCGCGTTATAGGCTTCGCCCACAATGATATAACGCCGCCCCGCGTCTTTATCTGCCACGCGCGCGGGCGTTTTATATTTTTCATCTATTTTGTTGGAGCGGCAATATTCCTTGATGATCTTTAGAAAATCCGCGCCGTAGCGTTCAAATTTCACCTTGCCTACGCCGCTGATGTTCAACAAACTTTCCTGCGACTGTGGAAAATAGCCCGCCATTTCCACCAGCGTTTTATCAGAGAAAATCACATACGGCGGCAGGCCTGCTTCATCTGCCAGTTCTTTTCTTTTGTTTCGCAAGAGACTGAACAGGGATTTATCGTATTCCGAATCAGCGGATATTTTCCCGCGTGCGCCTGTGCGTTCACTCCTCTGCGCTTCATTAATTTGACCTTTGACCTGCTCCCGTGATTTGAGCATTTCCAGCCCTTTGGCAGTGACCGACAACACGCGATAAGCAGGCTCTTGATTCAACAGTCCACGCTCCACCAACTGGCGTGAAACATGCATCCATTGTGATTTGGTTAATTCCTTGCCAATGCCATAGGTGGATAACTCGTGATGCTTATATTTTTCAATCTTATCATTCTTCGAGCCTAATAAAATATCCACCACATGCGCCGCGCCGAATCTTTCTCCGCTGCGTTTGACACACGAAAGGAATTTTTGCGCAGGGATGGTGATATCCACTTGTGCGCTTTGATCGGCTCCGCAGTTATCACAGGTGCCGCAATTCTCACTGACAAAGGTCTCGCCAAAATACGCCAGCAACGGCTTGCGCCTGCACATGCTGCCTTCAGCATAGCGCGTCATCGCATCGAGATGTTGATAGGCGGCGCTTCTTTCAGGGTCTTCCTTTTGGTCGATAAAAAATTTGATCTTATTCGCGTCACCATACCCGTATAACAATAAACAATGCGCGGGCAGACCGTCACGCCCGGCGCGCCCGATCTCCTGATAATAACTTTCGATGTTTTTGGGTAAATCAAAATGAATCACAAAACGCACATTCGGTTTGTTGATTCCCATGCCAAAGGCGATGGTTGCCACAATGATCTGCACATCATCGCGGATGAAGGCTTCCTGATTGCGATGGCGTTCTGAATCTTCCAGCCCCGCGTGATACGGGCGGACAGAGAATCCACGGCGTGCGATGGCGTCGGACAGTTCATCCACCTGACGGCGAGAGAAGCAATAAATAATGCCCGATTGATCCTTGAAGTTTTCAAGAAATTTGAGCGTTTGCGCCACAGGTTCACGCTTGGGGACGACTTCAATGAACAGGTTCTCTCTATTAAAAGAAGATTGAAACTCATTTGCCTGTGAAAACCCGAGCGTGGACATAATATCCGCGCGCACACGCGGCGTGGCGGTGGCCGTCAACGCCATGCATACAGCGGAGGGAAATTTCCTGCGCACTTCTGCCAGCTGGCGATATTCAGGGCGGAAGTCGTGTCCCCACTCAGAGATGCAGTGGGCTTCGTCAATCGCGAGCAGATCAAGTTTCAGGCCTTGCCCTGAGCCCGTCGAAGGGGAGGAGAGAAGCGAAAAAATTCTGGGAGTCAGTAATGTCTCAGGCGCCACGTACAGCAGCTTGATATCGCCGCGCCGCACAGCGTCCATATTCCCTTGATAGTCTTCGGGAGTAAGCGAACTGTTGATGAAAAGCGCGGGCACACCCAACGCGCGCAACTGCTCCACTTGATCTTTCATCAAAGCGATCAGCGGCGAGACGACAACGGTCAGCCCATCGAAGATGAGCGCGGGCACCTGATAGGTGAGCGATTTTCCGCCGCCCGTGGCCATGATGACCAGCGTATCGCGCCGCGCCTGCACGTTGGTAATGATCTCGCGCTGCAGCGGCTTGAAGGTGTCGTATCCAAAAGTGGCTTTGAGAATTGATTCGGGAGTGGGCATGATGGGTTGATTATACTTTCATTAGAATTCTCTTCACCATCATTGACGCGCGCATATTTGTAACTATAATGGTTACAAATATGCATACCAATCAACGCTTTGCAATTTCAATTCATGCGCTGGCCTTATTGGCCGCCAGCAGTGACCCGCTCACCTCACAGAGTATCGCTTCAAGTGTGGATACCAACGCGGTGGTCATTCGCCGCACGATGGCGAATCTGCGTGAGCATGGGCTGGTCAAATCAAAATCGGGGGCGCACGGCGGCTGGAGACTTTTGCGAGATCCAAAACAGATCAGGCTGTTGGATGTGTATCACAGTTTGGGCGGGGAGGATGTATTGTCGATACACAGCCACCCAAATAAATACTGCCCCGTTGGAAAAAATATCAAGGGCGCGCTGCAAACCATATTTGTAGAAGCGCAAACCGAGTTGGAACGGTCATTGGGAAAACATACGATCGCTGATGTGTTGGCGGATGTACGGAAACAAAAATTATGAATCGTCCTTTTACGTTTATCAATGTTGCTGTAACTGCTGATGGCAAGATGGATACCAGCCAGCGCAAGGGGGCTGCGATTTCATCGAAGCGGGATAAGGAACGCGTGGATCAAATACGCGCCGATGCAGATGCGATTCTGGTCGGGGGGAAAACGCTGCTCGGCGAGCTGCCCAAGTTAACAGTTAAGAACGAAGCGCTGCATGAGAGTAGAATAAAGCGCGGGGCGCCGCCGAATCCGATTAAGGTGGGCGTTGTAACCGTCGCAGATATTCCGCTTGACTCAGATTTTATTAAAGCAGGGCCGGCGCGAGTCGTAATATTTACAACATCACAGACATCTATACGCCAGCTTGAAACTCTGCGCGCGCATGCCGTTGAAGTTTTTGTGCATGACGCAGCACAGGTAGATTTGAAAAAAATGATGGCAACTCTATATGAAATAGGCGTGCAGCGTTTGATGGTGGAAGGCGGCGGAACCATCAATTTTGAGTTGATGAAACTTGGGCTGGTGGATGAGTTGATGATCTATATTGCGCCGATGATCTTCGGCGGAGATCATGCGCCCACACTCGCCGCAGGTTTGGGGCTTGCGCGCGATCAAGCCATTGCGTTGAAATTAATAAATGCTGAAACAGATAAAGATGGCGGCATAGTTATTCGATATACGTTGTAATCAAAATATATTCGGAGCGCGGACTTCAGTTCGTTTTTCAAAAATAAGGCGGGCTGAAATCTGCGCCCCATTTTTTATAAGAGGAAATCATGACTACATTTACACATGAACAAATTGAACTTTTACTCGAAGAAAATAGCTGTCACGAATGTGAAGGCGTTGGCAAGGAGAATGTCTGTGTGCGTATTGAAGCCATCGCAGAACTGCCTTCGCGCTTTGGTGATTTTCACATCGTTGCATTTTCAAATAATCAGGACGACAAGGAACATGTCGCCATTATCAAAGGCGAAGTATTTGAAGCCGCGGATGTGCCTGTACGTTTACACTCTGAATGTTTAACAGGCGATGTGATCGGCTCGCTGCGCTGCGATTGCCGCGATCAACTGGAAGCCGCGCTCAAGAAAATCGGCGAGATGGATAAAGGTATTGTGCTGTATCTGCGCCAGGAAGGCCGCGGCATTGGGCTGACCAATAAAATCCGCGCTTATAGTTTACAAGATCAAGGCCTCGATACCGTGGAAGCGAATCTTGCGCTGGGCTTCCGCGATGATGAACGGGATTACGCGATTGCCGCGCACATGCTTCATTCGCTTAAGGTTCAATCAATTAATTTGATGACCAATAACCCAAAGAAAATCGATCAACTTACCCAATACGGCGTCCAGGTTAACTCGCGCATTCCACATGTTTTGCCAAGCAACGAACACAATCGTTTTTATCTTGAAACCAAAGCTGCCAAATCTGGTCACATGATCAACTTTCACGACAAGCCGCACCTCGAAGAGCAAAGTGACAAACTGATCATTGATGGCATGACCGAAAGTGACCTATGATCAAAACAGTTGTCGTGACAGGCGCAACAGGCGTGCTTGGAAACCTTGTTGTAAAAACTTTCGCCGAACTGGGTCACAATATTGCACTGCTGGGCCGCGATCAACATAAATTGGATGCCCTTGCCCGTGATTTAAACATCCCCAGCGAGAGACTCTATACCCAAGCCATTGACCTGCTCAACGGGCCAGCGGTTCACGACTCAGCCGGAGCTGTTCTTTCCAAATTTGGCAGCATCCACGCTTTGATCCATCTCGTCGGCGGCTGGACAGGCGGCAAGACCATTCCAGAATCATCCAAAGATGATTTTGAATCCATGCTCAAGCAGCACGTATGGACGACGTTTCATGTCCTGCAATCCTTCGCTCCGCATCTGGCCGCCAGCAAGTGGAGTAGAGTCATCATTGTCTCCAAGCCTGAAACGATCACGCCCGCCGCAAAGACAGCCATATACACCGCGGCCAAATCAGCGCAGGAAAGTTTGATACTGACTCTCGCTGAAGAATACAAAGACAGCGGACTGACCGCGAACATACTCCATGTAAAAGCCATTGACATAAAAGGGAATGGCAGCGGAACAACGCCAGCCGAGCTTATCTCAGCCATGACCTATTTATTTTCAGAAGAAGCGGGGCAGGTCAACGGCGCAAGAATACCACTCTACGGTTAAAATAAAAATCCGAGTTCTTGATCCAGAACTCGGATTTTTATTTCTATTTTCCAAACCACATGCGGGCGATCAAATGATCCTTGCGAATAAACTGATGATACAAGGCCGCGCCAGCGTGCAAGGCGATTAACGCGATCAAAATATAGGCCATATTTCCGTGCAGGAACCGCTGCGGATAAATAAACAAATTTTCAGGAATGACTCCGCCATTGCCTTTAAGAATATTCTCAAGACCATAGGCTTCATCCAGCGAATCGCCTGTGAACATCATGGCAAACACGCCCACATACAGCAGGAAGTGTACGACCTTGCCGACGACATTCAAGGCGGGGTGACCTGCATCCGCTGGAGCGGGGCGTTTGAACACATAGCGTGTGACCAGGCGAATGATCATAAACAAGCCCAGAAAAATGCCCGCCATTTTATGGATGCCCAACATTTGAACTTCATCCGCATTGGGAGTGCGTGGGAAAACCAAAAGACCGACAGTAAGTAAAAAGATGGCCAGAATCGCAACAAGCCAGTGCAGAACAACGTGAACAGGATGGTAACGAGCAGGGACAGTTTCAGTTGACATTGCTTATCTCCTTTATCGAATTATAGCGCATGATAAAACCCATCTGCCTATTTTTATGCACGCCCCGAAAACCTGCCCCTTTCACCTGCGCATATCTGCGGTTAAAATAAAAACATCAAAAATCGTTTTATGAAACCTTTGTGACATATGCTGCTTTTGTGTCCTTTGTGTTTAAAAGAGAAATCATGCTGAAAATCTACAACACCCTTTCGCGCAAGACCGAAGAATTCCAAACCCTTGAACCCAACCTCGTCAAAATGTATGTTTGCGGTGTGACGGTTTATAACGATGCGCATGTCGGCCATGCCATGTCGGCACTGGTCTTTGACATCATCCGCCGCTATTTGGAATATCGCGGCTACACCGTCAAGCACGTCATGAACTACACCGATGTGGACGATAAAATTATCAACCGCGCAAAAACACTGAAGGAAGATCCGCTCCAGCTTTCACAGCGTTACATTGAAGATTACGCAAAAGACCTCGCGTCACTCAATGTCCTGCCCGCCACATCCAATCCGCGGGTCAGCCAGACCATGCCGCTCATCATCCAATTCATCGAAGGCTTGATTCAAAAAGGCCACGCCTACGCCGCATCGAACGGTGATGTATATTTCAGCGTCACCAGCGATGCTGATTATGGCCGCCTCTCAGGCCGCAAGTTGGATGATATGCAAGCCGGTTCACGCATCGAAGTCGAAGAAGCCAAAAACCACCCGATGGATTTCGCGTTATGGAAAGCCGCCAAGGAAGGCGAAATCTCATGGGACAGTCCCTGGGGCAAAGGCCGCCCGGGCTGGCACATCGAATGCTCAGCCATGAATCTCGCTGAACTCGGCGAACAGATCGACATCCACGGCGGCGGCAACGATTTGATTTTCCCGCATCACGAAAACGAAATCGCCCAAAGCGAAAGTTACACAGGCAAGGAATTCTCGCGCTATTGGGTTCACAACGGCATGCTGCAACTCGGCGGCGAGAAAATGTCCAAGTCACTTGGCAACATCGTCAGCATCAAGGAATTTTTATCCAAACGGGAAGCCGATGTGATGCGCATGCTCGTCTTGAATGGGACGTATCGCGCGCCATTGCTTTTCAATGATGACACGCTGGACGCCGCGCAGAAAAATGTCGAGCGCCTCAAATCTGCCCTGCGGCCTGCCTCCCCATCTGCCAGCGGACTCAGCCCTGAATCAGTTTCTGCCCTCGCCCCCGCCGCAGACTCTGCCAAAACAAACTTCACCGACTCGATGGACAGTGACTTCAACACCGCAGGCGCCATCGCCGCCTTATTTGAACTTTCCAAACTAATCAACAATGCCCGTGACAGCGGCGCAACCGATGAACAACTCAAATCTGCTCAAAGCATCTTCCGTGAATTGGCAAATGTGCTGGGACTGAAACTCGAAGAGAAACAAGGCTCGGGCGAACAGGAAACACAGGTCAATGCATTGATCGCCGAGCGCGATGAAGCGCGCAAACAAAAACAGTGGGCGCGTTCAGATGAGCTACGCGACAAGCTCAAAGAACTCGGCGTCACGATTGAAGACAGCAAAGATGGGACGAAGTGGAGATGGGGATAATCACGAAACCCAAGTGACAGTCACCTTAAAAGTGACTGTCACTTTTTTTGCCTAATTCCACCATGCTATAATTATGATTATGGACGCTGATGAGATTCGTTTTCACCTTCGTGACCGCTGGAAAGCTGTTGAAGAGATTGAACGGCAGGAACTGCGCGCCATGTCACTGGACGAACACTGGCAGAAACTCAACGCTATTGTCCGCTTTGCGATTGAAACAGGCATGAAGCGGGACGATGATGACGGCGAAATGGAAGTGTTTATGCGTTGGGCAAAACTAAAAGGCGCTGTATGAAACTCGATAAAAATCTTGAACCTTTTCGAGCAGCAATTGAATCGCTTCACCGACTGCTTGAAAAATATAATGATCGTGGCGTAATCATCGGGGGAATTGCCGTTGGACTTTTGGGCAAGCCGCGTTACACAGCCGACGTTGACGCAATGTTTCTTCTTTCCACGCAAGAGATACCACAATTTCTGGAACTTGCCCACGTGGAACAAATTCTTCCACGTATAAATAATGTGGAGGAATTTGCGCGTAAAACTCGAGTGTTACTTTTACAACATATTCCCACCAAAATGGAAATTGATATTTCTCTGGGCATTTTACCGTTTGAGCAGGAAATGGTCGAAAGAGGCAGCGTAAAGTCTTTTGCAAAACTTTCCGCCCGCCTGCCAACCCCCGAAGATTTAATCATCATGAAAGCAATAGCTCACCGTCCAAAGGATTTGGAAGACATTCGAACAATTAGTGAAAACAATCCCAACCTTGACGTTGCCCGCATCGAAAAATGGGTCAGGGACTTTGCCGAGGTTTTGGAATCGCCAGATTTGTGGAAACAGATCGAAGAGCTATTGAAAAAATAAGAACTCAATGTGACCATCGAAGACAGCAAGGATGGCACGACCTGGCGCTATTCGTAGTTTGGGAATCGGTTATAAAAGGACTTCCGAGAATGTGTCTCGGAAGTCCTTTTATTTTCCATCTTATTGTTGATAATGGTATTACTAAATACCTTATACACATACCGTGGGGCACTTCAATATATTTACTCCCTATTGTCAAAGATATTCAGATATTCTTTATAAATGTATGATTGTCCATATTTTATATCCTTGTCTTTCGGTGACAGGATTTCCATCTTAATAAAACGATTGATCACCTCTTGTGCCCCGGGACGACTATACCCTGTCCATTTTTGAATAATGGACACATTGACAATGGGTTGTCCGTATAGCTTTGGCATGATCGGTACAGCAGACTCGGCAGCTCGCTTGCCCAATTTTTGAATTTTCATAAAATCACGTTCTCGCAAGCTTGTAATCTTATCCACTATATTAATAGCTTCATTGGAAATCTCGATCACACCATCCAGAAAAAAATCGGTCCATGAAGCAACATTACCAGTGTGATAATCTGTCAGTTTTTCATAATACAGTTGTTGATATTTTTTGAAATATGAAGACAGAAACAACACGGGGTTTTCGAGAAAACGTTGATGCCATAGATAAAATGTAATAAACATACGGCCTGTGCGCCCATTGCCGTCCAGGAATGGGTGAATGGTTTCAAATTGAGCGTGGAGAAGTCCTGCCTTGATAACCACAAGGGTATCATCTTCTTGATAAATATATTTTTCAAGGTCGTCAAGTGACTGATTCATCTCTGATACAGGAGGCGGCACAAAACGCGCATTATCCGGGCGAGTGCCGCCAATCCAATTTTGAGTTTTGCGAAATTCACCGGGGTTTGCAAATTGACTAACTCTGGCTTGGCTCATGAGTTCGCGATGAAGTTCACGTAAAAAGCGAAGGGATAAAGGAAAATTATCTATATTGGCACGCCCTATTCCATACCGAAGCGCCTTGATATAGTGCAGAATATCGTCAACATCATTTGGGATGCTGGTATTGGTTCCCACTTCCGCTTCAATGGCGTCAATCATGGTCGCCCTCGTACCTTCAATTTGACTCGAAGCAGCGGCATCTTTGCGCAGGTACATTAATAGGAAAAAGTCCAGGTCAGGGAGCAGCTTGGTAATACCATCCAATTTGCCGACGAGCCTTGTAGCCTCGCTGGCTTTTTTGACAATTGAACTGTCAAAAACAAACCCTTCCAACGGCGGAAACGGGGAAGGGATAAAGGCTATGTACCCTTGCGCCTGTTTTCTAAGAGTTCCAATTATATTTATAGGCATGTTTATTTACTTCCACTTTACTGATGTAAACAAAGTATAGTAGTTTGTTTACATCTTGTCAACAGATGTAAACAAACTGAAGCATGTTCCTGCCATGGCATCGAAGTCTGCGGTGAAGTGAATAGAAGGTGTGGCATTATCAGATCAAATCCGCGCCAAGCTGAAAGAACTCGGTTCACGATTGAAGACAGCAAAGATGGGACGAAGTAGAGATGGGGATAATATAATCTGATCATCATTGAAATAATAAGAAAACTTCCAACATTTTATCTTGGAAGTTTTCTTATTCATAATGAGGTATTTGAGAGTATCGTGTCGCTACATGATGAGCGGTGATTGTAATCACATCAAGTAATGCAGCATGCCATTCGTTCATTTCTTCAGTTTGAAAATCTCTTTTTTGCCCAATTTCCCAGTTTGCATTACTCGTCTTTTTTAAATAATCATCATCAACTTCCCACTCATTATGCATACCTAAATTTCTGACTAAATTCATTTCTTCAATAAGGACTATGGTATTGGGCTTAAAAGCAAAATCTATTCCAACTGCACTCTTTAAGATATTGATTTGCTCCCGAAATGGTTTGCAGTTTAATTTTAATAGGCTCGTTTTTTTGATTTTATTTAAGTTAGTATCATTTATCACAAAGTTAACAAATCGGCCCAAATTAGAAATATACCAATCCCAATGACTAATCATTGAGTAAATCCCATGTTGAAATATTGGATGTTTAAATTCATTCATATATACAACAAAATACTCCCAACTAGTTTCGTAATTCTCATCGCTTAATCCAGATTCAAGCATTAAAGCTTTAATCTTTTCTGTTGCGCCGGGAATAACTCTTACATATTGCCCTGTAGCTAAATCAGTAAATGCTCCATAAAATACTGAACCTTGAATTAATTTTTGTGCACGTAAGGCAATTTTGAGTGGATATAAGTGCTGCATCTGTTTTGACATTTAGGCTCCGATTGTCGAATATTAAACAAATTATACGATTAATTAAATACATACATACGCCTGTCACTTTTTTATCAAGTAAAATCAACCCCATATGAAAGAACTCATCTATTCCCGTAATGCAGTGTATGAAACCCTGACCGCCAAGCGCAGGCAAATATTTTCCATCGACATCGCCGAAGGGGTGCAGGACAAGGGCAAGATCGAGCAGATTCTCCAACTGGCGAAAGAGCAGAAGATCAAGGTCAACCGTGTGCCGCGCCCCAAGTTGGACAAGGTGCATCAGAACAATCAAGGCATCGTAGCTGAAGTCAGCGGATACCCGTATTCAGATGTGATCGAAATTCTGGAAAATGCAAAAGGGGAATTGCCGTTTGTGCTTTTACTGGATTCTCTGCAAGACCCGCAAAATTTTGGCACGCTGATTCGCACCGCCGAAGCGCTGGGTGTGCATGGCGTGGTCATTCCAACCGCGCGCACGGTGGATGTGACGCCGGCTGTGGTCAATGCATCTTCGGGCGCAAGCGAGCACATGCTCATCGCGCAGGCGAATCTGTCACAAACAATAGATGCGCTCAAAGAGAATGATATCTGGGTCGTTGGGCTGGATCAAGCCGGGGCGGAGGTCGAAGCGGGCTCTCGTCATCTGAAAGGCGCATTGGGACTCGTCGTCGGCTCTGAAGGCGAAGGCCTGCATGATCTCGTCCGCAAGAAATGTGACATCGTTTTGAAACTCCCCATGCGCGGGAAAATCGAATCATTGAATGCGGCAGTCGCGGGGTCTGTGGCATTGTATCTCGCGTATTTGAATCGAACGTAGGGGCAGGGCTTGTCTCTGCCCTTTTTGTAATATAAAGGGCGACCACAAGGGTTGCCCCTACGTACTATGGAGAACCTCATGCCTCAAGCAACATATCATTTTCCAAAAGGATTTTTATGGGGGACGGCCACCGCCGCGCATCAAGTGGAAGGCAACAACACAAATAACAATTGGTGGAAGTGGGAACAGGACGGTCACACCAACGGGACATCTGGTCTGGCAGCCGATTGGTGGGGCGGCCGCTGGCGCGAAGACTTTGACCGCGCCGCCGAAACAGGCCAGAACGCGCATCGTTTTTCAGTCGAGTGGAGCCGCATCCAACCCACGCCGGATACATGGGACGAAGAAGCCATCGAAAAATATCGCGCCATGTTACGCGGACTTAAAGAACGCAACATGACCGCGCTGGTCAGTCTGCATCACTTCACCGATCCGCTCTGGGTAACAGAACGCGGCGGCTGGGAAAATGCAGACATTATTCCATTGTTTGAAAAGTTTACCCGCAAAGTGGTCGATGCATTAAAAGAATACAACACGCTCTGGTGTACAATCAATGAACCGAACGTATATACGTTGAGCGGATATGTGCAAGGTGTATTTCCACCTGGAAAACATGACTTGAAATTATCCATGCGTGTGCTGGGAAATATGGTCCGCGCCCATGCAGCTGCCTATCGTGCCATCCATGAGTTGCAGCCTGAATCAAGAGTCGGTTATGCATTACATTACCGCCCAATGGTTCCACGTATCTCATGGTCTCCATTAGATAGGCTCATGCGTAACATTCGTTACGAAGGACTCAACATGGGATTTCCATCTGCGATTTCAACCGGCGTGATGAAGTCACCTATTGGCAATCAAAACATCCCCGAAGCCAAGGGCACGCAGGATTATCTCGGATTAAATTATTACTCCGTGGATACCGTGTGGTTTGATATCACTCGCCCCGGGGAATTATTCTCGAACAGCGGCTATCCCAAAGATGCCGACATGAGCGTTACGAATTTTATCGCCAATATTTCCGAAGGTTTATTCCAATCGATCAAATGGGCTGAACGAACTTATCCACACTTACCGATCATCATCACCGAAAACGGCGTGGAAGATTCAGATGACCATATGCGTCCGCGTTATATCGCGCAGCATCTGCACCAAATGTGGCGTGCAATCAACTTCAACTGGCCTGTGAAGGGTTACTTCCACTGGGCATTGGTGGATAACTTCGAATGGGAACGCGGCTGGACTCAACGCTTCGGCCTGTGGGGACTTGACCTTGATACCCAAAAGCGCATCCGCCGCCCGAGCGTGGATTTCTACGCCGAGATCTGTAAAGAGAACGGCATCTCCAGCGAGATGGTACAGAAGTATTGTCCGGAAGTGTTTAATAAAATTTTTCCTAGTTAGACAATAGACCACCGACGACGGACGATGGCGCATGGAGAGCAATCTCTGTGCGCCATTTTGAGCAAAGTATTTTTTGAAAATTTTTGAAAAAAAAATAGAGGTGAATGATGCTTACTTATATTGTTCTACTGGGTCCCCCTGGAGTCGGAAAGGGTACACAATCCAAATTTATGGCAAGCGAACTCAATTTGCCGCACATATCCACAGGAGATATCTTCCGCGCAAATATCAAGCAAGGCAATGAGTTGGGCAAGTTGGCGGATAGCTTTATCAGCAAAGGCCAACTGGTACCAGATGACGTGACAATTGCCCTGCTGCGCGAACGCTTCACACAACCCGATTGCAAAAACGGAGCCATTCTGGATGGCTTCCCGCGCACACCCGCCCAGGCAGACGCGCTAGAAATTTTATTAAACAGCTTCGGCGGACAGGTCAACCTCGTCCTTTTTATCACTGCTCCCGCAGAGTCCCTGATCGAACGCTTGGCAGGGCGATGGACTTGCAGGGCACACGGTCACATTTTTCACGAACGCTTCAATCCGCCCAAGGTGAAAGGGATCTGCGATATCGACGGCTCTGAACTGTACCAACGCGACGATGACAAGGCCGAAACGGTACTGCATCGCATCGAGATCTATAAAAAGCAAACGGCCCCGCTCATTGAATATTACACAGAGCGTAGACTTCTGATCGAAATTAATGGCATTGAGCCAATTGAAGCAGTTTCCATGCAAGTAAGGTCCGTAGTACAAAAGGCACTATCTTCCAGCCATGATTAATGGTTATTTATCTCCTTCACCCATCATGATAAAATCCATCTCTATGACTCACGCTGATCAAATCGCCTCCCAACTCAATGTCAAGCCATCACAAGTGACGGCAGTCATCAACCTATTAGACGAAGGCAACACCGTCCCGTTCATTGCCCGTTACCGCAAGGAAATGACAGGCTCGCTCGACGATGAACAGATCCGCATCATCGCCGATGAACTCATCCGCCTGCGCGGACTCGACGAACGCCGCGTCTCCATCCTTGCCTCCATTGAAGAGCAGGGCAAACTCACAGACGAATTGCGCGAAAGCATCAACGCCGCTATCACCATGACCGTGCTCGAAGATCTATACGCGCCGTATAAAAAGAAACGCCGCACGCGCGCCATGGTCGCCCGTGAAAAGGGACTGGAACCATTAGCTGAATTAATTTTGAAACAAGATTCTGGCTCCCCCGAAAAACTTGCAGAGAAATTCCTTAATGAGCAAGTAACGAACATCGAAGAAGCCTTGCAAGGCGCGCGCGACATCGTCGCTGAAATGATCAGTGAGAATGCAAATGTCCGCGCGGCGACACGTGAGAAAGCGCTTAAGACTGGCAAAGTCCGTGTCGAAAAAATCAAAGACTCGGTCGATGAAAAAGCTGTTTACGAATCGTATTATGAATTCGAAGGCAACGTCAACAGACTCCAACCGCATCAAATTCTCGCCATTACGCGCGGCGAAAAAGAAGGCGTGCTGCGTGTGCATGTCGATGTGCCTGGCCGTGATTGGCTCGACGCGATTCAAGCCGAATTCGAAGAAGATATCATCAGTCCCTTCGCCGATCAACTCGAACTCGCCATTCAAGATTCCGCTGAGAGATTATTACTCCCCGCCATCGAACGCGATGTGCGCCGCGAAAAAGGTGAAGTCGCAGATAACCACGCCATTCAAGTCTTCGCCACCAACTTGCGTGCATTGCTCGGGCAAGCGCCCCTTGCAAATCAAGTCGTCCTCGGTCTCGACCCTGGCTTTCGCACAGGCTGCAAAGTCGCTGTGGTAGATGCCACTGGCAAACTGCTTGACACAGGCGTCATTTATCCGCACGAACCGAAGAATGATTGGAAAGGCTCGATCAACACGTTGCAAGATATGATCAATCGCCACCATGTCACGCTTATCACCATCGGCAACGGCACGGCTTCACGCGAGACAGAGAAATTAGCGGCTGAACTTATCCGTGGCGATGACGTAAAGGCACGTCGCGACGCGCCCCGACCAGTCAAATACCTGATCGTCAACGAAGCGGGCGCATCGGTGTATTCCGCTTCCTCACTTGCTCGCGCTGAATTTCCTGATCTTGATGTCACCATTCGCGGTGCGGTTTCGATTGCACGCCGCGCACAAGACCCGCTTGCTGAGTTAGTGAAAATCGATCCCAAGTCGATTGGTGTGGGCATGTATCAACATGATGTCGATCAAACCGCGCTCACCCACGCGCTTGATGGCGTGGTCGAAAGCGTGGTCAACAGCGTCGGTGTGGATGTCAACACTGCCAGCTCCGCGCTGCTAACACATGTCGCGGGCATCGGCCCCAAACTTGCAAATAATATTGTCACGCATCGTGATGCCAACGGCGCTTTCAAATCACGCGCCGCGCTGCGCAAAGTGGCAGGGCTTGGTCCGAAAGCTTATGAACAAGCTGCAGGATTCATGCGGATTCGGAATGGAGCGAACCCGTTGGATGAATCAGCGATCCATCCAGAGTCCTACGCAATTGCAGAATCCATTCTCGCTCTCGCCGGGCTGACAGCTGCCTCGCCGTTAATTGACAGAATCCCCGCCTTGGAATTGCTCACCTCAAAAACCCCGCTGGAAGAATTAGCCAAAGAATTAAACTGCGGCGTGCCCACACTCAAAGACATCCTTGAGCAACTCGTCCGCCCGGGTCGTGACCCGCGCTCCGATACGCCCGCGCCCATCCTGCGCTCAGACGTACTCAAGGCCGAAGACCTGCTGACAGGTATGCAATTGAAAGGCACCGTCCGCAACGTAGTGGACTTTGGCGCGTTCGTGGATATTGGCATCAAAGGCGACGGTCTGCTGCATATCAGCCAGATTCCACGCGGCACCATCCTCAAAGTCGGAGACATCATCGATGTGGAAATTCAAAAGATCGAAGCCGAACGCGGACGTATTGGATTGGGCTGGGTGAAATAATTCTGTAAAAAATGCAACTGCCTGATTCGTTTATCAATACAATCATAAATGTCTATAAAAAGGACGGCGAGAATTTTCTCGCTGTCCTTCCTGTTTTATTTGACGAAGTCTCTCAACGCTGGAACTTGTCGGATATAAAACCTGTTTCAAATTTATCCTTTAACTTTGTAGCCTTTGCAAAGCAGGTTTCGATACACCCGACGAGCGCGGGCTACTCAACCAACGAGCACAAAGATGTGATCCTCAAAATGGGAGTTCCCAATCCCGAGTTGACCAGTGAAATAGCGGCCTTGAAATTATTCAACGGCAGCGGCGCCTGCCAATTAATTGAACATGATGAAGAACGCGGATTATTATTATTGGAAAGACTCAAACCCGGGATGATGCTCTCTGAATTGGAAGATGACGACAAACGCACACATATCGCGGCAGACGTGATGCTGAACATACAACGCAGGGGCGGGGTGACCCCACCCCTACAAAATAAATTCATAAAATTATCCGATTGGTTTGAGGGGTTGAAGAAAATCCGTCCATATTTTGATGGTGGGACGGGGCCATTCCCGAAAGAGCTGCTGGAAAAGGTTGGATCATTTTTGCCCGAGCTATTTGCAGATACAGATATCAAACTCATGCACGGCGATTTTCATCACTTCAATATTCTTTCATCAGAACGCGGCTGGCTGGTGATCGACCCGAAGGGAGTCATTGGGCCTGCGGGATATGAAGTGGGGCCGCTCATGCTAAATCCATGGAACAGCCTTTCGGACGGAGTCAATTTTCAGATTAAGACAGAGAGGCGGGTAAGTATCCTCGCGGAGAGATTAAGCTGGGGGCGCGAAAAAATCATTAAGTGGGCAACTGCTCACGCTGTCTTATCCGCCTGGTGGAGCATAGAAGCTGGCATGGATACAGAATACGCAATACAATGCGCAGAGATATTTTCAAGGCTTAAGTGACCTGTTTCAAAATGGTACAATTTGTTTATGTCCATTACAAGTACCCCAGCAGAATTCACACTACATCGCAAAAACAAATTTGAACATTCCAGTGCCGTGCGCTGGATTATTTCACATGCCAGGCCATACGGGTGGATCATGGTGATGATCTTCGTTGGCGCAATTGGGAACGCCGTGCTGGCCGTGGTGGTACCCATCCTGACCGGTGATGCGTTCAACGCCATGTTGAAAAGTCCGCCTGATACTTCTGTGTTACTGCCGCTCGCCATTACGATCGGCGTTTCACAGATCATCCGCGGCGTGTTACAGCTCGGAAGAAATTTCGGCGCGGAACTCATGGCGCAAAAAATGGAACGCGACATCCGTGATGAGTTGTATCTTTCGCTGCTCGGCAAAAGCATGACCTTCCACAGCTTGCAGCCCGTGGGCGATACGATGGCGCGCGCCACAAACGATGTGCGTGAAGTGAATTATATGTTCAGCCCCGGTGTAAATCTGGTGGTTGGTTCGTTTATGTTCATTCTCATGCCGCTGTTCTTCGCGCCGCGTTATCACATTTCACTGATCGCCACGCCGATCATTTTCATCATCATCTATTTCATCGCGCTCGCGCGGTATCTTAAACAGCTTTCGCCCATCACCGATGACGTTCGTTCAAGTTTTGGAAAAATGAACACGCATCTATCCGAATCACTGGATGGCGTGGAGATCATGAAAGGCGCGGCGCAGGAAATTGCAGAAGTGGATCGTTTCGGCATCAACGCGCGCGAAGTGCGTAACGCGTTTGTGCAGCAGGGCGATCTCGAAGCGCGGTATATTGCCATGCTGCTGCTCGGCATGGCCTACGCCGGCGGACTCGTCCACGCGTTGATTCTTTTTCGCAGCGGCCTGATCAATGTCGGCGCGGTGATCGGATACTTCGGCATGTTACAGCTTTTGCAATTTCCCACCTTCACATCCACCTGGGCCTATTCTCAAATTTCACTGGGACTTTCCTCCGCGCGCCGCATTTTGGAACTCATCACCAGCGAGACCAAACTCGACCAAAACGCATCGGGGCGCACCTCGAACATGAGCGGTGAAATTGAATTTCGCGGCGTCTCATTTAGTTACCCAAACGGCGAAGCGGTGCTTAAGGATATTTCATTCAAGGTCAAGCCCGGGCAAACCGTGGCCATCGTCGGCCAGACAGGCGCGGGCAAAACTTCGCTCGCAAAATTAATTAATCGCACCTATGATGCTTCAGCAGGAAAAATTCTCGTAGACGGCGTGGATGTGCGCGAATGGAATCTGGCTTCCCTGCGCGAACAAATTTCCATCATCGAGCAGGATATCTTTTTATTCTCACGCTCACTCAGCGATAACATCGCCTTCGGCAAACCCGGCGCCACCAAAGATGAGATCATGTCTGCATCCATTGCGGCGCAGGCGCACGATTTCATTCTTGATTTTGACCAAACCTACGCCACCACTGTGGGTGAACGCGGCGTCATGCTCTCCGGCGGACAGCGCCAGCGCATCGCACTCGCGCGCGCCTTCCTCACCGACCCGCGCGTTTTGGTGTTGGACGATTCCACCTCCGCGATTGACTCTGCCACCGAAGATAAAATTCAGCGCGCCATCTCCAACGCCTCGCGCGGACGGACCACCTTTATCATCACGCATCGTCTTTCACAAATCCGCTGGGCTGATTTAATCATCGTCATCCGTAAAGGACAGATCGTCGCCATCGGTGCGCATGATGAGTTGATGAAAACATCTGAAGCATATTCGAGAATTTTTAGAGAGTAGTTTCGGAGCGCGGACTTCAGTCCGCAAGATAAAGCAGTCGGCAAAAAGCAGACTAAAGTCTGCAATCCTTTTTCAACAATCGCAAATCGGAAATAACTTATGGGCTTCTTCGCAGGACTAAACGACGAAAAATATGACCGCCAATACACAGATCGTGTACTGGTGCTGCGCATGGTGAACTATTTCAATACACAAACCAAACGGCTGGTGTATGCATCCATCACAATTATTTTGCTGGCAATTATCGGCGCGGCGTTGCCCGTCGTCGTCAGCCGCATGGTGGATTTAATCCAGAAACAACCTACACCCGCATCGATTGCATGGGTGGGTGTCGCGCTGGTCGTTGTGGCAGTTGGCTTATGGGGACTGAACTGGCTCAGGCGCGCATTGATCGTGCGCGCAGTCGGGGATGTGGTGCTCGATATGCGTACGCGCGCCTTCCGCGCCGCCGCCGAACATGATCTTTCCTTTTACGATCAATTCTCTTCGGGCCGCATCGTCTCGCGCATCACATCTGACACAAATGATTTCGGCCAGCTCGTGGTCATCATCACGGATGTGGTCGCACAAATGTTTCAGGCGGTCTTGATCGCCATCGTGCTCTTCCGTACTGAATGGCGGCTTTCATTATTACTGATCGGCTTCCTGCCGTTCATCTTTGCCATTGCATCGGGTTTCCGCGTCATGGCGCGGCGCGTCACCAAGCGCGGCATGAAAGCCATGTCTGATGTGAACGCGGCCATCAAGGAAACCTTCAGCGGAATTTCGATTGCAAAAAATTTCCGTCAGGAAGAAAGCATCTTCAATTCGTTCGACGAATCGAATCAGCAATCCTATCAAGTCAACGTGCAGCGCGGCTTCGTACTTTCGCTGGTCTTCCCCGTACTCAACGCGGTCGGCGGAATCTTCGTCGGCATTCTGGTCTATGTCGGCGGCATGAGCGCATCGAATGGCATGATCAGCATCGGCGCGTGGTATCTCTTCATCATGAGTCTCGACCAGTTCTTCTTTCCCATTTTGAATCTCACCTCATTCTGGGCGCAAATCCAATCCGGACTTTCCGCCGCTGAACGAGTTTTTGCCCTGGTTGATGCTGACCCCAATGTCATTCAAACTGAAAAGCAGGATGTACCGCGGCTGAAAGGCGAGATTCGTTTTGACCACATGCATTTCCGCTATTCGGATAAAGAACCGATTCTGACCGACTTCAACCTGCTCATACAGCCCGGAGAGACTCTTGCGCTGGTAGGGCACACCGGCGCAGGCAAATCATCCATTGCGAAATTGATTGCGAGATTCTACGAATATCAGCAGGGACAATTGTTAATCGACGGGCGCGATATCCGCACGCTCGATCTCAGCCAATATCGCAAACAATTGGGCATCGTTTCACAGGTACCGTTTTTGTTCTCTGGCACAGTCGCAGAGAATATTCGCTACGCCGCACCAGGCGTTCCTGAAGAAGAGATGCTTAAACTCGCCAAAAAGATCGGCGACGGTGAATGGCTCGAAACTCTGCCAGACGGATTAACTACCGAAGTCGGCGAGCGCGGCAACAGACTCTCAATGGGGCAGCGTCAACTTGTGGCGCTGATGCGAGTCCTCGTCCAAAACCCCGCCGTGTTCATTTTAGATGAAGCCACCGCCAGCGTGGACCCATTTACAGAATGGCAAATTCAACAGGCGTTGAATCTCATCCTGAAAAATACAACCAGCATTTTAATCGCGCATCGTTTATCCACCGTGAAAGCGGCTGATAGAATCGTCGTCATGCAAAAAGGTACGATCATCGAAGAAGGCAGTCACGAAGGATTGCTAACGCAAAGCGGGCATTACGCCGAGTTATATAACACCTACTTCAGGCATCAATCGCTGGCCTATGTGGAACAAATGAAGGAAATGGTTGGGAAGTAATATCAGAAACACAAAAAACGCCCGATGACTTAAGTCATCGGGCGTTTTTATATTTATAAATTTTCTCTTGAGGGCGGCTCAAGCAAAACGGCGAGCAGTTTTGCGCCTTCTGTATCTGTGATGGCAAGTACTTCATCGAACTCTTCAAGTTTGGATGTGCCGCGCGGCAGTGTGATCTGGCCGTTGCGGATGATGGCCGCGATCACGCATTGATCAGGCAGTCCAAGGTCTTTGAGCGCCATGCCAACCGCTTTTGCGCCCGCTGGTACTTTTTCTTCGACGAGAGAATAACGCCCACGGCGGAGTTTGAGCAGGGTCATCATATCGCCGAGTGACATCTCCTCCTGGATCAGATGCGCCATCACATCGGCTTGATTGATGGTTTCATCTACATGGAAGTTCTTGTCGAACAGCCATGCATTACGCGGGTTGTTAATACGGGCAACTGTGCGGCGCACCTTGAACATGGTGCGCGCCAGATAGCACAACACAAGATTGGTGGCATCATCATTTGTACAAGCCACAAGTACATTTGCCTTATCCAAGCCTGCCTGCTTTAAAACATTCGGGTCTGTCGCCAGTCCTTCATAGATCACTTCTGTGGGGATTTCGTGATGCAAGAGACTCAGCAACTCACGCCGATGTTCCACCAGACGCACCTGATGATTTTGATCCAATAATTGCGCAGCCAATTGTGCGCCGGTTCTTCCACCGCCAGCAATAAAAACAAACATATTAAACCTCCGTTCCTTCCTGCAAACGTGCACGCAGAGCTGTTACACCTGCGAGGGTTGAACTGACAGTCAGGATATCGTCGTTTTTTAGAATTGATTCAGGAGAAGGCAACTCTGCGCGGCCGGCACGAGTCAGGGCGGCGACAACAACTTCATTTTTGCAGCCATCCAACAGGGAGGAAACGGTGCGTCCATTCCAGGCTTTAGGAATATACATTTCATATAATTCCACTTCACCATTTCCAGCAGAGAATACTGCGCGGAACGATGGGTCGATCAACAACTCCTGCAAACGTTCCGCGCCCCAGGCGGTGGAACTAACGATCTGCAAGCCAAAGGCTTCGAGCATTTCGCGCATGGCAGGGTCATAATTACGCACAAGCACCTGCTTAACCTGGGGATAATGCATGCGAATGGTATGGCCGATCACCGCATTCATGGTATCTGAATTGGTAACAACCGCTACACCATCGGATTTGGTCATGCCGGCGCGGGTTAATGTATCTGCGGAAAGAGCTTCACCTTCCACAGTACGCCCGCGAAAATCCGAGTGGATGCGGTTGAACGCATCCTTTTTACTATCGACAACCACAACCTGATGCCCATTTTTGAACAGGCGGTAGGAAAGTTCTGCTCCAACTCTGCCACATCCGATAACGACGAAATTCATATTCATAGCTCCTTACTCTACGCCTTCTTCATGTACATGATAAGGCACATTGGTGATCACGATACCGTGTTGGTTCTTTAACTGTTCGCGCAAAATATTTGCGGTATTTGTGTGCAACGCACTGCTGAGGCGGTTATTCGAAACAAATTCGGGTACCACAATGGTGATGGTTTCACCTGGTTGACGCGCAGCAGCAATCTCAGAGATGTATCCCAATATCGGCTCAACAAAAAGACGGTATGGAGAATCAAGTAACACCATGCGCACTCCCTCGCCCCAGGTTTCCCACTTTTCGCGAACTTTTTCAGCATCGGCCGGTTCGATCACGACATGCACAGCCGTCACATCATCTGACAACATGCGCGCATAACGCAGCGCAGCCAGCGTTCCCTGATGTACACCGCTGACCGGCATAATTACACGATGGCGAATGGAATGCGGAGGAATCACCCCAAAGTTATCAAGGGAAAGTTTTTTTGCAAGATTATTATAGTGACGATGAATCAACCAGAAGATAGCGACCAAAATAGGGATAAGGATCAGAACGACCCATGCGCCATCATGAAATTTTGTTATAGCAAAAACCATCATCACAACTGCTGTACAGATCGAACCAAACCCATTGACGACCATTTTGACACGCCAATCTTTCACAAAGCGCAATGTGGAGCCTTGCTCTATTTTTTCTTCACCAGGCTTGAGTTTGCCTATCTTGTACCAGCGCAACGCCATGCCGCCCTGCGAAAGCGTAAATGATAGAAACACGCCAATCGCATATAACGGAATAAGACGAGTGACACTCGCGTTAAAGATGATCAAAAGAAAAGAGGCGATCAAGGCCAGCGCCACAATACCGCGCGAATACACAAGCCGGCTTCCACGATATGTAAGTTGGCGGGGAAGAAAACCATCTTTGGCCACAAGCGCACTCAGCCGTGGGAAATCTGCGAAAGCTGTATTGGCCGCCATAATAAGAATGACCGTGGTCGCGCCGATCAACATCAAATACAAGGTGCCGCGCCCAACAAAGATCGTACGCGCAAGTTGTGAGATCACGGTTTCACTTTCTGATGGAACCGCGCCAATACTTTTTGTAAGATAGGAAATTCCAAGAAAAAGCGAACCAAGAATAACGGACATCCAAATCAAAGTAATACCGGCGTTTTTACTGCGGGGTTCCTTGAAGGCAGTAATGCCGTTTGAAATCGCCTCCACACCTGTCAACGCAGTGGTGCCGCTGGCAAATGCATGCAGAATCAGGAAGGGCGTGATCTGGGAAACACCATGAACCAGCAGTTCGGGCGGATCAATAACCGTGCCCAGTGTGCCTGTAACCAATAAACGGAAAAGGCCTGTTCCAACAGCGGAGAGCATCAATACGATAAAGAAATAGGTTGGAATGGCAAAGGCAGTCCCTGATTCTTTTACACCGCGCAAATTCATCAACATCACGAACATGATAAATACAATAGAAAGCACAACCCGATAATTATGCAGCGCTGGAAATGCGGATGTGATCTGCGCAACTCCGGAAGCAACCGAAACCGAGACTGTTAGGATGTAATCCGTCAGAAGGGATGCACCAGCCACAAGGGCAGGGAACGAACCAAGATTATCACGCGCAACAATATAAGCTCCGCCGCCATCAGGATAGGCGTGAATTGTCTGCTCGTAGGAAATTGTGACGATGGCAAGCAAAATGACAATGGCAATGGAAATAGGAACTACAATGCCGAAAGCTATTGTCCCTGCCGCGGCAAGAATGACAAGAATTTCCTGGGTTGCATACGCTGTGGAAGAAAGTGCATCCGATGCAAAAACGGCAAGGCCGACTGCCTTACCGATCGTCTGATGCGATGCGTCGGCTGTGGATAACGGCCGCCCAATAAACCAGGAGCGCCAGGTTTTCGGGGGGTTGTAATCTGTTGTGCGTTCAATAATGGATGTTTGTGAACTATGTTCGTGATTAATCATAAAAACCAACTTACAGACAAAAATATATGCCCACCGCCCAGAGCGGGAGCAAGGCGTGATTATAGTACAAATTTATTTTTATGCGGGTTTGGGTTGTATAAGGGGTATCTGCAAATAGAACGTACTGCCCTGACCCATGACACTATCCACCCAGACTTTTCCGCCGTGATTGGTGGCGATGGAATGGACAATCGCAAGCCCAAGGCCTGAGCCATGCTGAGCGCGCGCCTCACGCTGTTTGCCGCGATAAAATTTTTCAAACAAGCGCGGCAGGTCATCTGTTGCAATGCCGATGCCTGTATCTTCTACAGCAAAAGTCAAATACCCCGGCTGGGATGAAGTGCGCACGCTTACACGACCATGATCAGGCGTGTACTTAATTGCATTCTCCACCAGATTATAGACCGCCTGATGTAAAAGCGCTCCATCGGCTTCCACGGCGTGCGGCATATCTTTGGTAAGTTCCACAATCAGATCGATATTTTTTTGTGTAGCCTGCAATTGCAATGCGCTGGTCACACGTTCGATGATATCCAATACAGATACATTCTCAACCTGCAGGCCCACGCCCAGATCAATGCGGCCAAGGTCAAGCAGATTATTGACCAGACGCGACATATTCTCAACGCCTGAAATAATTTTCTTGACATATCCCTGCTGCTGTTCATTCAACTCGCCGACCATTTCAAGCATGGTGGCATACCCGCGCATCAATGTCAGCGGAGAACGCAGGTCATGGCTGACCGTCGCCACGAATTCCGATTTCAGCGTATCCAATTCCTTGAAGTGCGTCACATCGCGCATGATACATACACGCCCAATTTGCTGACCTTCCACGATGACCGCAGAAGCTGTTGCAAGATAGGTGCGCTTATCTGCCAGCACAATCTCAGTGGATTGGTTCTCCGTGGTGGTGCTTTCCAACAAGGCTAATAAAGGTCTAAGTTTTACAACTTGTTCGGTCTTCCTGCCAATGTCACTCGTTGTGTCCTCGGTTTGGCCTAAAGCAACTGCGGCAGCGCGATTGGTAAGCAAAAGACGGTTGCGGTGATCGGTCACCAGCACAGGGTCTGGTGTGGAATTGAGAATTGCCTTCAACTGTCGGCGGGAGGCTTCAACACTCAGAAATAAATGCGCGTTCGCAACCGCCAAAGCCGCCTGTCCTGCCAGCGTGGTCACAAAGCGGACATCTGAATCAGAGAACATGCGCGGCTGTTCAAAACCAGCCCACACCACCCCATAGTAACGATTCTCATGTTTCAAGGCCACAGCCAGTAAAGCCAATGGATTCGGCAGGTCGGGGTCAAGATGTAACTCACGTGAACGGGTGAGATTCGGTAATACTATTTTTCCATGGCTCTGTGCCAGGGCAAGAATTTGATCATCCAAATGAGCATAGATTTCTTTTACGGCGCCCACTTCAAAGCGCGATGGCAGCACGACAAACGTATCAGGCAAAATACTGGGAGAGAGGATTACACTGACCGAATTTGCACCGGTCGCCAGAATTGCATCCAAGACCGGCTTGACCGCATCCTGCATTTCAAGACTCGAAGCCACTTCCTGACTGACACGCAAGAGACTGTTGATCTCTTCAAGCCGCGCCTGTAAACTGGAGCGCATTTGCTCAAACGCGCGGCGTAACTGGCCTACTTCATCTGCGCCTTCCACTTGCAGTGGATGATCAAGATTGCCTTGCGCGATTCTGTTTGCTTCATTAGCCAGGCTTTGCAGGGAACCTGTCACCACACGCAGCCCCACACGCAACGAAATCATCGCCACCAGGGCAAGGAAGATAATCATGATCGAAAGCGGCATCGCAATATTTAAAGCGAGTTGCTGCGCCTGTTGGGCAGGGACAGTTAACACAACCGCCCAGGGACGTCCGATGACGGGCTGGTAATGAACCAGTTGTCGCGTACCGTCTGAAGCGGTATCGTCGTAGAACAGGGCTTCTGCTCCATGCGGGCCGTTATATGTAGTCGCCAATTGCTCTGTATCTGAGTGATAAATAATGCGGCCGCTTTCATCCAACAAAAAGCCTGTGCCGCCGAGGTCTTTCATATTGTTAATGCTTTCGATCAATGGAAAAGTAAGCGGATTCGTTTCCAGCGTGGTACGTCCGATCAAAACACGCTGTACTTGATTCTGATTATCGACAATCGCCACCAAAAAGGAAATTTTTGCAGATTCTTTTGGCGAAGAAGGTGGAATGGAATATATCTGCGTTAACACGCCGCTTGAGGCAAGTGTCAACCCGATTTCTTCATCATTATATAAATTAAAATTAGCACTGGCTGCTTCAGGATACCCGGCAAGTAAAATGCCGCTTTTTGCATCCAAAACAAAGAATTCGTTAAAGTATGGCACGGCCTGCGTACGCAACCCGATAACGGATTTCAGTTCATCGCCTGTTGCGTTCAACATGCGCGGATCAGAAGCCAGTTGCAAAGAAAGATTTTGCCCCGTCTCAAGGAAGAACGGCACAGTCTGTGCGGCAGATTCGCCGGCGCTGGAGAGCCGGTCTTTGAGCATATCGCGCGCCGCGCGACCTGCCACCACCCAATCTCCGATTAGCAGGGTTAAAAGCAAAAGAAAAATAAATGTTCCCACCGCAAACAGAAAACGCGACTCAAGACTCTTTTCGCCGGGAGAAGGTTGTAAAGGCTGCCTGCCGCCCCAGTGCAGAGGAAATGCCGTTGAAACAATCTGCGCGACAATGCCAGCCACCAGCATCTCGCCTCCAAATGCAAGCGTTACCACGCCCGCATTGCTGAGAGCGAAATCGAGCCGCGCAGTGACAGGCGCAGAAGCATCTATGCCCCATTGAGTGAACAAGGCGCTGAGTATATAGAATAGTGTGTGAAATGGAATCAATAACAATGCGCCAAAAAAAGGCTGGCGCAATAATTTATACATGGGGGTGCGAAACCGCTGGCGAATGTTCGTGGAAAACCATGCCCCTAAAAACGCAACCTCAAGAATTGAAAAAAGAGTGTAGGTATCCCACGCGCCGCGCAAAAGACCAGCGAATCCGCCCAACACAGCGGCGCCAATTGGGCCGAGCAGCCCACCCGCCAACAGCCAGGGAATGGCAGAAAAAATCATCAGCGCAGAACCCGGCGCATCGGCGGGCAACCCGGGTAACGGTCGGGCTGATACGGAAGTTAATCTTAATCCAATAAAAAGATTGGTGAGTGGAATCAAAATCAAGAAGACAAAGAAAATTCCCCAATTGCGTCCAGTCCATTCTGGCTGATAGATGCGCCAGTGAAACAACGCGTACACCAGAGTTCCAAGCAAAGAGAGCCATACAATCCAACCTGCAAGAGTGGGCGGGGCGGGGAAGGCAATGCCTGCAAGGAGCGTGGAAATAAATACCATTTTTATGGATTATAGCCGTAAAAATTACAAGTGTGAGTACAAAATTGTTTGGAGAATTTTATTCGGAATACGCCCCGCGATATTTTTCTGGAAGCAGGTTTGCCAGCGACTGCATAATTTGACGTGTGCCCAAACGTACCGCTTCCTGCCTGTCTGAAACCTGCCCGGCCAACTCGAACATTTTTCCCACTTTGACATGTACGCGTGCGCGTTGAAATTTCTTCATATGCCCATATACGTTTTCATTTTCAGTGCCCGTGATGGCGATCGGCAAAATAGGCGCGCCTGATTTATACGCAAGGAATGCCGCGCCGCCGCTGCCTTCCTCCAACATGCCTGTCACTGAATATCGGCCCTCAGGCGCGATGACGATCATGCGCCCTTCTGCAAAACCATCCAACGCGGCGCGTAGTGCGCGTGTATCGGCGCGGCCGCGATGCAGCCAGATGACGCCGTACCAATCGATTAATTTTCCAAGGATGGGGAGTTCATATAACTCTATCTTACCTAACGCGTCCGGCGTGCGCGGCAAGGTGGAGATCAAGGCAGGCACATCAGAATCACCGATGTGATTGATGACGATTAATACAGGCCCTTTTTGTGGAAAGTTTTCCATTCCCTCTGAAGAAACATTCAAGAAAATTTTTGCGATTAATTTTAATAAGCCATGCGAAAAGACACGAAAGGCACGGCGTGCCAGCGTCATCTGCGGCAGGCATACCAGATCAGGCCGCCAGATTTCGCTGACAGGTTTAGGCGGGGCGGATGGCTTGTCCGGCATATACGCCGTGATATTCCTCTGGTAATAACCCTGCGATGGTACGCATGACGAGATCGGCATGTAGTTGGCGCGCTTCTCTGCGGGCTGTACCTTTTTCTGTAGTGGGCAAAAAAATAATCGGCTTGCCAATACGCATTTCCAACTGAGGCTTTTGCCCTTGCATGGCACGCTGCCAAAAATCGTCGGTTGTGCCCATAATGCCGACGGGAATCACAGGTACTTGCGCGTGTTCAATAATGTAGCCCACCCCGGGCATGGCGCGCTGCATGGCAGGCACATGCGAACGTCCGCCTTCGGGGGCGATCACGAGCGGGCGGTTCATTTTCAGGATCGCAAAAATCTTATCCAGCAGAACACGATCATAATCACCACGATGGACGGGGATCACGCCATACATCGAAAGTATCTGTCCTTGACCTTTTTTTTCAAACACGTCTGCCCCGCCGATGATCTCCGGCGCTTCAGGCCAAAACGAAGCCACCAAAGGCGGATCAAAAATGGATATATGGTTCATGGCAATCACATAAGATTTGCCGAGCGGAACATTTTCTTTGCCTGTCACTTTCACACGTCCCAATGCGCGATAGAGCACACGAAATACAGGCAGCATGATCTTGCGATTAAATTTGATGTGAAGAGGAACGTGATAGGGTTTCATCTACAGGCCCATAAGATACAAGGATCGTTATTTACACAAGTCCATGACCTGCGCGAAGACCTGATCGGCGCTGATGTTATCTGAGTCAATGATGACTGCATCGTCAGCGGGGCGCAATGGAGCCACGGCGCGTGTTGAATCAATGTGATCGCGGTCTATCACTTTTCTAAGGATTTCATCATAGTCGGCTTGTTCATCGCGGGCAATCATTTCATCATAACGGCGGCGGGCGCGCTGTTCCGCGCTGGCATCCAAATAAATCTTGAGGTCTGCTTCGGGCAAAACCACCGTGCCAATATCGCGGCCAACCATCACCACTTTGCCGCGCAATCCAATACGACGCTGCTGTTCAGATAATGCTTTGCGTACATCCGCGTATGCAGAAACAACGGAGACATTTGCATCCACGGCACCCTCGCGCATATCCCAGGTGACGTCCTTGCCGCCGATGATCACATCACATGCGCGGCCATCTTCTATGGAGGGCGGTTGAATGTCAATTTGCGCTTTTTGAGCGAGGGTTGTAATCACTGCCTCATCTTTTAAATTCATATCATGCTGAAGCGCAATCCATGTAATGGCACGATACATGACGCCTGTGTCAAAAAATAGATAGCCGAGGGAATCGGCAAGGCTGCGCCCAAGTGTGGATTTACCCGAGGCGGCAGGGCCATCGAGAGCGATAATCGAAGGAGGAGTCTGTTTTGTCATTAAGTTTTTTTCTCTAGGCTGCTAATTCAAATTAGGGAGCTGGCTGAATTGGGGCATCAATGAAAAGGTCATCACGCACCCAAAGGATAATGGTATCACCCGTCTGCGGCATCTCGCGCAGGGCAACCCAACGTACCCAGTCAGTGGGCAGAGTGACATTCCAGGAAGGAGTCTGACTCCAGGAGAAATCCTGTCCGCGATAGGCGGCGACCAGCACCGGGTTATTTTCAAACGGAGTGATGACAAAATCCGGGGAACTGGAAACATCCAGCACATCTACTACAGTGACTTGATGTTGACGTAATACCCATTCAAGCGCGGGAGAATGCAAACCCGCGATAACGATTGGCGCAGAGAATTTATTCCCCACACTCCAATCAGACATATCACGTACTGTGCTTTGTAATAGGTCAGCCTGCACAGGAATGGATGAAGGCCACCATAATTCAGGGTGAGATAATCCGCGAAAACCTGCTGAACCGAGAGCGCCGCCCAAGCCAAACAAACCAAGCACAATCGTCAACCCCAACACGCCGCCAATGCGCGCGACGCGAATAGACCAGCCTGCGGCAACCAGTAAAAGACTAAGGATAAATAAGAATACCGCTCCGATCAAAAGCCAGAAGCGCAGTGAATATTGTGAAGTGTCGGCGGGGCTCCAGACCATACCGGAGAGGTCGAGCCATGTAAAAGCCCAGAGAAAGACGGTCAGGAAAACCACACCCAATACTTCGTTACGTTCTTCGGGGAAGATATCCACATTGCGGATGAGTTCCAGCGCGGCTATTGCCCAAAGTGGAATCAGCGCCCATGAAAGATCTGCAATTTGACGGGAGGGTGTAAAGACGACCAGTAATAAGGCAACCAGAAACCAGACACTTAAGGCGATGATGCGCGGGCTATTCGTCCGCCAACCGCGAATGATGGCGATCAGCGCGAGGACAACTCCCAGTAATTGATAGATAACCAAAGAAAGCAATATTCTGGTTGCATGCACATCAGAGGAAGATATCCAACTGCCAAAATAGGCGGGGATGGATGCGAGCGCGGCACTGATTCCATTGGGGACGATGAAGAAGAGAGTGCCCGCCGCAATGAAGGTGACGATCAGTGAGAAGGTAAAAAGTCGAAGGTCGAAAGTTGAAGCCTTGGATTTTGAAATGGTTACGGTAGAGGGATTATCTTCAGCGTCTGCTGTTGGCTGACTGCCGCGGAGTGCGTTGATGCCTTGCAGGATGGCCCAGGTGATGGCCAGGCCGAGGATTCCGAGCCAGATGGCAGGTCCGCTGAGGAGGGCGAGGGCAGCGAAGACGCCTGCGAGGTTGAATTTCTTTTGATCGAAGAAGCCCCAGGCGAAGAGCAGGAATGTAATCGCAAGGATGGGACTCGCGGCCTGACGGGATAGGGAGATCAAGCCCGGGTCTAGGGCAATGAAAAAGGCGAGAAACAGGCCCGAGCGGGGTTTGATGCGTTCCGTGAAGAGCAGAGGGGCGAAGACGAGTAAACTTCCAATTGAGGCGGGGATGAGTCGGGCGAGGAAATCTGTCCCGCCGCCGTAGAGGAAGAAAAAGATCGAGGTGAAAATAATATAGAAAGGATGCGGGCTGAGCGCGGGCTTAAGGCCTTGTGCGATGTGCAGGGCTTGCAAGGCGGGGGCGGCCTCCAAATCGGTGAGGGGCATGGCGCCGAGTTGGGTAAAGCGCAGGGCAACGGCGGCCATACCTGCCAATACATACAGCCAGCCTTCGTGTTTGAAATGTCTGTAGGTCATGGGCGCAATTGTAATCGGTTTAAATTGAGTGGGGCTACGGTACTTCGTAAATCACCACGCCGTTTTGTTGGAAGATCGGCTTGAGGTGAATTTTGAATTTTTCTTCGTTGACGGGCATGGAGATATGTTCAAGGGTGCCGATATAAATATAACGAATGTTATATTGGCTGATAATGGATTGCGCTTCTTCCCAGCGGACGGTGGTGTAAAGTTTGGCGACATCGTCGCGGCGGGAACCTTGCGGGGCGTAACTTCCGCGCCATTGTGCTTCATGGCCGGGCCAGCCGATGACTGTTTGTAACCCTGTATGGGTGGAGATACGCGCGTATCCGCTATAGCCATCTCCGACCGCTTCGGCGATGACACCATCTGGCACGCTGCGCAGGAATTCAATGGCGGCGGCTTCATCTGGATTCTCCTGACGGATACGGTCAAAGTCATCCAGGGTGAAACCGTAGGCGGGTTTGAAATTATTCGTTTTGTTAAATATACCGAGAGCTGGATACAACAAGCCTGCGAAAATTACCAGCCCAACTAACACGCTAAAGAGAATGTTTTTCCATCCGCGCAAGTTTTGAATGACATAGGCGGTTGCAAAAGCGGCGACAAGACTCCATACCATCCAGGCTTGATAGTAGAACTTGAAGATGGTATTAATGCGATAACCAAATTGATCGCGCAGATAAACAAAGTCGGGGGCGAGGACGAGAACCGTGCCGAGAGCGAGGAGCAGGAGAACAAAGTGATTGGTATATTTTTGATGGACGATGGACGATGGATGATCGTCCATTTCGGAATTTTCGATTTCAGGTTTGCGGTCATCGGTAAACAAAAAGGCGAGCGCGGGGATTAATATTGCGAGCAGAGTGATGAGGCTGCCGATGTAGGTTAATCTACGCAGGGAGGTGGCGCTAAAGAATTGGCTGACAGTCATCTCTTGCGAGGAAAAAAATTTGAACACAAAATCTTTTTCAATCAGTGAACCAATCCAGCCAAGGGACCAGGAGAAAACCCAGAGGAAGAGGGCAAAGCCAAGACCCAGAGAGATGCCAAGTTTCCAATTAGGTTTGGCTTGTGTTGGAGTACGTTTCTGTGTTCCAAAAGAAATATAAATGAGATAGGCAAAGATGGGAATTAAGAGCGTGCCCCACATGACCCAGAGATGCGCGCCGCGCGTGGGATTCATAAGGTTGGGCAGGATGCCGCCCGCCTGAGATGAAAATCCAAGATAGAACGGAAAGTATAAAAAGATGGAAAGAGTGCCAAGCGGCAAACTAAGCAGAAATAAATCTTCAAGACGGCCCCAATGCCAGCCGTCTTCACGCACACGGGCAAAGAGATAGGCGAGGATAATCAAGGTGGCAGCGACGAGAATATCCCATGTGTTGAGGAAGGCCAGTCCGCCGATGACGAGGGCTGAGAATAAAAAGCCAGTGGCATTAATATGTAAGCGTGGGCCCCAGGGCATTTTGAGCGTACCTTGAAAGCCGCCGAGGAAAATATTTAAAGCAACAGCAATCGCCAGTAAACTAAATGGGATCGCAAGTACATGCGGATGCAGATCACCGAGCAGGAAGGAGAAGAAGGGAAATTCATCAATTGCTTCAAGATGCCTGCCGAGCATGTCGTAATCCTGTACGACACGCGAAGCACGCCACCACCAAAGCCAGCGGTCGGGAATCCACTGGAGAGGCAGCTGCGGAGCATTGGATAACTCTTTCATATCCAGCCACTTCCAGAAGGCGCTGGTGGATTCGCCAGTTGAGCTTGCCGCCCAGAAAAATCCACGGCGATGCAAGACTTCAAGCAACGCTTCGAAGTTAGACATGAGAAGCAGAAAGAGTGGAGCGAGGAGGGCGGGGGCAATTTTCGATTTGCGATTTTCGATTTGCGATTGTGAAAGCAGGGAGTAGACAATTCCATACGAACCCACAGCGCCGAGGGCGAAGATAAGTGAGGTCATTAGGTTATGTGCCATACTGCCATTAATATCTGATACGCGCGCGAGCATGGCGGTCATTACATAGCCAAAGTAATAATATGAAATGGCATACCCGGAAAGCCACGGGTCTTGCGGAGGAAAGGTAGGCGAGCGCAAAATGCCGTTGATGAATGCCAACTCCATTGGCTTCTCGGTGCTGGTCAACTCGGGGTTGGCAGAGCGGACAAAGGCGAGGAAAGCAAACGCGGCAAAAAATAAAATTTCAGTGGTGACAACAAGCGAAGTATTTTCTTTTAAGAAGTCGAGAAGAGCCCGCTGACGGCCAATCGCTGACCATGCACTTAATCCGATTAGGATAGCGAGCGAGAGAAAGATACCGCCCAGATCATTTTGTGCAATGTTGAGCGAAGCGAGCAGCCAGAAAATGTAGCCCCAAATTAACAATCCCGCCGTGCGCGCGAGGGTATAGCCTCTGTCTGTAAGTGCGGGCAATAAATAATGCGTCAGCGGGAAGGTCAGCCAGCCGAGCAGGGTAATGATGAAATACCAGGCGATGAATGCGGTCATGTTAGGTATTGGTTATTGAGAATTGGCAAGCGCGGGAGGCAGAGAAAATGTTCCAGAAACAGAATCAGGTTCAAAGTCCAGCACAGATGCGACTGCGGTTAAGTTGATGGGGCCGAAGATGTGCGGAAATTGATCGGAGTTGGAAATGCCCGGGGCGGGACTTCCCGCAGGCGGTTCCCACTTAAGCTCGGGCTTGAGTTGTGCTTCGTTGAGTTTTAACAACACGAGGTCAGTGCGCCCGGCATAGAAGGCATTTGCCACATGCAAAACCTGATTTTCAGTGGAGCAGTGAATGAAGCCTTCGGTTTGCAAACTGGGCGCGCTATATTCGCCGCGTGTTTGTGCTTCAGCCCATTCGCGGCGGGATGTGATGTGCAGGATCATGGCAAAACCTCATAGATGGTTGTGTTTTTATCGTGATAGACCGTCTTCCAATATTTGCCGTTGTATTGCTCAAACTTGGCAAACGTATCGATTTGCGGATTGATGGATGGATAAATATTGCGTTCAAGCTGACCGACGATAATATATTTAACCTGATATTTTTTGAGAAAGGCACGCGTCCAATCCAGATCAGGGATGTTATAGAATGTGCCGACTTCATCCACGCGCTGCTGCACATCTGTGGATGCGAATCCGCGCTGTTGGCGTTGATGCCAGTTCCAACCGATCACGCCGGGCAGCCCGGTATAAATTGTCATGCGGGTACACCAACGATACTCTGAACAATTGGCTTCGACAATAACCGGTGAACCCTGCACATTATCCTGAAGCCAGCGGATGGCGTTGTAGTCTTCGCTTAACGCCATTTGCTGACCATCCCAATGCTCGGAATATTTCATGAAGGTAATGCCGTCCAAAGTGCGCGGCACTTCAGGATTCAGGCGGTCGCTCATCTTGTCTGTGGTGGCGGTCAGCGTGAACAAAAATGCGCCGATCAGTAAAGTGTATAAACCCGTCTGAAAAATAGTGCGCCAGCGCAAACGCCAATACGGGAATTCATTCAACAGCCAGCCAAAGGCAGCCGCGGCGCTAATGGTGAGCAGCATCCATGCCTGCAAATATAGTTTGAAAACAGTGTTCATGCGGCCAATATCGCCGACCAACACAACCACTTCCACCGCGATGGTCAACGCGAGCGCGGTGCCGATCATCAATAAAACTGCGCGTTTCACATCGGGCATATCCGGGCGCAGGATTAAAACAGCCGCCCAAGCCGCGAGCGGCACAGCCAGCCAGCTAATGCGGACATGGTCCACAGCGAGGAATAAAAGCAACGCAACAAACACGGCCAGCCCAATTTCGATCAACAAAGTATAGGGGCGCAGTTTCTTCAAATGCGAAACAGGCGTAGAGGCCATCCACTCGCGGGTTTCCCATGCGAACCAGGCTGTGATAATAAAGAGGAACAGACCCCATTGTGTAAGATAGGATGAAATCGGCGTATGCGAACCCTTCCACGGGTCGACTGCGCCATAGCCCAAACTATACCAATAGGTAAAAGGTGAATACAAGACCGAGCCAAGGATATAAAGCAGAATCACCGCGCCCAACGCAACCGCGGCCCGGCCCAGCCAATTGGGCGCTTGAAAGCGGTCTTTCCATTCGAAATTGCGATAGATCGAATACAGCACCGCAATTGCCGCGAGCGGGAAGAATGTATACAGATCCCAAGTGTTGGTGGGGCGCAGCGCACCAATCACCAACGCGCCAATTCCAAAAGTGGCGATCCATTCAGTGCGAGTCATTTGCGCACGTGATTTTATAAAGGAAACAGACCAGGCAATCACAAACAACGTCAGCGGCATGACGATCATATGCGCGTGCATATCGCTGAACAGAAAAGTAAAAAGCGGAAATTCGGTAATCGGCTCTATATCACCGGGCGCGGGAATCACACGGCTCGGATTCCAATACCAGTCACCGCGCCCAATCGGCAGAGTGGAACCGGCAAAAGCCAGGAACATTCCTTTCAGAGCCAGAATCCATTTTTCTATAAGATTCGCATCCACAGGCACATTGCCTTGCGGCGCGGCGATACGCTGAAAGCTAATGAAGATCAAACGTACCGCGCCGAGATTTCCCAGCAAAATCGTCATCACAGAAGCGGCCAGACCAGCAACCAGAGAGGAAAAACGAAGCGTGAAAGACGAACTTTCGTCTCTGTCCTTTTCCATCAAATTCCAGCCAATTGTAAACGCGCCAATCGCGATCAAGGCAAACCAGGTCGGCAAAATAAAGTTATAGGCAATCGAAGGCACAATGCCGAGCAATTTCACCGGCGTGCCGACCAGCACAAAACCATAATAGTAATAATTTATATATCCGCCCGCGTACCACGGATCATAAGGTGGGAAACTCGTACTCTTCAAAACCGCGTTGAAATACGAAAAATCCATCGGCCGCTCGCCGCCCTTGGAAGGATGCCACATATCTGCATTGCCCAAGCGAATCAACAGATCGATCAGGAAGAAGACAAGAAATAGAATTTCCACCATGACAAAGAATCTGCGGTTGGAATTCCAATCCTCTTTGAACTGGTTTTTGCGCATCATCCATAACCCGATACCTGCCGCAGCGACAATAACAAACGCCGCGCTGATGGAGACTCGTGTATACGGCACGCCGAGCGAACCGCCCATCCACGCCAGCCAGGCCAGCAAAGCCAGCCCCACAATACGCCCAAGCGGATAGGAGTATTGGCGAATGCCCGGCAACGCCAGCCTTACAATTGGATAGGCGAAGAGTCCCAATATAAAAATAAAGAAGTACCAAATCAACACGCCCAAAATGGGATATTTATTCTGGAGCCAGTCATAATCAAACAACTCAGACCACGTGCCGCCTGTACGCTGCAGCCCCAGACGTGCAGGCGGCAGTAACAAGTCTTTGTAATCATTGGCATCACTCGGCGTAAGGCGCACCACGCGTGACAAATCCGCCTGGCTCAGAATGGTCTGCACTTTTACCGGATTAAAATCAGCAGTCTTTTGGAAGATAAAGACCTTGGGATGGTCATAAAATGTAAAGGCTTCCTCAGCAGTTCCATCGTTAATCACCAACGGGCCCAGTGTGGGATAGGTCTCAAATACTTTCACCAACTCAAAACCCAGGCTGCCTTTGTACTGTCCGGGCTGGGCGCCGTTATAACATTGGATAATATCCTCACCCAGCGGGCACCCGAGCAGTTCGCGGTAATACAATGTGGTCAGCGGATATCTCTCCGGCAGGCGCGTGATCTGCGCGTACTGGTGATTGGTAGGCATGATGATGTAATCTGAATCAGTTAGTGTTTGAACAAAACGATTGTATTTATCTGCGTTATCGTCCCAGTAGACTTGTAAATTAAGATCGCCGCTATAAATGCCGCCAAACGGATCATATCCGTCAATGCGGAAAGGCAGTCCCCAGTCGTAGTCGGTTTCGTTGGCGAGGGCAGAGCCGCTTAACGAAAGCCCATTCCCCATGGTTTCGATCTCTAAAATATATGGCTGACCGTTTACAAGGGGAATTTTATGATCCAAAGTAAACGAAACAGACGGACCGCGCAAATCCTTGTTGCCATCCAAATCAACAGATTTGGATGCGCGCGCCAAAACCGTATTCGGGTCTGAAGAAGCAGACAGAGTCAACACGATGGTCGAAGGATTTACGTCAAAATCCAAAGCGTGCCCAAAGGTGATCTGAGAAACTTGTCCATCGTGATTGGGAACAAAGGTGGTTGAAAATATAACGCCGGATTGAAGCACCAGGTCATTTGGCATTGGTATGGGCTGGTTATAGATTCCATTATCAGCCGTTTCAATTTCAACATTGACCGGTCCCGGCGCGTTTTGAAACAACCAGCGCGAAGCGGCGATACGCGGCTCAGCGCGCATATAGATACTTTGGAATGCAAAGGCCCAGATGGTGGTTGAAATCAAGACGACCACGCCCAACGTAGCCGCCAGAATGCCATATAAATTGACGCGTATTTTCGGGTTGTGTAATTTTGGAAGTTCAAACAAAAACCAGGCGGCCATCATACACAAAAGCGGATAAATCGGCAGTTGATAACGCATGGTTGGGTTAAATTGAGTCGATTGCCAAAGGAAATAAAACGCGGTCCAGCCCCATAACAAGAGATGTTTCGATTCACCTTTAAGGATTCGCCAACCCATCAGCAGGAATCCCGCCCAGGCGAGAATGCCCAATGGAAGCCCAAGCCCCCAAACGGTCAGGTTGGTGAACGAATACAAATGTGAGCGGCGCGCCCATTGCAAATTCCAGGGCAGGTCAGAGCCGGCCGCCTGCGAACGTTGTTCCGCAATATTCGCGATCCATTGCGGATTAAGTCCCAGACCAGAAAACGCGTACGGCTGAAAAATGCGGAAGGAAATGATGGTGGCAATTCCACCTGCGGCAAGCAAAAGAACGATCAACGTCCAGTAGGCGCTATCCTTTTTCTCATTCTTATCCTGTGTGAAATAGCGAATGGCAAAAGCGCCCGGCAGTACCAGCGCCAGGGCCGCCGCGTTAATCTTGGAAGCCATCGCCAAGCCGAGCATAAATCCGAACCCGATGCTCAGCAGGAAAAGCGGAGAACGAATAAGACGCAGTAGGTAAGATGAAGGACGAGTATCAGAAAGCGGAAGTTGAGAGTCTTCTGATTCATGCTCTATATTTTGCAGTTCTTCAACGTCATGCACAGTTTCAGTTTTTATTTCTTCGCTTTTTACTTTTTGATCCACGATCTTGGCCGCGAATGCCAAAGCCAGGAACATGAAGAGGTTCGTGAAAAGATCGGTGGTGAAGAAATGAGATTGCTGAATCTGCATAACAGCCAGCGAGGAAAACGTCGCCGCGAACAAAGCAATACGCCGCCCATACAAACGAGAGACGATCAGGTACAAAACGAAAATAGTAAACAGGTCGGCCAGCGCAGACATTTCACGCGCCAAATATTTTAAGTTCTCCAACCCATCTGAAGCAAATGCCTCCGCCACAAAACGGATAAGCGTCAGCGGAAAAGTTCCATACACAAAAAATGAATATCCGCTGTTGTATGGATTAAGCGTTGAGGTGGTTGTATTAAAGTATTCGCCAATGCTCATCCAACGTTTTTGATCTGCGGGGCAGGCATCCACAGGCACCAGCGGAGTGTCGCAGGCCTGCGCTCGCAGACTGCCCAAGACACCGCTCAAAAACAATTCATCGGGATGCTGGTGATAGCCTTCGCCCCAGCCCACTCCTGCAAAACGCAAATATCCCGCCATGAGCAGGACAAGGATAAAAAGCAGGTCATACAACCACGCGTATTTTTCGTTTTTTATATGATTCATAATTCTCTACCGGGCAACTCTGTTTTTTATCCGATTGACCGCAGACCGCCATCCGCTGTCTGCGGTCAATCGTTAATGAAAATATTATTGTTTTTTCAAACTGAGAGCACATAAATTGTGCCGCTCATTACAAAAGACTATTGTCCAATTCGCAGCACCATAAAATCCTTATCCGCGTAACTGGAAGTATAGCGGGAGAACACACCATTCGGATAGAGTACTTTAAGAGCATTCTCAGTTTCCAGATCATCCAGACGATAGATGATCATCTTTGGCCCCGGCACATTTAATGTGTCGGCAAACCCCTCAGGCCAGAGCGCGAAATCACGGTTTGGAATCCCCGCCCACACGCCCGGCAAACGCGTGTCCACCCAATACGGGAACGGCACGATCCAGATTGAATCTGTCTGGCCGTATGTATCACGAAACTCGCTGATCAACCTGCCCATTTCAGAAGTATTCCACGCGCCGCCCCTGAAGTTTTCATCGAATTTATGGAAGACCAGATCATAATTTTGAAAAGCAGATGCAGTAAATAAAAGCGCTGTCAAGCCATAGGCGACGAAGACCCGCTTCTTTCCCGCGCCCAAGCTGGATACAAACCCGTCAAGCGCCAGCGCACTGACAACGAATACCGCCACCGCCGCGCCGCCTGTGCGATTCAACGAAGGATTTTCATCCGGGAAAGCCAGCGAAAGAATCGACGGCATCAGTAAGACGGGAATGGAAACCATCAAAAGCAAGTCGCGCCAGTCACGTTGACGAATATAGCGCGCGATCAAAAGAATAATACCAAGCACGAACAGCGCGCCTGTCACCACATCCAGCGCCGGGCGGCCGGGCACAGAATGAACCCAGATCGAGCCATTGTCCCAGTTAAACATTAACAAGGCGCGGTATAAGTTGGAAAAGAAGATTTGCCAGGCCGGCCCGGGCAAGACAGATTCTGTCGATGTGAGGCGGGTCATGGCGCGATATCCAAAAATATCCGGATTCGACAACAAGTAACGCAAGAGCGGTAAAAAGACAAAGAGCGAAGTGACTCCAGTAAGTACCAGCCACCACAATGCCTGTTGACGATTCTCTTTCGAACGAACGTGCAGTGCATAAATGGCAATCGCAATCACCACAAGAATCGGAACCATGCGGAAAGGGCTGTAGCCATGCAAACCAAGTCCGAGGGCAATGCCGGAGAGTAGGAAATCGTTTCGATTTCGAGTGCGCAGGCCGCGGATTAAGTAAAAGAGCGTGGGTGCGGCGAAGAGTGGATATAAAGGGAAGCGAAGTCCGATACGGGAGATCACGTTCGGCCAGTAGGCAATTCCAAAAAGAAAAAGTGCAAACAACCCCACGCGCGAGCCGCCATATTCCTTGCCGAGTAAATAGACATAAGGGATCGTCAATACGCCGATCAACGCTGTGCCAAGTTTGAGGCTGAGGAAGGAAAGGCCTGTACCAAAAACATTTGCGACGAGCAAAGTCCAATACATTTGCAGGGCTTCGCGGCCTGTGTTGCGCGGGAAGAAAATTTTATACTCACCCTGCGTAATGTCGTACACATCCAGCAATTTTTCGGCGTGATCGCTAAATGGCTCGGCAGGGACAGAAGTTGTTTGATAGAGACGGAAGAAAAGTGTAATGGCAAAGACGCTGAAAACAAGTGCGCCCCACAGGATTCGATTTCTGCGCGCCTCTGGGCTTTGATCCTGTTCAATTTTTGGACGCTTGGTCCACAAGCCATAAAAAAGAAAACCAATTGAAAGCAGCCAAAGCACAAGATTGGTAGGGGTAAAGACACCGTCGTCAAAATTCAAGAAGGCCGCTATCGCCAGAACAATGGAAAGCAAAAACGGAATCGTGCGGGTACGCAGGTCGTCTTGCGTTTGCCAAATCACGGGCAGGGCGGGCAAATGCCATTCATTTTTGAGATAAGCCCAAATACAAACACCTGCCGCCAGAGTATACAAAACCACCGCAATGTTTACCTGACGATTCTGCGGCTCCAATAAAGCCTGTGCGCTAAGCGCCATGAAAAGCGCAAGCAGGGAACGCCATGGAAAATGAGAAACACGCGCAGGTTGTTCGGGCATGGGTTCTGGCATAGACTGCGCGGCCACTTCATGTACAAGCGCGCGATCCAGTTCTTCACGGCGGCGCGCATCCCATAGAGAGCGGATGAAATTAAAGAAGGAAGACCAGTCTTTGGTGACTGACTTATAAAGATCAAGAACTGTCGGTTCCTGAGTTTCCTGGGATTCTTGCGAGTCGGTGGGGGGAGTTTGTGGGGTATTAAGCATGGGGATTTTGAATGACGCGCGAAACTCTACTTTTTTCGAGCTACATAAAATGTGTAAGCGCCTTGTGGATGCTCGGGCATTTCCACATATTTGCGCAGGGAGCGTTCTGTGAAATACAAATTCCAGCGGGTGGGAGAGAGGAGCCAGCGTTTAAAAAGAAAATGCACGATCAAACTTGGCAGCCCAAAATAATGGCCCCATTCTAACACGCGCAATGCTTGAGGCGAAAAGTAGTGCCACCAACGCACGAGCGTAAAACCATTCGTTTCCAGCCGTGCCTGCCAGACAATGGGATCATCACAATGGTGATGACGGGATATTTTATTAAAAAAGGCACGATACATATTCCCCAGAGAACGCAGTCCGATGGCATCCAATGCATTGCTGATGGAAAGTGTTTTCAAAAAGTTATGGTTCGGCACACAAAACACAAACGGCGCGCCGGGCTTCAACACGCGGCCTGTCTCTTTTACTACTTGATCGAGATGCGGAATATGCTCCAAGACCGAGTTTGAAAACGCAGATGAAAAATATCCATCTGAAAAAGGCATCGTGCCGCCATCGGCTTCGACCAGCACGTTATATTTTTCGTAAGGCTTGGCTTCATGGATCGGACCATGCCAGGGGTCAAGACCCACATCAAGATTGTGATCGAAAGTTAGCGCGGCAAAATTTCCATCGCCGCAGCCGACATCCAGGGTTGGGGCAGGCAGGTCTATATCCTGATAATAGGCGCTTTCCACGGCGCGCAAAAAAGCACGAAAGTAGGGAAGTCCGCTTAGGTGAAGGAAGAGAAAGTCTTTTGATTTTTTATTTTCAATTTCAGATGGACGGTTCCTCATCGTTTCATTAGCCTTTGAAATAGTTTTTCGTATTCCTGCGCAATGGAATCAGGATTATAGGATTTTTTAATCGATTCAATATCGCCGCGATATTTATGCGGATCATCCAACACACCTGTAATTGATTCTGCCAAAGAAACAGAATCTCCGATTTGAGAGACCAATCCCATGCCATGCATCTGGACAGGCCTGCGCACGCCCGGCAAAGCGGATGGCACACTCGGCACGCCGTTCAGCATGGCTTCGATCTGCACGAGACCGAACGCTTCCGTAGAGTTGAGCGATGGGACGGTCAACACATCCAGGTTGGGATAGAAGGCGGCCATTTGCATGGGGTCGAGATTGCCGAGGAAGGTCCAGTGTCCGTTCATTTCGTATTCACGGATGCGCGGCATGAGTCGGTCTGAGTAGGCTTGTTCGCCCATTACATTTTGATAGGTACCGGCAAAGAGTACCTGTGCGTTGGGATATTTTTTTAGAATGCTGGGAAGCGCATCGAGTAAAACTTCGACGCCTTTTTCGGCGGCGAGACGGGCGGCCACGCCGATGACAGGGCTGCGTTCTTGTGTGCGATATGTATCGGCAAAAGCAGAAACAGCTTGCGGCGCAGGAACAGGCAATTCCACCGGAGGCAGGATCGGGGTCAGTTTTGATGCGTAGCGCGAGAGATAGGGCGAGTTGTCGGCATAGTCTTGTGTATACGTAACGATGTGATTCGCTAAACGTCCCGCCATGTTGTTTTGAAAATCCACCACAAAATTGACAAGACGATTAAACCAGCTGCGCGTGAGGAACAAGTCGCAGTGATAGGTGAGAATTACGGGCTTGCCAAAGAGACGGGCACGCAGGGCTACGCCGGGCGCGTCAAATTGCGGAAGATGCAATTGAACGACATCATGCTGTGCCACAAGTTTGGTGGCGACCAGCCCAAAAGTTGGGGCAATCACACCTTTGCTGATGCGCGCCGCAACCGGCACACGAATGACTTTCACGCCATCCATCATCTCTTCACGCGGCAGGGACGGGTCATATTGCGTGGTCATCACGGTCACTTGATGTCCGCGTTGGACGAAGGCGCGCGCGAGGCGCTCTGCGTAAATGGTGAGTCCGCTGGTATGCGGACGGTAGTAGGTGAGAACGGTGAGTATTTTCATAAAGCCAAAAGATTATAATGGATAAGAAAGGGGAAAGTGAATTACAAAACCAAAATACTATTTATCAGCCTTGAAATAAAACATCTGCGAAGGCAGCGGAATTTTGATATTATGGCTTTCAAACGCTTCCTTCACTTTCACCAGCGCAGCATCTTTTGCAAACTCAACTCGTATGATGGAAGTATTGACCCAAAATGAAGCTGTCAGCTCAATGGATGAATTTCCGAAATTCGTAAACGTGATCTCTGTTACAGGCGCGAGTGCGTACCCGGGCACTTCCTTTACAACATTCAAAAGAACGGAGCGAACCAGTTCGGGGCTGGTTCCAAAGGCAACCGCGAGCGACAGATCGACTCGGCGGCGGTGGGAGCGTGTATAGTTGACAATGACATGCGAAAGCACATCGGCATTGGGCAAAATGGCAATGCGCCCATCGAGAGTTTGCATCTCGGTGGTACGCAGGTCGATCTTCAAAACTCTGCCGTCAAAACCCAAAACATTGATTTCATCTCCCACCTTGAAGGGCTGCTGCATGAGCAGAATGATGCCGGAAACAAAATTCTGCATTACATTTTGAAGCGCAAACCCGATCGTAAAGCCAAGAATACCCAGGCCGGTGATGAAGGCGGTCACATTGAAAAATCTTTGCAAAGCAGTGACCACGCCAAAGGTAATGATCGTCCAGCGCAGAATATCAGACAGTAAATCGGTAACACCTGTTACCGTCTTACGCTTAACCAGAACTCTTTTTAAGACGTTACTTAAAACCCGCGCAAAGTACAAGCTGAGGAGAAAAATCACCAGCGCAGTAAAGATATTCGGAACAGCCAAAACGAGCTGCTCCATGAGAGTAGAAAGATATTGCTGCATCAGAATTCGCTCCGAAAAATTCTCACCGTACAAACTATGTTTTTCACGCAATTGACCGCAAACCATAGACAGCGGTCTGCGGTCAAACCATTAAACACAGAATTAGTTTGATAAAAAACCTAAAACAAGTTTTTATTTTCCAGCACCCATTCAAACAATTTCTGCACGCCAGCTTCCACATTGATCTTCGGCGTCCAACCTAATTCTTTTTCGGCTTTGTTAATATCGGCATAGAACACACGCTGATCGCCGGGGCGCCAGTCACCGCGCGCCACTTCGATTGTTTCGCCAATTAATGTTTCAAGTTTCGGGCCAAACTCAGCCCAGATAGACATCACGTTTTCGGGCCCGCCGCCGAGATTGAAGACTTGCCCGGCAGAGACATTAATGTTTTCGATTGCGAGATCATACGCATTCAACAGATCATCTACATACAAAATATCGCGCACCTGTTTTCCGTCACCATAAATTGTAATGTGGCGGCGCATCACAGCCGCGATGATAAACCACGCCACCCAGCCTTGATCTTCGATGCCAAATTGACGCGGGCCATAAATGCAGCTCTGGCGCATGACCACGGTCGGCAGATCATACATGCGCGCATAATCACGTACATACTGATCGCCTGTGCCTTTTGAGCAGCCGTACGGCGAATGAAAATCCAAAGGCTGTGACTCGGGGCAGCCGTGAATCAAATCTCTGTATCTCCAGCGCGTGGGTTCTTCAGCCAGCTCCACATCATCCATGCCGCCATATACTTTATTGGTGGATGCATAAACAAAGATCGGCTGCCTGCCAGATAAGCGCGCCGCCTCAAGCACATTAAATGTACCCAGCGCATTGCACTCAAAATCATCTCTTGGATTAATAACCGACGTGGTCACCGCCACCTGCCCTGCCAAATGCACGATCACATCTGACTGTTTGGCTGATTCAGCAATCCGATCGGCATCGCGCACATCCCCAACCACTACGTTGAAGGCTTTTTCGCCGAATTCCTGTTTCAACCAATCCAGATTACGCGGTGCGCCCGCGCGCGCAAAATTATCATAGATGGTAACTTTCTCACCGCGTTTCAACAAACGGTGAACATAATTTGAACCGATAAAACCCGCGCCGCCCGTGATGAGATATTGTTTACTCATGATGGATGTACCTCGTCAGAACTTTCTGCATTTTGTTTGCTTCTCATATTCATAAGTTGCTGATAGACACCCGAAAGGGTCTGTCCTTCACGCATTAATCCAATGGTACCCAGCACACCGCTATTGAGATAATTGTATAAACGGGCGGTGAGCGCCACCGCCAGAGATGTCGATTGATCGCCTGTAAACACAAACAAAGCCGCGCTGACCGCGCCTTCAAAAGTGCCAACGCCGCCCGGCAGTGCAGGGATCGCTCCGCCAAACGCGGCCGCACCTAAAATAAACAAAGTCCATTCTGGCTGTGCCTGCGGAAAAAATGCCAGCGTAATCAAATAATAAGCCACCAGCGCCACCAACCAGTTTAAACTCATCCAAAACAAAAAGCGGATAAACAGCCAGCCATTGGTTAGCACGCCCAAGCCTTCTAAAAATGATTCGAGAAAACTGCCGCCAAATTTATTCAGAAACGGCCAGCGCAAACTGAGTTTATGGAAAGTATCCAAAGCCCATTGGTTATTACGCGCCAAGACATACATCATCACCAGCCCAAAAATAACCACGCCGCCCACGATATACCCGATCCGCTCGGAGCCTTGCGAATCAGCCACATAGGGCAAAGCCGCCAGCAAAACTCCAGCGGCAAAAGCCAGGTCTACAACACGTTCAATGATAATGGTGGGTAAAATTTCGCTGAAAGTCATCCCCGATTTTCGGCTAAGAAGAAAAGCGCGTCCTACTTCGCCGAGACGAAACGGCAAAAAAGTATTAAGTAAATATCCCTCACTCGCCGCGAAAAGCACATCCATATATTTTGGTTTATCACGCAACAAGGTCTGCCAGACTTTTGCGCGGCCAAACATCCATAGAAAGGATAAGACCACCGAGCCAGCCAAGATGCTGTAGTTCGCATTGCGGATCGCATTCCACAGGGTTTGAAAATCAACAAAATATAGGATGGCCGCGATCAGGGCAATGCTGATCAGCGCGCCGGGAATTAAACGTTTTATATCTTTCATATTTTTTCACCGCAAAACATCACGAAGAACACGAAGGTTTAGATTTTTCCCTTCGCGCTCTTCGTGGTTAAATAATTAATCATCATCCAATTTCAGCACAGCCATAAATGCGTCCTGCGGAATTTCCACATTGCCGACCATCTTCAGGCGTTTCTTGCCCTTCTTCTGTTTCTCAAGCAATTTCTTTTTACGTGAAATATCGCCGCCATAACATTTCGCGAGCACGTCTTTACGTGTGGCTTTGACATTCGCGCGCGAAATAATACGTCCACCGGAGGCGGCTTGAATGGCGACATCATATAACTGGCGCGGAATCAGATCCTTGAGTTTGGTGATAAGCCGCTGCCCTTTATGGAACGCATCCTTCTCATGCACAATTGCAGCCAGCGCATCCAATGTATCGCCGTTGACGAGGATTTCCAATTTCTGTAATTTATCGGCGCGATATTCAAGGAAGTGATAATCGAGGGAGGCATAGCCTTTGGTACGCGACTTTAATGAGTCGAAGAAATCAATAATGATCTCGGAGAGTGGAATTTCAAAATCAAGCTGCACGCGATGCGGCGCGGGATATTCCTGTTTCTTGAAAATGCCGCGGCGTTTGGTAACCAGTTCCATGATTGGGCCGTAATAATCAGTAGGTGTGATGATTTCAATATTCATCCACGGTTCACGCACTTCGACAATTTTGCTGGGGTCGGGCAATTCAGCAGGAGAGTCAATCGTAATCACCGCATCATTGATCATCAAGATTTCATATTCAACCGAGGGCGCGGTGAATAAAACATCCAGATCGTATTCGCGTTCAATACGTTCCTGAATAATTTCCATATGGAATAAACCCAGAAAACCCGCGCGGAAACCAAAGCCCAAAGCCTGTGAGGTTTCAGGCTGAAAGGTTAAGGAAGCATCGTTGAGCTGTAGTTTATCCAATGCTTCACGCAGTGAACTGTAATCATCCGCTTCCACGGGATAGATACCCGCAAAAACCATCGGCTTGGGGACATGGTAACCGGGCAACGGTTCCAATGAAGGGTTGGAGGCAAGTGTGATGGTATCGCCCACACGGCACTCATGCACCGTTTTAAAACCAGTGGCGATATAACCGACTTCGCCGGAGCCCAATGTTTCCACAGGCTGCATGCCTGGCACAAAGATGCCGATCTCCACCGGGCGCAAGTCTAATTTGGTGGCCAACATGCGCAACACATCCGTAGATTTAATCTTGCCTTCCATGATACGCACGTATGCGATCACGCCTTTGTATGAATCATAATGCGCGTCAAAGATCAGCGCGCGCACTTGTTGATTATCCACATCTTTGGGAGGCGGCACACGCGCCACAATCGCCTCAAGGATTTGATCAATGTTGATGCCTTCTTTGGCGGAGACGCGCAGAACCGAATCAGGGTCGACCCCAAGCAGGCTGCCTACATCTTCAGCCACTTCGTCGGGCCGGGCTGAGGGGAGGTCAATTTTATTGATCACGGGAACAAGTGTCAGGTCGGCATCGAGCGCCTGATACAGATTGGCGAGCGTCTGCGCTTCAATCCCCTGAGTCGCATCCACTACTAAAATTGCGCCTTCGCAGGCTTTGAGCGCGCGGCTGACTTCATAGCCGAAGTCGACATGGCCGGGCGTGTCGATCAAATTCATCTCGTATCTTTGGCCGTCCTGCGCGGTATAAAACATGCGCACCGCCGAAGATTTAATGGTGACACCTTTTTCGCGTTCGAGGTCCATGCTGTCGAGCGTCTGCGCAGTCATGTCGCGCTCAGAGATGGCGCCTGTTAATTGAAGCAGGCGGTCTGCAAGCGTGGATTTGCCATGGTCTACATGGGCGATGATACAAAAATTACGGATATGCTCTGTCATACTGCTTTCTGGTGAAAATCTCTTTTGAATGAAGAATAAATTGGGGATACTGCCTATAGCGGGGCAAAGTATACCCGATTAAAAACTGGCGAGTTGCCAATTTTCTTAATGCCGTATCTTATGGCCCAATAGAACTAAAGAGTGAATTACCTTCTATCTGGAGCAGAGTAAAATACAGCAACCTCACTTAAGATAATGCGTACTTAACACTGTGCGCAATTCGGCGCACAAAGGAGAATAAAATGTTTGGTCTGATTAGTTCTGTTGTAGGTGGAATTCTGTTACTAATTCTGTTATCGGGTATTCGATTCATTCCTAACAACCGCATCGGCGTAATCGAGAAACGCTTCAGCGGAAAAGGCTCTGTAAAATCAGGCTTTATCGCCATGAACGGAGAAGCGGGGTACCAACCACGTATTCTGCGCGGTGGTCTGCACTACCTAATGCCCATTCAGTATGTGGTTCACATGATGCCTTTGGTGACCATTTCTCAAGGCAAGGTTGGCTATGTCTTTGCGCGTGACGGCAAGCAACTAGACCCGGCGCAGGTGCTGGCATCCAACGCCACGGTGACAGATTTTCAGGATGTGGAAGGCTTTTTGAAAAACGGCGGACAACGCGGTCCACAGCGCCGCATTTTGCGTGAAGGTACGTACGCATTCAACCTAGTGCAATTCATTGTCATCACCGAAGAACGTATTTACACCTTGTCGCTGAGCAAGGAAGAAGGCGACACCATTCGCGGTATGGCGCAAGTAATCGCCGAACGCGGCGGTTTCCGCCCAGTGGTTATTAAAGATACGGATGACACAATTGGTGTAGTCACTGTCCACGATGGCCCATCGCTTGCGCAAGGCGAGATCATTGCCCCGGTAGTAGGCGATAACCCTGCACAGGCGGATACATACCATAACAAATTTCAGGATGCTGATAACTTCCTGCGCGCCGGCGGACTGCGCGGACGCCAGTTACAAGTATTGGTGGAAGGCACGTATTACGTCAATCGTTTGTTCGGCACCATTGAGATGATCCAGAAGACCGTGATCGAAGTCGGCAATGTGGGCGTGGTGGTTTCCTACACAGGTGAAATGGGCGCTGACCTTTCGGGCAAAGATTATCGTCACGGCGAACTGGCATCCAAAGGTAACCGCGGTATTTGGAGCGAACCACTGCTGCCCGGTAAATATGCCTTCAACACGTATGCGGGTAAGGTCATTTCGGTTCCGACGACCAACTTTATCTTAAAGTGGATCCGCGCAGATGTGGGCTCTCACAAATTCGATGAAAATCTAACCGAAGTATCACTCATCACCAAGGATGCATTTGAACCGTCCCTGCCTCTTTCGGTGGTTGTTCATATTGACTATCAAAAGGCGCCGCTCGTTATTCAACGGTTTGGTGATATTAAAAAACTGGTGGAACAAACCCTCGACCCGATGGTATCTGCCTACTTCAAGAACGTGGGACAAACGCGCACGCTGATACAACTCTTGCAGGAACGCAGCGCCATTCAACAGCAATCCAGCCTTGAGATGAAGGAAAAGTTTGAACACTACAATCTGGAGTTGGAAGAAGTGCTGATCGGCACACCTTCTTCGCCTGAAGGAGATACTCAAATTGAGACGATTCTCAACCAACTGCGCTCACGTCAGGTGGCTGCTGAACAGGTGGAGACCTACGGCCAGCAGGAAAAAGCGTCGATCAAAGAACGTGAACTAAAAGAAGCTCAGTCGCGCGCACAGATGCAAACGAGACTAACAGAAGCCGAGTTGAACATCAACATTCAAACCGATCAGGGTAAGGCTGAATATCAACGCTCGCTGCAACAGGCGCAGCAGATCCGCGCGCTGGCTGAAGCGGAGGCTGAAAAGATCGCGCGCATCGGTATCGCGCAGGCGCTTGCCACTGAAGAACAAGTCCGCGCTTATGGCGGGCCGCAGTTCCAGGTGACTCAGCAAGTGCTCAACCGTTTTGCAGAAGCCATTCAAAGCTCCGGCGTGGACGTGGTGCCGCGCGTGGTCGTTGGCGGCAGTAATGGCGAGGGCGGCGGCTCTACATCCAGCAATGTAATGGAAGGCTTGCTGACCATGATGCTATCAGACCGCTTTAGCGCCATGGCCAATGAATCTGCAAAAGCTCCACGCTCCGCAGAAGCGGATGCCCTGCGTGAGCAGATCCGCAAGGATATGGAAAAGAAAAAGTAATCCTACATTCTTTAGCCTGTAAATTTCAACAAAAAACAGCCATCAGAAAACGATGGCTGTTTTTTTACATTAAGAACATAAACCTAATCGGCTTTCCTGGCGGGGAACCATAATTTTGCGTCGCGGCTATTTCTAAAAAACACAAAGCCTGCCGCAAATATTCCGATGAGATAAATATATTCAGCGAGATTAATGAAGTTAAAGGCAATGTCATTCTCGTCCACACCTGCGCTAACCATTTGAGAAGCGATTCTGCTATCCATATATTTTTGCCAATATGTTAGGGCGCCAAAAGCAACAACTCCTACAAGAATGGGCCACAAGCTGGAAAAGATACCTTTTCGGCTGGTTAACCCGCTAATCATGAAATAAGCAAGCCCAAAGAACAAAACAATATTCACACCAAATTCAACGAATTCAGCGGGGAATAAAGAGTCTGGTGGAGTGATTATATAATTCAAGGCAGAACCAATATTGACCACGGTTAGGAGAAGGATGAAATAGTAAATGGCAGTGATGGCAGGTGAATACACGGTCTGAGAACTGACTGGTCGCATACCAAGCGCCTTTAGCAGTTCCTTGGGGTTTGGGAGTAGCTGAGCAATGGTATCGAGGCCGCGCACACCCGGGCGAAAATCGATCCACTGAATTTTGGATAGTTTTTTCGAGATGTCGTTATTGGTTTGAATCAGGATCGGAAAAAGCATTTGTTTTTCAGGAACAGCTTCCGTGTCAGACTTGAAGCGGGAGATCAAGGCAAAGACTGCCTGCGCTTCTTGAATCGTATCCACTTGGGGATGTCCATATTTCTTTAATGTAGCGGTCAAGTCTTCAGCAATGGCGCGGTCTTGAAAAGCATAATCCACATAAAAGGGAATGAGAGCGGGGTTCTGTATCTTCATATCCTGAGGATTGATATATTTGGGAATGATGGCTTCAGGCCTGCCCCATCTTTGCATGGCGGGAGAGCGCAGAATGAGCAGCAAAATGATTCCAAAAACAAGCCCAGCCCAGATTGCGATATCCGCAAGTTCGTTATTGCCGATAAGCGCTGAAAGCAGGGAGGCAACCGGCAAGGCCAGCAGGGCGGTTTGCACATGCGTGAAATTGAAGTTGCGTTTATATATTTGATAAGGCAATGGAATCAGAAACCACGGGATAAACAAGGTCCAATATTCAAACACTGAAAGGAGCGCAACCATCACGCTGACCGCAATGGCGGCCCACACAACCCAGGGAGCCTTGAAGCCAGTTTCTGGCACGGGATGCTCTTCCACGATCGGATGCTCCAACTGTGAGAACAATTCTTTCAGCCCCGCTTTATAACTGCCGCGAAAATCGACCCACTCGTATTTTTCCAACTCAGGTGGCAGGTCCACCGCTTCAAAGATTAACAGAATGACGCGCTGTTTTGTCTCCAAAAAGTGACGCCACTCCAAAGCCACAAACTCAGACCCAAGCGCCGCTTTTGAAACGACGAGTAAAACGGTATCAGAGTCGTTTAACCCTTTTTCGATCTGTCCGCTCCAGGGAGTGCCGGGAATAAGCACACGATAATCCAGCCAGACGGTATAACTTTCACCTTCCAACTTACTCACGAGATCATCTACAAACCCCAATTCACGGCGCGAATAACTCATAAAGATGTTTTTGGTCATGGCTGACTCCTGTAATGAAATATATTTAAAAAAATCTCACAGACTATTGACCGTAGACAGCAATTAATGGTCTATGGTTGATCACGTGAAAAACATAGTTTATAAGGTAGAGAGAAAATATAAAAAACGAAACCCATTGGCATGGATTTCGTTTCATTTTACACCCAAACAAACGAGTGAACTTACTTTACCAAATTTCTCAAGACCGTGTGCAGAATGCCGCCGTTGCGGAAGTAATTTACTTCAACCTCGGTATTCAACAACACACTGACCTTGAATTCAACAACATGATCGTTTGATTTCTTCGCCCTGACCGTGATTTCGCTTTGAGGTTTGATCTGGTCATTGATACCTTCGATGTCGAACTCTTCGCTTCCATCGAGTCTAAGCGACTCTGCGTTTTGTCCCTGAGTAAATCGCAGCGGGAGCACGCCCATGCCCACCAAATTTGAGCGATGAATACGCTCAAATGATTCAGCGATGACGGCTTTCACACCTTGCAGCATCGGACCTTTCGCGGCCCAGTCACGGCTGGAGCCTGTGCCATATTCCTTGCCCGCGAGGATGATGCTGGGAATACCTGCTTCCATATATTTCATCGCCGCATCAAAGATAGACATCTCTTCACCAGAGGCGTGATATTTCGTCAAATTACCTTCCTTCGGCGCAACCAGTTGATTCTTCAAGCGAATATTTGCAAACGTGCCGCGCGCCATTACTTGATCGTTACCGCGCCGTGCGCCATAAGAGTTGAAATAAGTAGGAGCTACATCATGTTCCTGCAAAAACTTCCCAGCCGGGCTGTCTGTGGCGATATTTCCCGCGGGTGAAATATGATCGGTAGTGATCGAGTCGCCGAACAAGCCCAGCACGCGGGCTGATTTAATTTCCTTTACCGAACCAACTTTCAAAGAAATACTTTGGAAGTACGGCGGATGATGGATGTAGGTTGAGCTTTCATCCCATGCATACAGATCCCCTTCAATCACCTTGATCTCTTTCCACATATCGGAGCCAGAGAACACATCGGCATATTTGGATTTGAACATTTCAGCTTTGACATTTAACTCAATCGCTTCGCTGATTTCCTGTTGGCTGGGCCACAAATCTTTGAGATATACAGGCTGGTTGTTACTATCTGTGCCAAGCGGTTCGTTGACCAGGTCAATATCGACTGTGCCGGCCAGCGCATACGCTACAACCAATGGAGGCGATGCCAAATAATTCGCTTTCACCAACGGATGCACGCGTCCTTCAAAATTACGATTGCCTGAAATCACCGCGGCGGCAACAAGGTCAGAACCAGTGACAGCTTTGGCAACTTCACCGGGCAATGGGCCAGAGTTGCCGATACAAGTTGTGCAGCCATACGCGATGACATTGAAGCCGAGTTTGGAAAGCGGTTCGATCAAGCCTGCGCTCTTAAGATATTCAGTCACAACCAGGGAGCCGGGCGCAAGCGAAGTTTTGACATACGGCTTCACGTTCAAACCTTTTTCAACGGCTTTCTTTGCGACAAGTCCCGCCGCGATCATGACCGATGGATTGGATGTATTTGTGCAGGAGGTAATGGCCGCGATCACAATCGCGCCATGCTTCATTTTTTGTGAGCCGCCATTGGTGCCGAAAGTGGCTTCGCGAGTGAGGGCTTCTTCAGAAAGTTCATAGCCGCGCTCTTTGACAGGGGCGGTCAATGCCTTTCGAAATGTATCCTGCATATCGGTCAGCGCGACGCGGTCTTGTGGTCGCTTGGGGCCTGCCAATGAAGGCACAACTGATGCAAGGTCAAGTTCGAGCGTGTCGGTATATTCAGGTTCAGGCATGCCGGGCTCACGGAAGAGGCCCTGCGCGCGCATGTAGGCTTCAGTGCGATCCACTACTTCGTCTGGCCGACCCGTTAGACGCATGTAGCGCAGCGTCTCTTCATCGACAGGGAAATATCCCATCGTGGCGCCATATTCAGGAGCCATGTTTGCAATCGTGGCGCGATCGGTCAACGACATATTTTTGAGACCTTCGCCATAGAACTCGACGAATTTATCAACCACACCTTTTTTGCGCAGCATTTGGGTGACGGTCAGCACGAGGTCAGTGGCGGTGACGCCTTCACCAAGTTTTCCATACAGTTTGAAACCGATCACATCCGGCAGCAGCATATCCATTGGCTGGCCGAGCATGACGGCTTCGGCTTCGATGCCGCCCACGCCCCAACCCACAACGCCGAGGCCGTTGATCATGGTGGTGTGCGAATCCGTACCGACGACGGTATCGGGGAAGGCGAGTACATCTTTGCCGTCCATTTTTGTCATGACAACTTCGGCGAGATTTTCAAGGTTGACCTGATGCACAATACCGGTCATCGGCGGCACAACGCGGAAGTTGCTAAAGGCTTTTTGTCCCCATTTCAAAAATTCATAACGTTCGCGGTTGCGCAGGAATTCCATTTCTGTATTGCGATTAAGCGCGTCGGCTGTGGCGAAGAAATCCACCTGCACCGAGTGATCAATGACCAGATCCACCGGCACCAGCGGATTAATCTTCTTCGGGTCACCGCCGAGGCGCGCAACGGCTGCGCGCATGGCAGCCAGGTCAACGACTGCGGGCACGCCGGTAAAATCCTGCATGACCACGCGGCCGGGCAAAAATGGAATACCAGGGCGCGCGCCTTGCGGAGTCCACGCGGCGATGTTTTTCACATCCGCCTGGGTAATTTCCTTGTCATTACATTGACGAAGAGCGGCCTCAAGCACGATACGAATCGAGAAAGGCAGTTTACTGAGTTTGGTCAACCCAGCTTTTTCCAGCGCATCAAGGCGAAAGATGATGTATTGCCTGTTTCCCACTTTCAATACATCACGGGACTTAAATAAATCTTGCATTGTATTACTCCTTTGGTGATGAGGATTTCGTAGGGGCAGGCTTTATGTCTACCCACTGGACAAGCACAAGACCTATCCCTACACTCACGCCACAACTTGCGAAAGACATAAAGGAGCGCCTTTGATATCCTTGCACCGTCCTGGTGCATTTCCAGGGATACTATGTGGTGGGGTTTAATATTTTTTACAGAAACGGCCATAAAGGCCGCGTCTGGTATTGCAGAAACAAGAACTGAGACAATCCAATCCTTGTTTTACAATTTCAATTCCTGTTTGAGCGACTCAACAAATTTCGTTTTTTCAACTTCATTCATAAAGGAAGCCTGCGCCGCGAGAAAAATACTTTCCTTTAATTGATCCAACGGAACTTTTAATTCTTCACAAACATGCTGGTATTCATGCGTCAGCGTGATGCGCGAAACACTCGGGTCATCGGTGTTGACAGTCACATTCAACCCGGCCGCCATCATACGCGGCAATGGATGTTCCGGCAAAGACTTGGCCACACCCGATTGATAATTGCTCGTCACACAAACTTCAAACACAGTGCCGCGCTCACGCGCCAGCGCAGTGACATTCTCATCTTCCAAGACACGCACGCCATGACCAATCCGCTCAGCGCCCAAATTCTCCAGCGCATCGCGCACATTTTCTGCGCCGCCCCACTCACCGGCATGGATGGTGACATGCAAGCCGGCCTGTCTGGCTTCCTTGAATATTCCATGAAACGGATCAGACTTAAACTCCGCTTCGTTGCCCGCCAAGTCAATTCCGACAAGGCCGTCTGTGATGTGTTCGGCGGCCAGCCAGGCCACCTGCTCGGCCAGCTCGGGGCTTTCATGGCGATTGACCGAAGCGATCAACCCAACTTTCACTTTATATTTTGAAGCCGCATCCTTCGCGCTGCTAATGACCCAATCCATTACATCATGCAACGGAAAACCTTCGGCGCGGCTGAGCGCCACCGGCGTAAAACGCAGTTCAAGGTAACGAATATTATCATTCGCCGCATCTTCCACCGCTTCCCGTGTAACGCGGTCAATGACATCAGGAGATTTATAAAAAAGCCTGAGTGTTTTAAATTTATCAAGGAAATTGCTGAAGGTCATCGGGTCCTGGTCTTGCACCTGCACCAGACCACTTAAATTAAATACACTGACGGGAACCGTCACCCCATGCTGGCGCGCAATATCCAACATGGTCGTCAAACGCAAAGAACCTTCAAGATGGCGGTGTAACTCCACCTTGGGCAGCGAAAAAAATTTATTGAGCGGGGCAGTTACGTCACGTGCCAATCTACCTCTTGCTGCAAAAAAGCTACAGATAAAAAAACACACTTCTTATCAGCGCTATATGCGACACTCATAAAATTTAGTGTCGTTTCCTTTTCTTCTTATTTGCACCAGGCTGTATGCCGCCGACTTCAATTTGTTGAGTCTCACCCGGCGCAATCGTTTCACTTTCAGCATGATCGATCACGGTAATTTCCACACGCCGTGGTCTGGCCGAAAACGCGCGGCCAATCACCAATCCACGCACTTCTTCAAGTAATTGTTGGAACATTTCCGATGCACGGCCTTTATATTGTACCAGCGGGTCACGTTGGGCGTAAGCCTCGAGGCCGATGGAAACACGCAGCGCCTCCACTTTTGTGAGATATTCCACCCACAACTCGCTGAACGCGCTCAACAACAACTGACGATGGACATCATTCAATACATATTTTCCGATCGACTCAACCAACAGCGCGCGGTCTGACTCACTGAGAGCGGATACAGTCTCGTTGATCCGACTCTCCCCGAAAGCGATGCGTGCCGCAGGCCCGAAATCTGCGAGTCTACTTGCATTCTGACTCAAACGCGCAAACTCACTCTGACCCCAGGTAGTGCGTAAAACAATTTCAGCCGCTCCAAGATGAGCCATCACATCTTCTACTACATCGTCCGCTTCGCGATTTTCCATCAATTGCGCGGCGAGGAAAATATAGGAAAAGCGTGTGTAGCCCTGCTTAACTTGCTTATGTGTCTTCTGATCAAATGCGGCACGCACACCCTGCGAGAGAGTCAACAATAAACGCAGCTTCGCCGCATCCGTATCGACAGACTCGCGCTGGAGAAACGCATCTATGTCGCGTTCCACCTGCGTGTTGATGCGCTCAAGTTTGCGGGTCAGGCCTTCACGCGCTGTATTCAAAATTACTTCGTCAAGTTCATCCCAATCAGCGGGCAGCGGACTGATCCAGCTTAACTGTTCGCCCACTCGATTCTGAATCGCACCGATCAGGCGCTTGGCATTTAACTCTGTTAATTGCTGCGAGACTATATCCTGAATATCTTCCTTGATACTTTCAGGGTCTTCACTCAGTGCGCGCGTCATCTCATTATTAAGTTTAAGCGGCAAACGCACCAACGCCGAGAGTTCTTCCATAATCTTTTGCGGGCGTGGACGCGCGGCATCTTCCATATCGCGCAGACCTTGAAAGTATGCGTCAATGGAATCATCACGTTCATTGGTTTGCGCTTCAAAAGACTCGCGTGTTTTCTCAACCAGCGATTCAATTGCACGCAGGTTATGTTCACCTTCAGCGGCCACGGCGCGCGAGACAAGGTCTACCGTCGAAGATCGCAGGTCGCTTGTTAGTTTTTCAAGAATTAATTTATAGCCATAGGATGGATAGACACCATTCATTGATTCAAACGGAGGCTGTACCTGTTCGAGCCAGGCGAGCAGTTTCCACGGACCTTCTTCATCAGCGAGGCCCATACCCACACGTTTTTCAACTTCATTTTGCAGCATATCCGCTACATCTTCGCTCAGGTCTTCCTTGACGAAAATGCGGTCGCGTTGACTATAGATCTGCGAGCGTTGTTTATTGAGCACATCATCATATTCGAGCAAATGCTTGCGAACATCAAAGTTCGCGCCTTCCACACGCGTCTGCGAGCTTTCGATGATATTGCTCACCAGGCGCACTTCCAATGGAAGCGAGTCATCCACCTTGAGGCGTTCCATGAGATTACCGACTTGATCGCCGCCGAACATACGCATCAGATCATCTTGCAGCGAAAGATAAAAACGCGATGAACCCGGGTCACCCTGACGGGCGGCGCGTCCGCGTAATTGATTATCGATACGGCGCGCTTCGTGCCGCTCAGAGCCGATGACATGCAATCCGCCCAGTTCTTTGACGCGTTCCATATCCTCAAAGTATTGCAGGAAGAGTTTTACTTCCGCTTCGTAAATGCCAAATTGAGCAGGATCCGCTTTGATTAAAGCCTGACGGCGCTCTTCGAGAGTCATATCAAATGGATCGGCGTAGCCCACTTTTCGCAGGACACGATTGGCCGCCGAGATAACTTCCTCTGCTACTTCACCGCCGAGTTTAATATCCACACCACGGCCGGCCATATTGGTAGCGATGGTGACTGAGCCAAAGGCTCCCGCGCTGGCAATGATCTGTGATTCTTCGGTATGCTTGCGCGCATTCAAGACCAAATGCGGAACGCCGCCCTGAATGATGGCTTTCAAACGACTGCCTGCTTCTTCGGGCAAGCCCAGCAGCGTGATCAATATTTTCAGGTTGGCGGCTTCTTCAGGATTGATATTGGTCATGCCATGCGGCTTGATGAAATTACGCAAGATGTCAGGCGTGATCTTCTCAATCGCTTCGTTGAACGGCGCGAGTTCGGCGATCAGGCGGCCATCTTCTTCGATGTCTTTGGCTTGCATGTAGGCGCGGCGGACGAGAGCCACTTGCAGTAAACGGCGGACAGGCTCGGCCTTGAGTCGACCTGAGAGTCGGTCTGAAGATTCGACGGAGGTGGTGCCGACCAACATGGGTTTGCCCAGTGCATGATAGCGGATAATTTCGGTGACGATGGCGCGCAGTTTGGCTTCGACGGTGCGATAGATCACATCCGGGTAATCTTTTCTGCGATAGAACAATGGCGTGGTTTCGCCGGCGCGCGCAAAAAATGAATAGGCGTAACCTTCTTCATCTTTTGATTTGATCTCGGTCAGCGGGGCGCCTTTGCCAAAGGATTGATATTCCAAATTGGGTGGGACGGGCGCGACTTCGAGTTTATAAATTTTGTTAAATTCTTCGGCTTCAGTCAGCGCGGTACCCGTCATGCCTGCCAATTTTTGATACATGCGGAAATAATTTTGCAGGGTGATGGTGGCGTAGGTGACCGACTCAGGCTCAACCTTGACGCCTTCTTTGGCTTCAACGGCTTGATGTAAACCATCGCTCCAACGGCGGCCGGGCATTTGGCGGCCGGTGAATTCATCCACGATGACCACTTTGCCGCCCTGTACCAAATATTCCTTGTTGCGGATAAAGAGGAATTGCGCGCGCAGAGCTTGTTCGAGATAGCCTGTTAAACGTGCCTGTTCGGGAGTTAAATCTTCGGGGCGGTCGGGGTCGAGCAATGTCAGGCCGAGAATCGACTCAACGTGACTGATACCGACTTCGGTTAAGGAAACGCCGCGATTCTTTTCATCCACTTCATAATCTTCGACGCGGAGCTGCTTGACAACCACGGCCATTTTTCCGTACCATTCCAGATCGCCAGAGGCAGGCCCGGAGATGATGAGCGGCGTGCGGGCTTCGTCGATCAACACGTTATCGACTTCATCCACAATGGCGAAGTAATGTCCACGCTGGACGCGGTTTTCCAAACGCATGGCCATGTTATCGCGCAGATAATCGAAACCAAATTCAGAGTTTGTGCCGTAGGTGACATCGGCGCTGTAGGCTTCAACCCGTTCCACGAGGCGCAAGTTGTGCTGGTCTTCATGCGGAGATTCTTTTTCAAAATCAACCAGGAAGGCTTTTTTGCCGTTCTCGGTGACGGCGGCCATTTGCAACACGCCGACCGAGATGCCGAGCGCATCAAAAATAGGCGCCATCCAACGCGCATCACGCCGCGCCAAATAATCATTGACCGTGATGAGATGCACGCCGCGCCCGGTGAGGGTGTTGAGATAAACGGGCAGGGTGGAGACCAACGTTTTGCCTTCGCCTGTGCGCATTTCGGCGATCTGGCTGTGATGCAAGGCGCCGCCGCCGATGATTTGCACATCGTAATGACGCAAGCCGATGGTGCGTTTGGATGCTTCACGCACGGCGGCAAAGGCCTCGGGCATGATCTCATCCAGCGCGTCCTGCTCGAACTTGTTGCGCTCCGTTTCATCTTCCACGCCATCTATGGCTTTCGCCACGCGCGCTTTGAACTCCACGGTTTTGGCACGTAAGGCATCATCGCTTAAGGCTGTGTATTCTGCCTCAAGCTCGTTGACCTGTACGATCAGGTCTTTGAATTGTTCGACTGTCTTTTTTGTGGGGTTGCCACTAAATAATTGTACAAAGTTTTTAAGCATATAAGCCCTTTCAAGGAGGGCATTATAGCATGGGAGGATTTGAGTTTTATTAATGTTTTAGGTTGATGCCGGCCGTTGACCATGGACCGCAGACCGTAAGTGCAACGTCCCGAAGGCTGGTGTGGATAAATCTTAGCCCCGATTATCGCAAAATAATCGGGGCGCTTTATTTAATAATTACATGCTTGAGCGACCACGTCCGCAAAGCTGACCGTGGACGGCAGACCGTAGACCGTGGCTTTTCCTCCGTCCATCGTTCACCGTTGAAAGATTGTACCAACAGGCTTTCAAACAACCCTTCCACACTTCGACAGGCTCAGTGCAACGCCTGCCGCGTGGACTCCGAGGCTCAAACGCCGAGTATCCGCCCACGCACGAAGTCCCCGAGCGAAGCGAGCGGGAGGGACTCGACATTCCCTTCGGTCGCCACCACACCCACAAACTCTTCTTGCAGGCTCAGCGGTGGCAATCAAGTTTTCAAATATTCGCATGTTTATTTGCTACGTGTACTGTGTCATGCACTAAAGCAGTATAATCTCATGAGTCAGCACTATGAATGACAAGGAGTCAAAATGAAAAAAACGTTTACAGCGTTTATTGAATATGACGATGAGAGCAAACTTTATGTGGGTATCATCCCCAATGTAGTCGGGGCGCACACGCAGGCAGAGACTTTGGATGAACTACAGCGAAATTTACAGGAAGTGTTGGAACTCTGCCTCGAAGAAAATCCTGAAATCGTCAATGAAACCATGCATTTTGTCGGCACACAACAGGTAGAGATCTCTCTATGAGCAAATTGCCGATGGTGAATTTCAAGACGATGGATAAGATTCTGCGTCATCTTGGTTTTGCCGCTGTACGCCAAAAAGGAAGTCACGTATTTTATCGCCATGCAGATGACAGGACCACGACACTTCCCAATCACGGAAACAGGGATTTTGCCCGCCCGCTCATGCGCGAAATTTTACGGGAAATATCCTCTTCGCCCGATGAGTTTGTGGAATTACTTGAAAAGATATAGCCTTCAATCAAATATCTCGCGAAAGCGGGGTATTTTTATTATTGAAACGCCTCACTCAGCACGGATTCAAACAACCCTTTCACACTTCGACAGGCTCAGTGCAACGCCTGCCGCGTGGACTCCGAACCTCAAACGGCGAGAGCCGCCCGCGCACGAAGTCCCCGAGCGAAGCGAGCGGGAGGGACTCGACACGCGCCACCACGCCCGCGGACAGTGACTCCCGCAACCCGTTGACCTTCGCCTGCAAGTGATCTTTCTTCAAAATATCAACTTGTCTCTAAATACTCATTGAGTCTCGATGTAATTCTTTTTCGGCGTTCCGATAAAAATTCTTTATACTTTGTAATATCAAGCAGTTCCGATTCTGTAGGAATACACTGTGCATCAAATGCATTTTGCCCTGATTTTTCAATTAAGGGTGGAAAATAAATCAATGGCGACTTATCACTAATTGCACGGTTCGTTCTACCACCAATAAAAGCTAGGTTTGAAATATCGTCAGCTTCACGTGTAATATCTGACCTTTTTAATAGAGCCTTCGGAAAAATATGATGAAATTGTAAACGGTGCTGAGTGCCAGAATGATCCAACGCGATGAGTAAATTAGACCGCCAATCTTTAGCTCCTGATGATCGAAAAGCCAGAAACATGGTCTTAAATAACGCACTGCGTTGGGTACGTCCTTCCAATTCGTCTGGTGAAATATCGAGTCGTCCCACTTGGCTTCGCAGGCGGTCTATCAGCATATCTACTCCACCTCCGTCACGTAAGGTAGCGACATCTTGGTCTAAAAGAGTTTCGCTGGAGCCCCGTGAAAACCTACCTTTGGCATTTGCCACCAAAGCCCAATACCGAAGACGAGCAGACTCTTCGGATGTGATGTTGTAATCACGCTTGTAACCAAAGTAAGCTAAAGCAACCATCAAAAATGGGGATGACAAAAGAACAGGATCGTATATTCCTGCGTTGTTTTTCAAAAAATTTATCGCAAACTCCATACCCTCACCGCTTACTTTCCAAGCAGATTTTAACTGGTCAACTGTCAGATTTCCCACAGTTAAGAATCTAGATTGCCCTGTGGCAAACACTATCATGTTTCTCAGATGGAGACCCAGATCCAAATCGAAACCCTCTTTGGCGCATTTAGTCTGGAAAGCCTGAAACGTCGCAAGTGAAGTTTTCCATTTTGCCGTAATCTGTGCAAGAGCAAGGTCAGAACCTCGAAGTTTTGCGCCAAGCGAGTTAACTCTTACAAATATTTCCGTAACTTCATCGTATGACATGCTACGTTCCAACACATCCATACGATAGATGTATTTACGAACACCGCGCAAACGAGCGAGTCGTTGGCTATATTTTGTATAGAGTGGATCGCTGATTTTTTCAATCCCTGCTCTTGCTAAAAATGGAGCGTCCTCATCTGTTTGAAATACATCCGTGACTTTTACCCAATGAGGAAGACTTTCGATCTTGCGGGTTGCTACAAGAAATGTCATTTTATCGAAACGACGTTGCAGTTCATCCTCGGAAGCATCAATATCATTATTGTCAATATCATCTTCTTCGCCATTACCATCAGCATCCTCGTTCACTTCTGTAACGACTGCCAATTGATCAGGGTGTTCCAGATTGAATAATATATCAATAGGTCTTTTCCTACCACGTGCATAAACAGGTTCGCCGCGAATAACCGCAGATAATGATGTCAATCGTTGTTGCCCATCGAGCAACAAGCGTGTACTCAGATATGGATTCCCCTGCTGCGAAACAGCAAAGCCCTGTTGCGGCACTTTTTCATCAGTGTCCCACAACAATATTACTCCAGAGGGATAACCACGATATAGAGAATCTAAAAGGTCTCTGACACGAGTTGAACGCCAGACATAACGGCGTTGCATTTCAGGTAACCTGAGTTCACCACGTTCTATCATTCCTACGAGTTCTTCTACTGTTGCTTCAGCTTTTGCCATGACAATTCTCCTGTTTTATGAAACCTTCGCCATCATAGGTTCTCCCTTGAAAGCTTTATCAAGGATACTCGGCATCCCACTCGCTACGCTCGGGGACGGCATCAGCGTCCGCCCAAAGAACGGGCGCAACTCATCCCCGCTCGCGGACTGGTACTTCCATAGCGCGTTGACCTTCGATGAAGTTAGCTTTTTCATAAATACTCTACGTTCCCATCAAACAGAAAACTCTCACAGCGTAGGTCTCCCCCTTGGGGGAGATGTCCGAAGGACAGAGGGGTCCCAACCCCCGCAACCCGTTGACCAATATCATCCCTTTGGGAAACTGCAACATCGCTTCGGTTCGGAAGTCTCATTTATCTTCTTTTGTCCAAAAATCAGCCAGCATTTCGGCTTGATCTAATACCTTTGTAACCGAAACCGTATATTCGCCAGTGGACGGTTCATCGGGCGGATACTTATATTTCCTCAATATTCTCTTGACCATGACACGCAGTTTGGCTTGGACGCTTTCCTTCAATTGCCAATCAATCGAGGTGTTCTTTCTTACACTCTCAACCAATTCATGTGCTATTTGCTTGAGCGTGACATCGCCTAAAACAGTTTCGGCAGTTGGGTTATCGGCGAGGGCGTCATAGAAGGCGAGTTCATCCACGCGCAGGTTCATTTTTTCGCCGCGTTGATCGGCTTCGCGGATGTCTTTGGCAAGTTGGATGAGTTCTTCGATGATCTTGGCAGAGTCGATCAAGCCGCTTTGGTAACGTTTGACGGCATCGGCGAGCATTTCGGAGAACTTCCTGCCTTGCACCAAATTGAAGTTGCTGCGTGTTTTGATTTCATCATTGAGCAGACGTTTGAGTAATTCCAACGCAAGGTTCTTGCGTTCCATGTGTTGAATATCGGCAAGGAATTCATCTGACAGGATGGATATATCTGGCTTGCGGATGCCTGCCGCGTCGAAGACATCTATCACTTCGTCAGATATGATGGCGTCGTTGATGATCTGGCGAATGGCAGTTTCGATTTCTTCGTTGGTGTGCTTCTTGGTTTGGTCATCAAATTTATTGAAGCGGGCTTTGATGGCTTGGAAGAAGGCAAGGTCATCGCGGACTTCAAAGGCTTTGGGATGCGGCACAGATAATGCAAACAACCTTTGCAGGCGAATGACGTTTTCCTTGA
>Ga0209181_10000550_pt1 | contig 69564 bp, 54 predicted proteins | sample MAT05_FD_187208 | JGI IMG/M metagenome (GOLD analysis project Ga0209181, IMG submission 187208) | Freshwater microbial communities from Lake Fryxell liftoff mats and glacier meltwater in Antarctica - MAT-05 (SPAdes) (version 2) | ecosystem: Environmental > Aquatic > Freshwater > Ice > Liftoff... | reverse complement strand
TCCCTCCCCCGGTGTTCAGGCTATGACCACCTCAAAGGTTATTCCCCGGTTTCAACAGTACTCTACATCAGATCCGATCTAATCACCTATCCCTTTAGATAAATGGCTCCTCCGAGGAACGTAAAATGATCTTATTTTGTTATTAATTTTTCGGGCTGCAAAGGTACAACGACCTGTATCAAACCGCCAAATTTTTAAACACTTTTTTTTGACTTTTTTTCATTTGCTTTTGTATGTTATCCGTTGGAAACCTACACTAAGTAATACATCCCTTAATAACTGTTTTCAAAAGCGGGCGCAAAGATACAACCGTTTTTGATACCGGCAAATTTTTTTATGTTTTTTTTGAAATTTTTTTTGAAAATTACCTTGCTTAAAAATATTGAAGCAGTACATTTTTTTACAATTTATTGAAAATAAAATATTTAATTCAAAATAATTTATTGAAAATCTGCTACGTTGCCCGCTTGTAGTCGCTCCGAGTTTGTCGAAGTACAAGATGAGGGGGCAACTCCTCGCCGTCGTACGTTCCCACCCCTCCCAATCATGGAGAACGGTCATGGCTACCTGTTCTTCTATATCAGGTTATGCCAAGCGTATTCCCTATTATTCCACCCCGGAGGTGTCCTATAGTGGTGATAAGGTAGGGGATGCAGCCACTAATTTTAACGCCAAAGTAATGCGGGGCGCGGCGTGCCGGGTGGCCAATTACCGCACAACTGATTTGCCGGATGTTAATATTGGCGGAGCCTCCAAAGTTTGTCCGGGGGAAGGAGTCACTTTGACGGGCGACATAATGGGTCTTCCACAGTCCGGACCTTTTCGCTTTGAATGGAGCATTAGTTACGACGGCGGCCTGACTTTTGGGACACCCACGGTGGTTACTTCCGGCAGCACCGTCAACATATTGCAGGTAATCAATGGTTTGGATGAACAAGGTGACGTGGTGGTTGTGCGATTGGTGGCAGGCCTCAGCCCCAATGGCCCGTTTATGCAAACCACAAAACTCATCACAGCAGATAGGTGTGGCCTTGCCTGCTGGCGGAGTACGCCTAAATCTGTGGTATCGGATGGCGTAGCAAAGGTGATTGCCGCACCCAATCCGGCCCAACAGGAATTATTCCTGACCACTTTTGGTTTATCCGTCCCTACCGAATTTATTTTTTACGATGGGCAGGGCAGAATATTAGAAAGAAAAAAATGGGAAATCTGCGGGTATGAAGAGCGTTTATTGCCATTCCAGATCGACCATTTGCCCGAAGGGACGATTTGGATTCGTTGCCACAATGGCACTTTTAACCAAACGCTCAAAATTATCCATACACACTAATTTTTTTACTGTTTATGACCGATGAAAGGCTTTCTGAACCTTTCATCGGTCATAACTACACCTGTCATCATCATGAAATCTTATTTTTGTAAAAGGAAAGAAGAGGTTTTAGAAGCCTGTTGGGTGGTGGCCCTGACATAATACCATCCGTCAGAAAAAGGGGAGGCATCCCAACTAAAGGTCTACAAACCAGCGGCGGTACTGTCCATACTTTTCAGGGTACCGACCAATGTACCAGTATATATTATGGTGTAGGTAATAAAAAGCACCATTTCAGGGCAAAACCTGAAATGGTGCTTTACAAGGAAAGATTTGCACAAAATTTACGAAAAAATACCGAAGGGATTATTTCGTAAACTTCGCGAATTTTTTATTGAATTTATCAATACGACCTGCGGTATCAATAAATTTCATTTTACCGGTAAAAAACGGATGGCTGTACGCCGAAATGTCCATTTTCACGAGCGGGTATTCCTTACCGTCTTCCCAAACGGTGGAATCTTTGGTGTTGGTGCAGGAGCGGCCCAGAAACGCGTCATCGGTAGAAATATCTTTGAATACTACCGTGCGGTAACTTTTTGGATGAATATCGTTTTTCATGTTTAAAGCGCTTTTAGAAAGTGATGAATAATGAGTGATGAGTTTGGCCCTGAAAGGCACGTCAATGATAAATTTACAGCATTCCTACGCATCACTAAATGTCAAAAATGAACAATTTTAAAAATTGGAGCGCAAAGGTAACTATACAGAGGATACTTTACCAAATAATACCCAATAATTTTTTTAAAAAAACCAACTTTGACGCTCCATCTGCTTTGTCAGGACGAGTATACGCTAAAATTGGGAGGTTTTGTCAAAAAAAAATCAAAAAAGGTTGTTCGTTCGCAAACTTTGACCGTACTTTGAGCGTCATAACGACAGTATGCTTTTTTACTCAAAAATTCGATCAAAATATGCACATCAGACAGCTACTTTTATTTCTTTTGATTTGCTTTTTCAGCAGCAACGTCCGTTCTCAGGACATCCATTTTTCACAGTTTTCTATGTCTCCCCTGACGCTCAATCCTGCTCATACAGGCAAGTTTGAAGGTACCGTTCGATTGGGCGGCATTTTTCGGGGGCAGTGGGCCAGTGTATTGGGTACTTCCAATCAATATAAAACCCCGTCGGCTTATGCCGATGCACCTATCATCAAGGGTTTCCGCAAAAAAGACTGGGTAGGCGGCGGCATCAATTTCTTTACGGACAAGGTGGGTGCTACCGGATTGGTACACAGCGGTGGCGGCCTCAATGCTGCTTATCACTTAGCCTTAGACAAAAAAGGCAATACGGTGTTGTCCATCGGTGGGCAATACGGTGGCGGCCAACGCCGTATTAAGCGCGATGGCCTGAAATTTGAAGACGGCTTTAATCCAGATGGCACTTACACTGCTGGTAACAGCCAAAACCATAAACAGTTGGACCCCAATCAAAATGAAGTAACCTATAGAGACATTGCCGCCGGGGTTATACTTTCCTCCCGCCTGAACAAGCAAATGGATTTTAATATCGGCTTTTCTATGAGCCACATCGGCGAGCCGGAATACAGTCTTCTCGGCGGCTCTACTACTCCTGGCCAGCCATCGGGCGGCAGTGGTGCCAGATTGCCGCGTCGTTCTATTTTACACGGTCAATTCAACCTGCAATTGCAGCCGCGCCTCACCGTTAGCCCAGCATTTCTATTCCAGACGATGAGTGGCAACGACGAAATTATTCTTCAGGCAATGGCTGGCTATTTGTTTGATCCGGTAAAGGACATTACCCTCAATTTTGGTGTAGGTTACCGGATGCGCGATGCCATTCATCCCATGTTGGGTGGTAGGTATAAAAACCTGACGGTGGGGGTTGCTTATGATGTTAATACGTCTGATCTGTCTCAGGCGACCAATTTCAGGGGCGGTTTTGAGTTGGCAGCAAGTTATATCATCAAGATTTACAAACCTGCGGTGATCAAAACCAAAGTGTTGTGTCCACGGTTCTAAGCATTTGACTGGAGAAAAACCTGCATTATGGAAAACAGGAAAAAATCTAAACCGCCACGCCGACCTAAAAATGTTCGGGAAACACCCCATGATGCAGTATTTAAAGCTTATTTTAGCGATATTCAGGTCGCACGTGAATATATACTGAATTTTTATCCGGAAGAACTTAGGAAGGAAATAGACCTGACTTCGCTCAGGAAATTAGATACTTCTTATGTAAGCGCCCGGTTTGCCAAATCATTTTCTGATGTAGTGTACGGGTCGAAGACCTTATCGGGTAGAGATGCCTTGTTAGTTTTTTTGTTTGAACATAAAAGCAGTCAAACTAAGCACATATTTTTACAATTATTGGACTATATGCTCCAAAAGTGGGAAGAGGATGTAAAGAATAAACAAAAACTTAGTGTAGTAATCCCTACCGTGGTATATCATGGCAAAACTGGGTGGAAAAAACGAAATTTTGCCGCTGATTTTGGAATTTTGCCAGATTATCTGAGTAAATTTATTCCAAAGTTTGATTATTTACTGACGGATTTGCACAATACACCGATACAGGTAATAGAAGACCTGCATACAAATTATCTTAAAAATCTATTTTTAAGCCTTAAATTTGCGTGGGAGCAAGAATATATTCGGCAATATTGGACTAAGATATTTCGTTTTGGCAATGATATATCCGATACAGATCGTGTCAACTTGCTGACCAATATTTTGTTTCAATATATTATCAGGGTTTCTCAGTTTTCTGAACCGGAAATCATAGAACTCAATGATTCATTAAAAGTTTCTAATATTATGACTACTTACGATACCATTGTAAAGAATGCCACAGAAAGGGGGATACAGCAGGGCGTAAGCCTTGGAATGGAAAAAGGGATAGAAAAAGGGATAGAAAAAGGGATAGAAAAAGGGATAGAAAAAGGGATAGAAAAAGGCGCAGAATTGCAAAAAATTATGCTGACCATCAAAACGATGACTACATTTCCCTCTTTGACAGATCAGGAAATCGCTGATTTTGTTGAGGAAGATATTTCATTTGTAGAACAAATTCGCAAAGAGCTCGCAACAAATCCAGAATATACAAATAAAATTTGGGCCGAACTAAACGCCCGTGAAAATTAAGACAGTTCAGGTAAACATACAAAAACATGATTAAACACTCCATTATCATACTTCTTCTGTTGCTGGCGGCATCCATTTCCGCACAACCACTCAATCGCTCTACCCCCGAAGCGAATAAAAAATCGGCAGAAACAGCAGAAAATAGCAACAACCCCTATGCTGCGCTGGAATTTTATGAAAAAGTGTATAGCGACAGTAAAGATAAGCAGATAGCCGCCAAAATCGCCATGATGAATTATCAGTTGCGCGATTATGACAAAGCCGAAAAAGGTTTTGCCAAGTTGGTATTGCGCGATCGCAAAGGCGAATTTGCACCATTGAAGTATTATTATGCCATGTCGCTCAAGCAAAATGGCAAATACCCCGAAGCCATTGATGCTTTTACGCAATTTATTGCTGAAAGTGCCGATCAGGGTATGGTGGCTGCCGCAAAACGCGAAATTACAGGTTGCGAAATAGCGCGGAAGGCCAAACAACCAGACAACCTGATTGTTGGCAATATTGGCAAAAAAGCGAATAGCCCGCAAACGGAATCGTCTCCGTCCATGAGTGGCGGCGAATTGTATTTTTCCAGCATGATGGGTAAAGAAGTAATTACCCTGGATGGGAAACAAGGGGACTGGTATGCCAAGATTGTTGCTGCTACTAAAAGTGGTACCGAATTTGGTGAGCCGGCTCCCCTGAGCGAACTCATCAATCGGGAAGGGTGGCACCAAGGCAACGTCAATGTGACCGCTGATGGCAAAACCATGTACTTTACCCGTGTACAAATGGACAATAATGGCATCGGTGAAAGCAAAATTTATTATGCCATGAAAGGCACCGATGGCTGGGGTGCTGCCAATGAAGTAGTGGGGGCCAACGGCGATTTTATTGCTAAGCACCCGACTGAAGGCGAATTATTTGGCGAAAAAGTCCTGTTTTTTGTGGCGAATCTGCCTGGAGGTAAAGGCGGCTTCGATATTTATTATGCACCCAAAAAATCAGATGGTGTATTTGGCCTGCCCGTTAACCTCGGAGATGTGGTGAATACCGCCGGAGAGGAGGCCAGTCCTTTTTACCGCGATGGGAAATTGTATTTCAGCAGCAATGGCCGCCCCACAATGGGCGGTATGGATGTTTTTGAGAGTCAGTGGAACGGTGCGGTGTGGAGCGAGCCAAAGATCATGGCCATGGGGGTCAACTCCAGCGTAGACGACCTTTATTATACACAGGCTGCCGACGGCATGAGCGGTTTTTTTGTGAGCAATCGCCCCGGGCCGAACAACCTGAAAAGCAAAACCTGCTGCGATGATATTTACTCTTGGGAAATTGAGCGGATAAAAGTTGAATTGGCGGCTGCTACCTTTCGCTTCCGTCGGAAAAGTGAAAAAGAAAATCAGCCGCTTCAAGGCTGTACGGTACAAATATTTGATGCTATATCAAAATCCCCTGCGGCAATTGACCAAAAAACCAATACCGCCGCCAATGATTTTGAATTCTCGCTACTACCCGAAAAATCTTATATGTTAGTGGCTACCCGCGATGGGTATCAGACCGATACCTTGCGTTTTAACACAACAGGTATCAAAAAAACCACCAAAGTAGAGAAAAAACTGACCTTGCGTACGGTAAAACCATCGAAAACTAACGAACCTGATAGCATCGTTATTTCCATCAATGAACCCATTCGTTTGAATAATATCTATTACGATTACAATAAGGACAATATTCTGGCCGATGCGGAACAGGATTTGCAAATTATTCTTGACCTGCTGAAAAAATACCCGGATATGAAAATAGAATTGTCTTCGCATACGGACTCCCGTGGCAAGGACGATTATAATGAAAAACTATCCCAACGCCGGGCCGAAAGCGCCAAGCGCTGGCTCACAGAACGAGGGGTCACCTCCGACCGGATTGTTCCAAAAGGATACGGAGAAACCGTGTTGCTCAACGCCTGCGCCAATGGTGTAGAATGTAGCGACGACGAACACCGTTTCAATCGCCGTACAGAATTCAAAATCATCGCTGGCCCAACGGAAATCACCATCCAGAAGATTGAAAAACGTAAGCCGACGACTACTGGCGATAAGCCGAAGAATTAGGAAGGACTGTATTTACAGCCACTTACGCGACTTAAAAACCCCGTAAATTCCAGCGGTAATGAGGAGCATAAGTCCCCACACAGCGGGGTACCCCCACCATACCCGGAGTTCGGGCATCCAATCGAAGTTCATGCCATAAATACCGGCAATAAAGGTAAGCGGCATAAAGAAAACAGAAAAAATGGTGAGTACGCGCATGACCTCATTGGTGCGCTGGGCTGACATGGCTAACCAGACGTTGGTCAGGTTATGCCCGTCTTCCAGAATGCGATCATACATGGTTTCTATTTTGGTAAAACTATCCCAAAGCTGCTCCAAATCAGGGGATTTGCCAAAATACAGCTCCAATTGCTGCACTACTTCTTCCGTCAGGTTAAACAATTTTTTGGAAATACCTGCCTGCCGCTTCAGATAATAGAGTTTTTCCTGTAGATTAGGAACCTGTTTATTCAGGAAAACACTGGCTTCATATTGGTCTATCCCTCCGGCCATTTTTAGTCCTGGTTCATTAAAGGACAAGATGACCGATTCTACTATTTTCAATACCAAAATTTGGGTGCTTTCGCAGGCGCTTTCTTGTGCCAGATATTTGTGCTTCAGTTCGTATAAGAATACCTGAGGTTGCCGGTGGATGGTGATCAGAACGTGTTGATTAAAAAAAATGGCTATTTTATTGGTGAGCTCCTGAATGGTGTCAGCACAATCGTCGGTGGGTGCGTGCCGGCGCACAATGATGAAGCTAAAATCGCCATTTTGCTCAAATTTTGGGAGGTGACCAGGTTCCATACAGTCTGCTACTGTATTTGCTTGCAGGTTGTATTGTTTGGCTACCGCCATTAATTCCGCTATTTTGGGTTCTGCTATGTCTATCCACTCGATATTTTGGTTCCCGGCGGGTTGCCATACTTCTTTCATGTGTTTAACCGCTTCTTGAATGGTAAATGAATGTGGCAAAGGTAAGGAACGGTATCAACATAAAGTAACAATTTTATCGGACACGCTTCCCAATGGTCAATGCAGGTGTAAGGGCAAAAAAATGGCGCGAACTTTTTCGCGCCATTTAAACTTTGGAACGCCGGCCATAGTAACGCCAGCATTTACGAGATAACAAACACCTTAATGCTTAAAGTAAGCATATCATAACACCTTAAAATATAATAAAACAACAGATCGTTCCTTTAAAACGAGTTGAGAAAAGGTATGGTAGAAGTTAAATTTGTGTGATCGGGTTAAAATAAAATTGTAGAATTTGCCGGCACCCGGACTTTTCCGGGTACCAGCACCTTCATTGAGATATCTTTATTATATCAGCGGCGCAGGCACCTAAAAGCAGCCTGTTGTGGCTTTTATAACAACGTAACAGCCTGTCAAACAGATCAGGCTGTGCTATTTTTTTGGGTGCAACGTATCTTTGAAAGACACGTTGCGGGTGTGTTTTTTGGGGGTTACCGGGGGGTATTATGGTAGAAGTTAAATTTGTGTGATCGGGTTAAAACAAAATTGTAGAATTTGCCGGCACCCGGACTTTTCCGGGTACCAGCACCTTCATTAAGATATCTTTATCGTTGTTATATCAGCGGAGCAGGTACTTTAAAGCATCCTATTGTGGCTTTTATAACAACGTAACAGCGCAGGCTGTGCTATTTTTTTGGTGCAACGTGTCTTTGAAGAACACGCTGCGGGTGTGTTTTTTGGGGTTTACCGGGGGGTATCATGGCAGAAGTTAAATTTGTGTGATCGGGTTAAAACAAAATTGTAGAATTTGCCGGCACCCGGACTTTTCCGGGTACCAGCACCTTCATTGAGATATCGTTATTATATCAGCGGCGCAGGCACCTAAAAGCAGCCTGTTGTGGCTTTTATAACAACGTAACAACCTGTCAAACAGCGCAGGCTGTGCTATTTTTTGGTGCAACGTGTCTTTGAAGAACACGCTGCGGGTGTGTTTTTTGGGGTTTACCGGGGGGTATTACGGCATGATATCATCGCCTTGGATGAAATCTGAGTTGTTGTTCGTTGTTTTTGTAGTTGATATATTCGTGTTCGAATCATCTACAGTAAGAGGGGTATTAGGGTTGAACGTAGAAAAGAGAATGGAGAAAAACAATGTTACAATCGTCATGGCGTTTTTTATTTTGCTAATTAAAAAATGATGCCACAAAGGTCAGCACATTTACAAAGCAAAAAAAGAACACTATCCCCGTTTTTAGTACAGGAAGATATCGATATTTTTTTTCTATAAAACTATTTTTATTTTATAATAATAAAAATAGTGAAATTTATTATTGTTTTTAATTATTTTTAAGATATTTATTGTTATTTATTGATTTTCTATTGGAATTAATTTTGTTTATTTAATGACATTGTGCATTTTATACTCAAAATTGATAGTGCAAAGGTCATGTGTTTTTTGTATTCAAAAAAATACTGTTTAGTATTTTTTGCTACATAAAGAATACTTAATTTTTTTTTATCAATATTGCTTAAAAATGTAATAAATAATATTTTAAAGAATATAATACTTTTTAAAGTAAAAATAAAGAATATAATTTTTATTTTTTTATTTTTATTTTTTTTATTTTGATACGTTCAGTGTATTTTGTGCATTGAAATTATTGAAAAAATATTAAATTTAGTATTTTATTCTGATACCCTCCCGAATGCCTTTATCGCCTACTATACTAAAACCCGTTTAATTGGATGCTGGCGCAAAGGTCAGGGGTTTAATAAAACAAAAAAAGAACTGCCTGATTATTTTTGATACAAGGAGAATTTAAAAATATTTGCAGGCTATACTATTTTATAGTTAAATAAAATCAATTTTAAGAAATTAAATATTTTAAATTTAAAATATTTAAAATATAATTTTATTTTTAAATAATTTTTTTTTATTTTTAGGTAATTTTTTATACTTTTGTGCATTAAAAATAATAAAAATATGGATTTTGAAATATTAAAAGAATTGGTCAATTCGATTAACCGAAACAAAGTTAAAAAAATTGAAGTCGTTGGGAATCCCAATAATTCGGATATCCTGACAGAAAGGCTATATCAGGGTATTCTGAGTGGAGCAATTGAATCGGATGAATCGGCTACCCAAACCTTTTACCAAACGCGGGATGTGCATGATGCCCGTTACAGGAGGGTGCGATACCGATTGGTACGTCAACTTTTGCAAACCGCCTTGTTTGTAGATCGGAATCAACCCGCTTTTACCGAGCGTATGAAGGCATATCACCAGTGTTATGCGGATTACGCGGCTGCCAATATCTTGTATATTCGAAACGCCAAGCGGCCAGCTATTTGGTTCATGGAGCAAACCCTCCATTTGGCCATAAAGTATGAGTTCATTGATTTATGCGTAGATACTACCAAGTTTTTAAAATTGTATAATGCTTTAGCCAATCCTAAAAAGCACCACTATTACACCATTCAGCACGAAAACTTCTCGGAACAACAGCAAAGGGAACTGCAAGCGGCCAGTTGCTACAATCAATTAGTTCGTTACTATGTTTCCAATCGTTCGCCCAATGCTAAGATCAACCTATTAGCGACGCAGTTGTCTGTTGAATTAGCGCTCTTAAAGGCAAAAAAAAACACCATCCAGTTTAGCTACTACACCTATCAGGTTGGGATCATCGGGCATTTAGCCCTTAACGATAATGCTGCTGCTATTGCGCTGTCATCCGAAATTCTCGGCTTAATGGAGGCCAATCCCAATGCCAACCAAACAGCAAAAGTTTTATTGATTATTCAGCGATTGGTGTGCCAAACGCAGCTGCGGCATTTCGGCGCAGCAGGTGGGGAGTCGTCTTTCCTGTATGGAATTAATATATCAGAAAAAGGCACCTTCAACTGGTTTCGGCTACACGAATTTTATTTTCATCATTGCCTTCATGCGCAGCGATATGAAGCGGCGTGGGAAGTTTTTAAGGTTGGGTATTTACATCCAAATTTTCCAACATTACAAGGAAATGCCCGCGATAATTGGCATTTGTACGGGGGCTATTGCCATTTGCTGGCGCTTTTTGGTAAATTTGACGCATCAACCGTAGAAACAGTGGTTGGGAAGTTTAAATATTCCAAGTTCATCAATGATTTTGATATTATGGATCACGATAAAACGGCGATGAATATACCTTTGGTCATCCTGCCCATGATCTATAGTATTGCGAATGGGACTTCCGGTGAAGCATTTTTATCGGTGGATGCGCTGGAGCAATATCGAAAAAGGCATTTGGATAAGCGATTGAATGCCCGAAGTATTGCTTTCATCAACTTATTGGTTTTTATGATTAATCATCCTTTTGAAGGCTATCATACCAGCGCAAAAATTAAAAAAAATCTTGCCATTTTACAAAAAGAGCAAATTCAAACCTCCCGCCAAACAGTCGCCATTGAAATCATTCCCTACGAACACCTGTGGGAGATGTTGAAGGGGGAGCATATTTAGATAAGACGAGCCAAAAACAGGTTTTAACCTGATTTACGGGCCAAAACCGATAATAGTCTCAACGCCGGTTGGATAAATTTTTGAGGTGCTATTAGCCGTGTTCTTTACCCGTAGCAAGGAGCGGTGCTGACATATTAATATTCTATATATTTCGTATTGAAGGTGCCTTTGAAAGAAAGCGTATCGGGCAAATAAGAATCTGGTGTTTCTTCACCCCGCTTTTTTTCGATTTAACAAACTTATTGACTTTAATGATACTCCCCGGTTGCACGCCTTTGGCACACGACATGATGTAAAGTAAGGCACCCCCTTTCGGAAGCAAATCCTCCATAATCAAATTGATCATAATGGAGTTCGGTTCATTAGCACTAGACCGGACGGGTATCTCTTTACGGGCAAAAAATGAATCAATGTATTGAACCGGATCATCATCCACCCTAAATTCGGGCAGCAAAAACTGTACATATTCTTCGTCCTGCATTTCTACTGCGTTAATAATACCAAAAACTATTCCCTTTCTATGTGTTAATGAGGTATCCCCGGTTGAAAGCACAGGCTGTGGTGTTGTATAATAAGAACCAACAGCAAGTTCTACCCTTTTACCCTTTCACCATCTCTTTAACAAGTTTTCTGATTGTTGATGACGGCTTCAAAAGCATTTTCATTAGGGCCTTCCTTACAACTCAATTTCATTCGGCCAATCGCTGCATAATAATCAGCGTTGGGAGACTCTTCTTGGGTGATGCAGCCCCAAAAAGAGCATACCCATGTTGTCAATAATATGACTTTAAGAAAAGTTAATTGCTTCATAGGAAAAAGTCGTGTAAAAGTGATTTAGTTTCACTGTGCAGGTATTTCTAACATTGAATTTTATGGTGTGCATTCCCTGTGCCGTGCCATGAAATTTTATCTTCCAGAAATATGGTGCATTAACCGGGGTAATGCCAAAACCACTTGTATGTAAACTCTAAAATTAATAATAATCTTTTGAACCACGAATCATCTCCAGCGATTGTTCTGCTAAATCAGAAATATCGGTAGTTGTATTCAGCGAAAAAGGCAGTTTTATGGAAGTATCGCCCGGTAAAACGACCGCTTCTTGCGGAGTGCAATGTACAATTGTATTTAAGTACCGTTTAATCCACGAAAAAATCCTGCCGGTAGCCAGCTATCAGGCCCTTTTCTACGGCGGTACTAAACATCAGTTGTATGGCCTGTCGGCCTTTTTCACCCAAGTCAACCGAGTAGGCATTGACATACAGGTTAATATGCGCCCGCATCACGGATTCCTCCATTTCCTGCGCGTGGGCGCGCACAAAAGGCATAGAAGCATCAGGATGTTCAAAGGCGTATTCCACGCTGCGGCGCAATACCCGGTTCATTTTCTGACGAACGTGCAGCGGTAACCTGCGATGGATAACAATGCCACCCAAAGGAATGGGAAATCCCGTTTGAGTTTCCCAGTATTCGCCTAAATCTGCTAATTTTACCAAACCTTTTTGCTGATAGGTAAAGCGGTTTTCATGGATGATCAGCCCGGCATCCACCCGGCCCTGCAATATGGCTGCTTCAATATCGGAAAACAATATTTCTTGTTTGTTCCGGGCGGCAGGGTAGGCGAGGCCCAGCAAAAAATTGGCAGTGGTCATCCGGCCCGGTATGGCAATCAGCGCTTTTTCTATTTCGGCATCGGTTTTGGCCGCACGGGCAATCAGGAGCGGGCCGCAATGGTTGCCCAATGCGCTGCCCGCATCCAACAGATCATATTGTTCTGTCAGGTGGGCAAACGCGTGGTAACTCAATTTTGTGCTGTCAATTTTGCCGGTAAACGCCCGTTGGTTGAGCGCTTCTACGTCTTCCATCACTACCTCGAAATCAAGACCCTCGGTGTCAATCCTGTGGTGCAGGAGCGCATCAAAGATAAAGGTGTCATTGGGGCAGGGCGAAAAGCCCAGAGTGAGTGTCATGGATAATTTATTCCTGTGCTATTACTAACACTTTTTGTAAACGGGTACTTTTGTTTTCTTGTTGCAGCATAAAAACATAAAAACCCGGAGAAAAGTTTTTGGCAGATAAGGCTATAACTGTTTGCCCGGAAGGTACCTTTTGCGACATAATGGCCATTCCCTGTGCGTTGTAAACCGTCAAAAATGCCACTTCTTCGGGAGTGCCGTCAAAATCTATCGTGATCTGAGTAGCAGCGGGGTTGGGATACAATCGGAAAGTGCCGGATGTTGTTGTTGCATCGCTGTTGGTACGCTCTCCGGCTCCGCCTGATTTTCCGGCATCATCTGCCGACTCTGTACTGCAACTGCCGGGTCCGATGGTGCCGCTGTTGTAACGTTCGAGCAGGGTGGCCAACACGGTAAAGTTTTTGCGGATGCTGCCGGGTAGCAAAGGTACCTGAGCGGGTGTATAGAGCTGAATCAGGCTCAGCGCGGGTGCATAAAGAGTCTGTACTGCCGCAGGATCTGCGCCATTTAGTAGGTTTAATTCTGTAGCAATCAAGGCTTTTGCCAATATCCAATACGGATTGGTACCGGAAGCGGTATTCAGGGTTTGGAGATAAGTTCTGCCGGACAGGAAAAATGTTTCTCCGCCGCCTTCTAATTTGCCATCTCCGTCGGCATCCGGCAAATTATTCCAATTGTCGTCGAAAGCGGCTGTTCCTCCGGCAGCATGGGTACTCCAATACGTTTGTGACAGGGTACAACCTGTTTTACAAGGTACTATTACTGCAAATTTATGACCATCCTGACCTGTTTTATTTAAATCAAGGGTTCGGAATCCGGCAATGAGTGCTGCATCTTGTACATCACATTGCTCCGGCTCGAAATAGGGGCCAATATGGCGCCAGTAGGTATATTTTCCGGGCGCATCGCTGGCACAAAGACTGGCGATGGTTGTTTTGGTACCCAAAGAATCATCAAATATCTCAGCACATTCGTCGGTCTCCTGCCCGGGTACCAGCGGAAAAAGCACACTTCCGGTAGCGGAAGTGCGGGTGCCACCACTGGCTATCGGACTACCGACGATCGGATAGGTATAATTTTGTTGATTGACGGTTGCGGTGGCAGTACGAGCGGAATTATTGGGGGCAACAGCCTGGTAGGTGCAAACCAAGGTGCCTCCCGGCGCAATGGTGTTGGTCGGACAAGTAACTGTTGCCGCAATATTGCCTGTCAGGGTATTGGAGACGGTAGTCAGGTTGATACTGCGGGTTGGATGCGGGTTTTTGACAAAAATACTTCCGGTTATTGCAAAAAAATCGGTTGCAGTAGCGGTTACGGTAGCATCGTATTGGGTAAGGTATCGCTGTCCGGTTGACAGGGTAATATCTTTTTGTGTGCTTACTACATCTATATTCCAGTTCCAGGAGCGGTCAAAAGTGGTATTTACGATGGTGCTTACCCCCGGACTAAAACACTGGATATTGACGGTAGTTGCTGCCTTTTGGTTAGTTTCTACAATGGTTGCCGTATTTATGTATGCTCCCTGATTGGAGCAAGTCAATGGGCGTTCATAGCTATAAGTGCTATCCTTATTGATGGCTCCCCGGTTCTGGCCGTTGGTATCGGTCACATTGATGGCGGCGTTGACCTGAGTAGTTGGATTGCCAAAAGTAAAAGGTGTGGCAATGGTGCGGCCCCGAACGGTTCCGAGCGTGACGACCTGAAGGGTGGCTGTTCGGCTGGCTGCGTCGGGCAAAGGGGCTATAAAGCTACACGTGAGTGCTCCGCCGGGCGGCAGGGTAAAAGCGGTACCGGAGCAATTGATGGTACCGACGGGGATGTTGCCAGGTCGGATGGTATCGTTCAGGGAAATAATTTGGGCGGAAAAAGGCGTATTGTTGCGTATGTCAATGGTGCCTGCGGCTGCCCATGCTCCATCGGTAAACCCTGTTTGATCGAGCGCAACGGTATAGCGGGTGGTACCTCGATCACCAGCGAATAAACTCCAGTTGTCGGGTGTGACCGATTGGGCAATAGTCCATTTAAATGTGCGGGTAAACGTTGGTTTGATGGTTTGCACAATGCTCAATTGGTAGCGATAGCAGATTTCGATGGCACTAACCGGATAAAAAGTACAATTGGAAGGATTAACCGGGGCGTGCAGGTTGCCGTCTGTGCTGCGGGTAGCCCCCATATAGTTGTAAATACTGGAGTTGGGGCCGCCTTTTACAATAACCTGTTCGATGGCCAATGCGCTGCTGGCTGTCCAGGAAAAAGTATTGGTAACAGCATTGTACTGAATGGAAAAGGAATTGAGCGAATCTGAAGGGTTAGAGGCTCCATTGCAGGCGGTCAATTCTCCATGTTTTTTTGTAAGGAAATAAGAACCGCTGATATTGCCATTTATTCGGAAACCGGGCCTTCCGGCAAGGGTGCAACAGTCGGGGCTGCCTGCTACGCAAGAAGGGGCAATACCGGCAGTGGTATTTATCGATGCCGGTAAAATACTGCAATTAAAAGGTTCGCATTGGGCGATGGCACATTGGCTCAGGGCTACACACAGGATGGTGAAAAAGAGGGCATAAGACTGTTGTTGAAAGGACCTCATTCGTAAAACGATTTTTGAATGTGATTAAAATCTACCCGGGTTTTTGAATGGATTGAAGTCATTAAACTGGCTTAATTTGTACTGAAGTTTACGGTGTACTGAGCCTCAGGAGAAATTCAAACTGTTTATTTTCTTCCAACCATCTGAAAAAATCAGGTAGCGGCAACAAAATTGTTATTGTCAGTGGTAAATTGATTTTCAAGGCAACCATCAGGATTGCTTTCAATTTGACTACATAAATAATGCCAGTAAAATGACATTATTAGCCGAAGGCGGAGGCCAAGTCGTTGATAAGGGACGGGTATGAGGTGATTATATAGTATATTTTATCGAGAGATTTATAAAAGTGCTTCGTAATGAATACTTTATAAAAGCAAATAAAATATATTATGATTGTTTTGTGGTGTAATTATTTGATAATTACGCTGCAAAGTTCACATTTTTTTGGAAATAAAAAAAATATTTTTTGTTAATGATTGTTTTAAGGAGTGAGTAAACAGAAGTTACTCATTTCTGAAGCATATAACAAATTATTATCTGCTAAAAGATAGCGTGGAAGCCATCGCTTATATTACTGAAACAGACCTTGCCGCCTTCAGAAAAAATGTTTTCTCCGACAATACTTCCTCGGCGGTGACGGCGGTGACAAATTCTGATACGGCTGTTTTGTCGGCCATGTTTAGTTTGATCAGTTTTTCGGTGTATCGGATAATATTCAGGTAATTGGTTCGGTGATAGCCCAATACGCGTTTGCGGTGAATGTAATTGCGCATGGCATCTAATTGAGAGTGGAGGAGATCAAAACCCACCAAAAGCGCTGAGAAGTGTTTCCCGCTGGAGTTTATTACTCTGCGTCCTGTTATTATGTTTGAACATGAATGCCCAAACCTGCCCGGGCGATGTTACGCCACCGATTGCGGTATGTAATGAAGCCGTCGCGCTCGCGCTTGATGCTACCGGCCAAGCGGTAGTATCGGCTAATACCTTTGATGATGGCTCTTACGATAATAATCCCATTCGCTTTGAAGCAGCCCGACCGTTTGGTGATGCCTGTGGTGGTGGCAATCAGTTTGGTGCTACGAGTACGGTTTTGTTGTGCCGATATTGGTCAGGAAGTTATTGTTACGATGAAAGTTGTTGACTGCAACAACAATGAAACTGCCTGCCTGATAACGGTGACGGTGGTAGATACGGTAAAGCCTGTTTGTCAGATACAGGATATTACCGTAGCCTGTGAGTCATTTGACCCCAGCCTGTTGGCTTACGGACCGACGATCACGGACAATTGCTGTATGGATACGGTGAGTACTAAGGTTAATTATGCTGCTTTTGATACACTTTGCAATAAAGGCACCATTATCCGCAATTTTAAAGCAACAGATTGCCAGGGCAATGAAACACTTTGCTTACAACGGATTGTAGTGGAATATCAACAGGATTATTTTATCCGTTTTCCAGATGATGTTGTTTTAACTTTTATTCCGGAAACTACTCAGGACTATGGGGCACCCTTTTTGTGTATAAGGCTGCTTCCATACCGGGAACCGCTTTGGGCGATAATACCTGGTCGTTTCCACTTGGCACCCTGAATGCGGGCGAAACGCGCATTTTCACCATTGATTTTTTGTTGAATTGTGCTGCGGAGATGGGGCAAACCCACTGTTCAAGAGCTCAAATTTTCCCGGAAGACCCAAGGTGTGGGGCTGTTGCAAACTGGTCTGGCGTAAATTTGAAAGCTACCGCCCTTTGTCAGGGTGATTCTATTCGACTGAGCATCGATAATACCGGCTTGAGTGATATGACGGAATCGCAGGATTTTGTGGTGGTGGAAGATGTAATTATGTTCCAAAAAGGTACACTTAAACTAAAGGCGGGTGAAAGCAAACGATTCTCTTTTCTGGCGAATGGCGCTACCTGGGGTATTCAAACCTTTCAGGAGAAAAACCATCCCTGGGGTGGTGTGATTGCAGCGGCCTTAGAAGGGTGTGGTGGACTGAACAGTACCGGATTAATCACTTCCTTTTCGCTCAATTCTTCTAACCCTTTTGAAACGGTGGATTGTGTGCAAAATCGCGGTTCCTTCGATCCAAATGACAAACAGGCAGTTCCGCGTGGATTTGGCGACCAGCACCTGCTGGAACCTAATTCCGATATTGAATATTTGGTTCGCTTTCAGAATACAGGAACGGATACCGCATTTACCGTGGTGGTGCTGGATACGCTTGCTCCATTCCTCGAATTGCAATCAGTACGTCCGGGTGCTTCCAGTCATCCGTATAGTTTTTCAATGACGGGACGCACCCTGCAATTCCGATTTAGCAATATTGTATTGCCCGATAATCGGACAGTCTACAGTCGGACGGTCAGACAGTCCACGGTCAGATAGTCTACAGTCTGCGGTCAGACAGTCCACCGTCTACTTTTGTCCACAGTCCACCGTCGAATTGTCGGTGGACTGTCTGACTGTTTTACCTAAAGGGGTTTTGTATGTCAGGATTGTTGATAAAAGCGGTATCCGTCAATGTGTGCAAAAACTTGATGACCGCTTGTTTTTGATAGGCATTTAGCCCGGCATGGCGTACCGGATTAGAGCCGGGAATCACGAAACCGATCTGGCGAATAAACGGGTCTTCATTGGATACTCCGTTTCCGTTTTTGCTGTAATGATCCAATACCTCTTCCAGTGTATTGAAACGCCCGTCGTGCATGTACGGCGGACTGTAAACGATATTGCGGAGGGTAGGTGCCCGAAATTTCCCATTGTCATTTTTATTGCCGGTGATCATCCCCCGACCTTTATCCTGAAAATCGTTGAGGTCGGTCACTTTGTCCAAGCCATTGTTGAAATATTGGCCGCCCGTCAGCGTAATGCCACCGTGACAGTGAAAACACTGGGCATCCGGCAGTTTTGAGGAACCACCTTCATCAAAAAACATGAGCATACCATCAATTTCTTCTTCATCAAACAGGTCAACCTTTTGCTCAAATCGAAACTGATCGTATTTTGATTTTCCGCTGCTAATGAGGATGCGCTCAAACTGGGCGATGGCTTTTGCTGCCATATATTTGTCTATTTCTTTGGAATCGGTGATGCCAAAGGCTTTTCTAAAGAGTGCCGGGTATTCCGGGTGTTTGCGCAATTTCACAACCGCATTGGGCCAAGTGTTGTGCATTTCTATGGGATCTTCTACGGGTTTTAACGACTGCTGTTCGAGGGTTTTGACCCTCCCGTCCCAAAAGAGGCCATTGTCTGCCACATAGGCAACATTGAGCAGTGACATGGAGCTGCGCCGTCCGGCTATGCCGTCAATGCCAATGGAAAAACGTTTGTTATCGGTAAAACTTCCTTCTATGCCGTGGCAGGTGGCGCAGGACATGGTGCTGTCGGCAGACAATATGGGGTCATAAAACAGTCGCCGGCCTAATTGTATCCCGTCCACGGTGTTTTTATTGCTATCCGGCATGGGTATCTGCGGGAAATGCGCCGGTTTGGGGATAGTATAGGCCACCGGGTTGTAAGCAATATTCAGGAGGTCGCCTTCTTCGGGTGTGATCGGATTTTTGGGGTCTCGGCAAGCGAGGAGGCAAATTGCCAAGCCAGCGGTAGCCAATAGTGGATACCTAACAGTGGTGCTAAAAGAAGTGCGATATTGGTTCATATACAATAATCTTATTTGAGTATTCCGGCCTTGTTTAGATTTCCGATCATTTTTTTACCGAGTGCCAGATTGGATGGAGTATGGGAGGTAACGCGGTTGTCTACCAAGCTTAAATCCAGCAAAACACCATCAAACGTAAAGAGTTTTTTCAAGTCAAATTCCACGGTGATATCACCGTTGGGTTCCACGGTGAAATCGTGCAGCAATTTTGCCTCGTAATAAACCTCATTGGCACCCGTGTGTTGGGTAATAGGAGATTCCAGTGCGCCATCACCATCGGTATCATAATTGCCTTCTACTTTGGTGAAGATATAACTTTTCCAGCCAATCCAGTATTCATTTTCCTTGAGCGGGTGGGTGGCGGGGAAATCAGCGGGCTTTCTGTTGTTGAGGTTGGGCGCTACGCCAAAACCTATTTGTAATCCTTTGTAATTGCCGGGTGGGGCATTAAAATTTTTTTTGACTCCGTTGGGGCCGCCAGCCATAAAATCTATGTATTCAATTTCGCTGATGGATTGCGATTCATTACCATCATAGACACTGATACCTGACAGATAGGCGCTGAACCGGGAAAAATTGATGGTTCGGTTGCCGTAAGTATAGTTTTTGTCTGCTTCTAAGGGCTGCCCGTCGTACACGGCTTTAAAGGTGATGTTGAAGCTTACCCAATCGGGGTCATTGCTTTCACAGCCGCAGAAAGACAGCGCCAGCGTCAGGAGTGCTAAAAAAACGGTTGTTTTATGTATCATAAATAAGGGTATCTAATTTGTTGTTGCTATTTAACGCTAAAAGTCCTGATTAAGTTGGCTTTTATCTGGTTTTTCCACGTGTTTTTGTCGCCAACTGTCCAATTTATACCTTCCAGCATCTTTTGATAGTCGGCGAGCATGGAAAATTCCAGATTGGCACCTAATTTTTTGTGAATGGAGAGGCCCGTTTCTTCTATAAAAAACCCTGGCAAATCCTTCCGGCTAAAGGAAAGGGTATCATTGGGTTTGTTTCGGGTGGTATCGCGGGCTACTATCAATTGGAGGAACACGTATCCGTTTGGTTGCCGCCACAGAGAGTCGGTTTGTTGGTACAAAGGGTGGGAAGTGGGTGCCCGATTGGGCAGTACCCACTGAGCGGAATCCGTAACTCCCAAACGAAAACGAAGCCCGTTAAAAATACCTTCCTGACGGGTTACGCCGGCATCATTGTTGACGGAAGATCGGCGTACGAGTACAAAATCATCACGAAAGATCAGGCGGGCAAGTTGCCCCGTTCCAGGCTGCAAGGCATATAAACCAATGGTATCTAAGGTTTTATATTTTTTTCCTTGCTGCAAAATTTCAAAATCAGACAGATAATACGACACATTCCGCAGATAGAACGGGTGGTTGGCGGCATCGAGATACAATCCATTTTCGGTAAAAGGATTGGCTCCGTAGCGTTGTGTGATATTGAGTCGCAGTTGCGGGTAAGTGCAACAGCAGTCTTTGTCGGCATTAGCATCAAAATTGGTGGCAGACAGGTCTAAGCAGCCCTCTTTGGGTTGATAACATCCGCTCAGGAATAGCAGCCCCGTGATGAAAATCACGGAGGCGTATTGAGATAGGAGTATTGAGTATCGAGACACGAGTCGTTTATTTGTTTATTTGTTTATATCAAGAGAAGCGTATTGAGTATGATGCGCTTGATTCCTATAAATATGGTGAGACTACGCTCTTGATGCTCCAATACTGTTTTCTTTAAGTGACAAAGCCGGGGGTATCTGACCCAAAAATGATCTACCAAAAATGACCAACTTATTATTTATTCGTTACTTAACGCTTTCAAATTTTTAAAATATTACACGTTTTTACCTGTAAATGAATTAGTTGATGGTTCTGATACAGATTTTTTTTGCAAAAAAAATCTGTATCAGAACCATCAACTAATTCATTCCCGTGCCACTAAGCATTATTTCAGCCCCAGTTCTTTCATCATTCCCCGGATGATCTGTTTTACCTGTGAAGAGAATTCTTTTTCCAAAATCCAGTGCCCATAATTTTTTTCCTTCATCAGGATTTCTTTCACCGGCTGTCCCACGTGTTTTCCAAAGGTGAAAACGACAGTGCCATCGGCTTGCACCTTTAATTTTTGGGTAGCATCCAAAAAATTCAAGTCATTGGTAAACTCGTGCAGTGCCTGTATATCGTTTTTTACCGGCGCTGGTATGATTTCACCGTTTTCTCCGATCATGTTCTTTCCTTCGTAAGCTTCCAACTGACCCTTAAATACGGCTAATGTAGCCCGCACATCGGCCAGTGCATCATGCGCGTCTTCCAACTCGCTGTTGCAATAGAGGCGATAGGCGGCTTTCAGGGTTCGGGGTTCCATTTTATAAAAGATACGCTGAGCATCTATTAAACGCCGCTTGCTGATGTCAAATTCCATACCTACCCGGGAAAATTCCTCCATGAGCATGGGTACATCAAAGCGATTGGAGTTGTACCCTCCGAGGTCGGCATCGCCGATAAAATCCCATATTTTTTGAGCAACCTGCTGGAAAACGGGCTTATTGGCTAAGTCTTTTGGCGTAATACCGTGTACTGCCATAGCTTCTTCAGAAATGGGGATTCCGGGATTGATGAGCATACTCAATTCCTGGGGTTCGCCGCCTTTTTTAGGGAGTTTTACCAGCGCTATCTGGATGATTCGGTCACGTATGACGTTGAGACCAGTGGTTTCTACATCGAAAAACACTAGATCACGGGTAAGATTTATTTGAATATCGGACACTGTTGGAGGAGAGATGAGAGATGAGAGGTGAGAGAGGAGAGAGGAGAGAGAGGAGAGAGGAGAGAGGAGTGTGAAACACCATTTTTATTCCAAATAATCTTCTAAATTGGTTAGGCAACCTTCCGCCATCAGGGTTTTTGCGCAGGCGGCGGCGTGGGGGAGTTCGTATCGGAAAAAGAACTGCATGGTGTGGATTTTCCCGGCGTAAAAATTTTTGCTCTGCCGGGTGAAATCGCCTGCTTCCAGCGATTTTTGGGCTACTACGGCCATCTTTAGCCACTGCCATGCGATGACTACGTGACCAGCCATTTCCATAAACACAGTGGCATCGGAGGTGTAGCGTTCGAGGTCGCCGGAACGGGCAAACCCTCCGAGGTGCTGTAAGACTTCGCCAATCCGTTGTAGTTCGAGGCGCAGCTGGTCGGCTGCCGGTTTTAGCACCAGGTACTCGTCAGCCGCCGTAGAGGTGGCCATTATTTCATCAGAGAGCAGTTGCAATGCCTGGCCGTTTTCCATCGTTACTTTCCGCCCCAATAAATCTAATGACTGGATACCTGTAGTGCCTTCGTAAAGCGACATAATACGCAGGTCGCGGTAGTATTGCTGCGCTGGGAAATCCATGGTATATCCGTATCCACCATAGATTTGGATGGCGTGACTGGTGGAGCGATTACCTTGTTCGGAGGCGTATGTTTTCATGATAGGGGTCAGCATTTCGAGCAGGAGCCAGTGCTTTTTCTTTTCCTCCTCCGTCGTGACGTGTATCAGGTCGCTCAGGCGATTGCATTCGGTTGCTAAGGCTAAAGAACCCTCTACAATGGCTTTTTGGGTGAGCAACATCCGTTGAATGTCTGCGTGCTGGATGATGGGTACTTGCGGTCGCAGGGGGTCTTTCGAGCTGAGGCGGCGGCCCTGCGGACGCTCTTTGCTGTATTGAAGGGAGGCATAATAGGCCCCGGAAGCAGTGGCTGCTGCGGTCAGACCTACGCCGACGCGTGCTTCATTCATCATTTGAAACATATAGGAAAGCCCTTTATGGGGTTCTCCCACGAGCCACCCTTGGCAATTGTCTTGTTCGCCAAAAACCAAATGTGTAGTAGCGTAGGCACGTTGGCCTAATTTCTGATAATCGGCTGCGCAAAACACGTCATTATAGGTGAGGCTACCGTCTGGTTCCGGTCGAAATTTTGGAATTACAAACAGAGAAATGCCTTTTACACCCGGCGGAGCGCCCTCTATCCGCCCCAATGTCAGGTGTACAAAATTGTTGCAAGCCTGATGCTGACCAGCAGAAATGAATATTTTTTGCCCTTTTATGGCATAATAACCATTTGGGTCGGGTTTGGCGGAGGTAGTGATATCGGTCAGGGAGCTGCCGGCCTGTGGTTCGGTTAGGGCCATTGTGCCTTGCCATTCTCCGGCAAACATTTTTGGTATGTAGGTATCAATCAATTCCTGCGATCCAAAGCTGGTAATCAGTCGCGATGAACCTACTGTCAGGCCGAGGTAACCCTGAGCGCTGTTATTGGCCGCTATAAAAATACTTTGCGCCGTACTGTGTACCATTTCGGGCAGCTGCATCCCTCCCTGGTCAAACAGGGCCGTGTCGCCGATCCAGTTTTGTTCAGCAGCATTGCGAATGATGGTTTTTAATTGAGGATGTGACCAAACTTCGCCATTTCCAAGGTAATGAATGGGCTTTTCGTCCATTTCTCTAAAAAAAGGAAACATATCGCGGTCGGCCAATGCTTTAGCCGATTCAATCATGAGGGATACCTGTTCGGCATCTAAATGCGAAAAATGTTCGTATTGAAAGAGGTCTTGTATGTCATACACCTCAAACAGTAAAAACCGGAGGTGTTCCATGCTGATATATTGCATAAAGGCTTAGGAGAGAGGAGAGATGAGAGAGGAGAGAGGAGAGAGGAGGTACACAATATTTAAGAGTGATATTTTTTAATATATAAACACGTGAGTAAATAAGCAAGGTTTTGATTTTTCCTTATTTATCTGCAAAAGTACGCTTTTAAATAATTGAACAAAAATAATCGCTATTTTAAATTTTATTCATTACTTTTTGATGCTAAAATCAGGATGCCCCAGCAGTACTAAATTCACTAAATTCGCAAGATTTTCAGGGTTAGTTTAATTTATATTTAATTGTTTATCAAATATTTAAATAAAATAAAAAAATATTATATAAATATTTGCCCAGAAACTACTTATGCGGCAGTGGCATTTCACGGCCTTTTAGACTATACGACTTTTAAAAGGTTTTTCCCTTCCAACACTTGCATACCTGTCAGCCCTTGATTGGCGGATAAAATCAGGGCTGAAGCTACCTGTTTAGCGTCAATACCCTGGTATTTAGCCGGAAAAAGGGGGCGAAACACTTGGGCAAAGAAAATGCCAATGCGTTCTCCCAGCCTGAATTCAGCGCGGTTGCCCAACAAAAAAGAGGGCCTTGCTGTGACAAAATTGTCAAAATTCAAAGACTGAATATTTTGTTCTAATTCGCCTTTTGTTCTCAGATAAAAATTCCCTGACCCGGCATCAGCACCGATGGACGATACCAACAAATATTGTTTTACGCCATTTTGCCGCGCCATTTTGCCAAACTGCATCGGATATTCGCCATCTATCCGATATTGGGCTGCTTTGGACCCCGCTTTTGATAAAGTAGTGCCTAAGGCACAATACAGTTCGTCGCCCTTGACGACGGATGGGTCAGGATGGTCAAAATCTATGACTGCAACCTGTAATTTTGGGTTTGTTATTTCTAACGGTCGCCGGACCAAGGCAATCACTTTTCCATAACGATCATCCTCCAATAGTTGTTGGAGAATATGGCTGCCAACTAAGCCGGTGGCACCTAATACTAATGCTGTTTTTTTCATATTAAATAATTTTATAAAAATAACCGGGCTACGCCCTGGTACTCATAGCTGTTTTTCAATAATTCTCAAAATGCGGTGGGCCAATTCTAATGCCTGAAAACCGTGTTGTAGCGTAACTACCGGGGTGGTATTCTGCACAATACTTTCAAAAAAGGTTTCCAATTCGCGTTGAATGGCGTTGACTGGTGGGATTTCCGGCATGGTCATTTGTAACCATTTCTTTCCGTCGTTGGTATCAAATTCCATCAATTGATCGCTATCGGGCAGGTTGGGCGCATCCTGATCGTACAAACGGATGATTTGCGCATTCTTCTCTAAAAAATCCAGACTGATATAATGGTCTTTTTGAAAAAGGCGCATTTTTCGCATTTGCTTCAGGGAAATTCGGCTGGCAGTGAGGTTTGCTACGGCACCATTGGAAAATTCAATGCGGGCATTGGCGATATCAGGTGTTTTGCTCAATACGGCGGTGCCACCTGCGCTGACCCTTTTTACCGGGAAAGGTATCAGTTTTAAAATCAGGTCTAAATCATGGATCATCAAATCAAGTATAACCGATACATCAGTGCCACGCGGCTGAAAAGCGTGTAGCCGGTGGCTTTCTATGAACATGGGTGCTACTGCTATGCCCTCTAAGGCCAACATAGCGGGATTGAATCGTTCGACGTGACCTACTTGTACTTTTACCGGGTATTTTTTTAATAAATTCAACAACCGACGACCTTCGGCAACGGTTTCCGTTACTGGTTTTTCAATAAATACGTGTTTGTTTGCCCGGATGGCTGCTGCTGCTGCTGCGTAATGGGCCGGAGTGGATACCACAATATCCACTGCTTCTACCTGTTCTAACAGGGCCTTGTATGAATCAAAGCGCTGCACACCAAACTGTTCAGCGACCAATGTGGCCAGCTGTTCATTGGGGTCAAAAAAACCCGCTACTTCCCAACATTTGGTGGCCAACAGGCATTTTAAGTGTATTTTTCCGAGGTGCCCGGCCCCCAACAGACCAATTTTCATGTGAAAAATTAAAAAAAGTAATAGGAACGAGTAAATAATAAGTAGTTATGAGTTATTAATTAAGTAGTCCACAGTCAATAGTCTACAGTCTCACAAACCTTTGATAATAAGGTGATTAATGAAATTCAAAACCACGCTGATTTCTATTTACCTACTTATAAGTTCCGCAATTGTTTGATTGGGTGAATTTTGCATAAATTTATAACCGCATTTGTTTCAACACACTGTTCCTTGTGTAGTCCACAGTCAATATTTATTTTCCCACAAAGGTACAAAAAATTTTGCTAAAAAATAGGCCCACAGCCCCGATGCTCACGCTTTGAGCGGACACCGCAAATGTTTTAGCCTTTTGCAATCCTTTTCAATATCCTTATTACCTTTGCCGTTGACCAGCTATTGAGTAATTGATTAAAAAATACGGGGTCAAGTAGTTGCGAAAATACCATCCACTAACAATTAAACAGCACTGTCCATGAATTGGTATTATGAACGAGCACCAAAGAAGGCCATCCAAGCTGGTACCGGAATCAGAGGCGGCGGCAAATACGGTACCACCTGGTGGGGACAACAATGGCTCAATGCCTTTGACGGCATTAGCGACTCGAACCGATTGCCACGCGGGCGGACTTACGCTAACAATGGCTCGGTACGCAGTATTGATGCAGACAAAAACGTGGTGAACGCCGTAGTACTTGGCTCAAATACCTATAAAATCAAGATTGAAGTCCCCCTTTTTACACCCGCACAGTGCAGCAACGTGGTGGATATGGTAATATACAGACCCGACCTGCTGTCGAGATTGCTGAACAGAGAATTACCTCAAGACCTGTTAGACCTCTGCAACGAACAAAAGGTGGATATTTTTCCGAAGCAATGGAGCCACTTTTCGGCTAAGTGTTCCTGCCCGGATTATGCACAACCTTGCAAACATTTGGCGGCCATTATTTACCTGATTGCCAATGAGATAGATAAAAATCCATTCAAAGTTTTTGAACTGCACGGCTTCGATTTGGTGGGTGCATTGGGAAAAGCGGGCATTTCGGTAGCTGCCGAAAAACAAGCAGAACCCATGGCGGATACTGATTTAATGGAGTCGCAGACGGATGAAAAAACCGAAAATACTTTGGCTGAAATGGATTGGAAAGCCATTGATTTGACCAAATTTACCGAAGGTTCTAATGTGCTCAATGCTTTATTGACCGACAAACCTGTGTTTTATCCGGAAGGCAATTTTAAAGATATTTTGGTGAAAGCACAAACCAAGGTGGCCAAAGGAGTGACCAAATCGGCCAATCGTATTGCAGAATTATCGAACGCCCCTTACCATCAAGTGGATCGTTTGGAGATTGGAGCTACGATGCAGGGCACTTTTTTAGCATTTTCCGCCTGGAACGTTGATGAAGCGGTACTTTTTGAAACAAAAAAAGCAGAGGAGTTGATTCATTGGCTTTCGGGTGTGCCAGTGGGGCGGTTAAGTAGCCTTTCGCCCGAATTGCGTGCCGTTTGGCTTTGTTACCGCTATGCAGAAGCGTTGGCGCGCAACAGCGCGTTTGTACCGCAATGCTTGAGCACAGCCAACAACGAATATCGAGTGCGTTGGATTCCTGCCACGATGCATGAAAATGTGGCGTTGGTGCACACACAATTGACTAACCTTTTGCCAAACAACCTGTTATTGTATCGCGGCAACGCGCTACCGATGCAACCAGTTAAAAAAGATTACCTCACCGCTTTGGTATCGGTGTTTTTAAATCATTTTGTGGTATCCTACAACGATCTTGCGCCGTTGTCCAATCTGGTGGCTGACTTGTTTTTCAAAGAAAAACCGGCAAAATTCAATGCTTTTACCAACAAAGAATACCCTGCTTCGATACACCTTTGGCTGAGCCGATTTTTTATTACCCACAAGCAATTTGTGCCGCTTTTGGAGGTGACGGAGGTAGAGAATGAACAATTTAAAGTAATGGTACTTGTGGAAAACCGTCGGGATACCCTGCAATTACCCGTATCGTTGAAGGCGGTTTTTGAAAAAAAATCGTTTGATGCAGTGCGTACGGAAATTTTGCGCGATATTTCTAATATTGCCGAATTTCTGCCTACGCTGCGCCAAACTTTGAGCAAAAAAGGGGATTTTGCGCCGCAGTATGCCGCCCGTGATTTTGCCGAAGTACTTTTTCAGCAATTACCCGTTATTCGGCTATTTGGCATAAAACTTTTGTTGCCCAAAGCACTCTCGAAGATCATTCGCCCGGCTGCCACCCTGCGTTTATCAAGCAGCGGCAACCCTAATGCTGTCAAAAAAGGCGCACTCATTGGTTTGCAAAAAATGCTCCAATACGATTGGCAGGCCGCCATTGGCGATCAATTTATTTCGACGGAGGCGTTTCTGAAAATGCTGAAAACCAGCAAAGGCTTGGTCAAAATACGCGGTGAATACGTGTATTTCGACGAAAAAGATACTCAAAAATTAGCCGATCTATTAGCCAATCCGCCCCGACTTGATGGTGTGTCGCTGTTGCAGATTGCCATGAGCGAAGATTACGAGGGTGCGCCCGTGGAAATGTCGCCTGAGCTGAGAGCACAGATCAAATCGCTTTCCGAAATTAGTATTTTGCCTCCGCCACAGGGCCTTCAGGCAACGCTGCGCCCTTACCAGCAGCGTGGGTTTTCGTGGTTACACAAAAATTTGCAACTCGGTTTTGGCAGTATTTTGGCCGATGATATGGGGCTTGGCAAGACGCTACAAGTGATTACGCTGCTCCTAAAACTAAAAAATGACGGCGATTTGTCGCTCCAAAATCGGGTGTTGATTGTGGCTCCTACCACGCTGCTCACCAATTGGGAACGCGAAATAGCCAAATTTGCGCCACAACTAAACACGGGTGTTTTTCACGGTTCAACCAGGGACCTGAAGCAGCTGGCACAAACCGAAATCATCCTGACCACTTACGGCACCACGCGTACCGATAAAGCCGTTTTGAGCAAAGACAATTGGCTGTGTTTGGTTATTGATGAGGCGCAAAATATTAAAAATACAACGGCAGAACAATCAAAATCGGTAAAAAGCATTCCTGCCCAATGTTATATTGCCCTGAGTGGTACACCCGTAGAAAACCGCCTGAGCGAATATTGGAGTATTTTCGATTTTAGCAACAAGGGCTATCTCGGCAGCGTCAAACAATTCAAAACCGAATACGCCATTCCGATTGAGGCCAACCGAGACCAAATTGTGCTGCGTCGTTTTCACAAAATGACCGCGCCTTTCGTAATGCGACGGCTCAAAACCGATAAAACCATCATCAGCGACCTGCCGGACAAAGTGGAAATCAATCAATATTGCCATCTTACGCCCCAACAAGCAGCATTGTACGAGAGTGTTGTCGAAAAATCAATACGCGACATTGAAGCCAACGACGGCAAGGTTCGCAACGGGTTGGTATTGAACCTGATTATGGCCCTAAAACAGATTTGCAATCACCCTTCCCAATACCTCAAAAAGGGCCGGCTTGATGCCGACCTCAGCGGCAAGTGTCCGTTGCTCTTAGATTTGGTATCGCAGGCCTTTGACAATGACGAAAAGGTGATTATTTTCACGCAATTCAAGGAAATGGGGGATATTTTGGTCAACATACTCGAAACCGCTTTTGCCATGCAGGTGCCTTACCTGCACGGCGGCACTACACGGCCAAATCGTGATAAAATGGTCGAAAATTTTCAGCAAAAACGCAGTGCTCGCCTCTTAGTTTTGTCACTCAAAGCCGCCGGTACGGGCCTTAATCTCACCGCTGCCAGTCAGGTGGTTCATTTCGATTTGTGGTGGAATCCGGCCGTAGAAGCCCAGGCTACCGACCGCGCTTTCCGCATTGGACAAAAGAAAAATGTCATGGCGCACCGTTTTATTACTACGGCCACTTTTGAGGAACGTATTGATAAGATGATTCAGGATAAAAAGGCTTTAGCTAACCTTATAGTGGCCAATGGAGAACAGTGGATTGGTGATCTTTCTAATCAGGAATTGCGTCAATTATTTGCGCTGGGTAAGTGATTGTACGCCTATTCGATGTGTTTGACTGCCGATTACTTAGGTTACAGTGTACTTAGGCTAATGCCGCGTCCAGTAAATAACGCACCGTTTTGCGGCCCTATTTCTCGCTCCATTTCATTATTCGTCGGTTAAAATGTCCCGCATTTCGCCCTCATGCCTAATGGAACAAAAAATAGGTCTCGCCAATCTGCACCCCATTTACTGGACGCGGCACTAGTCCCATTTAAACCATATTCCGGCTGAAAATGCGGGCTTTCGCGGCACATTTTGGCCGGATAAAGCCCCGGCTGCTGACGCTGAAACACCCCAAAAACGCCCAAAAGGCATCAGGGTTTTTATACCGATGGATTGATAACCCTGATTGTTTACATAAAGACCCGTCAACAAATTATTGGAAGGCAGATTGATGTCTCCATTTTTCAAGGGATGCACCCATTCTGAAAACGCGATGAACCAATATTTGTTGAGTTTCCAGCCTGCCTCGGCACCTAATTGGGTAAAATGACTGTAGTTGTTGGTGCGCAATCCGTAACCGCCCCAAACAAACCAATAGGCTTTTCGGAATCCCATGCCAGTACTAAGCATGGGTAGGAAAGTCCAGGCTTTATACCCTGTGCGGATACCGGTTAAGTTGTCAAATCGTCCGGCAGGAAGGTCTGTGCGTACCGTAAAACAAAGGGATAGCCTTCCTTTGGTCAATTGTTGCCGCAGAGAGAGAGCAACATTACCCATACTCAATAAACTACCTTGGGAAATAGCAGGATTGTTGATTTGGGCTGTGCCAGCGTGTAGGTAACGTACGGGCAGGGCAACTGTCAGGGTGGTGTTGTGACGAATGCCATATTCTCCATACAATTGAAATGCCATTTCTGCCAAGGTACGAGGCACTGTTTGCTCGCCGCCCTCCGCACTAAACAACGTGTTGTACGGAGGAATAATTTGCCCGGCAGCCTGTACAAAAAACCCTGCTTTACTCCTTGTCCAAGGGCTTTGAGCATTACACCATTGCGTGATGGTTGCTAAAAAGAAGACCAGCCAAATCTTCATGGGTAGTTATTATTTATTATTAGACCTCCACTCGTATACCCATTTGGCCTGAATTTGCTCCAAATGGCCTTCGCTGGAGTCATCTCGTTTACCCTCAAAATTGGGAATTTCGAGTACCCATTGCAACAGCTCTACAAAACGAATGCGATAAATTTTGCTTTCGTCAAAATCTTCTCCGAAACGGTCATACAATTTCATCGCAATGTCTTCATGGTCTTCCCAATTGATCGGGAAATTTTCAATGTCGTTAAAAGGCATATAATTTAGTGTTTTAGTGTTTTAATGTTTTGGTGTTTTAGTGTTTTAATATTTTGGTGTTTTAGTGTTTTAATATTTTGGTGTTTTAATGTTTTAGTGTTTTGGTGTTTTAGTGTTTTGGTGTTTTAATGTTTTGGTGTTTTAGTGTTTTGGTGTTTTGGTGTAATCTACGGTCATCTCTCATCTCTCATCTCTGTCCTCTGTCCTCTCTCCTCTCCTAATTCAATGCTCGTGTCCGATGATCCAATGTTGATTGGGGATGGTCACCACGATTTCTGCTGTCTTATCAAGAATAACGCATTGGCAGGCCAATCGGCTTTCTAAGCGGGGATTCATGGCCCGATCAATGAAATCTTCCTCTTTATCGGAAATTTTTTCTATAAACTGATCACCTTGTTCTATATAAACATGACAGGTGGAACACGCACAAACGCCGCCGCAGTTGTGATTGAGGTGTACATCGTAATCTTCTGTCAGTTCCAGAATAGATTGGTCTTCAAAATTGCCTTCTACTGTTTTAGATTCAATAGAGGTATCTTCAAATAAAAAAGTTATCTTAGCCATGAAAAATTTGTTTGAATTGAGGCAAAATCTTGCAAAAGGGCGCAAAGATATAGTGAAATAACAAAAGAGCATCAAATATGTTGAAATAACAGGAAACTTTCCTAATTTGAACACTTTATGCGGATACCGCTCCTATGGTATAATGAATCCCCGTATCTTTGTCCTTTATATGAATAGTTTGCTAAAAATCAGGCAGCGATTCTGCCCAATTGGCAGCGTTTTTTGATTGCTGCGTTATTTTTTCTACGGATGGGTTCTTTCTACGGATGGAAATTAATCTGTCCAGCAGGATTTCATTTATATACCGGGTTTTAATATCCGCCATTGAGAAAGGCCCTCCATGGTTTGTTCCTTACCCATTCCTAATAACATAACATAAAATCTACATTTAAATTCATGAATTTTAGAACAATTTCCCTCATTTTTTGTGTTTTTTCGGCTATACATTTTGCTTCTGCTCAGGATATTTCCGAAAAAAACCTGCGCAAGCACTTGAACTATTTAGCCTCCGACAAACTGAAGGGGCGGGGTACTTCTACCAAAGAAGAAGTAAAAGCGGCTGCTTATATCGCCAAACAATTTAAAAAAGCCGGTCTTCAGCCGAAAGGCGACAACGGTACCTGGTACCATCAATTTGGCTACAAAAAATCGAAAGACCCGCACGGTACGGATGCAGAAACCGTTCCACAGATGTATAGCCGCAATGTCGTCGGTTATTTGGATAATGGCGCTCCCAATACCATTGTGATTGGTGGGCACTACGATCACCTCGGCCTCGGGTTGGATCGTAACTCTTTAGATGCCAACCCGGAAGGTAAAATCCACAACGGGGCCGATGACAACGCTTCCGGCACTTCCGGCGTACTCGAATTGGCCCGTTTTTACGCCAAAAATGGTGTACGAGAACAACACAATTTCTTATTTATTTGTTTTTCTGCCGAAGAATTGGGGCTGCTTGGCTCCAGAAAATACGTGGAATACCCCACTATTGACCTCGCTTCCGTCAGTTTTATGGTCAACATGGATATGATCGGGCGCATGAATGGAGAAAACAGGATCATGGTGGGCGGCGTTGGTACGGCACCCGAGTTGGTACCCCTTTTGGAGAAATTCAGAAGTCCCGAACTGAGTTTCAAACTCGACAGTTCCGGCGTAGGTGCCAGCGATCACACCTCGTTTTATTTAAAAGATATTCCGGTGTTATTCTTCTTTACCGGCCAACATTCCGATTATCACAAACCGAGTGATGATATAGAGAAAATTAATTTCCCCGGCGAAGTAAAAGTATTGCAACTCATCACAAAAGTAATTGAGGCATTGGACAAAACGCCAAAATTACAATTTCAGACCACTAAAACCAGTGTAGAGAATGCGCCGCGATTTAAAGTCACGTTGGGCATTATGCCCGATTATACTTACGAAGGAGAAGGTGTGCGCGCCGATGGCGTGACCGATGGCCGACCCGCTGCCAAAGCAGGTTTGTTGAAAGGTGATGTCATTGTGGAATTGGGTGATATGAAGGTTAAAACCATGCAGGATTACATGAAAGCATTGTCCTTATTTCAAAAAGGCGATAACACAAAAGTAAAAGTGCTGCGACAAAATATAGAAAAAACATTGGACATTGCTTTTTAACGTATTTCGGGTCGAAATGATTTGTCGGGCATAACGTACACCCGACAAATACTCAATGGACATAAAAAAAACCGCCGGAAGCTTACGCACCGACGGCCATCTAAAAAACCAAATGAAAACAATCTTCCTTTTATGCCTTGCCCCCACACACTTGTGAAGACATTATATATACGAGAACAAAGAAAAATAGTCACTGTCGTTAATAAAACATTCAATAAAGTTTGGGAGCCATTAACAAAGTATGCTGTTTTTCCACCTTTTTCTTTTTATTGTGTACCGTTTGTTAATTTAACCTAAATAATAGTACTTTTTCTTTGTTAATTGGAAACAAATGACGTATCTTGCAGCGTCAAAACCGATTATTTATTTAATAACCTTATTTTAGACATCTTATAATCACCTGATTGTGTGATTTTTTTTAATCGTGCCTATGAAATTTTTCTTACTTTCGATTGTATTCGTGCTCAGTGCATGGAGCCTCGAAGCGCAACGCGCCGCCATCGGGAAGTCTGATTTATCAGTCTTCCCCAATCCTGCCAATGAGTTTATCAGTGTGCAAGATAACAATGATGTGGTTGGCCAACTGGCGGTTTACAGCCTGATTGGCAGGAAACTCAAAGAATTTGATTATGTAAAAGGGGAGCAATATCCTATTGGTGACTTACCAAAAGGGATGTATTTGATCCAGGTGTTGGATAAAAACCGTGAGATTCTCAAGACTCAAAAAATAGACAAGCGTTAATGCACCTTTGGGGAATTGATTTGGGCGGCACCAAAATAGAAGGTGTCGTACTCGAAAGTCGTAAAGACCCGCGTCCGTTGTTTCGCCTGCGTGTTCCTACCGAGGCACACCTTGGTTATGACCACATGGCAGGACAGGTGGTAAAACTTGTTCAGATGCTTTCAGAAACGTCGGGGTTGAAACCCGCTCGACTCGGTATAGGACATCCCGGAACCCTTGACCCGCAGACAGGGTTTATCAAAAATGCCAATACGACGGCGTTAAACGGCCGGCCGTTCAATCGCGACTTGGAAGCCCTGTTGGGTATTCCCGTGCAGTTGGCCAATGATGCCAATTGTTTTGCCGCAGCAGAAGCGTTAGCGGGCGCAGTGCCTGATGTGCTACCCAATGCGGAGGTAGTATTTGGTATCATTATGGGTACTGGTGTCGGAGGCGGATGGGTGGTAAACGGGAAAGTACTCAATGGCCGCCAAGGGATAGCCGGGGAATGGGGCCACAATTTTCTCGATGAAAGCGGCGGTAAATGTTACTGCGGCTTCATTGGTTGTGTAGAAACAGTCATTTCCGGGCCTGCCCTTCAAAAATTTTACGCGCAACAAACCGGTCATACCCTGACCTTAAAGGAGATTGTAGATCGGGCAACAACAGGAGAAGACCCGGCAGCAGTGGCCACTATGGATCGCTTGGTTCATTTTTTTGGAAAAGCCGTAGCGGTCGTCATCAATATCATGGATCCTGATGCCATTGTCATTGGCGGCGGGGTGGGCAACATAGATCGGCTATATACCGATGGCGTAGCGGAAGTGCAAAAACACCTCTTTAATCCGCGCATAGATACGGTTTTTTTAAAACCTAAATTGGGTGACAGCGCAGGGGTATTTGGAGCAGCGCTGTTGTAGGTTACTAGCGCCGCGTCCAGTAAATAACGCACCGTTTTGCGGCCTTATTTCTCGCTCCATTTCGTTATTCGTCGGTTAAAATGTCCCGCATTTCGCCCTCCTCCTGCCTAATGGAGCAAAAAATAGGTCTCGCCAATCTGCACCCCATTTACTGGACGCGGCACTAGCGCAATCGCTAAACGGCACTCATCTGAATATCCAGTTGCCTGGATGGAATATCACCATGACCTTTATTTAACGCGGATGCGGTTTATTCAAGCACCTTGAGTGATAACCTCGTTTATTTCAGCATACCCACTTGAAAACTGGCTTATGGCGGATTTTCTACTATCAAATTGGCCATAAAGTATTCCTTATGTTTATTCCTGCTTCTGGCAGGATCACAATGCCGCCCCGAGCCTGTTGTACCCGCAGAAGGTACCACACCCGTTGATACTTCGGAGGTCAAATTGTACCTGAACGGAAAATTAGTAAATTATTCTCCTCGTTTTGTAACGTATCGCGGCATAGAAGGTATTACCTAAATTGCCCATCTTTTTGTTTAAATCGTCCTGCTATTCGCACAAAAAGATCGTTATTTGAGCAAAAACTAATCTACCTGTTAGTACTTTATTCTGACACCGTTCCTTATCTGGATAGGGTATCAGGTATATTTATTTTTCTGATAAATAATTGCTCAATGGCTCTTGGGCCGTCACTCCTTTCAGGTCAAGCAGCCGTATATACTCCGTCATGATTTCCTGCTCTATTGTGATCCGGCGCAACAATAGCTTTTGCTCAATGATTTGGGCTTCCAACAGTTCCGCAGCGCTCATTTGAAATCGCAGTTTTTCGTCGTTGAGCATTCGCCGAATCAGGCTGTTTTCTGTTTTTTCGATGCAATCTTTGTGTGAGGCCAGCAGATTCTCCACCCGCACGAACTGTAAAGCCACATTTTTTTCATTCAGTTGTACCGCATTTTGGGCGTTGTTGCGGGCCTCCAATACTTCTAATGCCGCAGTTGCACGCTGTGGGTTGTTGTTGCCGGGTATGGGTACCTCCAAGGCTATTCGAAACGAGAAGTTGTTGAACGTTCGGCGGCGGTTGGGCACCACGAGTGGCAATACCGGATCTTCGTAACCTATTTGCAAAAAATTGAAAATCTGGCGATTTTGGGCATTTTCCAAGGCCCGGTCGGCACTGGCTAACTGCACCTGCGATTGACGAAAAGCCAGTATTGGCGCTGTATTACGCGTATTTTTCAAAGTTGAAACCCGCCGCTCGATGGTGCGAATGGCAATCATATTGCTGCTGTCAAGTGGGGGAAGGGCGTAATCGGGGAGCCACTGCAATAACTTAGCCTGATGAAAACGGGCTAAGTTATTGGTTTCCTGTATCTGTAGCAGCAGGTTGTTTTGGTCGCTTTCCGCTTCTAATACATCACTTACCTTTACTTCCAATCCCTGCTCCAATTTTTCGCGCAAAATTTCCATTTTTTTTACTGTCAAATCAGCCAGATTTTGTTGCTCCACACCTATTTTTTTTGTAAAATACCAGCCGGTAATCGCCTGATACCGCTCCAGCAGTACCGCCGCCAGCAACACGGGTCTTTCACTTTGGTATTGACGGATGTAGGCATTTTTTAGGTCTTCCTGCCTTTTTCGTTCGCGCAGGCTATTGGGGCCAATGACAAAGCCGTAGAAATCTTCATTGCGAACGGAGCCATACAGGCTGTCGCCGAGTGTGCTGCCATTGAAGCCCAAGCGGGCTTCCGCCCTCCGGATGAGTGGCACTTTGAAATTCAGGTTGCGTGCTACCTCCGTCGTTTGCTGATTTTGGGTTAGGCGTACATCGGTTAAAGCGCTGAAAACTACCTCGTTAAAGCCGGATTTTTGAGCGAAAATGAAAAATGGGAACAAGCCAAATAGCGCAATCAGGTAATCCTTCATATCTTGGCCATAATTTTTTCGCCGATAAAAAAAGGATTATCTTCCGGCAGTTGAATGTACACTTCACGCCCCCACGTGCGGACTTCGGTAAATTTTCGCAACCGGAAGGGCAATTCTACCATTTTGGGGCTGACACCATTGATCCGGGCCGAACACTGCTTATCCGGGCGGCTAACGGAGACGAGATAAACCGTGTCTCCAATTCGGAAAGGAATTTGGGTGCTTTCATGGATAAATCCGATGACTTTATTGGGTTTTTGAGGGTTGATCTTAAATAATTCCCGGTATGGTTGCACCATTTCATTGGTTGCGGCATTTACCTGTTCTATATACCCGTCAATGGGTGAAATTAACGCCAAACGGGGTTTTTCTGCGTTCAAAAAACCGATATTTTGCTGTATCTGTGCTGTTTTTACTTGGGTTATTTCCCGATTGGTTTTTAATTGTGTATTGATCTGCAATAATTGTTCCTGCATTTGCAGGGCGGATTGACGAACAGACTCCTGCAAGGCCGCTATTTGTTGGGCTTTCAGGTTGGGTTGTCCTGTGCTGTTACTTTGGCTGGCGCCAACAATGTTTTTCAGGTTGGATTGTATGACTGTTTCTGTTTCCAATATTTTTATGTCTGCTTCCAATTCCTTGGTTTGTGCGGTCTGTTTTGCCAATAACAGATCGCGATCTTTTTGGAGTAAATCGGCTTTAGCCTGCTGCTCGGTGGCTAATTGTCGAATTTCAATCAGATATTCCTGCGTTTTTCGGTCCAATTCAGCGCGAAAAAGAAGGGCTAATGTATCCCCTTTGGTTACTTCCATCCCTGGTTGGACATAAAGGGTTTGTACCAATGCCGGAAAATCTACATTAATGATGCGGCCTTCAGTTTCCGCTGCACCAAAAAATATATGCTCCCCTTGACTGCTCAGGTCGCGTACAATCCAATAACAAGCCGCTGCGGCCACTGCGATGAGGAGGTATAAGAGGTTAAATTTCATTGCCCGTGAATTCGGAATTTTGTTTATTGAAACGACGGACTGCAATGCCGTTTTGTTGCAGTGTGTTGACTAATTCTTCCTGTTTATTGTCGTTTTTGAGGATGAGGGCATAGTCTCGATATTGATCTGTACTTTCTACCCTTGCTACATCGTTGCGCAACATTTCGAGTGTATAACGCGTGCAATATTTTTCTAATATTTGTTCTAATATTTGTAAATGCCCCGTATTTTGTGGTATTTTCACCCTGATCTCCCAAATAAGGTGATTACCTTGATGGAAAGGGGTAAACCGCAAGGCAAATGCGCAAAAACAAAAGCCAAAGGTGCCTATTCCGGCGATGAGAAACACGTAAGAACCACAGGCGATTCCTGAACCAAGCGCTGCAAACATAAAAATAATGTCGCGTGGATCGCGGAAAGAAGTACGGAAGTTGATGATCGTCAAGGCACCAATCATACCTAAACCCGATGCTACATTATCGCCTATGGACTGGACGATCATGGTGGCAATAATGGAACTGAGCATCAGCGACTGGATGAAATTGGCCGTCTTGAGTGTTGCCGGACTCGTATAATAGTAGGTCAGCGCAATGAAGGAAGAGCATAAAAACGCCAGAAGAAAGGTGAATAACACCATTTCCAACGTGGGGTTTTGTATCTTAGAATAAAGAGATAGAAATTCCTGCATAAATTTGAAGGGGCAAAATTACAAAAAACATACATACTGACTTCCAGCAGCGGCGGCAATATAAGTAGTTTACAGCCCACCATCAGTGGTCAACAGTCCTGCAAATCCTTATCTTCCTTTTTCGACGTTTTCGGGTGTGCGAATCCGTAACACGGCCAGCGCTGCTAACAGCAACAACCCTCCGGCAAAGGTGATGGCCATGCCTGGATTATTACCGAGCAAATTTTTATACACCCAACCAAAGGTAAGGGTCTGAATAATCATTGGTATGACGATCATCATATTAATAATACCCATATACACACCATAGCGCTCTTTGGGTATGCTGCTCACTACCATCAAATAGGGAATGCCCATCATACTGGCCCACGCTATGCCAAAACCCGTCATCGGTGCAAATAGCAAGTACTTATTCTCAATATGAGGGAATATCAACAGGCCAATGCCGGCCAATATCAGGCAGGCGAAATGCACCATTTTGGGAGAGTAGCGTTTCGCCAACCACACTAATCCAAACGCTGACAAAAACGTCACGATGTTGTACCAGCCATTGACCAACCCGGTCCAACCCACGGCCTCTGCATATAAGGATGCGTTGCTTTCCGCTGAAGTATTCCATACCGATTGTGCAATGCTGAGCGAACAATATTGCCAATAAACAAACAGGGCATACCATTGAAACAGATAAACCAACGCCAAATGCCACATTGTTTTGGGCATATTGCCAATGGCATCAAATATCTCGGCAACGGGTTGGAAAAGCCCATGTTTATTTTGTTTAATATAATCTAATTCTTCCGGGGAAGGCGGTATTTCGGGCGTGGTGGATACGGACCAAAGTACGGAAGTAATGGAACAGAATGCGCCGATAAAAAACGAACCATATACCCAGTAGGGGATGCCGGAAGCTGATTGCCCTGTGATGCTGCTTTGGAAAAAAAACAGCGACAAATTGGCTAAGGTAATGCCTAATCCGGTAAAAAAACTTTGTGTTAGAAAACCCATACCGTGCTGCTCGGAGGGCAATTTATCCGCCACAAAAGCCCGGTAAGGTTCCATCGCTGTGTTGTTGGCCGCGTCTAAAATCCAAAGCAGGCCAACCGCCATCCACAGTGTGCTGCTAAACGGGAATAAAAACAAACACAAGCTGCAAAAAATAGCGCCAATCAGGAAATAAGGTTTCCGTCGGCCCCAGCGCGGGTGCCAGGTTTTGTCACTCATGGCACCGATGAGGGGTTGTATCAGTAATCCGGTCATAGGGCCTGCCAAATTGAGCAGGGGCAATTGGCCGGGGTCGGCGTGCAGAAAGGTGTAAATGGGATTAATGGCTGTTTGTTGTAATCCAAAGCTGTATTGAATGCCAAAAAATCCGACATTCATATTGATGATTTGCCAGAAATTCAGGGGTACCTTTTGTGTAATGTTCATACTTAAAATAGTTGGTGCTGAATGGTCGCTTCGCTTCGGGCTCGTATCATGCCGTTGGATTAAATAATTCAGCGGGCAAGGTAGTGTTTTTTGGGAAATCCAACTATATTTATGAATATTTTGAAGCAGGGGAGATGGTGGATGGGGAAACTATGGGTATTCTACCGGAAAGAATGGGCGATGAAGTGTTTGAGTTCAAGGTCTGAAGTACACCATAATTTCTCAACATACTGTGATCATTTTTGCGATAAAACAATCTGAAGGGTACTTTGCTCTTTTGCGGTAACCCGGTCAATTTGAACGGTAATGCCTGGTTGTACTTCTAACTGTTCGCCGACTTTCATTTCCCGCCGAACCGATTCAATCATATCGCCCCAAGTCTTGAGTGGAGCCTGTTTTGGAGAAAAAGAACTGAGAAACACCATTTGTCGTGCAGCTTCTTTCAGCCAAAGCGAGTCAGGATAGCTCGTTCGGTCTCCCTGAACGGTGAATCGGAATTCTTGCTTGGTTTCGCTGCACACGTCCTGTGCGATTTCTAACAGCACACCAGTATCGAGCAACAGGCTTTCCATAGATTGAGTGCCCTCTATCTCGTAATTATATTGTTGAATATGTGGCAAGCCTGCTTCAAACATGGCAACAGGTTTGTACTTGCACTTCTCCGGTTTGGTTTTGCAAGCGAAAAAAATTAAAAAAGGTGCTATAAGTAAGTAGCGCATGGTTTATTCTCATTGTTTACTCGTTTCTTAACTGATCTTTTTACCGGAAGTAAGGAACGGTATCAGCATAAAGTACTAAACTTAGGTAGATTAGTTTTTGCTCAAATAACGATCTTTTTGGGCTAATAGTGGGGCTATTTAAGCAAAAAGATGGGCAATTTGAGTGAAAAGGAATCAAATAAGATTGATATTTTATTTTGACACCGTTCCTAAGCATCTCTACGGATTTGTTCATCCGATTCATTAGAGTCGTTGTCTGTTTGGCCCACGTTATCCATATAACAAGTAGTAATATCCGCTAATACCTTCGTAAATGCTGATATATTGGCTATTTCGCCGCTAAAACTATCCGGGTGCCGGAGAATAAATACAACAGGATGATCCTTAAAGTTGAGCTTTTTAAATAAGGGCGTCACGGTAAATTTTTTAAAAAGATTTGCCATAGCAAACGAAGAATTGACGGAAACATTATACTTTTGCCCAAAAATTTCATCACTTATATATTGTCATGATTGTAAACTGGACTGGAGTATATCCGGCGCTCACGACAAAATTCACGGCTGCTGATGCTTTGGATTTTGATATGTTTGGCAAAAATCTGCGTGCTCAAATGGATGCCGGCGTATCGGGCGTTATTTTGGGTGGCTCACTTGGAGAAGCCAGTACGCTGCTCAATGCGGAAAAAATGGACTTACTCCGGTACACACTTGAATGGGTGGATGGGCGTATTCCGGTAATTGTCAATATCGCAGAAGGGGCTACCAAAGAAGCGGTTGCATTAGTGGAGGCCAGTCAAAAAGCCGGAGCCAACGGATTTATGCTGCTCCCTCCCATGCGTTACAAAAGCGATGATCGGGAAACTGTCACGTACTTTAAATCTGTAGCGCAATCCACCGATCTGCCCGTTATGATTTATAACAATCCGGTGGATTATAAAATAGAAGTCACGTTAGATATGTTTGCGGAGCTGATCGAATTGCTTAATATTCAGGCGATTAAGGAAAGTACCCGCGATATATCCAATGTAACCCGCCTGAAAAACCGCTTCGGTAACCGCCTCAAAATTTTGTGCGGCGTGGATACTTTGGCCATGGAAGCGCTCCTGATGGGGGCCGACGGATGGGTGGCAGGGCTTGTTTGCGCATTTCCGGCGGAGACAGTTGCCATTTATCGGTTGATAAAAGCCGGCCGTGTAGCCGAGGCATTGGCCATCTATCGGTGGTTTTTACCCTTGTTAGAGTTGGATATTCATCCAAAATTGGTACAGTATATCAAATTGGCAGAGCAAATGACGGGTATCGGTACGGAAAATGTGCGTACGCCGCGACTGATCTTGGAAGGCAGTGAACGTCAGCGGGTGGTGCAGGTTATTGAAGATGGATTAAAAAATCGGCCAGGAATACCAAAGTAGTGGCACGGGAATGCATTTACAGATAAAAACGCGTAACAAACTTTTGTTATGTAACAAATTTTGCGATGTTCCGGATGACCTGAAGAGGGTGCATCAACTAATGCACAGTCTAATACAATGTGTTCGCAAAATAAATATTTACGTAATGTGTTATATTTAATTTATTACGTAAAATGAACATTTTCAATATTTTATAAATTAATTAATTTACAATATATAATAAAAAATTAGATTTGGCGAACACATTGCTAATAGAACCTTTTTTGTTTCAAAAGAACCGCTCTACGGGCTTTTGTATTCTTTTGTTTCTTTTGTGTTTCAAAAAACCGCTCTACGGACTTTTGTATTCTTTTGTGTTTCAAAATAGTTTTAGTAAGGTGTTTAAAAATTCAAATAAAAATCTTTGGTCAGGCTCCGGTAAGCATCGGAATACTGCTGTTGGTCCTGATAAATGACTAAGGTATCTTTTATCAGGTGCAGTGGATTCCTTTCAAATTGCAACAGCACTCGCTCCACAGGGCTGTGAATACGAGACAACACCTGCGTGATTTTTGTGTAATATAAGCCCAACGCGGCGCCCTTTTCGCATAGATGTTGTGCTTGGGCAGGCGGTAAGATGACACAAAATTTTCCCTGTGCACTCAATAATCGCGTAGCAGCCAGTAGCAAATCACTGCTGCTAAGAAAATCTGTATGTCGAGCCATTTTTCTGCCATCATCGGGCGGCAGGGTTTTTTCGGTAAAAAATGGCGGATTGCTGACAAGGAGGTCAAATTTATCCGGGTAATTGATCGAAAATTGCTGAATGGTGAGCGGGTAAGCCTGAATATGCGTACTCCAGGCAGATCGGCTAAAGTTCTTCATGGCCTGCTCGAAGGCAGCAGGGTTGGGTTCCAATGCAGTGATGACGGGTTGTTGGATGGCCGTTCGTTGTGCCAGCATCAGTGCAACGACACCCGTACCCGTTCCAATATCCAATATTTTTTTAGCGGCAGAAACATCTGCCCACGCACCCAATAATACGCCATCCGTTCCGACCGGATGCGCTGCATTTTCCTGTGAAATGCTGAATTGTTTGAAATGAAATGAATTGAGCATTGGGTTTCAGGATTTCAGACTGCCGGCCACTAAAGTTCTCCATGTGAGCGCCTGAAAGTTTCAATCAGGATAGGTTTCTTTCGGCGAGATACTTCAATCGTTTCACCGTTTTCCATCACCAAATATCCGCCTTCGCCTTTGATATAGGTCTTCATATAATTCATATTAACAATATGTTTTTTGTGTACCCTCACAAACCCTAATTGTACCAGAGTGTCTTCAAACGCTTTAATCGTGCGGCTGGCAGTAATACGTTCTCCGCCTTTCATCATAAAATGGGTGTAATTGTCGGCGGCTTCCAACCGGACAATCTCGCGCAGGCGAACAAAATGCACGCCGTCTAAACCGGAGATACCAATCTTTTCAAAAGCATTGGGAGCGGTGGGATTATAGTTTTGCTGGAGTACTTCTATTCGCTGCTTTGTATCGCGGTTGCGGCGGCGAATGCGGCTTACTGCCTGCATCAGGGCTTCCCCTTCAATGGGTTTTAGCACATAGTGAATGGCTGAAAAATCGAATGCACGTAAGGCATATTGATTAAATGCCGTGACGAAGATAACATCAAACGGAATCTCTTCAAATTGTTTTAAGGCGTTAAAAACAAGGCCATCCGGCAGGCTGATATCTAAAAAAGCCACATCAAACTTATTCTCATTTTCTTCAGAGGCTAATCGAAGCAGGTCAGCATTGGATGCTCCGGTGGCCACCACCTCCACTTCAGGGCAATATTTAGCTAATAAATTTTTTAGATTTTCTAAGCCTTCCGGCTCGTCTTCAATCAATAGTGCGCGAATATTTAGCATAAAAAACAGTAGTAGGAAGTGAATAAATGTAGGTTGGATCATCCATGCCCGACCAATGTAGGTTGGATCATCCATGTCCGACCAAATGTCCGGCTAAAAGGTAAATTAGGTATTATTTCGTGAACATATTAACCAGAGCGATATACGAACGGAATACTATCTCCATTTGTTGCCATAAAGGTAGTTATTTTGATGAATATATTTTTTGCAGTTGAATCAAATTATTTTTTCACCTTTGCTGCCGTAAATCAGCACAATAGGCAGTCGGCAGTCAATAAGTTGGCAGTCAACAGTCATACAAAATATTAATAGTCAAATGTTTAACAAGATTTGAAACAACAATTATTTCCGATCACTTACTTATCAAAATAGTAATTCAATTTTATGGCAGCAAGTTCTACCCATTCTACCACCAGCGTAGATTCCAAACCAATGCTCTCCACATCTAATATTTGGAACATGAGTTTTGGATTTTTGGGCATTCAGGCAGGTTTTGCCCTGCAAAGTTCTAATGCAAGTGGTATGCTGCAACGGTATGGAGCAGATGTACATGAATTGCCTAATTTCTGGTTGGTGGCACCTGTCATCGGCATGATTGTTCAGCCGATTATCGGGTATTATTCCGACCGGACCTGGAATCGCTTTGGCCGCCGGAAACCCTATTTTTTAGCAGGATCCATTGCGGCCTGTTTTGGTATGATGCTCATGCCCAATGCCGGTCTACTGACGGCAGCACTTCCTCTGGTACTCATGGGTGCCGGTATGTTAATGTTGATGGATGCCTCTTTCAATGTGGCGATGGAGCCTTTTAGGGCTTTGGTGGCAGATAAATTGCCCGCTGAGCAGCGTACTCTGGGCTTCTCCGTGCAAACTGCATTGATTGGAATAGGAGCAGTTATCGGGTCTTGGCTGCCATTTACCCTCACTAAACTGGGGGTTTCCAATACGGCAGCGGCAGGCGTTATCCCCGATAATGTGCGGTATGCTTTTTATATAGGTGGTGTTATCTTCCTGATTGCTATTTTGCGAACGGTTTTAACCACCAAAGAATATTCACCTGAATTACAACGCAAATATTCGGGAGAAGAAGTGACAGAAAGCAAAAGTGGTTTGGCCTCCATCATTGATGATATAGTAAAAATGCCCAAAGCGATGCGGCAATTGGGTTTGGTGCAGTTTTTTTCCTGGTTTGGCTTGTTTTCTATGTGGGTTTTCACTACCCCGGCCATTGCACACCACGTATACGGGTGCGCTATAGATGACAAAACTTCAGCAAATTACAGTGCTGCCGGAGACTGGACGGGTATTATTTTTGGTGTTTATAACGGTGTTTCCGCCATTTATGCCTTGTGTTTGCCCCGTATTGCTGCTAAATTAGGACGAAAACGAACCCATGCACTTTCCTTAATCTGCGGAGGTATCGGCTTGATTTCCATGTATTTTGCCACGGGGCCTTATTTTCTGCTGGTGTCCATGCTGGGCGTAGGCATTGCGTGGGCCAGCATCCTTGCCATGCCTTATGCGATGTTGGGCGGTGCGATTCCTGCCCATAAAATGGGTGTTTACATGGGTATTTTTAATTTTTTTATCACTATTCCACAAATTGTCAGCGGAATCGTCAACCGCCCGATTGTGCAGTACGTCTTTGGAAACAACGCCATCTATGCTATTTTGATGGCCGGCGTATTCCTCCTGCTCGCAGCCGCTTCGGTAGTGTTTGTGGAAGATAAAGACGATATAGTGCAATATCAATAGCCACGGCCCATTAAACACTCTACAACCTAACAACTTAACAACCTAATTCAGTGAAGTCTACTCCGCTTTTAGAAAAACACTTGGCACTTGGCGCAAAAATGGCCGAATTTGCCGGATACAATATGCCAATCTCTTATTCCACTATTTCTCAGGAGCATCTTGCTGTTCGGGAAAGGGTAGGGGTCTTTGATGTCAGCCACATGGGCGAATTTATTGTACGGGGTCGCGATGCTTTGGCTTTTTTGCAAAGTGTCACTTCCAACGATGTATCCAAACTCAACCCTGGAGACATTCAATATTCTTGCCTGCCCAATGCCACCGGCGGTATCGTAGATGATCTTTTGGTCTATCGCTTAGATGACATAGCGACGATGGCCACCGCCGGAGAGCCATCGTATATGCTGGTGGTGAATGCCTCCAACGAAGAAAAGGATTGGAACCATCTTCAAAGTTTGAGTGCCGGTTTTGAGGTGAAGATGCAAAATATCTCCGACAAAACAGGGCTTTTAGCCGTTCAGGGGCCATTGGCGGTGGGCATATTACAGCAATTGACCGAGGTGGATTTGTCATCCATCGTTTATTATAATTTTCAGCGCGGTACATTTGCCGGCATGGAGAATGTCATTATTTCTGCTACCGGATATACCGGAAGCGGAGGTTTTGAAATTTATGCAAAAAATGAAGCACTACCCGCCATCTGGGAAGCTGTTTTCAAGGCCGGGGAGTCGCACGGTATATTGCCTTGTGGCTTGGGCGCTCGCGATACACTCCGTTTGGAAAAGGGTTTTTGTTTATACGGAAATGACATTGATGATGCCACCAACCCACTGGAAGCAGGGTTAGGCTGGATCACCAAACTCAATAAAGGAACAAATTTTACCGGGATTGATATTGCCCGAAAGATAAAAACTGACGGGATCGCCCGAAAATTAGTCGGATTTACCGTGGAAGACCGTCGCGTACCACGGCATCATTATCTGTTAGAAAATGCAGAGGGGGCAACTATTGGCCACGTAACTTCCGGTACACATTCACCCTCTTTAGACAAACCAATAGGGATGGGTTATGTAGAAAGCGCCTATGCAACCCCCGGAACATCCATTTTTGTGATGGCTGGCGGCGGAAAAAAATTGAGTGCAACGGTATGCAAATTACCTTTTTTGTAATAGACCTTTTGTGAAATATATCATTTTATCGCTGTTGCTTTTTTTTGCTACGGCCACACGTTCTATAGCCCCGTCAGAGGTTACCTCCAATGAGGTAAAACTGTATCTTCCCAACGATTTGGAAGCCACTGTATGGGCTGAAAGCCCGATGCTGCACAACCCAACCAATATGGATGTGGACATTCGGGGCAGAATCTGGATAACAGAAGCCGTTAATTACCGCAATTACAGCAATGATTCTACCAAGATCATGCACCGCACAAGGGGTGATCGAGTGGTAATAGTAGAAGACACCGATCAGGACGGGAAAGCCGATAAATCTACGATATTTGTGGAAGACCGCGACTTGGTGTCGCCGTTGGGCATTGCTGTTATGGGCAATAAAGTGGTTGTTTCCTGCTCGCCTCATCTAATTGTTTACACCGACGAAAATGGCGATGATAAGCCCGATAAAAAAGAAATCTTATTGACTGGTTTTGGCGGGAAAGACCACGATCACGCCCTACACTCAGTTGTGACAGGGCCGGATGGGAAATGGTATTTTAACGTAGGGAATGCAGGGCCGCATGAAGTGAAAGACCGCTCCGGTTGGACCCTCCGCTCTGGTAGTATTTACGCCGGAGGCTCACCTTACAACGAGAAAAACAGCGGCAACCGACAAAGTGATGACGGTAAAATATGGGTTGGAGGGCTTCAGTTACGCGTAAACCCCGACGGCACCGGGCTGAAAGTACTGGCACATGGGTTTAGAAACAGTTATGAAACCTGCGTAGACAGCTACGGCGATATGTGGCAAAATGACAACGACGATCAGGTAGCCACCTGTCGTGTCTCCTGGCTCATGGAAGGCGGAAATGCCGGTTATTTTAGTCAGGACGGTACCCGTTATTGGGTTGCCGACCAACGACCAGGGCAGGATATGTTCACCGCACACTGGCACCAGGAAGACCCGGGCGTGATGCCTGCGGGAGACAATACCGGTGCCGGTTCGCCCACGGGCATTGTGGTGAATGAAGGCGATGGATTGGGCAAGGCTTATCGTGGTATGCTGTTGAGTGCAGATGCAGGTCGCAACGTAATTTTTAGTTATCAACCCACACCCAAAGGAGCAGGTTATCAATTGGGCAAGCGTCGGAACTTGATTACCTCTCTGCCAATAGATGATCCTGCCTATGTTTGGGAGGACTCTGCTCAAAATGCTGACCCCCGCAGGTGGTTCCGCCCTGCCGATGTAACCATTGGCGCAGACGGCGCTTTGTACATTGCCGATTGGTACGATCCGATAGTGGGTGGACACCTGATGCGCGATGAAAAAGGATACGGCCGCATTTATCGCATCACACCCAAAGGGAAAACGCTGCAAACACCCGTTTTTGATTTGAGTAAACCGGAGGATCAATTAGAAGCCTTCAAAAATCCGGCAGTCCATGTTCGTTCTGTGGGGTTTGAAACGTTAAAAAACAGGGGGAAAGAAGCCATTCCAATCGTGAGTACCGTGCTGAGTTCAGAGAATCCTTATCATCAGGCCAGAGCGCTCTTTTTGCTGGCACAAATAGGCGGAAAAGGAAGAGATACAGTTTGGCACGTTTTACAAAACAGTCAGGATGAACGGATGCGCTTAGCGGCTTTTCGGGCGCTCAACCGTGCTATGCATACCTTTGAGTTGCCGAGTCTTTATGCTACCTATTCCTCCGATCCTTCCTTGCGTATTCGATGTGAAGTGGCAATTTATGCCCGCGATTTGCCCTTGGAACAGCGTAAAATATTAGTACCCAATTTTTTTCGCGCATTTGATGGCCGTGATCCGTGGTATTTGGAAGCGATTGGTGCCGCTTCCGCCGGAATAGAAGAGCAGCTATGGCCGTTTGTGTTTTCTTTGCCAAAGTGCAAGGTAGATGCCAACGGCTGGAATGCTACCTTAGCCAGGTTTCTTTGGCGATTGCATCCTAAAGCCGCAGTACCTACTTTGCAGCAATGGGCGGGCAATGCCAAACTTTCCGTGGCCGAACGTCGACAAGCCATGACCGCCTTGGCCAATATTTATGACCAAAATGCCGTAAAAGCTTTGCTTCAACTGGCTGAAAGTCCCTTGCCCGATGTATCGGAAACAGCCCGCTATTGGTTGGCTTTCCGTCAATCTAATGACTGGGCGACGTTGATCAAATGGGATAAAACCGGGCTGGATATAGCCAAAGAAAAAAAATGGGCAACGGCTAAAGCACAACGTGAAAAATTGCTGAACCAACATATTGCCGTCCGAGACCGGACACAAACGGTGCTGGATATGGCAAAAGATTCAATTGGTGGTCAAATGTTGATTAGTATGTTTACAGACGGAAAAATAAGCGCAGACTTATTGGATGCCTTGAACAAAAACATATTTAATAATCCGGATATGTCTGTGCGAGTACAGGCAGGAAACCTGATTAAGCGACCCGGAAGCGAAAAAATATGGGACCTCAAGGAAATAACAAGCCTCCAACCCCATATAGGTAAGGGAAAAAAAATATTTGAAATCCATTGCTCCAATTGTCATAAAATGGAATCAAAGGGTGCAAATATTGGCCCCGACCTGACCTATATCAAAAACAAATTCGATCAAATTGGTTTAATGGATGCCATCATCAATCCTTCCGTAAACATCGTTTTTGGCTATGAAAACTGGATAATCAACACAAAAGACGGAGTGTCTGTGAATGGCTTTTTGGTAGCAGATGGTGAAACTGTCGTTATTCGAGACCTCGTTGGTCATTCGCACGTTATTCAGAAAGATAACATCAGTAAGCGCCAAAAACAACCTTTTTCTTTGATGCCTGACCCCACGGCATTGGGCATAACAGAACAAGATTTGGCAAACTTGGTGGGGTATTTGCTTAAATAAGCAGGTATGTTGAAACAAACGCGGTTATAAATTTATGCAAAACTCACACAATCAAACAGTTGTGGAACCAATAACTCATAATTAATAAATTATAACTACTTAGCGCTGATCCACGCCTTAATTCTTTTCGGTAAATGAATCAATTCAAATGGCAGTACTACAACTTTTTACAAAAAAATTGTAGTACTGCCATTTAAATTAATTCATTCCCGTGTCGCCACTAAAAACTATACCTCAAACCCAATTGCAATTTCCAGCGAGACTCTAAGCTGAAATCGTTGAAGAACGTATTTTTCAGGTTAGTAGGGAAACTGTATACCGGAGATCCATTAACAAATTCCACGCCAACCGGCTGGGCTAAACCTGTTCTCGTAGCATATTGCTCCACACCCCAATTGGAATTCAATAGATTGCCGACATTCAATAAGTCAAGGCTAAATTGGATGGTATGCTTATTGGGCAGATAATAGTCCTGAAGAATGCGCAGATCCCAGTGGTTGTACCAAGGGCTTAAAGAAGCGTACTTTTCCGCAAAAGCACCGCGATTGTCACTCAGATATTTGTCCTGCTCAATATAGCTCTTGAAAGCATTACGTTGAGTAGTTTGGGCCGCTGCATCGCCGCTAAATTTCATATTACCCAATTCAGCATCGGAAGGAATGTAGATCAGGTCATTGAGCGAAGAACCGTCGCTGTTAATATCGCCGGAATAAGTATAACTGAAACGGTTGCCCCGTACCAATTCCGTGAACAGCGTTATAGTAGTAGCAAAATCGCCGTAAGCAAAACGTTTGGAGCCTAAGCCCACGATACGATGGCGGTTGCCATAGAGCGATGGTTGCAACAATGCCGCATTGGTATTCAATACATTCGCCGGGTTGCGGTCATAAGCATCAGAAGAAATTTCGGCATCCACCGAAGCCGCATCTTTTGCATCTAAGAAGTTATACGCCAGCATAAAAGAAGAACCATCTTTCCATACTTTGGTCACCTGTGGGCTGATGTTGAGGGAATAACCCTGATCGGTGTTGGATACCACATAAGCATTGGTGGGACCACCAAAAATAGTAGCGCGATCTTCGGGGCGATATACCGGACGGCTGCCTACGCCTTCCAAACGACCACCGGGCGTTTTCAGGCCGTAGTTGCGCACCATCACGGCCTGCACATCTTTGGTATGCACTATATCTAAAGTGGCTTTCCATCCATTGCCAAAATCCTGATCAATACCGAGGTTAGAGCGCCAAACCTGCGGGAAACGGAAATTTGGATCCGTCATGCAATAAAAGAAAAAGTCAGGATTGGCCACTTGATTGCCTATCCAAACGAAGGGGAAGCGGCCCGTAAACAGGCCGGTACCGCCCCGTAATTGGGTTTTTCGATCGCCACTGGCATCAAAGTTGAATCCCAGGCGTGGAGAGATCAAAGGTTTACTCTTTGGCAGCTGAGTATGATCAAATTTAACGGGTTTTGCCTCCGCATCATAATATTGAATGTCAGGCGCATAAGTACCGCCTGCTGATAGTAACCCTCCTTTGCGGGCAATATTTTCCCGGATTTTCTCCGGCGTATCGAAATACAACGGAATATCTGCACGAATCCCTACCGTGATGGCTAAGCGTTTGTTGACCGTCCATTCATCCTGCGCATAAAAAGCGCCCTGACCCACAGCGAGTTGTGCCAATGCCCAGTTATCGTTTTTATTGTTGTTCTCAAAAGCCGCTTTGGCTCCCGCAACTTCACCATCAAAAGCACTGGAATTGATCCAGCGCTCAAAAGTATCAATAGCAACGCCTACCGGATTAAATACCCGGAAACCGTAAGCGGTCAGGTTAAAAGAATTGTCAAACGTAAAACGCTCCAAAGAACCGCCGAGTGTAACGGTATGGTTTTTCAAATAAATATTAACATTATCGTTTATTTGAAAGACATTTTGTTTCAGGGTGTTATTCACCGAAAATGGCTCGTGGCCCGCTACAATATAACGGGTTCCATCTTTATGGATATTCAACACCGGAAATGGTGTGGAAAACGGATCGCGGGAATCGCGGAATGCCGTGTAGCCCACCTGGAATTTATTGGACAGTCGGTTGCTGAACAGCGATTTGAATTCCAGAATACTACCATACAATTTATTGTTGATTCGGTAGCCAGAATTCTGCATTTGCAGCGTCAGGAAGTCCGGCCCGCGACGACCGATGGCCGACGGGTGGGCAGGTTTTTCTTGAAAGGCATCTAAAAAATTGCCCATTAAGGTCAAAGTATGACCATTGGCCACGTTCCAGTCAAATTTAATCAAACCTTTTTGATTGTTTGCCCGATGCCGAAAATTTTCGATGGCACCCGTTTGGTAATTGTATTTTTGAGCCAGCAGCCTCGAAACCAATTCCATATCGGAGGCCAATACCCGCGATTCGTTAGCTGATCCGGTACCCCTGTTGGGCGTAAAATAGGAGCCTAAATCGGAGCGGCGCTCCACTTCAAGGTTAGCAAAGAAAAACAGTTTGTTTTTGATGATTGGCCCGCCGATACTAAATCCGGTTTGCAATTGATTTAGATCGCCGCGTGGCGCGGTATCATCGCCCACCTTCACCCCATACATATTTTTATTGCGGTAGAAACCAAAAGCAGTGCCGTGAAAATCATTGGTGCCGGATTTGGTAACAGCATTGATGGCGGCACCGGTAAAACCAGCCTGGGATACATCATAAGGCGCAATAGAAACATTGATCTGGTCAATAGCATCTAAAGAAACTGGCTGCGCATCAGCCTGGCCGCCGGGGGTAGCAGCATCCAAACCAAACGGGTTGTTAAAAATGGCACCATCCAACGAGTAATTGTTAAACTGATCGTTTCGGCCCGCAAAACTACCGCCTTTGGCAGACATCGGGTTGATACGGGTCACATCAGCACTGGAACGGGAGATGGTCGGCAAACTGCGGATCTGATCGCTGTTGACACTTGTGGCAGCACCCGTTTGGCGGTCTTGCGCACGCGCCACCACTTGCACCCCTGACAAAGTAACGGAAGCGTCTTCCAGCATGAAATTTTGGATACCCCGTTGGCCAAGGGTCAAAATTTCGATGGTTACCTCGCTGGCTTTATAGCCGGTGTAAGAGACCTTTACCGAATAGGGGCCGCCTACCCTTACGTTGGGTAGGGTATAACGCCCGTCAGCACGCGTAGTGGTGCCGTAAAAAGTGCCGGAAGGTATGTGTGTAGCGACCACAGTCGCGCCGATGAGCGGCTCCTCTTTAGCATCTGATACTAGGCCGCCAAGAGAGGCCGTTGTGACTTGCGCATAAAGAGAACTAATCCCCAAAGTGAATAACACGGAGAAGAGTGTAAAACATTGCTTCATACAAAAAAATTTAGTGAATTAAAATGGACACAAATGTAAGGTTAAGTTTATATTACCTGTATGTTAAGTTTTTGTAAAAACCTATTTCTTAGGGAACGAATAAATAATAACTTAACCATAAGATGTGCCCCTTTTAGTGCCATACTACCCATCTTTTGCTTAAAGAGGGCTACTATTAACGCAAAAAGATGGTTGTTTGACCCAAAAATGATCTACCTGAAATGACCAACTTATCATTTACTTGTTCCTAACCATTCCTTTAACGTGCAAAAACATCGGCTTCTGCTGACAGTCAAAAAATATCCAGATTTTTTTATGGAATTTTCCGCGCCGATAAGCATCATATTCAATGCTTATTTCTCCTTCCGCACCCGGCTCAACAGCGGTTTCTGTCCATTGTGCGGCCGTACAGCCGCAGGTTGTGCGGGCTGTTTGCAGTATGACTGGCTTTGTGCCTTCATTTTGGAAACGAAATATAATGCTGACCGGTTTTCCCTGCGTAATCGTGCCAAAATCATGTTTTACCGGTGTAAGCCATTGAATATGGCAGTCGTCATTATTATGGTAGTCTTCCACTATTCCGGGAAGATGGTTGTTGGAGAGGGTAGGGGAGGAGACTTCCTGTTGTGGCACCACGGGTGACAACCACAGGAGCAACAGAAAGGATTGGAAGATGGATAAAAACACAAATAAATAGTAATAGCGTGATATTAGTTGATATTAGGATATTAGATTGACTATCAAAATTTTATACAATTATTTTAATATAAACTAATATCGGTTTGGTATATCCCCCGCTGATTAAGGAACGGTGTCAAAATAAAGTATTAATCTTATCTGATTCCTTTTCACTCAAATTGCCCATCTTTTTGCTTAAATAGACCCACTATTAGCCCAAAAAGATAGTTATTTGAGCAAAAACTAATTTACCTAAGTTTAGTACTTTATGCTGACACCGTTCCTAGTTCATTCCCGTGTACCAAACTCATACTTATACTGTACCACTTCAATCATTGGCGCATCGGTAGGAGCAGAGGGCTTTTCAAAGAACACATTGATGCTGATGGTTTCTGAAGCATCTTTTTTTTCACTGTCAAACAGTACATCCAACCGTCTTTTTTCACCCGGAGGAATTACACCGCGTGGAAACTCTACCCTTGTACATTCACAGGCATCTACGTGGTAAATTTTGAGGGGTACCCCGGAGGTATTGGTAAATTCAAATTGAGTAGATCTTTTTTCTCCTTTTTTTATAGTACCCAAGTCTATCAATTTTTGCGTCCAGGCAACCGGAGCCGCAATAATTGATACCGGAGTTGAAGCCGGTTGGATAGTACCCACTTGCGCAGTTGCCGTCGTTTTCGTTGCAATATGGCAGGCCATGGCAGCGAGGAGAACTAGGCCAATTAAACTATGGCAGAACATTTTTTTCATGGTAAATACTTTTTAATTAATTTTGAAAACCCATTCATTTAAGTAGTCCACAGTCAATAGTCGGCAGTCCACAGTCTCATAAACCTTTGATAATAAGGTAATTAATGAAATTTAAAACCACGATTATTTCTATTTACCTACTTACCCGTTTCTAAAAACGATATCGGAATTGGTTTAGTGGTATATCATCAATGTTTAACAATGTATTAATTACCCCACCTTTGCACCCTTCATTGCTTCTGCTATATTAACGTCCATTACCCGATGTGCCAGCGGAGCCGTATACTCATTGAGGGTGTCCATAGTGCCTTGAATAGCATTTTTATCGGAACCGCCCGTGGCTTCCCGCAAAGCATGAAGCAATGCGGTCGTTTCCGTTTTTTCCGTTTCGGATAGCAGCCCGTCGTTTTGGCGCAGAAATTTCTCTCCGGCTAACAGGATCATATTGGCTTCATTGCGGGCTTCCAACAGACTGCGCACGCCCATATCGCTTTGTGCGTTCATGATACTGTCTAAAAGCATCCTGCCCATATCTTCCTCCGAAATGCCATACGTCGGGCGGATTTCTATTTCCTGGGCCACATCCGATCGCAATTCTTTGGCCCGTACCGTCAGGATACCGTCGGCATTGAGGATGAATTGGATGTCAATTTTTGGCAAACCAGCGGGCATGGGCGGAATATTGCGCAGGATAAATTCCCCCAATTTCCGGTTGTTTTCCACCAAATCGCGCTCGCCCTGAAAAACGGCAATTTTCAGGTTCTTTTGTCCGTCTACACTCGTGGTATATTGCCTCCCGGCCCGGCCCGGCACTTTAGCGTTGCGCGGAATGATCACATCCATCAGGCCGCCCACCGTCTCAATGCCCAGCGACAGCGGGGTAATGTCTAACAGCAATAAATCCTGTTGGTTACCTGCCAGAATATCCGCTTGGATAGCAGCACCCAATGCCACCACTTCATCAGGATTGAGTTCGTCAAAAACCGGTTTGCCAAAAAAGTCAGCCACTGATCGCTTTATCAATGGAATTCGTGTGCTGCCACCTACCATGACCACCCGGTCAATATTTTCCGAGCCAAGGGTGGCATCTTTCAGGGCTTGTTTGCAGCAATCGAGTGTACGTTGCACCAATGGCTGGATCAAGTGTTCAAATTGTACTCGCGAAATGGAAACCTGCCGGCCTTGGATGGTTGTATGGAAATGCGCCTCCGAAGAAAGGGCTTTTTTGGCTTCTTCTGCTTGTAGCCTTAATTCAGACAACAATAATTTTTCCTCCGTTAAAATATTCTGATCAATTTTTAATTCCGCTGCCCAAAAATCCATAATACATTTATCCAAGTCGTCGCCACCGAGGAAGGTATCGCCGTTGGTGGAGCGTACTTCAAAAATGCCATCCTGAATATGCAATATAGAAATATCAAACGTGCCGCCCCCGAAGTCGTACACAGCGATGGTTTCGTTGGTGTTTTTGTCCTGACCAATGCCGTAAGCCAGGGCGGCGGCGGTCGGTTCGTTCACGATGCGCAACACATCCAACCCCGCGAGCTTCCCGGCATCGCGGGTGGCTTGCCGCTGCGTGTCATTGAAATAAGCGGGTACTGTAATCACGGCTTTGCTCACCGCAGCGCCTAAGGCCGATTCAATGCGCTGTTTCAATTCGCGCAAGATTTGCGCGCTGAGCTCTATCGGCGTGAAAAACCGATCGCCGATCCGTACTTTTACTAATGCTTCTGTGTCGTTGTCTAAAATTTTATAACTAAAAAAGCCCTGCGCCGACTGTACGTCCTGATAAGATTTGCCCATCAATCGTTTGACAGAGTAAATGGTGCGGGCAGGATCGGTGAGCAGTTTTTCCTTCGCAGCCTGGCCCACTACTATGGATGCATCTTCCGCAAAATGCACGATGGAGGGTACCAGGGCATTTCTACCGTCGGCATCGCGCACGCAGACTGGCACGCCATCCGCTATGTAGGCAACTAAACTATTGGTAGTACCGAGGTCAATTCCGACAATAATATCGCGCTGGTTAGCAACAGAACCGTCTTTAAGGTTGATGGAAATAATGGACATTATTGAATAGTAGGGTGCAAGGTGCGCACGTGACAAACATTTCTGAATACGCTCGACAGAAAGTAAAAAGCACTGTAAAACTGCTTAAAAAACAGTAATACAGTGCTTTTGTTTTGTGGGCCAGGCAGGAATTGAACCCGCGACCGTCTGATTATGAGTCAGCTGCTCTAACCATCTGAGCTACAAGCCCTAAAATTGGGTAAATGGTACCACGTTTTCTAAAACGCCGCAAAGATAAAATTAATTCCCCAAAGAAAACAAAAATGGTGATAATAATTTTTAGTTTTATAAGAAAATCTTTACATTCCACCAGCCCTTCTCTATAAAGGCAGCGTTTTTCAGGTAAAAATTAATGGCTGGTTCATTCCAGTCTAATACTTGCCATTTGACCAAACGACAACCGCGCTTTTTGCCTTCTTCCAAAAAGGCATTGAATAATTTTTGCCCAACGCCATATCTTCGGTAGGCTTCGGAGACTACAAAATCGTCTAAATAGAGCATTTTGCCTTTCCAGGAAGAATAAGCCATGTAGAAAAGCATCATTCCTACTATTTTACCTTCCATTTCGGCTACCAAATTTTCAAACAAGCCGTTTCGGAAATCTGCTGTGTATTCTTCAACAGAAGCCTCTACGGCCTCCGGTTCTTTTTCGTATACGGCAAGTTCGTACATGAGGCGGTGTACAGCGGGCAGGTCGGCTCCTATGCCGGGGCGTATGGTAATCATGTTCTAATAAATTTTTACTCCAGTTTGGAATCCGCTATTGAATTGAGTTTACAAAGGTATAGGAAAAAATATATAATGCAAAATAAAAATAAATTCCTGTAAAATTTCGCGCAATGCGGGTCTCCTGTCTCTATCTCTCCATCTTCACCACCTTCTCCGTCTTAATCTGCTCCCCCTTCGCTTCTACCACCCAAAAGTACGCCCCTTTCGGCAAGTCTCCCGTCTCTATTTCATTCAAGCAATGAGCGAGGCGTTCTTCGCGCACGAGCCGCCCCGTGACATCGAAGAAGCGGAAAACAGGCTGGCGCAAATCAGGGGTACTCAAGGCCAATACCAACCGTTCCTGAAACGGATTGGGCCACAATTCCACCTGCGCTTGCAGCAACGGGTTGTCCTGCGCCGTGACACCGATATATACTTTTTGGCAGAACGTATCCGCGCTAAACTGGTTTTTTATGATGAGGCAGGCCGTATAAACCCCGTTTTGGGAGTAGCGATGGAGTGGGTAGCGCTCCGTGCTGCTCGATCCATCGCCGAAAGTCCAGTACCAACTGTCCGGCTCGTGGGCCGATAAATCCGTAAAAGTAACCTGATGTACATCGGTGCTGTCCTCGTGTTCCCAGCGGAAGTTGGCTAAGGGTTGATTGTCGAGGCTGAGGGTATCGCAGGGGGAGCCGTCGAGGGGCCGAGGCGGAAGTTGGGGTGGTTGGGGATGGAATACTGATTAACGACCGTTAGATTCATGCCATGTGGCACAAACCCACAGGCTAAACCTTCGCGTGTTGGGTGTTGGATATAGCTGAGGTGACTGCCTGTATTAAGCCCCCCGATATAAATGCGGCCATCCGGTGCTAATTGTGCCTGCCAGTAATATAAAGGCAAATCAAAGGCAGATAAAAATCCGTCATATTCTCCCACTACGGTTTTGGTGGCGAAGATATCCGGTGCTGTCAGGTCGTATTGATAGACATAAATGGTTTCCGTCACATACAAATACCGTGAATCGGGAGAACAGGAGACCCCAATGCCGAATTTAAGGGGAGGGTACTCAAATACAGTAGAGCATTGATTGGACAATAATCCCGTGCAGCGGTCAAAATCATAGATATACAAGTAATTAGGATCCGTAGTTCAGGTGCCTTTCGCCCAAATAAATTTAGCGCCATCAGGACTGAAGGCCATCTGGCCTGCGCCATGTTCTACTACGGCACCGACTGTCTGATTGCCTTTCAATACGAATCCCAGTACCCCCAAATAAAAACGATAGAAACGGTTGCTGTCAAATTCGGGTTGGATGATCCACCAGTCTCGTCCGTTGGCATGGCGACAGGCCGTGATGCGACCATATTCCAAGGTGTCCTCCATCAAGACCTCCCTCTTTTTTAGCACCCTGCCCTTGCCGTTATTCAATTGCATATCTATGATCCCGGAGAACATTCTGGCACTGGCCACAAAAGCAGGATAATCTTTTACCTCCTTATTCAAAAAAACATATTTTCCTTTCTGCCCCGGAAATGGCAGCGCCACAATGCCTTGTGTGCTATTTTCTCCCAGTCTTTTATAATTTGGTGAGAGTGTATCTCCATTAGGCATTAAGTTATGATCAAACCCAAATATTTTGCTCCCATTGGAATAAAATAACAAATTGCCGACTGAGTCACTCATGGATGTATTTGTACCCCTGAAATACATATCAATCTTAGGCAATCTGGTAAGTTTAGGTCTGTTCAACTGATTAAAATTCAAGGTCACCAGCCCGTCTGTGGTTAACAAAGGAGTGCCGCCTATATTTCCTCCCATCATCCACCAGTAGACAACAAATGCTCTCGGCCTTGGCTTTTCCTTAAATGAGTGCCGCCTATATTTCCTCCCATCATCCACCAGTAGTCGTGTTTTTGAGCGTACATATCGGGGCATATCCAGCATAAAAGAAAAAACAGTCTGAAAATCGTCATGTTACATTAAAGAAATTAAAAGGTCGGATACCTGTATTGAGCAGGCATCCGACCGTGGGTTAAAACATTAGTGTATGATGACAATTTTTCCGGTTGCACCCAAAAGCAGGTTTAAAAAAATGACTATTCTGCTGAAAATCATACGCTTATGGAATTTTGAAAGCTTCGTAAAAACCCATACCACAAAGATTGTCAAAGAGCCAAAGAAATATTGATTGCACAAATATACGGTTAGTGTGGTGTTATTTCCAAATAAAAGGTCAACTATTTTTTGAAGGTGGCCATGTAAGCAGTCGGCAGTCAAATCAACATCCCGTCCAATCAACCAATCACCCTTTTTCCCACCCTCTACCTTCGGCAGTCTGATCAAATACCGTTTGTAAAATGCTTTTATCCCAATCGGTAAAAGGCATACCCCTGCGGGTGAAAACTGCTTCGGCAGTGTCAAAGACATCCTGTATCCGATAGGTTCGATAGCCGCCTTCGGCACCGCCCCACGCAAAATCAGGGATAAAATTGCGCGGATAACCGGCACCGTACACATTGGCAAATACCCCCACTACGGTTCCGGTATTAAACATGGTATTGATGCCGCATTTTGCGTGATCACCCATGAATAAACCACAAAACTGTACGCCTGTTTTTTCAAATTTTTTCGTGGCATAATCCCATAATTTCACTGCTGAATAATTGTTTTTCAGGTTGGAGGAGTTGGTATCTGCTCCCAGGTTGCACCATTCGCCCAGCACGGAATCGCCGAGGTAGCCGTCGTGTCCTTTATTGGAATTGGCCATCATAATGGAACGGGCTATTTCGCCGCCCGCCCGGCATCCGGGCCCGATGGTGGTGGGGCCGTACACGCGCGCGCCCATTTTCACGATGGCATCATTTCCGATAGCAATGGGCCCTCTCAACATACAACCTTCCATCACCTCGGCATTTTTTCCAATATATATGGGGCCTTCGGAAACATTCAGAATACAGCACTCCATTTTCACACCGGCTTCTACAAATACATCCTGAATGGATCCAATGATTCGGTTGCCGGGGGCAATCGGCTCTGAACGCTTTCCGCCGGTCAGGAGGGCAAAGTCGTCTTTGATTGCCTGATCATTCAAGCGGGTTAATTCCCAAAGGTGGTTAATCAAAACAATGGAAGGGTCATTGTCTATTTCAGTGCCCTTGAGCGAGTGTACTTCTTCATCGTCTATCAATTGCTCAAATTGACCTTCATTCAACCGTGCGGCAATCAACTCTCCGTTAAAAATCAATGCTTCACTGATATCTAACCGGGCTATTCTGTCGCAAAGCGATTGATTGGGTATCACGCCGGCATTGATCACCATGTTTTCCGACTCAATGTGGATGGGAAATTTATCGCGGAGGTAATCCTGTGTAATGTAAGAAGCGGTGGCGCGGAAGTAGCGTTCCCATTTTTCGCGTAGTGTAAGGATACCTAACCGCAGCTCTCCCATGGGCCGGGTAGCAGTCAGCGGCAGCAAATGATCGCGTGCTTCACTATCAAATAATATAATATTCATTCGCTGCAAAGATAGCCCAAAAATGAGAAATATGGCCTATTTATGGCAGAATATCTCCAATTTTTTTAAAAAAATATTTATTTTTAAAAAAAAGATAAAAAAATTAGGTAGTCTCAGTGGAATGGTATTACCTTTGCGGCGTTAAATCGCGGAGTGGAGCAGTTGGTAGCTCGTCGGGCTCATAACCCGAAGGTCGTAGGTTCAAGTCCTGCCTCCGCCACTACAAAAAAGGTCTTGAAGCAATTGCTTCGGGGCCTTTTTTAATTTTAATTTGAACCACAAATTTTTTTTGAACCACAAAAGCGATAAAAGACCACAAAAATCCGTAAAGCGGTTTTTTTGAACCAAAAAACGATTATTCGTTTATGTAAAATTTACACAGTTAAACAGTTGTGAAACTCAGAACTACTTAAAATTCTCCATTCTCCATTAACAATGTCCTGGTTATCCTATCATATTTATCCATTGGAAACGCCGGATGTGTTTCTGGTAAGAGCATTAAAACCATTTTTAGAGAACAATGTCTGGCCGATAAAGGGTGCACGAGCCTTTTATATTCGGTATACCGAAGAAAAAGGAGCACATATCCGGCTTCGGTTGCGCGGAACGCCCGATTGGATGGAGGCAAGCCTTCAACCGGCATTTGAAACGTGGATTGCCGAACGCGGGCGGTGCGAAATAGTTGATTATGTGTCGGAGCCTGAACGATTTGGGGGCGAAGCGGCGCTCAACTGGGCCGAAGAACATTTCCATATTTCTACCAGAGTAGCCTTAGATTGTATTTCAAAACCGACGTATACTTATGGAGATACCATGTTTGACAGCCTGAAAATGCTGGCTTCTGCCGCTTTTGCGGCCGGATTGGATCATCATCAAACTTCTTCCTATTTTGAACGTTTATTTGACCAATGGCTTCCTGTTTTTTTCCGTCCTGCCGAAAACGAAGACCCGGAACGTTTTTTTTCGGACATAAAGATGGAGTTTGCGCAGTCGTTTAAGGAGCAAAAAGACAACCTGAGTAGTGCATTGGCAGACCATTGGAAGATGCAGCAGTCGGGAAAATTTGATAAAAAACGACCCGAATGGTTGCGTTGGTTGCGCGGTAATGAACTGATTTTTAATGGATTGGGCGATGATTTGGAAAAAGCACTTCCCAATTTATTGCATTTTCACAACAACCGGATGGGCATCAATAATCAGGATGAAGTTTATTTGAATTATTTATTATCGAAGGCTTTGTAGGTTGGGTTAAACCGGTTGGGGGTCATTTATGCCCAACTATGCCACGCCGAGTTCACCTGAGGAACGGGTAAGCAATAGCCGATTATCAAACAAGTCTGTCAATAACACAATAACCAGTAACCAATCATTATATAATTGGATATTAAAAATATACCTTCTCCCTGTTTTGTTTTAGACGAACAGTTGCTCCGAAAAAATCTGAGCCTCCTAAATCATGTACAAAAATCGGCGGATGTACAGATCATTTTGGCATTTAAAGGCTTTGCCATGTGGAGCGTATTTCCTATTGTGCGCGAGTATCTGAGCGGGGCCACGGCCTCTTCCTTAAATGAAGCGCGGCTTTGCTTTGAGGAAATGGGCGTTAAAGCGCATACTTATTCGGTGGCTTATACCCCGTCGGAGTTTGGGAAAATGCTGAAATACTCCAGCCACATGACCTTTAATTCTATTGCGCAATATAAAAAATATCGTTCAAGGGTAGCAAAAAACGCGGAGCCGGTGAGTCCTGGCATTCGGGTAAATCCAGGATGGTCGCCGGTAGGTACTGCGCTCTATAATCCTGCTGCACCCGGCTCCCGGTTGGGCGAACCGATTGAAAACTTTCGGGGCCGGTTGCCGGAAGGGGTGGAGGGCCTCCATTTTCATACGCTTTGCGAAAGCTCCAGTTATGATTTGGAAACGACTTTGACGCATTTCGAGCAACATTTCGGTGCGTTTTTACCTAGCCTTAAATGGGTTAATTTTGGCGGCGGTCACCTGATAACCCGTGCCGGCTATAATACCGAGCACCTGATTCAAGTGCTGAAAGCCTTTAAAAAAAGACACCCTCATCTGCACGTCCTGCTGGAGCCAGGAAGCGCTATCGCTTGGGAAACGGGTTTTTTGGTGGCCACCGTATTAGATATTGTCCATAATAAAGGTATAAAAACGGCTATTTTAGACGTGTCCTTCACGGCGCACATGCCGGATACGCTGGAAATGCCTTACCGACCCCGGGTGCGCGATGCCCATACCGATCCGGTAACAGGCCAACCCCAATATCGTTTGGGTGGTGTCAGCTGTCTGAGCGGGGATTTTATGGCAGAGTACTCCTTTGAAAAACGATTGAAAATCGGCCAAAAATTAGTGTTTGAGGATATGATGCATTATACTATGGTGAAAACTTCTACTTTTAATGGCGTTACTCATCCATCCATTGCGATATTACGGGCAGACGGTACCTTGAATATTGTTCGTAAATTTGGGTACAACGATTATAAACGGCGATTGTCTTAACTTCAGACTTCAGACACAAGACTTCAGACACAAGACTTCAGACACAAGACTTCAGACTTCAGACTTCAGACTTCAGACACAAGACTTCAGACACAAGACTTCAGACACAAGACTTCAGACTTCAGACACAAGACTTCAGACTTCAGACTTCAGACACAAGACATCAGACACAAGACATCAGACACAAGACATCAGACACAAGACATCAGACACAAGACTTCAGACACAAGACTTCAGACATCAGACATCAGACTTCAGACTTCAGACATAAGAGGTACCATAGATTACACTAAAACACTAAAACACCAAAACATTAATAACAATGTCCACAAGCGAATCTATTACCACCGTAGAAATGGCCAAAAAACTTGGTCTTACTGCTGACGAATTTGAAAAAATAGTATCCATTTTGGGGCGAAATCCCAATTTTACGGAGTTGAGCATTTTTTCGGTGATGTGGAGCGAACATTGTTCTTATAAGAACTCTATCACGCAACTCAAAACATTGCCGCGAACGGGCAAGCGCTTACTGGTAGGTGCGGGGGAAGAAAATGCCGGATTGATTGATATCGGCGATGGATTGGGCTGCGCTTTTAAAATAGAAAGCCACAATCACCCTTCGGCCATAGAACCATATCAAGGCGCAGCCACCGGGGTGGGGGGTATTCACCGCGACATTTTTACTATGGGGGCAAGACCCATCGCGTCGCTCAACAGCCTTCGCTTTGGTACACCCGATAATGCGCGTATGAAGCGACTGGTTTCCGGAGTGGTAAAAGGCATTGGCGATTATGGCAATTGTTTTGGCGTACCTACGGTTGGTGGTGAGGTGTATTTTATGCCCTGCTACAACCACGATATTTTGGTTAATGCTATGTCGGTAGGCATCGTAAAAGCGGGCGAGACCGTCAGCGCAACTGCGGGTAATGCGGGTAATTCCGTGCTGATAGTGGGTTCTGCTACGGGTAAAGACGGCATTCACGGGGCTACCTTTGCCAGTGCTGATCTGAGTGAAGACAGCCATGAAGATTTACCTGCGGTTCAGGTAGGCGACCCATTTCAGGAAAAATTGTTATTGGAAGCCTCCTTGGAAGCCATTCAAACGGGTGCCATTGTCGGGATGCAGGATATGGGTGCGGCGGGCATTACCTGCTCTACTTCCGAAATGAGCGCTAAATCGGGTGTTGGTATGCGGATAAATTTGGATCAGGCTCCTCAGCGGCAGGCCAATATGAAGGCTTGGGAGATTTTGCTCTCCGAAAGCCAGGAAAGGATGCTGATTGTGTGCGAACCAGGCCGGGAGGCAGATTTGAAAGTGGTATTTGATAAATGGGATTTGCCCTGTGCACACATTGGAATAACGACCGATACTGGTCGTTTGGAATATTTTTGGCATGGCGAAAAGGTAGCCGATGTGCCGGCAGAACCGTTGGTATTAGGCGGTGGCGCCCCAGTGTATATCCGGGAGCAAAAAAAACCGGATTATTTGGATAAAATTGCTGTTTTTGACCTAAACACCATTCCGCTGCCCGAAAATTACGAAAAAGCCGCCCGTCAACTCTGGCAGTCTCCTAATTTGGCTTCCAAAAACTGGATAACACAACAATATGATTCAATGGTACGCACGGGTACGATGACGACAAATCGCCCGGCTGACGCAGCGGTGGTGCAGGTGAAAGGTACGCGCAAGGCGCTGGCGATGACGACCGATTGCAATGCGGCTTACGTGTACGCTGATCCCTATGTAGGGGCTATGATTGCCGTTTCGGAAGCCGCCCGCAATATTGTATGTGCCGGAGGAGAGCCGTTAGCCATCACCAATTGTCTGAATTTTGGCAACCCGTACAACCCGGAAGTATATTATCAATTTGCAGCGGTCATTCGGGGCATGGGTGATGCCTGCCGCCGTTTTGAAACACCGGTAACGGGCGGAAATGTCAGTTTTTACAATCAATATGCACACCAGGGAGCGGCTATTCCGATATACCCAACCCCAACTATTGGGATGTTGGGTCTTTTAGAGGATTATGATTCGCTGACGACCTTAGATTTTAAACAGGAAGGCGATCAAATTTATCTGCTCGGTGTGAGCAGGGATGATTTGGGCAGCAGTGAATACTTGCGGACAGTGCAACACATTGAGTACAGTACTTGTCCCTATTTTGAGATAGAAGAGGAATGGGCATTACAGCAGTTGATAAAAGCATTGATCCAAGGGAAAATGGCGCAGTCCGTACACGATGTTAGTGATGGCGGCTTATTGACCAATGTATTGGAGAGCGCTATGCCTCGTAACTTGGGTTTTGACATAACCAGCAATAAAAATATCCGTAAAGATGCCTGGCTGTTTGGGGAGTCACAAAGTCGGGTGGTGGTCAGCATTGCTGAACAACAAACTGCGGCTTTTGAACGTTTTTTGAACGAAAAAAATGCCTCTTTTGAACATATCGGTCAGGTAACGGGCGATCAGGTGGTAATTGACGGAACAGGGTGGGGGGCTATTGCTTCCTGGAAAAAAACTTTTGACACCGTTTTAAGCGATATTATGACGATTTCAGGGGAATAAATTATTTGGCGGTGCTGGTCTAAATTCTTTTTATAAAAAAAATTTAGACCAGCACCGCCAAATAATTTATTTACAGATATAATACCTAATACTCTAAGTACTATCGTGATATTGATTGATATTATCATAAGTAGTCCACAGTAAATAGTCGGCAGTCCACAGTCTCACCAACTTTTGATGATAAGGTAATTAATGAAATTCAAAACCACGATTATTTCTATTTACCTACTTATTGAAGTATTAGGCTAATTATCAAACTATTACACAATAAATTAATCAATATTTTAAACTTGATCATTTTTTGTTGTGCATTAAAATAAACGCGGTTATAAATTCATGCAATGCTCACATCTCAAACAGTTGCAAAACTAATCTCCAATAACCACTTATCCACTATTAAGATGAATAAATTATCAAAATTTTTATTTCTTTTCATGCCCTTGTGGGCTATTTTTTATGCCTGCCATAGCCAAGGCGCTGTCATTAAAGGCACTATTGACGGAGCCGCTAATTTGCAGGTTACGCTGGAGCAAGCGCATTTTGACCGAAGCAATGTCGCTATTGGAAAATCTACTTGTGATGGATCCGGAAAGTTTTCATTTGATCGAAAAGAAGGCTTTCCCGAAGGCTTCTATCGCCTTTCTATCGGGGCTAAACGTATGTACTTTATATTAGACGGGAAAGAAAAAGCGGTGGACATCAAAGGTGCCATTGCTGATTTTGACCGCATGAACGTGACGGTAACTGGTTCGGAAACCTTTGCCTGCTACGCAAAAATTATAAAGGAGGCGATAGATAGCCCCGCAAAAGACGCTAATGGTGCCAAAGAGATTGTCAAAAAGGGCTGTACACCGCTAACGCAGGCATTTTTGGCGGTACAATTGCTCGGTAACAATGCGGGTGCTTTTTTAGAAGATTTAAAGGGATACCAAACGTTGTTGACGGAAAAAATGCCGGGTACTAAGTATGCTGCCGACTATGCTAAAATGATTGGCGATATAGAAGGACAGCTTGCAGAACAACAAGCCGGAGAAGCCATTAAAGTAGGCCAGCCAGCACCCGATATTGCCCTGCCCGGGCCGGATGGTAAGGTACATAAACTTTCTGATTTGAAAGGAAAAGTCGTTTTACTCGATTTTTGGGCCAGTTGGTGCGGCCCCTGCCGCCGTGAAAACCCCCGCGTAGTGGCTACTTACAATAAGTACAAAAGCAAGGGTTTCGAAATTTTTAGTGTTTCCTTAGATGGTGCTGACCCCCGGCAGGGCACAGACCCTGCCCAAGCCAAACAGCAGGAGGAAGATGGTAAAAGGCGTTGGATGGAGGCAATTAGCAAAGACGGACTGATATGGCCCAATCACGTGAGCGATTTGCATCATTGGGCCAGCGCCCCGGCGGCGACTTATGGCGTTTCTTCTATTCCTAAAACATTTCTGATTGGTCGAGATGGTAATATTATTGCTATTAATCCACGGGAAAACCTGGAAGAACAATTGTTAAAGGTACTTTAGGAACGAGTAAATAATAACTTAACCATTAGCCGTACACGGGAATGAATTAATTGAATGGTATTGACCTAAATTTTTTACGAAAGAATTTAGGTCAATACCATTCAATTAATTCATTCTCAGAAAAGTGAATACTGCCGACTCGTGTAAGTACCAAACGGATATTAGTTGATATTTTGATATTGTATTGATAATCAACCTAATATATCAATATCAGCCAATATCACGTTAGTACTTATCCGCCTTCTTTTTTCTTCTTTTCCGTGGTGTTATGTGGCTCGGTATTGGAGCCAGGTAATGGCAAGCTACTTCCCGGCTTTATTAATTTATTGTCAGCCTCGGTATTTTGAGGTACTGTGTTTTGTTGAGCCGGATTGGAGGTAGTCGTTGGCCTTTTCTCTGATTTAACACCTGGTTTTGGGGGTGTTTTTTTGCTTTCTGTTTGTGTGGGAGTGTCATTAGCCGCCGATTCTGGTGCAAGAGTTGGTAAGGGGGCTGGTGTAACTGGAATGCTGATCGGAGCTGTTTCTATTGGCGTTATCACGGGACTGTCGGGAGTGGAAGGTCGCGACAGAATGGCCCAAACCAATGCGCTCCCCGTAATAATTACGATGGCACCTGCCCAAATGCTGGTACTTCCTATGCCACTTTTGGGTATAGGTTTGATGCCAGCCTGCACCTGCTGCCATACGCGTTCGGAGGGAGTATCCCAACCCGAAGCATTTGGCTCTGGTGGCAGGCTACTGAAAGTTTGACGAAATAAATCGTCTATTGGATGATTATTTTCTTGTAAATTCATTGTATTATGTGTGTATCGGCTTATTGTTGAATTATTTTTTTCAGGTAGTCACGGGCTTTAAATAGTTGGCTTTTACTGGTGCCAATAGAAATTCCCAGCTCGCCTGCAATTTCTTCATGGCTAAATCCCTCGATAGCATACAGATTGAATACCGCCCGATAACCAGGTGGTAGTTTTTGCAGGGTCTTCATCAATCTTTCCGCATCTAAATTGGCAGCAAAGTCTTCTTCGGTTCGGAGGCGATTTTCAAAAGGGGTAAAATCACCTGTTTCAACCAAAAAATCGCGCTTCTTGCGCAATTGACTCAGTGCTGAATTGATCATAATACGTCGTATCCATCCACCTAATGCTCCTTCACCTCTAAATTGCGCCATATCATGGTAAACTTTGATAAAACCTTCCTGAAGCATATCTTCTGCTTCCGCAGTGTCCCGCGCATACCGGAGTACGATGCGGAACATCGGGACACTATATGCTCGATATAAAGCAGTTTGATGTGCCTGACTACCCTGTAGTACACCTTTGACTAAATCTTGATCTGAATACTGTTGCATGAGGTTAACTGACATTTGCTTTGATGCTATTGTATGAAATTGGGTTGCCTGCGTAGAGAAATTTAATTGAAATTGCGGTATTGTGGTTATTGTTGGACTGTTGGATGATTCTTATATTTATGGTTATTTTTGCTTTTGTTAACGATTTTTACACAAAAAAAGTATGGAGGCAGCAGACACAAGACAGCAGACAGCAGACATCAGACACAAGACTTCAGACATCAGACACAAGACTTCAGACACAAGACTTCAGACATCAGACATCAGACACAAGACAAGATTTCAGACACAAGACACCAGACACGAGACATCAAGACACAAGATTTCAGACACAAGACATCAGACATCAAGACACAAGATTTCAGACACAAGACATCAGACATCAGACACGAGACGTAAGACAGCAGACACAAGACATCAGACTTCAGACATCAGACATCAGACACAAGACTTCAGACATCAGACATCAGACACAAGACTTCAGACATCAGACATCAAGACACAAGATTTCAGACACAAGACATCAGACTTCAGACATCAGACACGAGACACAAGACTTCAGACTTCAGAC
>Ga0209181_10000546_pt1 | contig 69701 bp, 52 predicted proteins | sample MAT05_FD_187208 | JGI IMG/M metagenome (GOLD analysis project Ga0209181, IMG submission 187208) | Freshwater microbial communities from Lake Fryxell liftoff mats and glacier meltwater in Antarctica - MAT-05 (SPAdes) (version 2) | ecosystem: Environmental > Aquatic > Freshwater > Ice > Liftoff... | reverse complement strand
AAGAGCCATCTTCGTGCTCCGCAAGGCGATGCGCCTCGCGGAAGGCGCAAATCGCTTCTGAAAAGACAATTTCACGGACTCCCCATGTTGCGTTTCCAGCGAGACGCTGGAAACGAGGCGGGCAAGATGCCCACCCTACCCGGGAATACCGCCTTTCACATCACCCAGTTTTATTCACACCCATCGGCAACCATTACGAAAAACGTAAACTACGATATCCTGCGCAGTTTGACGCAAACCTGATTTTTCCCGGCCTCTATATTAAGGAGGGCTAAGCCGCATCATCCGATAGAAAACCTTCCCTGTCGGAGCATTGGTGTCGGTATAGGAGATATCCCCTGCCGTGCCGGAAGAGAGATCAGCCAGATTGTCCCAAGTCATCCCAATCGACAGATTCGTAGCACGCTGAACGCGATAGGTTCCATTGGGAGTGCCGATGTAACTCACATCCACTGTAGAACCCTGCCTCTTGACTTTGAATGAAAGTGGGAACTCCTGTGAAGGACGCACATAGACTTGCAGCGTCTTGACTGTATAGCCGCTGGCATTGCTACTAAACGACCAATCCTTGTGGGGAGGCACCGGGTTGTTTCCGATTCCGATGTCACTCACATTGCCTCCAGCTCCCCCCCAACGATTATATGCGATCAGGGTTTTTGCAGCACCGGGAATATGAACTTGCATGGAGCCGAAATTGCCGTTTCCAAAATTTTGATCCCCGGAATCCAACGCCGTGCTGGATGCTGGAAACAGAAAATAGCTACCATCCGCTGGACCGTAATCCGTAGGCCAGAACTCTAGATTACAGTCGAGACCACGGATACTGGAGTTGCCGACACCGGTCACATTCGAGACGTATTTTACGTTAGAAGCATGTTGCTGAAAAACTGCACCAGTTCCCGAATGAGGCACTCCGATTTTATTCGCATCATTGCTGAAGGAATCCATCGAGACCCAGCAGTATTGTAGAGCACCACCGGCCTTCTGAAGCTCGAGGTAATAGGCGACCCGGGTGTAAGCCCCGAGTCCTGAGCGATTATCCACCGCATAAACCGGCGCCGAGGAATTGAAGTCAGCGGTGTTGGGAATATTGAGAGAATAAACGAGTTTGTAGTCCACTGCTTCCGGCGCGTTTTTCGCCACCCCACTGATTGACGGACCCGTAAACTGCTTCGTTGAACCTGCGACTATCGTATGCTGTGGTGTGGTGCGATCCTTCACGTTACTTACCGCCAGCATGTAGGTTTGCAAATTCGTCATCGCTGATGTGGTCAGCACGATCTTCTTTTTATCCGCGCTAATCGAAGCCGCACTGATCGTGAGTCCACTGATGCCAAAGTTGGAGGGTGTTGCCGCAGCGTTTTCAACAGGCTTACTGAAAGTCACCACGACATGCGTGTTATCTTGCGCTACTACACTGGCAATGGCTGGAGGCAGGCTATCCCCGTTCGGTGCAGTCAACGCCTGAATCGCTCCCAGCCAAGCAGCCGCCATCTTATTATAACCTGTCTGATTCGGATGCAGCCCTTCCGCAAGATCACCGAGAGTGAGCTGGGAGCGCATATCCAGATAAGTCACCCGCCTGCCCTGCGCTGCATGAGCCGAGACGACACCCGACACAAATGGGTTGAAATGGGTCTGTATCTGGGCGTCCCAAGAGTCGCTTCGTTGCAGAAGATTTGTTACGATGATTTGCGCAAAAGGGCGCTGCGTGGCGATATGACCGATGAGCGCATCGAGACGGTTGATCGCCTTGGTGATATCGAGATTGTCCTGATTAAACCCAAAGTCATTCGTGCCGATATGCAGAAGCACCATGTCCGCGGACTCTGCGGTGTTCAGCCATGTCGCGAGTCTTTCATCCAGCATATTGATCCGCCAGCCGGGATGTCCTTCGTGCTCTGAGTCTGGAGATCCACCGCCGCCGTTTCGCGTGTCGGTGCCTAAAAAATCCACATTGTAGCCAGCGGATGTCAGAGACGTATAAAGCGGTCCACGATACCCTCCAGGAACAGGAGCCCCCTCGATACTGGAGCCAAAAGTAATCGAGTCGCCCAGTGGCATGATACGGATTGGCGGAGTGGCAGGTGCAACCGTGATTTTTAACTTCGCTCCAAAAACCATGTCTGAACCGCCCGCTCCGTTATTGTGAACCTCCGCGCAGAGCACATTGGTTCCATTCACAAGACCCATTGCCAGTCCATTCACAGAGGAAAGCTCCTCTGCTGCATTTCCCACAAACGGCGTGTCAGCAACCGCATTCCACGCTCCGGGAGAATGGCGCACCGAACCGATTAAGTTCCCGTTGAGATAATACGTCACCCCATCGTCCACGATGTGATCGATCACAAAAGTCGCTCCCGCAGGATCCCCGCTAAAGGTGAAGGTCTTTCGAAAGAGATACGTCACCAAGCCATTCCCAGAAGAACCTACTGCGGTATTAATCGGCGGAACCGAAGGACAACACCCCGGAAAATCCCCATCATACCCCAGCAACCCCGGACCCGAACCCCAGGCTGCTCCGTTGAGCGGCACCGTGTCATCGAAGCCCAACCCCCGCCAGGCGGTCCCCGGATCGCTGATGGGGATGTTAAACTTCCAGTTGTCTGTGTAATTGATGACAGTCTGACTCGCGGCGACGCCTGTAAAAAGCGTGAAAAATAAAAGAAGGGAACCTAAACGGTATATATTACGCATGCTTAAATGGGGATAATAAAAAGCAGCCGAGTCTGGGGGAAACAGCTACCAATAAACTAATTCTGTATCCTCTAATAACAAGTGTGATCTGCCGAATGGTAATATTTTCCGCATTAAAGCTTCAAAACTGCCAACAAACAAAACGCCTCTCTTTTCATCGTACAAATTTGCCTTGGAGGCAGGCGCGCTTTGGCCATAGTCAGAAGACTGATGAATTTTCATTACAGCGTCTTCTTCGCTCCAAACGGCAGGAGCTTATTTCAACTGGTTGCGGACCTCTTTCAGCCAGGGCTCCACTAATCCTTAACAGGTTTACAGAAGGTAATTTATGACACCATTGGATGTAAGTCGTCCCCGTAATGTTGACTGGAAACGCTCCGCAGCGCTGCTGTATGGAGACTGGGGAACCAGCAAAGCATATGTCCTCGGACTCGCCTTCGTGGCTGCTGGTTTCGCGTCTTTACCAGTAATCATCGCGGTGTGTTTCCTCACAGCAGTCGTGGGTTACAACTACTCGATTGTTTGCCGGAATTTTCCCGACGGCGGCGGGGTTTACTCGGCAGCGAGACAAACCAGCCGGCTTCTCGGCGCGGTGGGAGCACTACTGCTGATCGCCAATTTTCTAGTCACTGCATCCCTGAGCGGCTGGTCAGCGATGAGCTACTTCGGCATTCCTATGAAATGGGTCGCCCCTGCGACGATGGGAGCGATTGTGCTCCTAGGGGCGGTCAACTGGTTTGGCCCCAAGCATAGCGGAAGTCTGGCCATAGTAATGGCCATCCCCACGGTGATTACCGTGCTTTTTATTATTGGGTTGAGCGTTCCATTTCTCACCACTGAACACCTACGCTGGCCCGCGGAAGCATTGGCAGATCCCGCTTTTACAGAAAGCCGTCCACATTCCTCGCATGGGTCGGTGGCGCAAACGTGGATATGGTTTACCACAGTCATTCTTGCGCTGAGCGGTGTGGAAGCAGTCGCAAGCATGACCGGCGTGATGAAGCTGAATCCGGGCTCTTCACCTGAAGAACCAATGGTGACCAAAACCGCCTCGAAGGCGCTTTTCATCGTCGCGATCGAAGTGGTAGTCGGAACCATCCTGCTGGGCTGGGCGATGCTTTCGCTGAATAAATCGCCCGAAATGGAGCAGACGCTCATGGCAAACAAGGACTACATGCTTCGCTTCATTGGCGGACATTACGCCGAGATGCTATGGGGCGTTACGACAGGGAAAGTCGTGGCAGTGGTGGTGGGAACGGTGTTCGGTGTGCTACTGCTCAGTGCCGTGAATACAGCGATCAATGCTGTCATCGGCGTGATGTACATGCTTGCCCAGGACGGCGAACTCCCCCGCTCACTCACTAAGCTGAACTCCCATGGCGTTCCACTGCTTCCCTTGTGTCTCGCAACGCTGCTGCCAATTGTCATTTTACTCTTCACCCACGATTTTGAAGCGCTCGCCGCGCTCTATGAAATCAGCGTGGTGGGTGCAATCGCGGTCAATCTCGGAGCCTGCGCCGCAAATCGAAAGCTCAACATTCGCCTGTATGAACGCGTAATTATCGCTCTGACTTTTTTGGTGCTTCTCGGTGCAGAACTCACAATTGCCTACACACGCGGAAATGCGCTTTTCTTCGCGGTAATCGTGGTGGGCGCGGGCCTCGCGCTACGTGCCTATTCGCACAAGGTGACCGGTCTGAAAACCCTTACGGTAAGCAAGGAAGTCGCCGACATGGTAACCCCGGAGGCAATCGAACGGCTGCGCCCACGTCTCCGCGAAGGTTTGAAAATCATGGTTGCCGCGCGTGGAATTACGCCGGTCCTGCGTTTTGCACTGGATGAAGCGAAACTACGGAATGCAACCCTGTGCGTGCTTTACGTTCAAGAGGTTGCCGTGTTTATGGGCGGCCCGACTCAAACCAGAAAAACCCGCTGGCAGGACGACGAACAAGCGGTTCCAATCATGTCGCTGGTAATGAAAGCCGGGGAAGAAATGGGCGTGTCCGTGCAGCCTCTTTACGCACAAAGCACCGATCCCTCGACGACAATCATCGATCTCGCTGCAACATTTGGCGCGGATTACCTTATGCTAGGAAGCACCCATCGCTCGGCACTCACCCGCCTGCTCAAAGGCAATGTCATCGAACGGGTCGCCGCTCAATTACCTGAGAGTATCGAGCTGATCATTCACAGCTAATACAAGCCGATGATTTTGCGCTAATCGTCACTCCACTGCGGACAACAGCGCGCTGAGATGCTCACGCCAGATTGTATCCCACGCATAGCGTTCTAATACATGCTTTCTCTCGCGAAATGACGGACTGGACAGGAGCTGCTTGAGGATCGCAGACGCGACCTGCCCGGGCGTCGCATCAGGTGGAAAATAAAACACGTTCTCTTTCAGGAGACTGTTTTGCGGTTCGATGTCCTGACAAAATACCGACAAGCCGTGCAAGGCCGCCTCTATAATGGGCAAACCAAATCCTTCGCTCTGACTCGGAAACAACAGCGCGCCACTCATCCGGTACAGGCTCGCAAGGTCCATGTCTGAAATACTCATGTGGTCGCGAATAAAAACGACATCATCCCGCAATCCCAGCTGCTCCTGAATTCCCCGCAATTCCTTTTCGTAGGCGACACTCAGAGGATTGTGGCCGTCTTCCGCTCCTGTGATCAGCAGCTTCACTCGCTCCCCTGCCCCTTTGATCGCCGCAGTTACCGCCAGACTAAACTCCACATTCTTCCTCCGAAGCAGTCGTGTCGGATGGAATAGTAAAATCCCGCCATTCAGCAGGGCATGCTTTTTTGCCAGCTCCGCAATCTCAGGCGTCAGGCCCAACACCCGTGCGGGGTCACACCCATTGGGAACCACTCCACAGCGCTCCCCGGCATCAGGATTCAGTTTTAAAAACTGTCTCCGTCGCAAATCCGAAACCGCAACATAACGCATCCGTGGATGTATCCGCCCCAGAAGCTCCGGCGCACTCGGATAATCATCACTACACACCGCCATATCGTGAATCCATGCAACAAAACACACATTACACAACTCATCCGCCAAGCGCCAGAGCGCTTCCGTAAGCTTTAAATCAAACGGCATCGTCATCACGTTGTGGATGAAAACGAGACTTTGTCGGGCAAGTAATTCGCGCAGCTTCGCCTCATCGTCTGAAAGATTCACGACCGCAACCCGCGAATCAAAACACTCTCCTCTGCTACAAAACACCGTTACTTCATGGCCATGATCCGCAAACAGTTTCGCATGTTCTTCGATCACTCGCTCCACTCCTCCGGCGACAGGCGGGCTGCTATAATGAATCAATCCGATTTTCATAATTCACAAGTTGGCCCGTGTCATGCTCAAGTGGGTTTTCATGAGATTCGTAGGCCTTATCGTCGTAGTCGCAATTGTTTATGTCTGTTTCTATAAAGGGACAGACAAGCAATCGCCAGCGGCGAAAGTCGAGGAAGCTCAAAAAGAGGCGAATGCGGTGGAGCCAGTAACACCAGTCTCAACAACCACGGCGAGCAGACCAGCCCCTCCTCCGGCTTCCAGCGGAACCAATTCACTCAAAGCGCCAATCGATCGCACCCGCGCTGTCCTTGAAAAGGTTAAGGAAAGAAACGAGGAATAATTTCTAGTTTGGTGGGAAATAAAAAAGCGGCGTCCTTTAAGGGGGGACGCCGCTTTTGTTTTTTACAACAATTTTATTTTGCTGCAACTGCAGCAGCTTTCGCTAGACGGCTCTTAGTGCGGTTTGCCTTGTTACGATGAATGCGTCCGGTTTTCACAGCCTTATCCAGAGTGGATGAAGCTTTGCTCAGTGCAGACTTTACGTCTTCTTTTTTCCCGGCGATCGCCACGCGTGCGGCTTTGACCTGGGTTTTCAGCACGGTGAGTGCACGTTTGTTGTTAGCAGTGCGGCGTTTGGTTTGACGGGCGCGTTTGGCAGCGGAAGCAGTATTGGCCATAAGTAGGTTTGAAAAGGAGCGCGGAGACTAACGATGCACTCAAGGATGGCAAGAGACAATTTACCCTCAGGAATGCAAATATAAGAATCACGTCTGCTGATCAGGACAGAACCTACTTCTGAGCCAGTCCTTCTTTAACTGCGAGCGAAACGGCTGCCGCCTGGCAATTCACATGCAGTTTGCTGTAAATTCGCCGGATCAAATAATCCACTGTGTGGGAATTAATCTCCAGTTTCTCAGCTATCTTCTTTTTCACCAACCCATCCACGATCAGCTGAAGCACGACCGTTTCGCGTTCGTTCAGCCCGTAATCATTTTTTGCAGGTGCAAATTTCGAGAACATGGTCATGACGCGCCGAGCAACCCTAGGATTCATGGGTGATCCACCCGCTATCGCCTGCGCAATTGCCGATGTCACATTGGCGATCGACTCTGATTTCAAAAGATAGCCCGACGCCCCCGCACACAAGGCACGAAAAATTTTGTCGTCATCCTCAAATACCGTAAGAATCAAGATACTGACTTCTGACATCAGGTTTTTAAACTGCTGGATACCTGCAATTCCGTCCATTCCCGGCAACCCGACATCGAGCAAAATGACATCGGGGATTTGATCCGCCTTAAAGCCTGCAAGCGCGTCTTCACAGCACTCAAAGGAATGAATAGCATTACCTGCATTCTCCGCCTTCAGGGCTTGCTGCACCGCATCGCGGAAATCCAGATTGTCTTCAATGAGCCAGATAGTGGGCATGGTTTGAGAGTTGAATGCGTTGATGCAGTCTCACATGCAAGTCGTATATCGGTAACACGCGCTTTCACGAATTACAGGGAAAGCTTTTGGTATTCCATCGACAACCTGTTTAGAAGAACACTGGAAATCTTATCCCCTCACGCGTTCCAGGTCTATACCACCATTACCATGCTCCGCCTTCTCCTTGCTCTCTGCCTGCTCACAGCCGCTCAGGCTCAATCACAAATTCTACAGCTTCGCGGTTCTATTGTAGTCGCCCAGGTTTTACAGGCAGCGGCTCCGGAGCTTAAAAAAGATCATAACATCGAGTTTCGAATCATTACCGAGGGAGGAAGTTCTCCGGCCATCCAATCCCTCGCACAGGAAGGGGTCATCGATATGGCTCTGTCCACCCGGATTATGACACCAGAAGAACGAGCACAACAGCCGTCCAAAGAGTTTTTCGAAACCAGTATCGGCAAACAGGCGATCGTTTTGGTAGTTCCAGACGCCATTTGGAACGGTGGCGTCCAGTCACTCGACAAAACCCAGGCGGTTGCCTTGTATGAGAACGACATTAAAAACTGGAAACGTGTGGGCGGACCCGACCGCGCCGTGAAGTTTTTCCATCGTGATGCCGAGCAGGGAATCTGGGAGGTCTTTGCGCTCTGGGGCTATGGTGAAATCCGCAAGGCACCAAAACCCAGGGGTGAATTCCTGAAAACGCCGTCCGATGTGCTCACTACCGTGGAGTTTAATCTGGGCTCCATCTCCATTCTTGAATTCGGATCCCTGGCAGCCGGCAGAAACATCCAGGCTCTGGGAATCAAGCTGGCTGACGGCACGATCGCCAAGCCCGATCTCGCCACGATAGGTTCTGGCCAGTACCCAATCACCCGCCCACTCAGTCTCATTACCATCGACAGACCGACTGGAAAGCTGCGCGACCTCATCGAATTTATGACCTCCGAAAAAGGGCAGGTTTACGTAAAGCAACTCGGCCACATCACGAACGCTGAGATTGAGTCGGCAGCAAAGTAGTTTTCACAGCGGTTCCCCTCATAACTCCGGCTCAGCACAAATCTCCTACGGAAAACCATTCCCCTAGGTTTTCCAAGAGTCTTTTCCAGCCAATCCATTTCCATGAAATCACTCTCCTGCCTTTCGCTTCTGTTGATCTCCGCCATCTCGCTTCTTGCTGCAACCGCAGCATCTGGCGACGCGCCGACATTAAAGCCAGTCCCGTTTCACGATGTAATTCTTGACGATCCGTTTTGGAAACAGCGCATCGAGACGAATCGCACGGAAAGCCTCCCGATGATGCACCAATCCTTCGAGGAAAACGGAAACCTCGATAATTTCAAAAAGGTAGCGGGCAAAATGGAGGGAAATCACAGGGGATTCCCGTGGTGCGATTCCGATGTATTTAAAACCCTGGAGGGCATGGCGTATTCGCTCAAGCAGCATCCAGACGCCAATATGGAACGAAAGCTGGAGGAAGCCGTAACCGATATCGCCGCAGCCCAGCGCAAGGACGGCTACCTCACCACTTACTTTCAGCTCGGAAATATTGGGCGTGGCGACAATGGCACTACAGAGAAAATGCAGCCGTGGGAGGATCCGCAAAGCAAACACGAGGATTATAACATGGGACACATGATGGAAGCCGCCATCGCCCATTACATCGCCACGGGCAAGCCGACCTTCCTCAACGTTGCCCGGAAAAACTCGGATTATCTCCACACCACGTTTGGTCCAGCGCCGAAACGTTCGATCATTCCCGGACATCAAGAGGTGGAACTAGCGCTCATGCGGCTCCACGGTCTCGAAGGATTTGGAAAGAAAACGGATTACGAGATCGCGAAGTTTTATATCGATGAGCGCGGACGTCACTCCGGCGGACGGGGCATTTACGGCGAATACTGCCAGGATCTTCGTCCAATCCTTACGGAAACAGAGCCAGTCGGGCATGGCGTGCGGGGCGGTTACATGTGGGCGGCCGCCACGGATATCGCGGCGATCAATGGCGACGCCAAAATGCTCACCACATTGGAGACACTCTGGAGTAACATCGTTGCCAAAAAAATGTATGTGACCGGAGGAATGGGCAGCGGACATTGCAACGAAGGTTTTGCTGCGGATTACGATCTCTCACACGAATACGCCTACAACGAAACCTGTGCCGCTTGCGCAATGATTTTCTGGACGCACCGCCTCGCCAATCTGCGGGGCGACGCCAAATACACCGACGTCATGGAGCGCATCCTTTTTAACGGATTCGCCTCCGGCCGCTCGATCGATGGAAAGCGTCTCTATTATAACAATTTCGTAAAACGCACCGATGCACGCGACCGCCGCGGTATTGTTTGCTGTGCGACTAATATCGTCCGCACCATCCCGACCATTTCCGGCTACCAATATGCAGCAGGCAAAGACGGAATCTGGACGCATCTTTATATGGCTGGAAAAGCGACCGTTCCTTTTGGGGATAAGAAGGTCAGCATTCAGCAGGAGACAAATTACCCATGGAGCGGAGACGTGAAAATAACGCTCACTCCCGAGGCAGAATCCGTTTTTACGCTCCACGTGCGCATTCCAGAATGGGCGAAAGGCGCAACGGCGAAAGTCAATGGCGAGACGGTTGACCTGGGCAAAGCGAAGAAGGGTTACGCGCCGATTTCACGGACATGGAAGGCGGGCGATACCGTTCAACTCAGCCTACCCATGGAAATCCGCCGTCTCCACTCCGATCCCAAAGTGTGGGCGGATCACGGTCGCGTAGCCATTGCACGCGGGCCCGTCGTTTACTGCCTGGAAAGTAACGACAACCCCGTCTCTGTTCATCAAATCGTCATTCCACCAGTTGCAGAGCTGAAAGCGTCCGATTTCAAAGCCGACGATCTCGGCGGCATTGTGCGCCTCACCGGCAAAGGAACCAATGCAGAAAACGGGTCGCCGGTGGACTTCACGATGATTCCCTACGCGGTCTGGGACAATCGCACGCATGACAGCGGGATGATCGTTATGGCGCTCGAAAAAGCCGACGCAAAACCGGGGCTCATCGATGGCGGACGCACCGCTGGCGCAAAGGTCACCTTTTCACACAAGCATGAAGGCGACAAAGAAGGCGCCGTGAACGACGGCATCCTGCCTACACCATGGAACGGAACCAATGGCGCGAAAGACACCTCCATCCCGCGTTTCACCTGGATAGGCAAGAAAGGCACGAAAGAATGGATCGCCTACGAATTCCCAAAGCCAATCAGTATCTGGCGCAGTGATGTCTTCTGGTTTAACGACGAGAAGGAGACCGATTTCCCAAAAGATTTCGTGATCGAATATTGGGAAGCCGGACAGTGGAAAGTCGCCAAGCTCGACGCCGATTACTTTAAAGCCGTGGATTTCTACGCGGGCTACCACTACAGCACCGTCCGCTTCAAGCCCGTCACCACCACCAAGCTCCGCATGACCGTTCAGCTTAAGCCAGACAAGTCAGGTGGGATTTTAGAGTGGCGCTTGCCATATTGATATAGTGGCAAGCCGCTCGACTCGGATAAAGAACGTCGAATCCGGATAGGAAACGCGGCGATTCGCTGTTTTAGGAGTGGAACGCTTTTCTATCACAGCTCAAATTACTCCAACTGCTTCACCACATCAGGATCAGGCGCACCACCCAATTCCACTGATTTTTCATAATGCCGTCGCGCCAGCTCTACTGCGGGCGGAACACGTTCCAGATACAAAACTCCCAGATTGTAATGCGCTTCGGCGTATTTCGGATCGAGCTTGATGGCGTGCCGCAAAAGTTCCTCCGCCCCTGAATACCAGCCGCGCCGACTGATCACTACCCCAAGATAATTCCGGGCTTGTGCATTGTTTGGGATGTATAAAACGGCTTGAGCCAAGTGCGCAAATGCTGCATCCATCTTGTTTTGCTCATAACACACAATTCCCAATAGCAGCCAGGCAAGCCCGTTGTTGTCCTGAAGAAACAAGACCCTTTTAAAAAGTCGCTCGGCCTCCACGTAGTTTTTCTGCCTTTGTTGCAATAGGCCAAGATTGATCAGCACCGAAATATTATCCGGCACCAATACCAACGCTTTCTCGAAAGACGCCTGAGCTTTCTTCAAATCCCCTTTTTCCTGCAACTTCAACCCTCCAGAATGCAACTTCTGCGCATCTATTTGAACTGGAGTTAGCTCTTTTTCAGGCTTGGTTGGGAGCAGCTCATTTGCGGCGGCATCGGAAATCTTTGCTTCCTCCGCAATAGCCAGCGAACCCACAAGCAGCAGAATGGCGATAACAACGCTCTTCATACAGCTAGCTTTGACGCAACTCATAAGAGCGCTCCGTGGCAGCCCGCACGGCATGTATCAAGGCGGAACGTAATCCTGAATTTTCTAGTGCCTCAAGTCCGGCAATCGTGGTTCCGCCGGGGCTGGTTACCTGATCTCGCAACTGCGCCGGATGCTCCCCGCTTTGCAAAACCATTCCTGCCGCGCCGGCAACCGTCTTGGCTGCCAGTTGAAGTGCTAGTTCACGAGGCAATCCCATCAGAACGCCTCCGTCGGCGAGCGCCTCGATTACGGTATATATATATGCTGGACCACTTCCGCTCAGCCCAGTCACTGCATCCAGCAATTCCTCCTTCACCTTTGCCACGACACCCACTGCCTCGAAAATACGACGTGTTAACGCATCGTCCTCACTGGTTGCTTTGCTGCCCGATGCAAATGCCGCAGCGCCTTGCAAGATAAGCGCTGGGGTATTGGGCATTACCCTGACGACTCGAAAGCCGCTGCCTGCTGCGTTTTCCAGACGCTCCAGAGTCAAGCCTGCCGCAATCGAAATGAGCAATTTGCTTCCGGAATCCCCCGCCCCTGATGATAACTCCTTGAGGAGATCGATCGCATCCCCAGGTTTCACCGCCAGCACAATGACATCGGAGGAATCCACCACGCGTCTGTTCGCATCGACTGCCCGGACCCCTGTCGCCCCTGCCAATTTTGTCGCAGCTTCGCCGTAAGTATCGCTGATGGTGATATCTCCAGGATTACAAATACCCGCCTGTAGCACCCCCTTCACGAGTGCCGACGCCATTTTACCACTACCAATAAAGCCTAGTTTCATAACGGGTTGATTATCCGAACCCGTGATAATTGGAAGCGCAGAGAAATGCGGAAATTAACCCGCAGCTATTTCCTGCGACGACGGAGCAGCCCCATTGCTCCACCAGCCATCAACAACAAGGCCGTTGAAGGCTCAGGAACCAGACGAAGCGCGACGTCATTACCGCCTGTAAAACTCGTGCCATCAAAATTAGCGACGTAACTGACATCGAAGGTTTGAGAGCCGAAAGCAAAGATCAGGCCTTGCGCAAACTGACCATTCACAGCATCGACGCCGTCATTGACCATGATGAAGTAGAGCTGACCCATGGAGGCGTTGAAGCCACCGAGTTTATTGCCCACCAGAGTGGCGCCATCTAAAGTCAGAGTGCCGACAACATTGACCCGATCATACCCCGTAGTGCCATCGCCACCGACCGTCGAACCGCCCATATCGATGCGTAACTCTCCCGTGGCTTCGAAGGTCAGATTCTCGACAGTCAAAATACTGCTCTCGCCTACTTCCTCCCCAGGCGCCAGTTTTCCGCCAGCCTCAATCTTAACATCCTTCATGGAGCCTTTACCACCGATCGTTGCACCGGAACGCGCCACATGTAAAAACGACTGGCTGTTTCCATTTACGAGCAAGGTGCCGCCAGCAACTTGGGTCGCACCAAGATAAGTATTCAAACCAGTCAGCTCCAGCGTTCCATCTCCTGTCTTTACAAAGTCGTTTTGCACATTGCCGCTGATCACACCGCTCAGACGCGCAAAATCCGTTGTCACCGAGGGATTATCCACCACACGAATTTCGCGGGCGTTGTAGTTGGGTAATGTCGAACCGGCTGCAGTGAGGCTGATATTATCCGTCATCGTTATACGTCGATCCGCTGCCACAGAGCCAAAAATCAGAGCATGACCGCTTCGCACAAATCCCATCTCTTCCCATTCGTAATTGTCTTTCACCGCTCCATCCAGATCGACAATTGCATTACTCCCAAATGCAGCAAACCCACCGCTGCCGCGATCTTCAGGCGTTGAAACATCAGTCATCAAACTGTTGCTATACTCTATTCCCTCCCAGTTTACCTTCCCTACGCCCCTGCCGATTCCGCGGTTAAAGGTGACTCCATCCTTGATTTCCAGAACACCACCACGTAGCTGCAATTCTCCATTTGGTAGGCTGGTGCCAGGTGTTGCGCGAACCACCCCTTGGTTGATGACAACCGGCTGTGTCAGAGCAGCGTTGGCCGCATTCACCAGTTCTAGGATTCCAGGCCCGGACTTCACTATGGCGCTATTAGCACTGACTGCCAGATTGGGTTCCAGACGCAACTTAGCATTTTCCACCGCCACATGGAAAAATCGTGGTGCACTCGAAAATGTGCCATGAGAAGCCAGTCCGCCTCCGCCGCTACTCGTAATCACATAATCTATCGCACCAGTCAGCAGCACCGCCGCCGTGCCCAGATTTCCAGAACCCGCAATATTCAAAGTCTGGCTGGCTACCGTGGGCGCAATCTTGATGGTGTTCACCGCATAATCAGACGGGGTATTATCCGTACTCGCGCTGCCTGTTATCACCGCATTATCAGTGCTACCGAGAAATGTAGTATTCCAAGGGTTGGAAAATACTGCGCTTACGCCGGGAACGCTGGCATGTGTAGCGAAATCGGTTCCGTTGACCGTAGCCCAGCCCACGGAAGGGTTAGTTCCCCCCGTGCTGCTTAAAAGGTCACCAGGACCTGGCGTAATTATTACCGCCAATCCCGGAATTCCATTCAGATGGATGCGCGGATTGTTGCCGCCGTCTCCAAGCGGCATGGGCGTTCCATTGCCATCTCTGGCGCTAAAATCCACGGTACTGTATTGGTAGCGATAAAGGCTATCACGCTCGTAACCTACAAACGTAAGGGTCGTAGGAGCGCTCACTGAGTTGCTCACAACACTAATATTCAGTGCGCCCGAGCGCGGCTTTGTCTGATCGGAGATACTAGCGTATGCTCCTAATTGAAGTCGCCCCAACACTTCAGAGCTGCCACTGGCATTGCCTATAAAGGTAAACGCACCGCCGCCAATGGTTTCCATTCCGGTAGAGGTGGTATGCGCTGGATCGCGTAACCGACTGGAAGCATTAACCGCCACATTATCCAAAACGAGCGATCCACCATTCAAGGTAATTGCTCCCTGATTCTGTGAACCCAAGCCCGAACCGTTGCCTGCAAGTGTCAGTGTTGCTCCACGTCCGATCACGACATCTTTATTGATACTAAGCGACCCGGTCAGTGTCTGATTACTGGTTCCACGGATGATCAGCTTACCAGATTCCCCACCTGTGCCTGTAGGAGGCGGCAAGGTCAGCGAGCCGCCATAAGTCCCATTCTGCATCGCTGTTATGACAATATCGTAATTACTCGTATTGGAACCCGATACAGTAGCCATCACAGAGCCAACGGCTCCACTGATGGTTCCCATGCGAAGCGAGGTATCGTAACCGGCGGCCTGATCATCGCCATCGCGCCGAATAGTCAGAATCCCTCCACCTCCACTAAAAATCACGGGATTTGACCTCAATGCGGTGCTACCCGACTGGGCATTATTATTAAAGCGAATCGTTCCACCCCCAATGGTCAACGAGCCAAACCAGGTATTTTCGGACGGAACCGGTGTCAGCGGGATCGTCTGATTTGTTCCAAAACGAAACGTGCTGTCCCCACTTTTCACAATATTCGATAGTCCTGAAAGCGTATTATTCAGCGTCACGGTGCCCAATCCACTGCCATCCCAAGTCGTCGTCGCAGAAAGCGTAATCGGAGCATTAATCGTCAGACTCCCTGTTCCATTTTGGGTAATATGCGAAAGCCCGGTTGTCTGCGTGCTATTCTGTAAAACGATCGCACCAGCTCCAGCTCCAGTAACAGTCAGGGCACTTGAAAACTGAATTGGTGTTGCAATATTAAGACTGCCCGCACCATCCACCCGGAGCTGATTCACCCCGGTTATGGTCCCGGCGGTTGAATTCAGATTAATAGCACCAAATCCATCCACTCCAACTAGGGCGATTTCATTGGTTCCTGGCGTCACCAGTGCGTTGAAGTTCAACACGCCCGAACCCGACACATCGAAAGTGTGAAGGTTGGTAATCGGTGTCGTATTGCTAAAGCTGACGGTTCCTGAACCAGACCCGCCGAGACCGATTTCTCCACCGGTTACAGAAATCGGAGTCGTAAAATTCAGGCCCGCTGCATTCTCGATCGTTACGCGCGGAGCAAACCCTGTGAAATTGATCGCATTCCCAGCAATGGTCATCACCTGCGTATAAAAAAATGTCGAATCGTAAACATTTGAACCTATTTCATTCAGATCGAAAGTCCCTGCAAAGTCATTCGTTGAGACGTAAGTTCCCAAGCCGACATCCGCTCCTCCATTAAACGTATTGCCAAATCCCAAAAAAGTGTCGTTAGCGCTTACCGGAACTCCGTTGAATCCCGCATCCCAATTGGCACTGTTTTGCCAATTCCCTGTAACATCTTCCCAAAGCCACTGGGCTCCATAACCTGTATTCAGTAGTCCCACAAACGCTGCGACCGAGGCAGAAAGTATAAAACGGCGTGACGATTTTGATAAAAACGATCTTGGCATTACTGGAGGGGGATTAAGCTAAAGACACTAAGTGGATAATTTTATCGTTGTCTAGGGGTCTGTTGAATTATTTACCTCCTTAAAGACCTTCAATTTTGATGCCTCCCGACTTCTCCGATTTGGGCGCTAATACTGGAACTGAAGTCCGTGCTTTTACTACCACTGCAAACTTCTCGTAACTAATCTGTGTATTGGTCAGCTCACCGATGTAACGAAGCACCTCAGTGAGCGGCACCTGGTTAAGTGTCAGCGAAAATTTCGCCGCCTTTTTGGCTTCATCCAGTTTGATTACAAAGTTTACCGCCTGCTGTCCGGGATTTTGATTATTCATCTTTTGACGTAAAAACTCCACTGCCTCGGCCAGTGTTGCGTCCTTTAGATTCACCCTCTCCAAAACGGTTTTGCCGAGCATTGATTTCAAGGAACCACTTTCACTCCCCTCCTTCCCTTTCATGACCTGGAGATACTTGGCTGCGATACGGTTATTGGGTTCAAGTCTGCGCACCAATTCAAATTTTTCACGCGCCTCGGTGAGATTGTTATCTAGGTAAGCGCGCTGAGCTTCGTTCAGCAGATCAGGAATCGTCTGGGCCGACGTATCGGCTGTGATGAGTACAACAAGAAACAGGGAGAGGAGAAGTGGGGGCTTCATGGCTGCAAAGTAAGTCGGATTTTTTGGAAATAAAGACGTGGTTTAATTTTTTCCCGCTGCACTTAGCCTGACGGTTGACGTCTCACTTTGATTCTGGTTGGTTAACGCCCCATGAAGTTAGCCTTCGCTCTCCCCATTATTGCGCTTATCGGCCTGTCGGCCTGCAAGACCAACACCACCGTCACCAAGAGAAACCTCTACTCTCCAACACCCGGAACCGGTCCTTGGACCGCGCGTTATCAGGAATCTTTGGATGAGCGTGATCCAGAGAGCAAAAAAGAAGGCAAAGAAGGCTCATGGAAACACGGCGAAGAGCGTCAAAAAGAATATCCTTGGCAGTAGTGGCCAGCTTCCGGCCTCTGAGTCGGGCTCTTAAAAGACATAAAGTCCCCTCTTGCGCCTATCCTGCCAAGCGGGGCAACTTAGTGTGATGGAGCCACAGCCCATCGAGCATTTAAAAGACACCCAAAACGAACGCGATAGCCGGGGCATCGCCATTGATCGAGTGGGCGTACGCGGACTGCGTTATCCGATGCAGGTGCGTGACAAGGCGCATCAGTTGCAATCCACCATTGCGACAGTCGCACTGACCGTAGATCTCCCCCACCAATTTAAAGGCACCCACATGAGCCGCTTTGTGGAAGTGCTGAATGAATGTGGCTCCACGCTGCATGTTGATAACATCCAGAGCATCCTGCGCGCGTTAACTAAACGCCTACACTCGGAGCGAGCGCATGTGACTTTTGAGTTCCCCTTCTTTCTGGAAAAATCTGCCCCAGCCACCGGCGCGAAGGGGTTGATGGATTATAATATTCGCTTCGACGCCGAGATCGCCAAAGACGAGGTGGATTTTGTCGCCACGGTTATCGTTCCCGTTGCCACGCTCTGCCCCTGCTCCAAAGCCATTTCTGAACGGGGTGCGCATAATCAGCGCGGACAGGTGATTTATGCGGTTCGCTTTCAAAAGCCGATCTGGGTGGAAGACCTCATCGTGCTCGTCGAGCAGAGTGCGTCATGCGAACTCTACAGCCTGCTCAAGCGACCAGACGAAAAAGCGGTGACCGAGCGAGCCTACGACAACCCCGTTTTTGTCGAGGATCTCGTCCGAAACATCGCCGCCCGTTCAAACCAGGAGCCCAATATCGTCTGGTATCGGGTGGAGGCTGAAAACTTCGAGAGCATCCATAACCACAATGCATACGCGTTGATTGAAAAAGACCGCAGGAGCTAACCGATTGTTAAAAATCACCTGCTATCTGAGTATGAACTCACAGAAAGGAAATGAAACCTGGAGGGTTTATTGGACCGTAGCCGGGAGTAACACCCCCGGAAATAGGTTAAAGAAACACGCACGCCGGAGGTGTGCTGGCGCGATTTTGTCCACCACCCCTGCTGGGGTGAAATCCTTTGTTCACAATAGTCCCCGGGTGCTACCCGGGGCTACGATCCGCCAATCCCTCCGGGATTTTTGCCGCACACAACAGTGCCTAAACGACTCTATTTCAACAGAATCCCTCTAAGAAGGTATGGCATTTATCCACGACGATTTTTTGCTGGGAAACAAAACCTCCCGCCGCCTCTACCATGAGTTTGCTGAAACGCAGCCCATTCTGGATTTTCATAATCACCTTTCGCCTTCCGACATCGCCTCCAACCGTCAATTTGCAAATCTCTGGGAGGCATGGCTGGAACACGATCATTACAAATGGCGGGCAATGCGGGCGAATGGTGTCGATGAACGGCTGATAACCGGTGATGCATCTCCTCGTGACAAATTTCTGGCGTGGGCGGCAACGGTTCCCTGCACGCTACGGAACCCCCTTCACCATTGGACGCACCTTGAACTGAAGCGCTACTTTGGCATCGACGACTTTTTAAATGAACAAACTGCCCCTCAAATCTGGGAGCAGACTTGCACGCAACTTGCAGACAGCTCGTTAAGCGTTCACGGCATACTTGGGAAATTCAACGTAACCGCTATTTGCACAACCGACGATCCGGCAGACACACTCGCACACCATCAGCAAATCGCGGCGTCCAGTCTGAAGACCAGAGTTTGTCCCACTTTTCGACCAGACAGGGCGTTCTCAGTTCATGACCCAGCGATCTTAAAGAACTGGTTGGCCTCTCTGGAGAAAGCGACTGATTCCACGATCCACTCCCTCGACACATTGCTCTCCGCCTTAAAAAAGCGACACGATGACTTTCATACCGCCGGGTGCCGGGTTTCGGATCATGGCATCGAATCGCTGGCAGGAACACTCACCACAGAAGCCCGGGCAAAAGACATTTTTGAAAGCGCCTTCGCAGGAAAAGCCGCCACGCCGACTGAGCGCGAGCAGTTCATGACTTACATGATGCTGCATTTCGGACGCTGGAATGCGGCACGCGGCTGGACGATGCAGATGCATGTCGGCCCCATGCGAAACAACAACAAGCGGCTGATGGAAATGGTGGGTGCCGACGCCGGTTGCGACTCGATCGGCGACGCGAGACATGCGCAACCGTTGGCACTGCTGATGGGACAACTGGACTACGAGGCGGCGCTTCCAAAAACCGTCCTCTACAATTTGAACCCGGCGGATAATTACGTTTTCGGAGGATTGGTTGGAAATTTTCAGGACGGCAAGACCGCAGGTAAAATACAACTCGGCAGCGGATGGTGGTTTATGGATCAAAAAGAAGGAATGGAATGGCAGATCAACACGCTTTCCAATCTCGGGCTGCTTTCGCGCTTTATCGGCATGGTGACCGACTCACGCTCGTTTCTATCCTTTCCCAGACACGAATATTTCCGCCGTATTTTGTGCAACCTACTCGGTGCCGACATAGAGGCTGGACTGATCCCTGATCACGACGATCTCCTTAAGCCGCTTCTGGAAAATATCTGCCACAACAATGCGCATCACTATCTGGCGCTACCGCCAGCCTGACAGTCTGTTAAAAACGCCATTACGGGCAGTGTGAATTACGAGGCGAAAGCTGGAAGCTCGCTCACCCAGTTTTGATCTCCAAGAAATGTAAAAAAGCAGGTGCACTACACTACCACCGCGCGTTTCTCTTGATGAGAAACGAGCGCAGCGGCGAAGAGTTCATGCGTGAGCACTGCCTCATCCGGAGTCGCGCAGCCGAAACGGCCATTTGTCTCCCCTGCCCACTCGGCGGCAAAACCCGCAAGCATCTGCTGGAAACAATCCGCAAAACCCGCCTCGAAAATTCCGCCTGTTACCACCGGATACGAGCTCTCACTCATCCCCACATCATAGCGCTCCCAGATCTGCTCTTTGCGACGCTCAAAAATCCAAACCGTCTTCGGTTCTTTCGTGGAATAACGCACGCCGCCATCTGTGCCCATCACTTCAAAAAACCAGGTATTCATCTCGCCAGGAGCCAGGCGCTTGGTTTCCAGGCGCATCGGCACGGTGCCGTTTGGATGACCAGGAATCTCCACATCGCAATGCAGTAGCGCGTTATCCCATGTGTCGCACGCCGCCATCCCGCCTTTTCCATCCGGGCGCTCGTGATAAATCTTCTGCAACTGCGCATAGACATTCTTCGGACGATACCCGAGACGGAACGGAAGATGACACGCGTGCATGCCGAGGTCGCCCATCACGCCGATTTCACCGCAAAATTTCACCTGCCGCTTCCAGTTGATCGCCTTGGTGGGATCCAGATCGCTGGCGTGCCAGAAGCCGCTGCGAATTTCCAGAATATGACCCAGCTTGCCGCTCTGGATGTATTTAAACGCCTTCTGCGCGCCCGGTAAAAATGGCAGCTCCGACGAACAGCGCACAAAGCGTCCCAGATCATTCGCGGTATCGCGAATCTGACGCGCCGCCTTTAGATCAATCCCGAATGGTTTTTCCGCAAAAAGATCCTTCCCAGCTTTCAACACATCCAGATACAGCGACTCGTGCAAGTGATGCGGAACGGCGACATACACCGCGTCCACTTCAGAGGAAGCCAGCAACTCCTTATGATCCCCGGTAAAGAGCTTCACCGAGGGAATCTGCTTGAACCAGTCGCGCACTTTTTCCTGCACATCACAGACTGCCGTGAGTTCGACGCGCACCGGAAAGTCCACCAGAGCACACCAGCGTCCGAGCGCACTTGCCATTTCACGGCCCATGAGGCCACCACCAATAATACCGAGTTTGAGAGTCTTCATGAAGGGAGGGAACTTATCGGGATAAAACGCTATAAATCCAGCTTTTTGCTAATTTATAGTATTATTTTGTCGTTATTTGCGTTTTTACTCCCACTCGATCGTCCCTGGAGGCTTGGAAGTAATATCGAATACGCAGCGGTTGAAGCCTTTGACTTCATTCACAATACGACTGCTGATCCGCGCGAGAAGGTCGTAAGGCACGCGCACCCAATCGGCGGTCATTCCATCCTGGCTTCCCACAATGCGCACCGCACACGTGTCTTTGTAAGTCCGCTCGTCGCCCATAACGCCCACGCTTTTCACCGGGAGAAAGACCGCAAAACTCTGCCAGACTTTATAATACCAGCCCGATGCTTTCATTTCGCTCACCACAATTGCATCGGCCTGCCGCAATGTTTCCAGCCGATCTTTGGTGATATCGCCGAGAATACGCACCGCGAGGCCGGGTCCGGGGAATGGCTGACGTTGCACGACTTCCTTCGGTAGCCCCAATTCAGTCCCGACTTCACGCACCTCGTCTTTGAAAAGTTCACGGAGCGGCTCCAGCAGCTTGAACTTCATCCCCTTCGGCAAGCCACCCACGTTGTGATGACTCTTGATCAATGCCGCCGGATTGCCCTCGATTGCGACGCTTTCGATCACATCGGGATAAAGTGTACCTTGCGCCAGCCACTTGAATTTCGAGTTCTTCCCTCGCGCAAGCTGCTTCGTAGCGTCCTGAAATACATACACAAACTCGTTGCCGATAATCTTCCGTTTCTTCTCGGGGTCCGTCACGCCCTTCAGCTTTTTCAAAAAGCGTTCGCTGGCATTTACCGTCTTGAGTTTGATCTTAAAATTGTCGCCGAAAAGCTTCTGCACCGCTTCCGCCTCATTCGCACGGAGCAGGCCGTTATTGACGAAAACACACGTAAGCTGGCTCCCGATCGCCTTGTGCAGCAGCGCTGCTGCAACACTGGAATCCACGCCACCGCTCAAGCCAAGCATCACATGCTCGTCGCCTACTTTCTTGCGGATGTCTGCACAGATTTCCTCGATGAACGATCCCATCGTCCAATCGGGCTTCGCCGCAGCAATTCCGTGCACAAAGTTCTCGATAATTTGCTTCCCGCGCGGTGTGTGCGCGACTTCGGGATGAAACTGAAGCCCGAAAAACTTCTTTTTCGGATGCTCCACGGCTGCATAAGGCGCGTTCTCGGTGGAAGCGACGGCTTTGAATCCAGTAGGCAATTTCGTGAGCTTGTCTCCATGGGAATTCCAGACATCCACCGTCTTGCCGAGTCCTTTGAAGAGCGCGCAACCCGAAGCCACCTTCAGCTTGGCATGGCCGTATTCCCGATGCTGACTGTTCTCCACCTTGCCGCCAAGAAAGTGCGCCATCAGCTGAACACCGTAGCAGATGCCCAAAATAGGAATTCCCAGTTCAAAAATCGCCTTGTCGGGATGTGGCGCCTTTTTCGCATACACCGAAGAAGGGCCCCCGCTCAGAATGATGCCCTTCGGCTTCAGCTTCGCGATTTCCTTCGCTGGCGTGTCGAAACGAACGATCTGGGAATAGACATGGCATTCACGAACACGCCGGGCAATGACCTGCGTGTACTGCGAACCAAAATCGAGGATGACGATGCGGGAGTAGTCGGACATGAGACGATTCTACCAGGGTGTTTTCTCTTTATCCGTCGCTGGCGCGCTCGGCTGCTCACCGCTTTCATCACGGAATTTGTTGTTTCCAAAACGCACCGCCGGGTTCGCTGGATCGGGTGGAACATCCGATTCACAACCCGTAAAAACGGCACAAACAGTCGCAAGGAGCAGGAGACGAAAAGCTTTCATACAAATCGCTTAAAAGGTTGGCCCCGGCGTGTCGAGTGCGGGATTGCATGGATTGAATTTATCTTTCAGAAAGCAGCATGTCCTCTCGTCCCCTCTCGCTCCTCATCACACTCCTCATCACACTCCTCTCCATGAACGCACTCCACGCCGAAACCGCCGCGCCGCTTCCACTGTGGCCCGGCGATGCTCCGGGCGCTTTGGGAAAAACGGAACACGACATCCCGACTCTCACCATCTATCCAGCACCGGCAGACAAGGCGAATGGAACGGCCATCGTGATCTGTCCCGGCGGCGGCTATGGTGGTCTCGCCGATCACGAAGGCGCTGGCTACGCAAACTGGCTTGCGGAAAACGGCGTCACTGGCCTCGTTTTGAAATACCGACTCGGCTCAAAAGGCTACAAACATCCGGTCATGCTGAATGATGCCGCCCGCGCGCTCCGCCTGACCCGACACCACGCCGCCAAATGGAACATCAACCCCAGTCGCATCGGCATTATGGGCTCCAGTGCCGGGGGACATCTCGCCTCCACACTCCTCACCCATTTTGATGCAGGCAAAACCGACAGCACCGATCCCATCGAGCGCGAAAGCTCCCGCCCCGATTTTGGCATCCTGTGTTATCCCGTCGTCAGTATGGGACCATTCACCCACGGCGGCTCCCGCACGCATCTGCTTGGCGAAAATCCATCGCAGGAACTGATGGATTCCGTTTCCAGCGAAAAACAGGTGAAGAAAGATACGCCCGCCTGTTTCATCTGGCACACTTGGGACGACAACGCAGTAAAAGTGGAAAACGCCCTGGAATTTGCGAACGCACTGCGCAAGGCCGGTGTGCGCTACGATCTCCACATCTACGATCGCGGCCCGCATGGGATCGGCCTCAGCGTCGGAGCGAACGGCGCTTCCGCAGGCGAAGTGCATGCCTGGGCAAAAGATCTTCTGTTCTGGATGAAACAGAATGGTTGGCTGACAAAGTAGGGCCGTTTTTTGAGGAAAATACAGATTAGGAGACTCTTTTCTAACCCAAAGGTGATGACTCGAACTTTTGAAACGTCTTCCGTGTCTCTCCGTGTCTCTCCGTGTCTCTCCGTGTCTCTCCGTGTCTCTCCGTGTCTCTCCGTGTCTCTCCGTGTAGTTCGTGGACATTCCAATGCCGTTTTCAGCCGCCTCGATTCAACTTATCCAGCTCCTCCATAATTTTGAGTTGCAGGCGCTCTTTCTCCCGGGCTTTGCGGCGCATGCTCACCACGGATCCAACCACCAGCCAGATGGCTCCGCCAATGAGAGCAAATGCCTTGATGAAATATCCAATGCCCTTGCCGCTCCATATCGCTTCAAAGTTATACCAATTCTCCATTGAGAATGGAACGTCGCTACTACGATGCTTCGTTCTCAATCACGAATTGGTATTATCCATCAACCCAAACTTGAGTTTCAACAGAGCCGACACAAGCCATTTAAAGACATCGATTGATACTCGAAGGGTATTTTGCTGATAGAAGCGTCGGTGAGTGGGTTGCGCGTGAGTCACAAACCTCAGCCGTCGCTCCCATTCCTGGAAAAGCAGGAGCTTTCCCAGCAATTGCGTTACCACATCCAATCACACCCCTCATCGCCTCATTTATATAATTTTCTGTCTGCTCACGCAGGTTGTTTGGTATGAAACGCAGCAGATGAATTTATCGAACACCAATTGCGTAGTCACGGGAGCAGCCCGTGGAATCGGGCTAGTCATTGCGGAAAAACTTCTGCAAGTGGGAGCAAAGGTAATCTTGAACGATAACAACAAGATAGCACTGGCGGATGCGGTCAAAAAGCTCGCCAACCCAAACGCGACCGGAATCGTTGCGGACATCACCAAAGCCTCTGATGTAGCCAGGCTTGTGAGCGAGGCAGAGATTTGTTTCGGTCCAATCGGCGTCTGGGTCAATAACGCCGGCCTCGCACGGCACCGTCCTATCACCGATTACTCCGAGGAGGAGATCGATCTGATGCTAGCGGTAAATCTCAAGGGAACAATTTTGGGAAGCCAGGCAGCACTGAGGGCGATGGCTCCGCGCGAACGCGGGCACATCATCAATATCATCTCCACCGCCAGCCTTCGCGGCATTCCCACCGAGACCGTTTATTGTGCAGCCAAATGGGGAGTGCGCGGGTTCACCCAAGGCCTTCGAGAGGAGGCAGCTCCCAAAGGCATCCGGGTTACCGCCCTGCTGCCCGGCGGTGTGGATACGCAGTTTTGGGCCGACGCCACGCCAGACCGACAAATGCCCGTGCAAAACTTCCTGAGTGCGGCCCAAGTCGCAGACGCTGTGGTGACCGTTGCTCAAATGCACGACGGGATGGTGCCTCAGGAACTGGTGATTCGCGCGCTGCGCGACAGGGATTTTGCTTCGTGAAATTTCGAATTTTGGATCTCGAATTGCGGATTAGCCTCGCACGAGAAACTCAATTTCCACCCATCACTTGCCGCCCTTAATCCGCAATCCCAAATCCAAGATCCGAAATACCAACCAATGCCTCCTATCCGGTTCCGCACCATCGAAGTATCGTCGCCGCGCTTTGAGGCAAACAATCTCCGTCTCGTTACTGTTAAAAGCGCGGCCCTCGGACAACGGGCGGACATGACCGTCCATATACCACCCGCCGCCAAAACTGTCGCCAACGTACCAATCGTGATTTTGCTGCACGGCGTCTATGGAAGTCACTGGGGATGGACACTGAGCGGAGGTGCACACAAAACCTCCGAACGCATGATCGAAGCAGGAGAAATCCCACCTTTCGTAATCGCGATGCCTAGCGACGGTTTGTGGGGGGATGGCAGCGCGTATGTTCCGCACCGCATTCAAAACTTTGAGCAATGGATTGTTTCCGAAGTCCCAGCAGCCGTTGCGCACGCCGCATCCAATGTCACCCCAGACTCTCCTGTCTTTATCGCCGGTCTTTCCATGGGAGGCTTCGGTGCCTTGCGACTTGCTGCCAAATATCCCACCCGTTTTCGAGCTGCATCCGGGCTTTCCTCCATCACCCATTTCGAACAATTGAAGGACTTCGTACAGGAACCACTTTCCGCTTTTGAATCTAATGAGTCAGATCACTCCATTTTTGCAACGATGTTACGCAATCGCGCCAAACTTCCGCCGTTTCGCTTCGACTGCGGCTCTGAAGACATGCTGATAAACGCCAACCGCGAGCTTCACACCAAGCTGCTCGCCGCCGAAATCCCACATCATTACGAAGAATTCCCCGGCTCCCACGAATGGCCTTACTGGGAATCACATCTTGCAGACACTCTGAGGTTCTTTGCTTCACATGTCCCCTCGTCGTAACAGCGTAACAGTGACACCGATCACCAACGTTCAACTATTGCTCCGTATTTCAGGTTGGCAGCATAATGTCCTACTGTCACCGCCCTAACAGAATGTTGAAAAGACCTTGGATATGGTTGGGATGAATGAAACCGAAGGTTCCTGCTCTTGATCTTACTCCAAGTGCGCCAGTCATCCTCGGATCATGTGTAGAGAAACAGGCCCTCTCTACTGCCAGATTGATCACAGAAACCCGAGTTCAGTGCAAGACCGCTTCAGGCTTGTTGGTCATCTCTTCAAAAGCATTGAGACGCTCATATTTCACTAAAAACCAACGCACTTTGAGTTATTATAGCGATTGCCAAAAGTAACTTCCGGTTACGAGCCGCGCAAACGGAGCGCGGTTGTGTTGAAAATTAGCCGCAGCCATCCGATTACGAGCACGCATCTACCAGACTTTCCAAGGTCTTCTCTACCGCCCAGATAGCTGCGACTGATCCTATGGACACACTATGGACACAGTCTCGCTACGGCTTTATCCGGAAACTTCTTTTGGCAATTGCTCTAAATGCGCTGTTAAGGCGTCTCTTGGATATGAATACCTCCACCTGCCCATGGAATGACATTTCCCGCAGACTTGCCGATGAAGTATCCGAAGGCGGTGTTGGTTTTCTGGAATACAACTCCCGCAAATTGCGTGGGTTTACCGCTAAGAGTGTGAACAAATGATCCCCCGACCTTTCCGCTTGAATGCGATATGGTGAATTTTACTTTGTCTGGGTCTGGGTTTACAGCGGGAACCATCGTCACTTTGCTGTTAGTAGCCACAGAGGCATTGCGGTCGATGTCGGCGGCAAGCAAACCGTCGGTAATTGAAATCTCTGCATTTACAGCTGGCACAGTCGCACCTGCGATATCGAGTGCGCTTTTACCAGAAGCAGCAGGGTTGTTCACAAATTTTGAAGCGAAGAAATCTACCTCAATGCCATCCGTCCAACCTGCGGGATAGAGCTTGTCCGCCACACTGGCTGACTTGAACCAGACCATTCCAGTGCAGTCTGCATCGCTCTCTGCAAGATCTTGAAAGGCAACCTGTCCAGTGATGAGGCCCTTCTTTTTATAGAGTGCAATGTAAACGGGCCACTGGTTGGCTTTGGAAAGCGCGTTGGCGTAGGAGATTGGCGAGCCGTCGGCGAGCTTGCCTACGATTTTCACCGCGCCAGTTTTGGAGACGGTAATCGTGCCGTATCCGCTGCCTTGCGGGAAAAGATCGGTGTCCAGTCCACCGTTACCTGTGGGCTGAAAAATTGCCGTGTATTTGCCTTTGTTGGTCAGCGGATCGAGGATGGTCGTCGGCACATTCAGGAACGGGGCGACCGGCGGGTTCTTCGAGGTGTAAAGTGCGCGGTCGGAGTCAATGATTCCAATAGCGTCGTTATCATCGTCATTCGCATTAGTCTTCAGCGTGCCGGAGATTTTATCCACGCCAGGTGTGGTGTTCAAAGTAAGCGCAAGCTGGCCAAAGGTTGTGATTACACCCGATACTTTTTTGGTAACTGCAAACGAAGCACTTTGATTTGGTGCCTTGCCAAACATCATGGTGCCATCGTTCAGAATCGTACCGCCGACACGAACAACCGCTCCACCGATGCTGAGTTTGCCGGTGAAAGTGCCCGCGGGGGTCACGATCAACGCGATGAGTCCGTGGTGATCGGACTCGTCATCAGTCGCAGCGAGCAGACCGTTGTATTTGCCAGCAAACTGAGGACGCACATTGACAAAAGTAAAAGTGCGCGTGACTGAAAGTGAGGGATTGTCCTGCGCATCGAAAGCGGTGACGACTACTTCATTCACGCCATTTTCCGGCGTGGTGCTAAGCGACCATGTCGCGGTGGTGCCCGATGGAACCAGAGTTGCCAGTTGAGCGCTGCCACCATTCAGCACGACCTCCACACGATTCACGGCGTTGTTGTCGCCAGCGGTTCCGGTGAAAAGTAGCGAGGTGCCCGTTGTCTTGGAACCAGCCTTGGGTGTGATGAGTAAGACGGTCGGCGCGGTAGAGTCAGGAATCACCGCATCGTTGATCGTGACCGTGGCAGCAGATGGGGTTCCAGAGGAAACTCCTCCGGTCAGATTTTGCAGCACTATAAAAATTGTCTCTCCGCCTGCCTCCAACACGAGGTCGGACTTGATCGTAATCTCGATCGTCTTGTCGCCAGTTTCACCATCGGCCCAGGAAAAAGATGGCGTGGCAGGGATGACGAAATCTGTGATGCTCGTGGCAGTTCCACCGGTAGCAACCACATTAGCGGTGACTACTCCGTTGGTTCCACCTGTTCGCGTGGCGGTTATGGTAACGGTGATGTCGCCAGCGACACTTTCGTTGCCTTCATAGGCTGTGGCACTGAACGCAACCAAACCAGCCGACAGAATATTTGCCGTCGTGGCACTTTGTGCTCCGAGCGTTGCACCGCCAGTGGGAGCAGAAAGCTCCAGCATGATGGTTCCTGGAATGTCGGTCGGATCAATCGCGAACAACTGGATATTCACCGTAGCTACTGAGACACCATCTGCAAAATTGACCGTCGTGGGATTGGTCAGCGCACTATAGTCGCCACCGCTCACGAGCGTGCCACCAGCGGACGCTACATTGACGGAGACCGCCCCGTTGGTGCCGCCGGCTCGGATCAGTGTGAGGGCAATACTCGAGGGACTGCCATTATCGAGCGCATTAAAATCAAACTCTGCGTCCGTGAACGCGATCTCGCCCGCAGGTTCCGCTTCATCGTCTTCAATCGTAATCGTGGCCGCGGCAGGACTGATGATCGAGCCACCGACAGAAACTCCAGTGAGCGTGACGGTGAAGGTGCGGTCGCCTTGGTAGCCGGGCACGTCGGTTAGATTCACCATCACTGTTTCGCTCGTGTCGCTTGCTGTAAAAGAAACCAGAGTATTGGTCTGGCCTGCGAAATCCGCGCCTGAAAGCGCGGTGCCGTTTGAGGTGCTGAAATTAACGGTAAAAGCACCGGTGAGATCTCCTGCACGGATGATATTAATGGAGAGCGTGCCGTCCGCTTCACTCACGGTGTAGGTGGGGTTCTCAAATTTCACCGTTGCCTGATTGCTCGCTGCTGGGGTGAAGGTAATGACTCCGCTGTCGTTGATTGTAAAAGTTCCCTCATGCGTGCCGGGCAGACCAGGTGTTGAGCTGCTGGCCATTCTATGAAGCTCCAGCGCGGTGCCTTCCGAGCTATTGGCAAAAGTGCCTTCAATGCCTCCATTCCATGCACCAAAGCTTAAAATTCCGTCGTTGAAATCCTCCCAGCTGTTTGCGTCAGAAGTGGGAATAATTGAGGAGATACTACTGTTAGCGGTTACACTGTAGTTGCCGCTGACGAATGAGTTTTTGAGGCCTGCGATCTGGGTGTTCGTGGAGCTTTGCTGGCTGTTTGACCTGCGATCCCAAGGAGTGGTAGGAGAGCCAAAGGGAGTCTGCTCGCGGGTTGCATATAGCGTATTGTTATTATCGCTGGCAACCGCAGGCGTAATACCGCCCGCAATACCCCAGAACAAATCCGAACGATCAAACCAGTTTGCACCATAGGTCGCTGCGAGATCAGTGCCGATGTTGCCGATGCTGTTGAGTGTAATAGGTCCCGTTGCGTCGCGGTAAGTCGAAGCCTGACCGATGTTGACGAGATAGGTTTGCGTCGAGCCCATGCCTCCAGTTGCACGAAATCCGAGCAGCAAATCCCCATTGGTATATGCAGGCGTCTGTGCGTTGGCGGAGTTAAAAGCAAACAGGAGGCCGAGCAGCGTCAGCGTGATCTTTTGGGCGATGGATTTGATTTTCATGTTAGTTTTCCGATTTCTCGAATCGCAGTGATGGCGTATGAAGGGGAGGGTTTGGTGTTTTTGCATCCAATAAACAGGACGCAGCAAACGAGCTTCATGCCTAGCTATTCCGCGAGTCGCAGCAACGACTTTACCGTAACGTTCTCACGGCGATTGTTACGGTTTGCAGGCCTGCGCATATTTCAAGATGTCGCACGGTTGTCTTATTGCCAGATGTCCGGCCACACATTCTCCGCAGGGTAGTTGAACACGCTGAACAAATTGTCTCCCAGACGTAACAAGAGACGAATCTGCGCGTAACAAAGAGGGATACAGTGTGTGGAAATCGAACGACGCATTTTCCGTTTAATAACCACGCCACGCTTGAATCCATCAACCCCCAATCATGATCGTCAATTTGCTGCACCGCGCTGTATCCGGGGGCGGTGGGTCTATATCGGCGTCGCGATCTTAGCGGGCGTGCTGGAAATGCATGGGCAGGAGTCAGCGGCCAATCCCGCCGCAACTCAGGAACTTCAGCCGCCAGCCATCGCCTCCATGCCCGCTATCTATATACGCGAGTATCGAGTGCGCGGGGCGAAGATTCTGAATGGCGCAGAAGTCGGAAAGGTAGTGTATCCCTATCTCGGTCCCGGAAGAACCGCGCTGGATGTGGAGCAGGCGCGGGTGGCGCTGGAACAGGCTTACAAAGATAAAGGATATGAAACGGTCACCGTCATGATCCCTCCTCAGATTTCACGCGGCGGAATCATTACCATGCAGGTGGTGGAAAACAAAATCGGTCGGCTCCGGGTAAACGGCTCGCGCTATTTCTCGCTGGAGCAAATCAAGAAAAACACCCCGTCACTGCGCGAGGGAATTGTTCCTAATTTCAACCAAGTCACGCGGGAGATTATTTCCCTTAATCAGCTTCCAGACCGTCGCGTAACGCCGGTCATGAAACCAGGAGTAGAGCCAGGCACAGTGGATATTGACCTGAATGTGAAGGACACTTTCCCACTGCACGGGAGTCTTGAACTAAACAACCGTTACAGCGCCGACACGAGTGAACTGCGCCTGAACGGTTCACTGAGCTACAACAATCTCTGGCAGATGGGACATTCTCTGGGTGCAAGTTTTCAGATCGCTCCCCAGAACATGGAGGACGCCAAAGTGATCTCTGGCTATTACATCGCGCGCTTTCCTGGGCTTGATGCGCTCAGCCTCATGCTACTCGGCACCAAGCAGGACAGTAACGTTTCCACCCTGGGGGGATCGGCTGTGGCGGGACGTGGCGATGTGCTCGGTGCGCGTGTACTCTATACACTGCCTACAAAAGGTGATGGTTTCTATCACTCGTTGAGCTTTGGGATGGATTACAAAAAGTTTGATGAAAACGTGCGCTTTGGTGATGGAACGACAGTCACACCGATTACGTATTATCCATGGAGCCTGAACTACGGTGCGACCTGGATGGGCAAAGGCACGCTCACCGAACTAAACGCAGGATTAAACTTCCATTTCCGCGGCTCGGGCAGCGATTCACAGGAGTTTGATGAAAAGCGGTTTCAGGCAGACGGCAATTACATCTATTTCCGCGGCGATCTCGGTCACACCCGGGACTTGCCGGGCGGATTAGAATTGGCCCTCAAGACGCAAGGCCAGCTTTCCAGCCAGCCACTCATTAATAATGAACAGTTTGCGGGCGGCGGACTGGGAACTGTGCGTGGCTATCTCGAATCCCAGCAACTCGGCGATAATGCACTCTTCGGTTCCATCGAGTTACGGAGTCCGACCTTACTAAAGGGCACCGAGGACAAGCCGAGCGAATGGCGCTTTTATGCCTTTTGCGAAGGCGGCGTGCTGACGATGAAAAATCCGCTACCTGAGCAGAAAGATTATTTTGAACTGGCAAGTGTCGGCGTCGGAAGCCGCATCCAGGTTTGGGAACATTTCAATGGCTCGCTCGATCTTGGATTCCCGCTAGTCGGGAAGGATGAACCCAACGTGGAAGACATGCTCCTCACCTTCCGGATCTGGGCCGAATTTTAAACACACTCACACCACAGAACATCATGGGAACCGCATCCAACAAAAAACACTTTCTGAAATCTCTGCTCATAGCGCTGCTCGGGACTTTTGCGCTCACCTCGTCCCTCCACGCAGAGAAGTGGTGGAACAAGGAGTGGACGATACGTAAAAAAATCACCCTTGATACTGGGTCAACAGGCGTGAACATCGGCGAGCCAATCGGAACGGCGGCTGTATTGATCCGGCTCGTGGACTTTCAATACGACGCAGCGAAAGAGGACGGCAGCGATATGCGGTTTGTCGCAACAGACGACAAGACAGCCTTGGCTTATCACATCGAAAAATACGATGCACTCATGGGTGAGGCATTTGTCTGGGTGAAGGTTCCCGATATCAAACCCGGTGTGCAGACTACGTTCTGGTTGTATTACGGAAATGCAACGGCAACGGTGGTCAAGGCAGACGACGTGAAGGGATCGTTCGATGCAGACACCGTTCTCGTCTATCATTTTTCAGGCTCTGCGGGTGCGGACTCATCCGCTTCGGGAAACAATGCTGAAAATGCAGGGACGCCCTCCGAAGGGTCGATGATTGGCGGTGGATACCGGATGGGCGGTTCAACGCCAGCGACGATTCCGCCGTCCCCTTCGATCGAGTGGACCGAAGGCGGCGGCATGACGTGGTCGGCCTGGGTAAAGCCACAGGTGCTTTCCGCAAACGCTGTGATTTTTCACCGCAAGGAAGACGCCAAATCGCTGGTGATCGGGATGGATGCAGGCGTTCCTTTCGTGGATATCAACGGCACGCGCAGCACTCCTGTTGCAGCGACACCGGTCGAAGCCAATAGCTGGCATCATCTCGCTGTCGTTGCAGACGGAGCGAAGACCACCGTGTATCTCGATGGCGAAACCTACGCCACGCTCGCAGCAGGAATTCCGGCTTTAAACACGCCGCTACTACTGGGCGGGAATGGAACGGACGCCATGACCGGCGGCAGTGCTTTTGCTGGCGAGCTGGATGAACTCGTGATCTCCCGTGTGGCGCGTCCAGTCGGTTGGATTCAGCTTCAGGCATTTAGTCAGGGTGCAGAGAAATCAGCAAAGCTGCTGGTGCTGGCACCGGATGCGGTGCAAACCAACTGGCTAAGCTGGATGGAGGGTGGCTACATGGGCGTCATCGTCAAAAACCTCACCTTCGACGGCTGGCTGGTGATCGGCGTTCTCGCTATCATGCTCGTCATCAGTTGGTATGTGATGGGTGCCAAGATTCGTTATCTCAACGCCATCGCAAAGGGCAACGCGATGTTCATGAAAGAATGGGGCAAGGTCTCCAATGATCTCACGGTGCTGGATGACGAGGACAAGGCGAAGACGCTTGGTGGCGCGATTGATAAGGAAAATCAAAAGGAGATGCGCAAGTCATCGGCGTATCGCATCTATCACATCGGCGTGGAGGAAATCCGGAAGCGTCTTTCCATTGATCGGAAAGAGGGTGTGCGGCGTGGGCTGGCTGGGCGTTCGATTCAGGCAATTCGTGCAAGTCTCGACGGGGGACTCGTGCGAGAGACGCAGAAAATCAACAGTATGGTGGTGTTGCTCACGATCTGTATTTCAGGCGGCCCATTTCTCGGTCTGCTTGGAACGGTTGTCGGCGTAATGATCACCTTCGCGGCCGTGGCGCAAGCGGGAGACGTCAACGTCAACGCCATCGCGCCTGGTATCGCCGCCGCGCTACTTGCGACTGTTGCAGGTCTGGCCGTCGCGATCCCTGCGCTGTTTGGCTATAACTACATCCTCTCCCGCGTGAAAGACGCGAAAGACGACATGCACATTTTCATTGATGAGTTCGTGACGAAGATGGCCGAATTTTACAAGGAGCGGAATGAATCTCCGGGAGACAGCGGCGGCGGACACTAAACACCCAACCCACTACTGCCATGCAAATCCAAGACGACAAACCTTACGACGACATCAACATCACACCGATGTTGGATCTCGCCTACGTGCTGTTGGTAATTTTCATCCTCATGTGTACGGCCTCCGTGCAGGGCGTGAAGGTGAATCTCCCCAAGGCAAGCCAGCAGCCAAGCCTCGCCAAACCAAAGACCAAGGCGATCAGCGTAAACAATGAGGGGGTGATATTTCTCGATACATTCCCTGTGACTTTGCAGGAGCTTGAACAGCGCTTGAATCAATACAAGGCGCAGGTCCCCGAGTTTCCCGTCGTAGTGAAGGGCGACGGTCTCACGCAATATCAAGGCGTGATGGACGTGCTCGATGTACTGGGCCGCATCGGAATTACCCAGGTCGGTCTAGCGACCAAACCCGCAGCGAAATAAACGGATGAGCAACCACCCATTCGATGACGACTCAGAGGAAGAGGAGAAGACATTCTTCCAGCGTTACCGCATGGTAATCATCGGTGGCGTTGTATTGATCGGTGGCGTGGTGGCGTTTGCGAGCAAGATGTCAGGCAATAAGAGCACGGCGTCTTCAAAGCCGATAGAAATGACGGCGGTGCGGATTCAGCTCCCACCCACACCACCACCGCCCCCTCCACCACCACCACCACCGCAGCAGGAGGTGAAGGAGGAAAAAATGGTCGAGCAGGCGCCCGTGAATGAGCCGCCGCCAGAGGCAGCGCCGGACTCTTCGCCAGATCTCGGCACAGCAATCAAGGGAGACGGCCCGCCAGATGGATTCGGCTTGAGCGGACGCGGCGGCGGAAAACCCGGCGGCAGGTCGGGAGCAGCCAATAGCAAATACGGAAACTACGCCTATCAGCTTCAGACAAAAATCAGCGATGCGATCCGCAATCATCCCAACACGCGCTCAGCGAGTATCCGAGGACTGAAAGTGCGTGTTTGGGCGGACTCCACCGGTCGCATCACGCGCGTCAAACTTGCAGGCTCAACCGGCGATACGAAGGCGGATCAGGCGCTCGCCGGAGAAGCGCTTGTCGGCATCCAACTTCAGGAACCACCACCCGCCGGGATGCCTATGCCCATTGTGATGCGCGTAAACGCCAAACGCCCCGGCAACTAATTTTCAACCACCCCATTTCATGTTCACCAAAAACTCCATTCTCACCGGGCGCATACCGCTGGTCTCGCTTTGCTGTGCCGCATTCACCCTGCCGCTTATGGCGGGTCAGCCAGTCGGCACTGATCTTCCTTTACCATTGGGAGAGAGCCTGCTTGCGCAAAACGATCCCACAGCACCTGCAACCGGAACGCCCTCCACGCCCGACGTGCAGGCAGCGAGTGCGGAAGTGGTGCCATCGATTCCTCCGCAGGTAGCTCCACCGATTCCTGGACCGGCGAAAAAGTCGCCAAACGTCACGATCAATTTGATCAATCGTCTGGTTGCCAAAGGCATCCTGGAGCAGGCAGAAGCGGACGAAATGATCAGTCAGGCGGAGGATGACGCAGCCGCAGCGCGTGCTGAGATTGAAGTCACACAAGGTGCGGTGCAGCAAATCGCAACCGTTATCACCAACCAGCAGCTTGGAACTCCGCAGGATTTTGGCGGCGGCATCTCGCTCGCTCCCGGCTTTGCAGCTCCAGATGGCGAGGAGGTCCATGTCACTTACATCCCGGAAAATGTGAAGGCGGAACTGCGCGAGCAGATCAAGCAGGAGCTTTTATCGCAGGCGAAAAACGAAAAGTGGCTCGCTCCCAACGTGCTCCCAGATTGGGCAGAACGCTTCAAGCTTTTTGCTGACATCCGCACCCGTTATCAAGGCGACTTTTTTAATGACGGTAATGATAACACCGGCGCATTCCCGAACTTCAACGCCATTAATACCGGCGCTCCTTTTGACGTGGCGGGAACCCAGTTTTCGCCACAACTCAATGTGGACCAGGATCGGCAGCGTGTTCGTTTGCGTCTTCGCCTTGGGCTGACTGCAGACATGGGCGACGGTTTCACCGGCGGCCTGCGTATCGCGACCGGCGATTCCAACTCACCGACCAGCACCAATCAAAGTCTGGGGAGTTCAGGTGGTAACTTTAGCAAATACGCCATCTGGCTGGACCGAGCTTTCTTAAAATATGAAATCGGCGGCCTGCCCGACAAAAATCTGTCGCTTTCCATCGGACGCTTCGACAATCCGTTCTTCTCTACCGATGTCGTGTGGGATGAAGACATCGGGTTTGATGGCGTGGCGTTGCAGGCGAAATATCCGGTTGGCAAAAACTTCGTGCCCTTCATCGCCGGCGGTGCGTTCCCGGTTTACAACACCGACTATAACTTCGCTTCCAACCAACCTGCAAAATTTGCCAGCGACGACAAATGGTTGTATGGCGCACAGCTCGGAACGAACTGGAAGATCACCAAAGATCTGACGGCGAAAGTCGCAGGAGCTTATTATTACTTTGATGGCATTGAAGGACAGCTGTCCGATCCTTACACACCGCTGAGCTCCTCCGATGCAGGAAACACCGACGCCACGCGTCCGAGTTTTGCGCAAAAGGGAAATACCTATATGGCGTTGCGTAACATCGTTCCTAATGCCAGCAACAACTTTGGAACAACCAACCAGTATCAATACTTCGGACTGGCGACGCCGTTTGAGAACTTTGTGCTCACCGGGCGTCTCGACTACAACGGCTTTGAGCCGTTTCAAGTCTCTCTCATCGGTGAATACGCCAAGAATCTCGCATTTGACCAGGAGGCAATCAACGTCAAGGCGATCAACAACCGGGGTTCGACCACCACTGGAGGGCTCACCAATTACGAAGGCGGCGACACGGCATGGCTCGTTGGTATCAAAGTTGGTAAAGCAGTATTGGAGAAGCGCGGTGACTGGACGTTTGGTATCGGCTACCGCTACGTGGAATCTGACGCCGTGGTGGATGGGTTTACCGACTCCGACTTCGGCGGAGGTGGCACCAATGTAAAAGGGTTTACCATCGGCGGAAGCGTGGCGATCTCACCGCGTGTGAATTTCGGCGTGCGCTGGATGAGTTCTGATCAAATCGCCGGGCCACCACTTAAGAGCGATACCCTCATGCTCGAAATCAACGGTAAGTTTTAATCTATGAAACGCTTATTCATCATCCTCAGCTCGTTGGCGCTTTGCGCAAACACCACCGTGCACGCCGATGCGGCAGCAGAGGCAAAAATGCGCGAACAACTCCGGGCAGTCATGCTCCAACTCCGCACAGCAGAAGCCGAACGCGCCAACCTTCAAGCCACCCAGGCGGAGAAGGACGCCAAAGTGAAAGAACTTACCGACCAAGCTGCCGCCATGGCAAAGCAGATGGGGGAGGACAAGACGGTGGCAGACAAAGCCATCGCCGAACTCCGCACCCGGCTGGAGCAGCGCGATGCAGACATCGTGGGCTTGAAGCAGAACGTCGAGAAGCTGACCGGAGATTTGAAGAAGATGACCGAGATTGCGAATACGAAGGAAGCGCAACGCACCAAGCTCTCCAATGATGTCATACTTTTGCAAAGGCAGGTCGCTGATCAGCAGCTGAAAAATCAGGAGATGTACAAGCTCGCGGTGGAAATTTTGGATCGTTACGAGAAGTTCAGCCTCGGTGAAGCCATCGTCGCCCGCGAGCCATTCACCGGCATCACCCGGGTGAAGCTCCAGACGTTTTTTCAGGACTACGGCGATAAGGTCACCGATGCGAAGATCAAGCCCGCTCCGCCTGCCGACTCCGATCCGGGGCCGAAACCGAAAATCAAAAACGCCCCGAAAGAAAAAAGTTCACGCGAATAAAACCAGACCATGAAATTCATGAACGCAGTTTCATTTTTAAAATCTGTCCACGTAAGACACGGAAAAGCACGGAAAAGGAACAGGCTCCAATTAGCTACGTTCGGCGAAGCCGTTCAAAGTAGCGCATGCATCCAGCTTGCGCATCCCAGCATGAGCAAGCTGGAAGCATGTTCTACCTTAATGCCGCAACCTCCGCCCGCCACTGCTTCATTCCCCCTTTTGTATTCTGTGATATTCCGTGTCTTCCGTGGACACTTGTCTTTATTCGTCATCATCTTCGGCCTCATGCTTGCCAGCGCCTTTGCTGCCGAGTCCGATGTGGTCGCTCGCGTTGGCGATACCGAGGTGAAGATGGAGGAAATTCGCGCAGCGCTTGCTATCCTGAGCCCGAGTGATGCGGAGACGATTGCGCGAGATCCTGCATTACTGAATCAACTGGTGCGCACCCTTCTCACTCAACGCATTTTATTAAAAGAGGCCTTGAGTAAACAATGGGATCAGAAGCCGGATGTAGCGGCACAACTTGCTCGTGTGCGCGAGGCGACAATCACGGAAAGTTATCTGCAATCGGTCTCCACTCCACCCGGGAGCTTCCCGAGTGATGCAGATTTGCAGAAGGCTTATGATGCCAACAAAGCTGCACTCCTCGTTCCGAAACAGTTTCGTCTCGCCCAAATTTTCATCGCTTCGCCAAGGGATGTCGATAAAGCGGCAGCGGACAAGGCAACTGAAAAACTGGAGAGTGTCCGCAAAAGCCTCCGTAAGCCTGATACCGATTTTGCAGTAATTGCCCGGACGGATAGTGACGAAAAAGACAGCTCGTCGCGTGGAGGTGAGATCGGCTGGATGACCGAGGCACAGATTCAGCCCGAGATTCGCGCGCAGCTTGGCACTCTGATCAAAAATGCCGTGACTGAACCCATCCGCCTTGCCGACGGCTGGCACATCATTAAGTGTCTGGACATCAAAGAAGCCTATACTCCCTCGTTGGAGGATGTTCGTTCACAGCTCACCCAGCGCCTCCGCGCCGAGCAGACGAAAGTTTCCAGTCAGGCTTACCTCGCCAAGCTGTTGCAACAAAACCCCGTAGCGATCAATGAACTGGTTCTTTCCAAGGCTTTGGAAAAGCCTTCAGCCAAACCCTGATCCGCTACGAGGAAAGGTTATCCACACCGTTCGCGGCTTATTCGGAGAGGCGATAACGCCAGTAGTCCGGGATGGCGACTATGGTGCTTAAATGCACAATACGAATCTGGCTGGGAAGCACCCGGTAGTAGATGGCATATGGAAATCGCTGCATGAGATAACGCCGGACATCTGACTCGATTATAATCCAGCGGTCCGGAGCCACCTGAATGACAGCGACCGAACTTTCGGTAGGGTCGATAAACTGAGCACCCAGCGTTGGAACCCTCCGCTCTTAGAATCGTGTCGCCTCGATAAGCTCCATTTCCGTACCGGAGTGGTAAACCAGACTCATCCAATAGCGCGCCACGCAGCCTGTATAACTTCCTCGTGCGTACAACCTTTCACCATACCAGATGAAATTTCGTGATCCCGTTGGACGGCCTCACGAACTGCGTCGTGTTCTTCGGAGTCAGCTAAACCAGCGTCAATGCTTTGCCAGAGTGCCTGAGCGCGAGCGATTCGCTCAGGGAGTGGCAGGGACATGGCCTCGGTGGTGAGTTCCTCCGTGGAGATTACAATACAATAGATTAGAGCGCTAAACCATGTCGGTCAACATAGGGCATCAGCAGCAAACGCGGACGAAGACACTTCGCGCACAGTTATGAAAACGTCGCCCGGAAGTCATCCGGGAGTCTTAAAAATGTAACGGGGCGTCACTTGAATAGCGGCCATGATCCGTAAGCTACGCAGGGCACTTTCCCTCCGTTTCGTGCAGATTTATTTTCCATCCCGCCATGCATATCCCCAAAGCCAATTCCCGCGATGAAGTTTCCGTTCTGGGAAGCTCGCCTTCCACAGCCTTGAGCGTGGCGTTCACGACGGTGTTGGGAGCAATTTTCACATTCAGCACCGCAGGTGATTTGCAGGCGGGCGATATTCTTAGAGGCGGCGCAGTTTCGGGTGCGCCTGCACGCAGCGCGCCGGTTGCTGGCGGCGGAGTTGCACCGACCACCGCAAAAGTGCGCGCCAATGCAAAAGACACTCTCGCCCGTACGACACAGGCGATTCAGGCGGTGAAAGCGATGCAAAGTTCGGCGCGGGATGCGGCGATTAAAGGACCAAACAATCTCGGCATGAATCCCGTGCGCGGACGCCAGTTGCCGAATGTTCCGAACGGACTCGCTCCCGGCGGCTTGCAGATTGATCCCGCAATCACGGCCACAAATCGTGCGCTCTGGCAGGGTGCGACTTTGCCGAAACAAACCATTTCCGGCGGTAAAACCAATGTCGTCATCCGCCAGACCAAACAACAGGCGCTCTTAAACTGGAAGACTTTCAATGTCGGTAAAAACACTGAGCTGTATTTTGATCAGCGGGCAGGCGGTGAGAACAGCGGACAATGGATTGCCTTCAATAAAATCAACGATCCTACCGGTGCGCCTTCACAAATCCTTGGGTCCATCAAGGCTGAAGGACAGGTGTATGTCATCAATCAGAACGGAATCATTTTTGGCGGCTCCTCGCAGATCAATCTACACACACTGGTGGCGTCTGCATTGCCGATTAATGACAACCTCATCGCGCGCGGGTTGCTGAACAATCCTGACTCGCAATTCCTCTTCTCCGGACTTTCCATAGCAGCCGGAACCAATGGCACGCCTGCATTTACGCCGCTCGCCACTGATCCCGTCTTCAATGTGAATGTCGGTGCCCCCGCCTACACGATCAGCCAGCCACTCGCCACCGGCAGCACGCCGGTCTTGAAATACACACCCGCCGGTTCCTCGTCGCCGACGACACTGGTTGCAGCAGATTACGTCACCTCGACCAATCCAGCAGGGAAGACCGTGGTGACATTTACCAATGCGGGTCTGACTAAAGTCGGCGCAAATCCCGTAACTGCCTCCTATAGCAGTGGCGTGGTGCGTTACGGTGATGTCGTTGTGCAAAAAGGCGCGCAGATTTCCGCGCCAACCTCGGCCGCGCATGTGGGTGGACGCGTCGCGCTTGTAGGCGCGAATGTCGCTAATGCCGGAACCATCTCGACACCGGATGGACAGACGATTCTCGCCGCGGGCTTGCAGGCCGGATTTGCCGCGCATTCCAAGGACGATCCGACGCTGCGGGGGCTCGATGTTTATGTCGGTGCGGTGAAGGATTCGGGCTCACTCATTCCAGGCTATGCAGGAAGCGCCACCAACTCAGGATTGATTGATGCGCAGCGTGCGAGTGTGACGATGGTTGGGAAATCGGTGAATCAGCTCGGCGCGATAGACAGCAGCACCTCGGTGACTTTGAACGGGAGAATTGATCTTCTGGCGAGCTATGATGCGGTGGGAAATCCACAGAGTGAAGGAAGCGATACGAGCAGCAACTACGTCCCATTTCTGTCTCGCACCACTGGCACTTTGAAAATGGGCGCTGGAAGTGTGATGCAGATTTTACCTGATTACTCGAGTGACGAACGAGTGATCGGAACTCAACTCGCGCTTCCGTCTGTGATCAGTATGCAGGGTAAGGCAATTCATCTGGAGACAGATTCAGTCATCTTTGCGCCGGGAGCCTCGCTGCCGTCCGATCCCACCAAGCCAGCTATCGGATTTGACCGAAAGAGTCTGGGAGCGGGTGTTACGATCAATGCAGGCATCTGGCGTTACATTGGCTCTGCGACAAACAGCACCAGCACTTTTTTGAATAGCGGCGGCCAGATTTATCTTGAGCCGGGAGCGACCATTAACGTCGCGGGTTCCAGCGATATTCAGGTGCCGGTAGGTCAGAACATCATTACCGCAGAACTGCGCGGTGCGGAGTTGTCGGATTCGCCGTTGCAGCGCCTCGGGTTTGTAAGAGGTCTATCCGTTCAGATAGATATCCGGAAATCGGGTATTTGGAATGGTGTGGGTTGGATCGGAACACCGCTTGGTAATGTGGCGGGCTATGCGGGGTTGATAGAACGGACTGTCGGCGAGCTGACCGTTGCAGGTGGCACGGTGAGAATGAACGCAGGCGAATCAGTCGTGATGCAACCAGGCTCTATCGTGGACGTCTCCGGCGGTTGGATTGATTTCCAAGGCGGTATGGTGCAGACAACGCGTCTCATTTCCGAGGGACAGATTTTTGATATTTCGCAGGCAACTCCAGATCGCATTTATGATGGAATTTACGACGGCACGTTTACCAAGCAGCATGTGAAATGGGGTGTGGAGCAGACTTATACTAATCCGCTGTTGATGAATGGAGCGCATTTTGAGGAAGGTTACATTCAAGGTGCAAATGGAGGGTTCATCGAAATCAGGGCATCATCCATGGCGCTCGATGGCTCTTTGCTGGGACACACCGTTGCAGGCCCGCGACAACGCTCTGTCGGCCCCGATCACAGCTCGCTATCACTCGCCTTTCAGTCGCACGATACCTCAATCACAGGAGAAGCTCCCCCGCTGTTTTCGCCGACACCTCCGGTGATCACTTTCAGCACACTTGCATCCCAGCAGGCTGCGGGCGCTTTCACGCTCGACGCTACGGATAATCCACTCCCACTGAGCGCAGATCGTATCGCGCACGTGATTCTTTCGTCGGGGTTGCTGGAGGAGAATGGATTCGGAATTCTGAAAATCGAGAACAGCGATGGCGATGTCAGGATTCCGACTGGCGTCAGTTTAAATGCGCCAGTGAAAGGCAGCATCACTATCACAGGTGCAAACATTGATGTGCAAGGAAGCCTGATTGCTCCGAGCGGGAACATCGGACTCACGGCATTCAATGTATCGCAGGTAGTATTCAATACCCCCGCCACCGAGACGCAGCCAAAAGTGACACCTGCGGTTGATCCATCACGCGGTTTCATCAAGCTAGGGAGCACGGCGCGCCTAAGCACGGCAGGGCTGATCGTGGATGATCGTATGGGAATCGAAACCCGGGAGACGCTGCCCCTGATCACCCATGGCGGCACTATTTTTCTCAATAGCTTCAGCGCGGATCTTAAAGAAGGAAGTGTGATGGATGCGTCTGGTGGAGTTGCGCTTAATGAAAAGGCGAAACAAAGCTATGGCGATGGCGGAAGCATTTCCATCCTGACTGGAGTGGAGCCGAGAAGCAGTGAATTCAGCGGCATGACTGGTGGGAGTCTGGCCCTCGGTTCCACACTTTCTGCCTACTCGGGAGCTAAAGCAGGTTCGCTCAGTATTCAGGCACCCTTGATACAAATTGGCGGATCAAACAACAACCCAGGCACGCTTCATCTCTCCCCGGAATTTTTTAATCAGGGCGGTTTTGCTAGTTTCACTCTGACCGGGCTAGGAGCAGCAACAGGAGAAGAGGTTGCCGACGGTGCACCAAAGCAGATGGTTCCTGGTTTGGTGATCGCTTCGGGTACCGTAATCAACCCTCAGGTGCAAAGTTGGTTGACGGAAATAAATCAATCACCTGGCTCTGGAATTGTCCTTGCCCCCACCTTGCATCCGGTCGGGATACGCACTCCGGCAAGTCTCACATTTGAGGCAAAAGGCGTGGATGATTTTTACCTTACTGGTAGTGAAAAGCTTCTGGTGCGCGGTGATCTCGTACTGGGTGAAAACGCACTGATTCAGACAGATCCCAAAGGAAGCGTAACGCTCAAAGGCGCGACAGTGGAGTTGCTGGGATCGGTCATTGCTCCAGGTGGTTCAATCAGCGTGAGCGGAAAAACCAGTTCCAAGTTTTCCGACTTGCCAGCAAAAGCTTTGGCGACGGTTCACATCGGTCCAAACGCCATCCTGTCTGCGGCTGGCACCACGATCCTGACACCAAACGCCTATGGTTACCGCACCGGTTCGGTCGTACCCGGCGGCAGTATCAAGATTTCAGGCAACATCGTGGCAGAAGCGGGTTCCTTGCTCGATGTTTCAGGCGCGACCGACATTCTCGATTTCGCTCCGTCTTACATTCAGGATGTGGAAAACCCTGCCACAGCGGTGACGGCGAACAGCGGTATAAACTCTTCTCTGTATGCGACTACGTTTGTCCCTACACGCGTGGACAGCAACGGAGGAAGCATCGCTTTGACGGGAAATGAAATGCTTTTCACTGCCGCGACCTTACGTGGCGTGGCAGGCGGACCCTCTGCATTAGGCGGCAGCTTGAGCATTTCATCGGATCGCTTTTACTTAAGCGGAATTCAGCGTAACCCGGCGGATGCCGCACTGGTAGTCACACAAAAGCAGCTCCCATTTAGCCCAGGTAGCCAATCTGGATATCTCGGTTATGGAGTGCTGAATGCTGATGGCGTTACGATTCCTGCGATGGGATATTTTGCGGCCAATACACTCAAAAATAGCGGGTTTGATTCTCTGACATTAAACGGACTGGGAGCGGTGGAGTTCTCGGGTCCGGTGGACATCACCATGAGGGGCAGGTTGAGCGTTGCGGACCGTGGAATTATTATTGCGGACGATGTCGTGAACCTGACTGCCTCTTACGTGGCATTGGGGCAGCCATTTAAACCGCCATTTTCACCACTGGATTCGGTGGAAAGCAAAAAGCCGTTTGGTGAAGTGCATGTGCATCCGAGTTATGGAGCGGGGCAGCTAAACGTCACCGCTGATGTGATTGATATTGGAAATCTCTCTTTGCAAAACATCGGGAGTGCCCGGTTTATCGCTGATGGTGGCGACATTCGCGGAGATGGAACGCTGAATGTCGCGGGTGATATTTATATGCGGGCGGGGCAGATTTATCCGCCTACCGCGACCAGTTTTACCATTGCTGCCTTCGACAAAAATATTCTCGTCGCGGCGAGCACGGCTGGAAATCCGACAGTAACCCTTGCCTCGGCCATTCTGCCACCCGGCTTCGGAATCGGTTCGCCGCTATTTGGTTCAACCGTGCAGAGCATTAACGGCGCAACAGTGACGCTCGAGGCGGGTGCCAGTAAGTCGGTGAGCGGCGAGCCGGAACTGGAGGCTTTCGCGCCAGGCTCGGTGACGATTGCCGGTTCGGGTAACCGTCCAATACCTTTGTCCGCAGGTGGCGAACTGAACATTTACGGATCCATCATCAATCAAGGCGGAACGCTGCGTGCGCCATTTGGCCGCATTAATCTCGGTTGGGATGGAACAGGAGAGGCCCCGGAAAACTATCTGTCCGGCGATACGGTTCCGATCACCCAGCGGGTCACGCTTTCCGCCGGAAGCATCACTTCGGTCTCGGCGGTGGATCCGCTCACCGGACTGGGAATACTCATTCCTTATGGCATCAATCTGAATGGCACGTCTTGGATTGATCCGAGTGGCACTGACATTACCGCAACCGGCGCGCCCGGAAAAGCGGTAAACATTTACGGTCTTGAGGTCGCGAGTGAGAAGGGTTCGACGATTGATATTCGTGGTGGTGGCGATCTGTATGCCTATCGCTGGGTGAATGGTCAGGGTGGAACAAAAGACATTCTGGCTTCCACCGGCAGCTTCGCGATCATGCCAGAGTATCTCGCCGCGTATGTTCCTTATGCTGCGTTTGGGAGCGGTGCCAACGCCGCAAATTTGGGCGGCAACCCAGGCTACGTAAACAGCACACTCAATGCAGGAGACAAAATCTATCTTGGTGAAGGCAGCGGTCTGCCGTCGGGCAACTATACGCTTTTACCTGCACGCTATGCATTGATGCCCGGTGCGTATCTGGTGACGCCAAAGAGCGGTGCACCGATTGGCCAGCTTGCCATGCCCGATGGCTCCACGCTTGTGCAGGGCTATCGGTTCAATGGACTCAACCCTGACCGCAGAGGCGGACAGTTAAACTCGTGGTATGAAGTCCTGTCCTCGGACGTCATGCGTTCACGTGCTGAGTATACGGATTACACGGCGAACCAATATTTTCTACAGCGCGCCAGGGAGCTGGATATCAAAGCGGCACCTTTGCCGGCAGCCTCGGGTCATCTCGTTTTGCAGGCCACCCAAGCGATGACATTGCAGGGAAAAGTGCTCGCACAGGCGTTGAATGGAGCGCGTGGCGGGTTCGTGGACATCAGCAGCCCGGTGGATATTTTGATCAATGGAACCGGTTCGGGCAGCGGCAACGGACAGCTTGTTTTAAATGCGAATGAACTCAGTGCTTTCGGAGCCGAAAGCTTGTTAATCGGCGGTGTGCGACATACCGGGGCAAACGGGACGACGGTCACTGTGCGCACAGGTAATTTGACTTTAAGTAATGCAGGCAACCCGCTTTCCGCGCCGGAAATCATCCTCGTTGCAAACGACACCCTCACACTATCGCCGCGCTCACAGATCAGCCAGAGCGGCAGACTTTCCGGCCCAGCGGAAACGCTGTTTATCGGCAGCGTAGATGCGAACGGCAATGTGCTGGTGAGTGGTGATGGAACTTTATTGCGCGTAAGTAGCGATCCATATGCCCGCAGCATCCGGCTTGGGCTCGGGTCATCCACTGATCCAAATATGATCATCGGTGCGGGCGCGCAGATCAGCGGTGCCAGCATCACGCTGGATTCCACCTACAACACCTCGCTTGCTGCAAATGTGAATCTTATCGGTGATGTGTTCAATCTCGCCAGCGGACGGATCAGTATCCAGTTGGATAATCCCGGCGCATTGCAGTCCGCCACGGGTCTCGTGCTCGCAGGCAGTGTGCTTGATGATCTGGAGGCGGCGGATTCTGTTTCACTTCTGAGCTACTCCTCGATTGATATTTACGGAACAGGGCAATTTAGAATGGGTGGAAAACTGGCGCTACACGCCGCGACAATTCAGGGGTTCAATAACGGCGGGGGTACGGCAGCATTCAGCGCTGGAAGCATCGTGCTGGATAATAGTGCGGACGTGGAGTTGCCCGCATCACTCGCGGCGACATCGGGAACACTGGAGCTGAATGCCCGCAGTATTCGTCTCGGGAAAAACAATCTCCTCGTTGAGCGTTTTGATAACGTGGAACTCAGCGCTTCTAGTGGTCTCGCCTTTGGGGGAGTCGGCTCCTTCAGTGCGCAGAACGATCTGATTATCAACACGCCGGTGGTTACCGGTGCAAAAGCGGCGGATCACGCGATCACTGCGAAAGGCGATCTCATCATTGATGACGCCGGTTCCGGAAGCAGGAAGGGCGGAGTGGGCGCGAGCCTTGAACTGCAGGGATCCAGTATTATCGCCAACGCCAATTTTATCCTGCCGAGCGGGGCGCTGACTCTCCACGCCACCAGCGGTGATATTACCGTGGGTGGACGTCTTGATGTCGGCGGCATTACACGAAGCTTCCTCGATCTCACCGCTTATACGCCGGGCGGACAAATCCGATTGGTCTCCGATCTTGGTTCCGTCACTTTGGGTGCAGACAGCGTGATCGCAGTGGACGCACAGGGCGCTGGAGCAGGAAGTCTTTCCATCAGCGCACCAACCGGCACTTTAAATATTGCTGGGACGATGCGCGGGCAGGGCGGTTTGAGTGACGGCAGCTTCTCGCTCGATATCGGAAGTCTTCCAGCGCTATCCGCATTCAATACGATTCTCGACACGGCATCTTTCAATGAGTCCCGCTCCTTCCGTGTCCGCAGCGGCGATGTGCTGGTGGATGGTACGGCGACTGCGCACACGTTTAACGTTTCGGCAGATCAAGGTTCGATTTCCGTGACAGGAACGATTGACGCTTCTGGAGTTACCGGCGGCGAAATCAATCTCGTTGCGAATGGCAGCGTGGTTCTGAATCCTGGAGCGGTGCTGAATGTCGCGGGTGAGAATTTTAGCAATGCGGGCAAGGGTGGGCATGTGTCGCTGGAAGCAGGCTCTTCACGAAATGGCGTTGCCGGTGCAGGCGCGGTCAGCATTCAGGCAGGTTCGACAATTGATCTTTCTGTCACAGCAAGCACCGCCGAAAGCGCAGGCTTGGGCAAGCTCACTGGGACGCTTCATTTGCGCGCTCCGCAAAATGCAGGCGGCACCAGTCTTTCAGTCAGTCCGATCAATGGCACCATCCTGAATGCGTCGAGCATCGTGGTGGAGGGATATAAAATCTATCAGACCGCGTCAGTAGATGGAGTAACAGGCACCGTCCAAGCCAATGGAAATGTTTTTGGAAGCAATGCCGTAGCAATTGAAGCCGTTCTCCTTGCAAACAATGCCGGACTTGCCCCGGCGCTGACAGTGAACCATGGCGCGGAGATCATCAACGTTGCTGGTGACCTCACTCTTGCCAGTAGCTGGAATCTCTCAAATCTACGCTTTGGCCCCGACAACGCACCCGGCATTCTGACCATGCGTGCTTTTGGTAATCTCGTTTTCAATGGTGCACTAAGCGACGGCTTCACCTCCGCCGATTACAACGCGACGCTATTAACTCAAAACATGGCGCTACCAGTGAATGCGCAATCATGGGCGTATCGCCTTGCGGCTGGGGCCGATCTTTCCGCTGCGGATTTCCACCAGGTGCGATCCCTTTCCTCTCTCGCTGCAAACTCCGGATCGCTCCTACTCGGCAAAGATAATGGAAACAATACCGGGGTGTTGAGTGGCAACGATTACTCAACGTCTCTCTCGGTTCCGCCTTACTATCAGGTGATCAGGACAGGAACCGGGGATATTGATATCGCAACAGGTCGTGACGTGAAGCTGCTGAACCATTTTGCTACGATTTATACAGCGGGAGTTCAGATCACTGATCCAACTATGGGCGGAACTTTCGATCTACCTTCCGGCACCATGGTGGGACTGAACACTGGCAACCTGGGTACGGCTCAGCAGGCCGTTCCCTATCTGGCGCAGTATAGTTTTGCCGGAGGTAATGTAGTCATTGCAGCACAAGGGGATATTACCCATCAGAGCATGAACGGTGGCAGTCTGATTGCAGATTCATCGCGCCAACTTCCAAATAACTGGCTTTACCGCCGGGGCTTTGTGGATTCCACGACTGGTCTTTTCGGTGAAATCCGCAGGAGTGGCTCAGGGATTGCGGATATCGGGTCAACAACCTGGTGGGTGGATTTCAGTAACTTTTTTGAAGGGGTAGGTGCGCTGGGAGGCGGAGACGTGACGATGATAGCAGGTAACGACATCAGCAACGTGGATGCAGTGATTCCAACCAATGCGCGGATGCCCGGCAAGAATTCGAATGGCCCCATCGCGCCGGATGCAGGCACGCTTGTAGAGCTTGGGGGCGGTGATCTTGTCGTGCGTGCGGGACGCGATATTGATGCCGGTGTCTATTATGTCGAACGGGGCACAGGCAGAATAGATGCCGGTCGAAGCATCCATACCAACAGCACCCGTACGCCATCCCTCGGCACAATCATCAATCAATCCCCGCTGGATCAGAACACATGGCTTCCCACCACGCTGTTTGTTGGAAAGAGCCAGTTTGATATCTTTGGTCGCAGTGATGTGCTGATGGGTCCTGCAACCAATCTTTTCCTCATGCCGCAAGGCTTTAATAATTCGTTCTGGAACAAGACATACTTCTCCACATACGACGGCACGGGTGAAGTGAATGTAACGTCACTCGGCGGCGACCTCACTCTTGGCCTCGGCGCAAATGCGGGAGATGGGGCCAATCCAATGCTGTTTAACTGGATTTCAAAAGTTTCCCTATTGCAGAACAGTCGTGCGGACTCGCCAGCATACACACAGCCCTGGATCAGACTGGCGGAGTCCACAGTGGCACAGTTTAAGACACTGGTGTCGCTGATGCCTTCCACGTTGCGGGCGACTGCGTTCTCTGGAGATATCAATATCAAAGGAAACCTGACACTCGCTCCTGCGCGAAACGGAACCCTCGAGCTCGCTGCGTCTGATTCCATCAATGGCGTGCAGCCTCTGGGACTTTCCATACAAGGTTTGATGACTTGGAGTGCCTCACAAATCAACCTATCGGATGCAAACCCAGGGGCTGTTCCGGGCGTTGCCACACCGATTGCATTTCGAAATTTTGCACCACTTCCTCGCATCGGGAGCTCCAATCAAATCCTGGACGTAATGTATCTGGATTCGGTCAATGCATTGTTTGATGAAAGCGGTGCTACCTTGGGATCCAAAGCAGTGTTGCAAACCAAGCAGGCACTGCACGCCCAGGGATTACTGCATCTGGGCGATCCAGACCCCATCTACCTTTATGCGCAAGGCGGCGACATTTCAGGGCTCACGGTTTTCTCGGCAAAGCCCGCACAGATCGTCGCAGGCAGGGACATCACCGATATTGCTTTCTACATTCAGAATCTGAACGAAGACGATTCCTCAGTGGTTTCCGCCGGACGCGATATAGTCGCATACAACGCCAATTCACCATTGAGATCGCTGGCGCAAGCGGCAGGGAATCCTGACTCTTCAGGCGGACAGGCGGGTGATATTCAAATCAACGGCCCGGGTGCGATTGAAGTCCTCGCAGGTCGTCATCTCGATCTCGGAACCGGGGGCAACAATGCGGACGGAACCGGAGCGGGGCTCACCAGTATTGGCAATGCACGCAATCCGTTCCTTCCGTTTGGCGGTGCGGATATCATCGCAGGTGCGGGCATTGGGAAATCTGCGGGACTTGGTTTCAGCAACCTTGATTTCGAAGGTTTCATCGGAAAATTCCTAAACTCGCCGGAAGGGATCGCCTATCTTGCGGAGCAGGCCAACAGTGTGGTTCCTTTTGAGGAAATGTCCCCGGCACGGCAGCGTATTTCTGCGCTGGGATATTTCTATCGCGTGTTGCGTGACACTGGCCGCAACTACACCACCAGTGGCAATTACGACACCGGTTTCGATGCAATCAATACACTCTTTGCAGGAACGGATTGGGAGGGGGAGGTGAAAACCCAAGCGCGCGACATCCGCACCCGCAGCGGCGGGGATATCAGCATATTTTCACCAGGCGGCGGACTCGCGCTGGCGACAACGGTCATCGGAACCCCGCTTGCTCCTCCGGGAATCATCACCGAATCCGGGGGCAATATTTCGATCTTTACCAATACGAATGTGGACATCGGTATTTCGCGCATTTTCACCTTACGCGGCGGCGACGAAGTCATCTGGTCTTCCATTGGAAACATAGCAGCAGGTACCTCGTCCAAAACAGTGCAGTCTGCTCCTCCGACCCGCGTGCTAGTGGATCCGCAAAGTGCCGACATTAAAACCGACCTCGCCGGTCTCGCAACAGGCGGTGGAATCGGTGTGCTCGCCACCACGGTGGGTGTGCCGCCGGGCAACGTGGATTTAATCGCCCCGGGTGGAATCATTGACGCAGGTGATGCAGGCATTCGCGTCACGGGAAGCATCAATATCGCAGCCGTGCAGGTTCTCGGCGCCAGTAATATTGCAGCAGGTGGCACTAGCACAGGTGTCCCGGCGAGCGCACCAGCGACATCTGCAAGCGTATCATCAGCGCCACCACCTCCACCACCCACACAGTCGAATAGCAACCCTGCAACCACTGCGGCGAAAGATGCGCAGACTCAGGCCGGACAGACCCAGGACACCCCTTCCATCGTCACCGTCGAAGTGCTCGGTTACGGCGGCGGTGAAGGTGAATCGGAACCAGTAGGATCTGCGGAGCCACAATCCCCGGTGAACCCGAGTCCTGCGGTTAACCCCGCTCTGCCCCACGTTACTCCAGATCCTGCGGAGGAAGAGGAAAAGAAAAGGCGGGAAGCCGCCGAGACAGAACAGAAGACCGCATGAGTTGAGGTTTTTAAAAACTTGTCCACGGAAGCCACAGAATAATCATTCGAGATCCTGCGTATGCACTTTGAACCGAAACAAGAGCAAGACGATGAATCCCGGATGGACTGGATCGTAGCCGGGGGGACACCCTTGGAATGACGTTTAGAGCGCAAGCACGCCGGGGTGTCAGGAGTGGTTTGTCCGGCACCCCATCAAAATGAATTCATTTCCTTCAATTTCCCGGTGCTACCCAGCGCTACTACCCAATAGTCCCAATCATTTACATCATCTCATGACTCTAATTTCCGTGTTCTCCCGTGTCTTCCGTGGACACATTTTTCTAGCGCTCTTCGCATTAGCCACGCTCGCCAGCGCCGCACCACTCGATCTACCAGCCACCAAAGTTGCAGCAGATAAAGGCGATGCTGATGCCCAATTCCAACTCGGGCGTGTCTACTTCAAGGGCGAAGGTGTGGCGCAGGATGACACCAAAGCATTCAAGCTATTCGTAAAAGCTGCGGAACAAGGAAACCCAAAAGCGCAGCACAATCTCGCATCCATGTATTTCGATGGACGCGGCGTGGAGCGTGATGAAGCCAAAGCGGCGGAGTGGTATCTCAAATCTGCTGAGCAAGGAACCTCTCTAGCGCAGACTGCGCTAGGTTCCATGCTGCTTGCGGGCAAAGGTGTTCAGAAGGATTCCAAGAATGCAGCATCCTGGTTTGAAAAGGCGGCGGCGCAAGGTGATGCAAACGCCCGGCTTCAACTCGGCGAGCTCTACTACTTCGGTGGAGAAAGTTTTCCCAACGACGACAAACAAGCGGCTCAATGGCTTTTACTAGCGGCGGAAAATGGAAATGCCCGCGCGCAAAATCTGATGGGGATTTTATACGAGGAAAACCGAGGCGTGCAGGAGAATCCAAAAGAGGCAGCTAAATGGTTTCTAAAAGCAGCAGAGCAGGGTGACGTAAAAGCGCAGAGCAACATCGGACGTCTCTACACCACAGGCTACGGCGTAGAGAAAAATCCAGTGACAGCCTGCAAATGGCTGCTGATCTCGTCCGCGCAAAAAGAAGTCACCGCCATCAATCTACTTGAAGATTTCCAGAAAGGATTGAATCAGGTGGAGCTCGCCGAAGGGCAACGACTCGCGAAGGAGTTTCTTGCGAAAGCAAAGTGACTGAAAGGTGTTTCTGGATCGCGCAACTCGCACTCAGACGTACGCATTGACACGAGCTTGTAACCCAGCATTCCGCAAAACAGCACTTGGAATACTCAGCGTCGGCACTGGCTGGCGTGTGGATGTTTCTCACGAAAGCTACGACTTATATCACCACCAACACGCGCTATTTATGTCCACCAATCTATGGGGCTCACTTCCAAGTATCGAAACCATCAAGGTTCCCGTCGCCATTTTACGGGAGCAGGCAAAAATGATGACGGAACTTACCAAGGGAATTTTGATGGGACGGATTCGTACCAAGGATAAGATCAATGGACTGAAGACCCACACGCTCGAAATTGTAGCCCCGCTCCTTCATAACTACGCATTTCAAGTCTGTGTCGTGGATCATAACGTGCAGCTTTACCCACTCACGCTGGAATTACCCTCCGAGAATAAAGTGTATCAATGTGCGAGCGAAGAGGCGTTTACCAAACAGCTCGCGACACTTCTGCGCAACGAACGCATCCACAGCGCTATTGCCGGCATGCTCGCACAAAGTAAAAGCGTGAAATAGCCTTGGCACCGAACGCAATCCTCCAGTCCTCATCACTCCATGATTTATCGTGAATGGAGTGAATACCAGAAAGCACTCGTCTCATTCCTTCATCATAAAAGCAAACATGAGGAAGCATGTGAGATGTGGAAAAAGACTGCCTCTGACTTTGATGGACACTCGAAGCTGACTGATCGTCTTTTCCTCATTTGCTGTTTGCTCATCATTACGGCCTTCATCATTTCAATAGCGTGCGGATCCATCAGGACAGAATGGGGTTGGCCATTGCTTTGGCTCCTGCTCACGGGACTTCACCACTGGCTGGATGAGAAATGCCGTGGCTACAACAAACAACATTTCCTGGAATCCAATCTACGACCGCTACTCCTTGCCACAGAGCCCGGATTCGATCCATTGGACGAACAGGCCGATGAGTTATTTGATGAGAGCCAAACACCATCGGAAGCATGCCCTTCTCCAAGTCAGCGCATATTTTGTATCCTCATCGTAGAGCTGATTTTTAAAATCTCCCGTCATTCCTCACTGGTCATTCTCTTCCTGCTTCCTGTTTGCTTTGCAGTATCAGGATTATCGACTGCCAAAAGAAAAGCCCCGCCAGTAACGGAAGCCATCACCATCAAGTCTCTCGAGTGGCCTGCTCACATGCCTTCGCCATTTCAAGTTCCAGTCCAGCCGCTGCCGGAAAACGGTCTTACCTTTCAAAATGTTCCGGCACCTGCGCTTGCGGAAATTGAGATTAAGTCTGCACCCGGTCTTCACTATGTGGTCAGATTCGACGATGCGATTACTGGCGAGCTTTCGATCATGACGGTAGTGCACGCGGGAAAAACACTGCGGCTCACCCTACCCTACGGTAATTACTTCATGAAATATGCGTGTGGGGTGGATTGGTACGGGCATCAATATCTGTTCGGTCCAGCCACGCGCTACGGTCAGCTTGTTCAATTGATGACTTTCACTGAGGGCCAAAAAAAGGCACCGAAAGTCCTGCTCGATTACAAACACGAAATGAAGCTCAAGTCCGCTCAGTAGCTGGCAGATGCAGATGAGAGGCAGTGTGATCTTAGTCTGGCAACATAACGGCACGGTTCCCGTAATTCAGATCATTGCTTTGCTTACATTCAGGAGAGCCAACGACAAAAAAACTGACTTACTCAAACATCTCAAAATAGCGTGGATTTGGTGACGTTTATGTGACGCAAAAATACACCACGAGCATCCTCGGAAACCTTCATTATATCAGCGTTTGCGGACAACTACCACACACGCTCAGGTGCAAATTATCACATCTTATTCTACCTGTAACATTCGCCTCAGAAACGTTGCTGTAAACGTGTTGTAGAAAGAGTGGACCATCCGTAAACGGAACAGCGTCGCAGTGCTCATTCATCGTGAGCGCAGCGACAAACCAACAACCAGTAATTCTTCTTTTTGCGTACCCGCAAAATACCAAACAACACCCACACTCATGAAGACCAACACCACCAAAGCACTCCTTGTTTTAGCAGGGTTTGCCGTGATTACACCGTTTGCCCAGGCGCAGACACCAAGCTACACCAACGGAGACCTGTTCCTAGGTTTCCGTGCATCGGGCGGCACAGGGGCCACATCCACTTACCTCGTCAACATCGGCCAGGCTTCCACCTACCGTGATGCCGCAGACGGAAGTTCGTTCTCGCTCAGCATCGGCAATATTGGAGCCGACCTGACTACAACCTACGGAGCGACCTGGTTCGACCGCGCTGACCTGTTCTGGGGCATCGTGGGTGGCGTTACTCCGGGACTCGGCGCAGACGGCAACAACACCCTCTACGCTAGTCTGCAGCAGCAGCCGTTCGGCATCGAGACCAACCCATGGGATCGTCGCAGTAACAGTCAACAGAGTTCCACCAATACGCAGATAACAGGTCTGAAAAACTCTTTCGTCAGCGGCCAGTATAGCGTGACCGGCAACAGCAGTGTTGCGGCGATTATTCCTACTTCCGATGCAAGCAGCTGGGAAGACTTCAATGATGGCGCACTGAGCTTCGGTGCATGGAACGGCGGCATCGAAGGTTCATTTGTGAACAGCACAGAAGGCACCGCACTGGATCTGCACCGGATGGCAACCAGCTCCACTCCTAGCCTGGATGGCACCCGTGAAGGCACCTTTACCATCACCGACGCAGGCGCTGTGAGCTTCGCTGCTCCGATTCCAGAGCCAAGTTCGGCACTCATCATCGCCAGTGGCTTCGGCATGCTCGGCATGCTCCGCCGCCGTCGCAAAACCATCAATTCCTAACCGACTGAACCCAACAAACCTCAGCGTTAAAAAAACCAACCCAAACACAACCAAACACAACCAAATGAAATCATTCAAAAAACTACTGACGGCGGGTTTCCTCGCCATCGCGCTTGCAGGCACTGCACATGCGCAGACTAAAATATACATCACAGGCTCCACCGCCTTTCGCTCGGCTACACACAATGCAATCGCCTCCACCCTTTCGGGCACGGTCACGACTGCATCCGACAACGCCTCACTCACCAGCGCGAACGCTGTGACTTACACTGGCGGTAATATTGGGGGAACTGCTGTGACGATCAAAACATCATGGTCAGGTTCCGCAGCCGGCATCCAGACGGTGGCCGGATCACTGAACGTCCGCTTCCTAGTTGATGGCGCGACGGGCACTGCCAACCTCGATCCCCGTAACGTCGCCAATCCTGCGGAAGTTACAGTGCCAGACATCTCGATGGCGGATAACTACCAGACCAGCACGCTCTTCAGGAACACCTTCCTTGGCGTGCCTTATGAAAACCTGAGCACCACCATCGTCGGTGTGGTTACCTTTCGCTGGATCGCCAGCAACGGGTTCCCATCCGGACAGACCATGACCACCCAGCTCGCCCAATACCTCTTAGGTTCCGGCGCGATTCCGGTGGCTCTTTTCACCAATAATACGGCAGATGAAACGGTGATCGCTTATGCCACAGGACGCGACCCCGATTCTGGAACCCGTATCACGGCATTTGCTGAATCCGGTGTCGGTGCGCTCTCGACTGTCAAACAGTGGAAGCCACTGACCTTCAGTAATGGTCTCGGCACCAATGACGTGGTGCAAACGATGGATCTTTATCCGATTCAGACGATCAATGGTGTCAGCACCGGTTCTGTCGGCAACAGCGGTGAGAGCAGCGGAAGTAGCTTGCGCGCATTCACCAACAAAACACTCGCTGCCGGCGCGTATGATCCATTCGGCGACGGTTACACAGGCGGTTTCTTCGTTACCTACATGGGCACTTCTGACGCGACGAACGTGCTCGGCGCAGCAATCAAGCCTGCGGTTTCCTTGAAATACAACGGCGTGGATTTCTCCACGGACGCTGTGAAAAATGGCCAGTACACCTTCTGGGGCTACCAGCACCTCATGCATCGCAGCAGCCTTGGCAATGGCACCACTGGCGGTCCTGCGGTAAAGGGCACGTTTGCCACCAACCTCAAGAACACCATCCTCGCCACCTCAGGAGCGACGCTCTCTCCGAACGTCAAGTTGAGCGAAATGAAAGTAAGCCGTTCTTCGGACGGCGGCCAAGTCGGCGCAACCTACTTCTAGTATGGGGAGGATTATTGCATGAAAGTTTTGCAATAAACCGATTCGAGAAACAACCAGTGCGGGTGGAAACACCCGCACTGGTTTTCGGCTTTCTATCTCAATGAAAACAAACCCGTTCTTTTTGCCATCCGTGGCGCTCAATGTTGGCCTGTTGCTCATCCTCCTATGGCTCGTAAACGTGGATCGTCCCTACCCTGAAATCGCATTTTCACCAGCACCCCAGCGCACACTCCAAGCTACTTCACCGAATGTGACTGCGCGTTTCCTAAAAGGAAATCCACCTGAATTCTATCCGCCTGCTCAAGCTGCAAACCATCCGAGCGAACAGATTGCTTCACAGCCGAAAATCCCCACTACGCCTCAAGTCATGGTCGCAGCAACACAACAGCATTCTTTTAGCCTCCCAGTTACACGATACAAAAACGTTTCGACATCGGATGTGAGAACCGTCGCAACCCCCGCGGCAAAGCCAGCGTATGCTTTGCCTCCTGTTCACTCATCCGGGCAGCGGGAAAATATTCAAAGAACGGAACCCAACTTTTTACCTCCAGCCACATTATCATCAGTAGCCATTGTTTCACCAAGTGTAACTGGAACAACCCATGAGCTGCGGAGCGAAGCGGCAACCAAAACAACACATTTAAATCCCACTGCTGATTCGGAAGTAAACAAAATTGTTGAATCCCCCATCCCTCAAAAAACGGCTGCTCAGGAACCTCAAGCCCTGCCTGAAAGTGGCTTCGTAAAGGCTGCGCCTTCCAGGCTTTCACAATACGTGAGCGATTCACGCGATAAAAAGACGATGCTCTTCAGTGTGGAGCAGCAGGAACTCCGATCGAGAATCGGCTGGCAGAATTTCTACTACGAGCCGGACACACCCTAACAAACAGGTTGGCCGTAACGATGTAAAGGTGCCCTCCCCTTTTCAGGTTTTGAATAGTCAGTTACCTAGATCTAGCCGGTATCCAAAGCCACGAATCGTCTGGATTTGCTCCGAGGCAGTCCCCAGTTTTTCACGCAAGCGTCGTAGATGGGTATCCACTGTGCGAATTTCAATATCCGCATCCACGCCCCAAACCGTGTTGAGTAATTCATCCCTCGAGAACACCCGGCCAGGATGAGTGAAAAGCGCCCCTAGAAGGCGAAATTCCACGGCGGTCAAATCAACACGCTTGTTTTTTACAAGCACCTCATGCCTTTCACTGTCAAAAGTAATGTCTCCATACACCGCATGGCGGGTCATGGGTGCAGGCGTGGAACGACGCTGAAGGATGGAGCGGATACGCAGCACCAGTTCACGCGGGCTGAAAGGCTTGGTTACGTAATCATCCGCACCCAACTCCAGGCTGACGATCCGATCCACCTCATCTTTACGGGCAGTCAGCATCACAATGGGAATACCAGCAGTCCGGGGATCGCTTTTTAGAAGGCGCATCACATCGGTTCCACTCATTTTAGGCATCATCATATCGAGCACGATCAAAGATGGGTTCATAGCCCTTGCTTTTTCCAGAGCCTCCTCTCCATTGGACGCCTTCAGAACATGAAATCCTGCGCCGATAAGGTTCTGGGAAACCAAATTAATAACGTCCTCTTCATCATCTGCGATCAACACTTGATGGTTGTTGGTAAATTTCATGACAGGAAAAAGTCGTTTTTTGAGATGCACTGAAAACGTCTTAGCCGCACTTTCTGACAGCCTTTGGAAAAGGCTGCATCCCTATACACAGCAGCACTCCTAACGGGCCTGTAATTAACCGGAAATACGATGATAGATTGAAATGATCCGCTTTTCACAATGAGACATACTGCACATGGCGAGTTACGGACATATTGCGCTCGTGTGAAGAAGTGTGAGTTTTTACGAGGAATTGCTACGGTAGTGTGACGGAAAAATTCCTTTCAAGGCGTCTATCTCACTCCCTATGGGCGCGACCAGTAGGGCGGATTTGCCTTCCCTAATCGTCCCCACATACGCGGCTAAATGCCGGAGTGACAGCGTACCGATTCGTTCATCTCCCTCGCCGAATTTATTAAACCTTTCCTAAAGAATGGAATTTTAGGTAGGAATGAAAAAAGTTCCTCCTCTGAGGATGACTGCACCGCCTGCACAGCTTAATTCGTAGAATGCCCAACAACTCCAATAAAAAGTCAGACTCCTTCGTTTATGATACCGCTGCTGCTGGATACTCCAACCAGTCCGGCGACTGCCCTGCGCGAAGCACAATGAAAACGCCGAAGGTCAAACCGCAGGTCCTGGTTACTATGAAGAACAACATGGTAACCCTCCCCGGCCAGATCTTCTCCAGCACGCATATACCCGTCTACCTCTGGTTCCTCGCGAAAAACAAACACCCTCGAAAGCGAGGGGCCCGGTGTCCCACGCTCAACTGGATCGGCAAGGATGCCGTCATTAAACATCATCTCGAAATGCCGTTTCGGCTGTTGAAGGACGTGCCGGAACTGGGCTGCGGTGATCCGAATAAGAGCGTTGACGACGGCAATGTGCTGGCGAGCACGACGCTAGAACACCTACCCGCGCATTATCGACTCAAGGTGGTCTATTCCGCTAACTGCCGCTTCAGCAAAGCGCGGATGGAGCGCGAAGGCATCACTTTCAAACAAACCCCTTACGCCATCCGCACGAAGTGATAGAACAGCAGGACTGCCAAAACCATGAAGGACACACTTTTCGAGATCAATAAACTGCACGCTGCGGGCCTCATCGACAAGTGGGCTATCGGCGGCGCGATGGGAGCCACTTTTTATCTGGAGCCTATCTCTACGTATGACCTGGATATCTTTGTGATCTTCGAAGGCTCGCCGCTGATTTTGACGCTGACGCCGATCTATGACTTCCTGAAGGCACGCGGCCACGCGGCGGAAGGGGATGCGGTGATGGTGCATGGCTGGCCGGTGCAGTTCCTGCCCGCAGAGTCCACCCTGCTGCGCGAGGCGGTGGAGCAGGCGCGAGAGATAGACTTTGAAGGCGTGCCCGCTCGGGTGATGACGGCGGAGCACCTGATGACCATCGCGCTGCAAACGGGCCGTGGGAAAGACCTCGCGCGTGCGCTCACGTTTATGGAGGCGCGGGCTGCGAACGATGCGATGCTGCACAACATCCTGGCACGCCACGGCCTCGAAGCTGTCTGGAAACGTTTTGAACAAAACTACCTGAACCTGCCATGAGCCCGTTGCTGCAACGAACACTGGAAGAAAAGACGCTGCGCCGAAAACGCCTGATGGCACTGCCCTACCCGGAGAAGGTGCGCATCGTGGAGAAGATGCGAGCGGAAGCCCGGGAAATCGAGTCCGCCGTGGAAAGCACCAGCATCCTCCGTGAAGAACCTCCGGCCTACGAAACCAAGAGCTAATGAACCTGAAGCAATACCAATCCCACTCGCTGCACTGGCTGCAGCGCTACTACCAGACGTACCACTCCCTCCAGGATGCGGTGGTCCGGGGCGATATGCCGAATGTGGTACCAACCTCGATGGCGTTCATGTCCGTGACGTGAGAAATCCATGAAGGCCAAGGCTACCTTACGCGCCGGTAAAACAGATACCAGGCATCCCCTATGTGTGCCTGCGCAACCCGACGGGCGGCGGCAAGACGCTGGTGGCCTGCGAGGCGGTGAGCCTTGGTGTGAAGTACCTGCTGCAACAAGACCGTGCGCTGATCCTGTGGCTGGTGCCGAGTGACACCATCCGCTCACAGACCCTCTCGCGTCTCAAAGACAGCGCCGATCCCACCAGCAGGCGCTCGATACAACACTCGGCAACGTGGCGGTGATGGACATCGAAAAAGCCACGCGGATGAAGCGGGCGCTGCTCGACACCCACACCGTCATCGTGGTGGCGACGATACAGGCCTTCCGGTGGAAGGACATCCAGAAGTTGGAAAAAAAACCAGAGCTCAAACAATCCTATCAGACCATTGTGAAAGACTTACCTGTTGAAAAGCAGCAGCAGGCGATAGCGCAATTGGCGCGCAAGAATGAGCGAATTATCAATCGCAAACAGGAGAGCGCAAAAGCATCCGTAAGGGTGTAAATCGCCCACCATGCACGAAGACTTCGGAGTGATCGCAGTCGATACCCGCCGGACTGCGCTCCCGGAGACTTCGCGTCGCGCACCGCCCTCATGCCATCGTTCGGCTGCGCTCGAACCATGGCCGGAAAATCTTTTACTCAAGCGCCTCGATTTCACCCGGTGTGGCCCGCAGCAGTTCCTCGTATTCGGCGGGCGTCGCGATTTTATGCACCAGCATCCGTCGCTGGATGCTCCGCTGCATCGTGTTCGCCTTGTAGTAGGTGAAACCCACACCGGTCGCCCGTCGCACGATCTCCGCGATCCGCCCGTGGCCCGCTCCATCCTCGCTACCCTCCTCCTCCGTAACTGCTGCGATGTAAGGATGCCTGGCGATGCGCGCGATCTCCGCCGCGATACCCACCGGCGACAATACGAAATCCACGCACCCGTTGGCGATAGCGCTCTTCGGCATGGAGTCATGCTGCGCGCTTTCATCCTGGGCAAAGGTGACGCCGCCCTCGGCCTTGTTGACCTCCAGCCCGAGCGTGCCATTGGCACGGTCGCGCTGCCCGAGATTACCACGCCGATGGATTGGTGCCCTCTGTCTTCGGCGAGTGAGCGAAAAAACTGATCGATCCCGCGATGCCACGCATTTCGCTCCTGCGGGAACAGCAGCAATCTGCCACCCGAGATGATCATGTCGCGCCCCGGCGGGATGACATACACATGATCCGGCTCAAAATCCGGTTCGTCGCGCACTTCGCACACCGGCATCTTCGTCGCCCACGCGAGAATTTCCACTAGGCTGCTCACATGATCCGACGAGAGATGCCGGACGATCACAAAGCTCATCCCGGTATCGTGAGGCAGGGCGCGGAGCAATTGTTGCAACGCCTCCAGCCCGCCCGCAGAAGCCCCCACCCGACGACTGGCAACGTCGCGCCTTTTCCCGGCTAGGATGTTGTTTCAGTTAAAGAAGAATTTTCGTTCGACATGAGCAGAGGGTGCAGAGTCAGGGCCAATGGCACCCGAAGCAATCCTCGAATCGCCGTCTAATACACGGGGGCTTTCCTCACCTGAAACGTCCTGAAGGGGAGGCTCGTTGAGGGCGAAGCCTGACCCGACGATCTCGATGCCAGTGATGCAGCATTGGGCGGGCGCTTTGTTTGGCCGCCCGCTGAGGGCGCACTCGTGGCGTAGCGAAAAGCAAGTCAGTGCTGTTACATTAAAATTTTTCCATGAATTCTAAATATCGGAGCAGAGAGTATCTGCGCAGTTCTAAATAGTTTCGCTCCGTCATTGATTAGAAATGGTAGCCAAGGCCGACCGATGCGCCGAGCGAGTTCAGGCCCACATTGCGATCATCGTTGTTGGCGTTGGAGATATGTTGGAATCCGCCTTCGACATTCCCGGACCAGCGTTCATTGAAGAAGTAACGGACGCCCACGGATGCCTCAAGGACGGCCTCCCAATTCTGCCCAATGAGGCGTTGTGTCTGATCCTTGTAGATGTCGTTATAAACTGCGCCAACGCCGATCTGCACGTAAGGTACCCACTTTGAGTCGGGCTGGACAAAATTGTAGCGCAGGATCAGCTCCCCGCCTGCGAGATAGTTTCCTGGTCCGTCGAACACCGAGCCATACATGAGTTGCAGCATTAGTTCGTAGTTGCCTCGCAGGCAGCCATCGCCCGCAGGGGTATTCAGCATAATGCCGAGGCGGTAAGCGGTTGAGGAGTAGTTTAGACTCGGTTCCCCGTCGTGCCCTACGGAAAAGAAAGCGCCGCTGGCCGACTGGAGTTCGAGTTTACCTTGATCGAAAGGCGAGGTCATCGAAGTCACGGATTTCATATCTTTGCCGGGCGTGCCATTGCCACCGATGGCGGGAAGGAGCGTCAAAATAAGAACGAATGGGATGAGTGTGTTGAGTTTCATAGGCGGACATCGTGGGTAGAATCGCGCTATCCGTCCAATACCTTACCCTCACAGTGACTATAGCTATTAACTATTCGCAATTACGTTTTATACAGCTGCACTTGGAAAACTTTGGCAGGATTATAGCCAATGGCTATAACCCCGCCATGCTGCGGTTCCTGAAGTTTCGCCACTTTTTTGAGTCGCAAAGCTGCTCGCGACGAACCTCAAACGATCCGCTGCCCCAGGATCGACGGGCAGGACGTTTACATCGAATCAATTTGTCAAGTTGCTCAACGCCCATTGATGAGCATTGGATCGGAATCCAAGAGCACCCTCAGTTTAGTAGCGTTTTCAAACTCGTTGAACTTCCAAAACTCCCTTTGCGCTGGTTGGAGAACGGCCTTCGGTTGTGATCAGCCGACCGCAACCGCGCATATTCCGCAATTTCAAGGCAGCGCCGGACAGCAACATGTTAAGGCATCGATTGACTCCTGATGTCCAATCCTCCACCGACGTCTCGCTCCCGTCGGTGTCAAACCATATGATTACGACCCGAACTGCTCGCGCCGGTCTTTAAGAACTCCGCTGGTGAAATTCCATCGCGTAGCCGTGCAAGACATGGGACGGCGTTCCTCGGCTCCCCTGTATAGCAGACGTGGACGCGGCGGAGACAGCGTCCCAAGCTAAGATACCATATAAGGAGGAAGTCTTCCGCAGTGGTTTCAACGAGCGCTTTGGTTCGGAGTAAATCAAAAACAGGACTTTTGAATGCGCGTCGGCAGCGCTCCTGTGTCGTGGGCAATCCATGGGATCCAAACTCGGCCATGACATCACTCCATGTCCTTGTGGTCATTTTTGAGTCATGGGCACTCAAATAGGCCCTTCCTACAGCGAGATTGATTACTGAAACTCGCTTTGACTCGTTCTTGGCGGTTAGCAGCAGTGCTGCCTCCCGCTTGATCTTCGTCTTTAAACTGCCTTGTTTGCCCGTTTCGCTGTCGTGCCAATAATAGACATCTTCTGCACGGCGAAATAGGCGGTAACGGTTTTGCATGATTGTTCTCCGGTTATGGGAGATACCACGACAAATTGGTCAGGTGTTTGAGTGATCTCGGAGTGCGGTGGCAAGTAGTCAAAAATCATCGTGAAAAACACGAGTTTGCTGACAGTTTTGCTGACACCTTCTCTGAAGAGAACTTTTTGACCGCGCCTCCTCCAGTGCAATCGCCTTAAATGGAATCACTTAAAGGATGGCTCCTGAGGTAGGAATCGGCCTCGCTAACTACTGATTATGAGCAGTTTATAAGATATTCCTCGTTACTGCGCAAACTAAAATTCACCTAAATTCACCTGCGCTGACCTCCGAGTTGCACACAGTTTTGCACACAGTTCAGCATCCGCTTTTGATCCGCCATTTTTACAGAGAAAGAACTCTTTTTGAAAAATCGGGGATTTTGATGAGTCATAACAGGTGCTTGGGACACTCGCGGAGTGACTGGAGAGGATGCAATTGGGTATTGGGAACTGACACCTAAACCATCGAAAGGTGGAACTCGATCCGGGCAGGAGGACTCATCGGATGCGCCGCGGTATTCTCCATCATTTTCGGCGGAATTTTCGGTTACTTGGTTTACTCCTATTTACACGGCTACTACGAAAAGCGTCTGGGTGAAGAAATTGCATCGATCCGCGAAGCGTATGAGCAGAGCTATCTGCGGGGAGTGCCTCCGAGATAAAGTGACATGGAGGCGCACCCGCTCCGCATTTCTCTACACCTTACGACGAAACTGCTGGCGCGAGAGTCGTGGTAACGCCGTTGACGACAATTTAGAACTATATGGCCTTTGCCGGATGGACCTCGCATCGCCAGGATCGAGGACCGGTGAGCGATTTGCTCTGCCCATCGCCGCGAGCCAGCAGCGTGTGCCTGTGTCAGAGTCCGCTACGTCCTCCACGACAGCCCACCCACTCCGCAGACTCTTCGACACAGTCACACCATGCTGTCTCCCCCTTGAAACGCACCATCGCTTCACTACGTTCCGCGTTCGTGCGGCGTCATTTTCGCAGCGAGTCCGCAGAACTTCCGCGAATGAGTCGCGGCAATTGCGCGTTCCAATGTCCCGCCCCGCGCGGACACCATGTGCTTGTTCCGTCACCGCTTCGCGCTCCTTCACTGCGCACATCGTGTCCGCTTTCCTGAAGTAAGATCCGCCAGCGCTCCACTGCGTTCCTCGCACGCGGGTTGGGTGGACGCACGACGAAAGCGGGGCAAGCTGACGTATCAGCAAAAGCTGACACGCGACTTGCTTGCGCAGTCGTGCGTCAAAAATCAGCTTTGCTCCGCTGGCTCGGCGAACACAGGGGCCGAGCACTCCGCAAATAATCCGGTCCTGCCGCTCATTGCCGCGTGGCTAGGAAAGAAGAGAGAAAGGCTTGGGTCTCCCGCCGCTATTCCCTCCGAGGCGATAGGCTCGTGGTCACATATTTTGATTTAAAATCACAGCGCAATCACGCCCGTATCATCTTTGCTGCACTGTTGTGAGCGCACGGCTCCCAATCGCGATTGCGAGGGCGAACACGACCAGGAGTGCCGCGACTGCAAAGGTGATCCGCATGCCCGTGGCAATTGCCCCAGGATCCGCCGTGGTGATGTCGGTTGCCGCTGATGCGAAGGCGAACAGAGCGCCCATAGCGGATGCGCCGGTGATGAGCCCGAGATTTCGCGATAGATTTAGCATGCCGGAAATAGCTCCCCGTTGGTCCACCCGAACATCTGTCATGACGGCAGTGTTGTTGGCCGTTTGGAACAGCGCATAGCTGACGGTAATGATGATCATGGGGGCGATGTAGCTGGGGACACCGAGCGCTGTCGGCATCATGGACAGCATGAAGAAACCGGCGATCATTCCGAGCAGTCCGACGATGGTCGTGGATTGTGCGCCATGGCGATCTGCAAGGCGACCGGCTGGCACGCCGGTTAACGCTGTCACAAGCGGACCAACCGACAGGGTGAGCCCAACCTGGGCTGCATCGAGCCCGAGTGCACGAGAGAGATAGAACGGCCCCACCACCAACGTCGCCATCATCACCGTCGAGACGAGCGCGCTCATGATGAGGCACGCGCTTAGCACGGGGTCCCGAAACATCGCCAATCGAATCAGAGGGGAAGCTGCTTTCGCCTCGGCGAGTATGAAGAGACGGACACCGAAGACGGCTACCAATAGTAGGATCATGTTGAGCGGACCGAAATTGCCGCGCCCCATCGTTACGGCGAGTGCATAAGCCGCGAGTGTCAGAGCAAGCAGCACCGTGCCCACCTTATCGAAACCAACCCGTTCAATCTTCGCTGCACGGCGATCAATGGGCAGGTAGCGATGCGCGAGAAGAAACGTCAGGATACCCAACGGCACGTTGACCAGGAAGATTGCTCGCCAACTGAGTCCGGTGATCAGAACTCCGCCGAGCGATGGACCGAGTGCGGTACCAATCGCTGACATTGTTCCAAGCAGCCCCATGGCGCTGCCAGTCTTCGCCTTCGGAACCATCTCACCGATAAAGGCCATGGTGAGGGCCATCATGACGGCTGCTCCGATGCCCTGCACCGCCCGGGCAGCAATCAGCAGCCACAGCGTTGGCGCGAGACCGCACATGACAGAAGCCACCGTAAACAATGCAATCCCGGCGAGTAACAGTCGGCGGCGACCAGTGATGTTACCAAGTCGTCCGATGCTGACAATCAGGGTGGTGATGGCGAGGAGGTAGGCGAGGATTACCCATTGGACTTGCTGAAAGGACGCGGCGAACGCCTGTGCCAGCCGTTGGTAAACCAACATTGGCGATGCTGCTGCCGAGTGAGGACAGCAACATGGATAAAGAAAGGGAGGCGAGCGCTCCACGAACCGAAGGGGTGTGATCCGCACGTTCAGCGACTGCTTCATCCTGCCCCGCAAAAATTGTTCTCAACATGAACTCTTCTTAGTCCATGGCCTGACATGGCGGAAGACGCAGCGCTTGCACACTATTCATGCGTTTTACGCCACATCACAATCGAACTGTGCTATGGGTGCCGCATGTCGCGTCCCGATCTCAACCTACTTGTCACCCTTGATGTGCTGCTCGCGGAAGGCAGCGTTGCACGTGCCGCACGACGGCTGCGACTCAGTCCGTCGGCGATGAGCCGGGCGCTGGCGCGTTTGCGTGAGACGATAGGCGATCCACTGTTGGTCCGGGCCGGACGGGGCCTCGTTCCCACCCCCCGAGCCCTCGAACTCCGCGAGCAGGTCAGTCAACTCGTGCTGGGTGGGGAGGCGGTCCTACGCCCTGCCGAAAATCTCGATCTCAAGCAGCTCGTGCGGACGTTCACCCTCAGGACCAGCGAAGGTTTTGTGGAGAACTTCGGGGCTGACCTCATTGCTCGTGTCGGTAAGGAGGCTCCGGGAGTCCGGCTATGTTTCGTACAAAAGCCAAATAAAGATAGCACGCCGCTCCGTGAAGGGGCCGTCGATCTTGAAACCGGCGTTGTGGAGAAGACGACGAGTCCGGAATTGCGGGTGCAAGCATTATTCAGGGATCGCTACATTGGTGTGGTGCGAAAGGGACATCCGTTGAGCAAGGGCAAGATCACCCCCGTCCGTTACGCAACGGGCGGGCACATCTGCGCTTCACGTCATGGTCTCGAAAAGGGACCAATTGATGATGCCCTGGAGCTACTCGGGTTGGAACGGAGAATTGTCGTCGCGATCGTCGGTGGCTTTGCGACCGCGCTGGCTCTCGCGCGGGGATCCGACCTGATCGCCACTGTTCCCGAACGACACTCCGGAAACCTGCGCGCAGGAATGCATAGTTTCCCTCTTCCGTTCTCCACTCCTGAGTTCACCGTTTCATTACTCTGGCACCCACGACTCGACGCCGATTTAGCACACCACTGGCTGCGCGGCCACGTTCGGGATGTTTGCGCGAGGCGCCGTTGACGGATTCAGCCCCTGCAGTTGCACAATTTTACAGCAACCGTCTTTCTAGCTCCTTGGCTTGGGATTGAAACTTGTTCGGATTGGTTTTCCGCAGTTTCTCAATGTTTTGGAGTTTCCAACGAATGGCGGACAATTCTGACAAGTGGGTGCACGTCATGAGATCCCACTCCGGCGCTCCATTGACCAAGCTGATTAAAAACCGTCGTTGCTTGGTGGTCAGAGCATCAGGCAGTTCTCGGCGCAAACGCTGACGAATTGCGTTCAAATCATCGAGCGGAACTGGTTGGTTGGACATTCCTTGGAATTCGTTCACGAAGGCGATGCTCATGTCATTGTCTCGCGAAAAAAGCACTTCATGGACGGGACGATTGTGCCCAGCGAGATAGCAGACAAAACATTCCAAGACTTCCGCCGTCAGTCCCTCGTCTTGATACAGGCCATGAACATCGTAAAGATCACGCGGGTGCTGCCGATCCAGGGCGGCGACGAGCTTGCCGCCGTAGAGCTCGGCAACAGCTAGCGTGGGCACGGATGCGTCCGTGGTGAAGAGGTTGCGTGCGCTCATTGCCAAACGGCGTGACTCCACGGGCAGCACGCTTCCGCGGAAAACATAGTTCACTTCGATTTTCACCTCGGTCTGCGACCTGTGTGCAAGGAGCTTCACCTCATCACCGTCCTTGGTCTTACGCATCACGCCTTCAATTCCCATTTTGAGGAGCACAGCCTGTGTGCGCTTCAATTCTTCGGAAATGTCCGCCAACGCGTCTTCACGACTTTTGGTGCGATCCAAATAGACCACGTCGATATCGACGGAAAGCCGGGGCATCTCCCGAACAAAAAGATTCAGTGCTGTCCCACCCTTTAAAGCGAACGCCGCAGATTTGAAAACTGCAGGGAGAACCTCCAGCAGCAAGCGGACGGTATCAACGTAGGTCTTGTTCATTACGGTTTCAGGATCAGCACGCGGCCATCTTTGAGTCGTGTCATCCAACGATGCTTGCCCATTTTACGCTGCGCAGCTTTCCGCGCCTCAGGTGCCCAATTCAAGCCCAGTTCTTCTGACCACTGGACGCAAAGACGAACAACTTTGATCCGGAGGCAGTTTTTCAAGAGTGGCGTGAGGACGTCCATTCTGAGTGAGCGGATTCCCTCCATGATATTGCGCGCCTCTTCGACACCCTGGCGGATACCGACTTCGCTCAACATTTCCAGCAATGCGCGCTCGGGCACAGAAACGAGAGGACCGCTTGGATTCTCTGGCAAGGGCTGCAGCCCGAAATCGACGGGGAGTTTCCCCGCAAAAAGTTTTCGAGCCACATAGTCGGAGGGAAATCTTTCGGTGAACCACTCGGGTAATTTGCCGGTTACACTGCCCCATAGGCAAAGCCGTTCGACCGCGGACAAGTTGTGTCTCACGCCGCGCCAGGCGAGAGCGGTTTTTCCGCCGATATGCAGACCCGAATGGCGACCGGCCAGAAACAAGAGACATGCATCCCTTTGCAGTTCGTCCTTCGGGAATGAAAACACCCCCCGGCCCAATCGTCCAACCCATCCCGCTCGCAAGTAATGGGAGGCCAGCGCTGAAGAGATGCCCATAGCTTTCAGTTGGTGAACATCGAAAGGCGCTCCGTGCGGCAACTCCACGTGGAGAGATTTGAGTAGATTTTTTCGATTTGTTAAAGCCACGCTTCAACTATCATATCAATTTCAAACACTTCAAGAGACATGTTTGGAATTATCGGGGCTGTTCCAACACAGCTTGTGTTATTTAAATAATTTCAAACAATTCCACACTCCACGAACACCTGACTCCATACGTGAAAGCGATCATCAGCGTCCTTCGTTCTCGCTGGGTAATAGTGGTGGCCTCTCACCGGCAAGCAGCCTTGCGTAGGCTTCTTCAATGGAGAAGGTAACCGTGTTTGCGGAGCAGCGCGATGGCATCTCGGACACTCGTCTCGGGGGTGATGGTCAGCAGCTCCTGATCCTCCGGGATAATCCGGTTGA
>Ga0209181_10000545_pt1 | contig 69710 bp, 49 predicted proteins | sample MAT05_FD_187208 | JGI IMG/M metagenome (GOLD analysis project Ga0209181, IMG submission 187208) | Freshwater microbial communities from Lake Fryxell liftoff mats and glacier meltwater in Antarctica - MAT-05 (SPAdes) (version 2) | ecosystem: Environmental > Aquatic > Freshwater > Ice > Liftoff... | reverse complement strand
AGGAGCGCGTGAGCGAGAGCGTCAAGGTGCCCACGCAAGAGGCTCTGCAGCGTGTACTGAGCGCCGACGTCAAGCACACGGACGGCACGACGTGGTACCAGTCCGGCGTCGCGCTGACACTGTGGGTGCTCGCGAGCAGCGTCGCGACGGTGTTCAAGGTTCTCGCCAACGGCCAGATGGAGACGCTCAAGCCGCTCTTTGGCCGGCAGCGCGGTGTGCTGGTGAGTGACCGCGCGACGGCGCTCAAGTTCTGGGTAATGGAACGGCGCCAGATTTGTTGGGCGCACTTGCTGCGCAAGTTCATTAAACACGGCGAGCGCGATGGGCCCGGCAGCAAGTTCGGGCGCGAGCTCTTCGACTTCACCGGACTCATCTTTGACGCCGACGCTCCGACCTCCGATGCCAGCACCACCATCGTGGTGCCTGGCTTGGCGCACACCGCCGCAGCGAGGCGCTCGGCAAGCGCATCGATCTCCGCGACGCTGCGGCGCTTCCCCGCCGCCCGGCGCGCGACTTCAACGCGCCGCGGAGCTGTGCGCTGAGCCCCGAAAACCCCCGCTCCACAGCCTGCATGGCGCGTCGCGTGCACTTCACGAGGTGCTCGCGGATGAGGTGCTCGATCTGCTGTTCCAATCGCTCGATGTCCGTCGTCTTCATGCGACTGGGCTCGCATCTCACCACTCAACCATCAACCCTCGCCCTGAACGGATACGTCAAGCCTGCCTCAACCTGCGAGCCCTCTCGAGGTCGAGTGGATGGGAGCCCGCGATGGAGTTCCTGATGGCCACCTACCTCCAGGATGTCGCCGTAGCGCACGCGGCCTGATCAGCAGCGGAGACACCCCCCCCGCCACCACTGCGCGAGCCTCGTTGCCGCTCCGCGCAATCGCCGCCAAGTGAGCGCGGGCATCTTCGCCATCCCGATTTCGACGCCCAGCCATCGTTACCTCTCGCGTCGAGGCTGTCACGCGTCGCGGTGGTCGTCTTCCGGGTGTCGCCGATGGGGCACGTAGGCGCCCACCGAGTCGCTGTCTCTTCTGCTCGGCATCCCCGCGACCTGGCTGGCCATCGGGCGACTCAGTCGCCTATATCGCCCGTGTCTTCTAGGGACTCGGCACCCACCGCGAGCACTTCGCCATCGACCTCGCCGCCTGATCGAACACTCGCGGAGAGCGGCGCGGCCGACGTGCTTGCGATGAGGTCCGCATTGGCGTGCCATTGTCGCGTCAGTCGCTCTCGGATTCCGAGTTGTAGAACTCGTTAGTATCAGGACCGATGTAACTCTCGTAGTCGATCACCCAGGGCTCGATGTCGGTCCGGCCGTCGCGGTGGCGAATGGTCAACGCGGTGGGCGTCACTGCCCGGTAATTGGAGCGCTCGGGGAGATCGGGATTATTCGCGCCGCCGGCACTAAAGAGCGTGAGCAGGCGCAGATCGGGCTCGTCGTAGGTGGCGACGAAGCCGGCGTCGACCTTCTCGTGGCCGCGGATGAGTGTGCTCACTCCCATGTTGTGCATGAATGTGCGCGCTTGCTCGCGCCCGAAAGCGAAGCGACTCGACCCTACCTGTAACGACTCGGGGACGACGTCCGAGCTCGAAGGGTCGCTCCACATCATCTGGAATCGCACGTCGGGACTATTGAGGCTCGAGAGGTCATGGTAACTCTCGCGGATCGTCGATTCCCGTGGGATTCCTGCGTGCACGAGCAGGATGTCATCGAAAAGAAGCATGTTCGGCAGCGTCTCGAACAATTGCCGATAGGCCTGGAAAACCTCGATGGGTGCATAGGGCTTGAGGTTGTCGATTGCGTCGGCAGGGCGGACGCCGCCGTAAACGTTGCCCTCGTGCTCGATGTAGTGCTCGTGATTGCCACGCAACGCGATGACATGACGCGCAGCGGCTGCGGAAAGCCCGAGGACGGCTCGAAGGACTCCGTTGTAGCTGAAGAGGCCGCGGTCGATATAGTCGCCGAGCAGCACGAGGATTGGCTCGGGGTGGGCATGCGGCGCCTTGGTGAAGCGGTCGACTTTGCCCATGAAATCGGACTGCATCAGGGTGGCTTTGAGGCAGCTGTAGCAGCCGTGAAGATCGCCCAGCACCGTCAGCTCGTAGCCGGCGGGATGGGTCGGCGGAATGACGTGCACGTGGCCGTCGAGGAACGGGCGACGGCCCGCAAACTCTTGCACGGTGTGGTGACCGGCGAGCGTTCCGGCATTGCCTGCGCGTTTGCTGTCGATGATCTTGTTGACCTTGTTGATGCGCTGCACGTCCGCGTTGAGTTGGCGACGGAGAGTGTCGGGGTCCGTCGCGTAGTGGCGCTCGAGCTGGGTGAGGGCGGGATGGTTGGCCGCTGTTCTAGGCCATTCGACGATGGGGTGGAGGAAGGTGCGGGTCTGGCTGCTTCCGGCGCCGGAAGAGGTGGTCGGGGCGGTGCTAGAGCGGACCGCTGCGAGGATCGCCAAGAGCTCGCCTCGGAACTTGATCTCTTCGGGGTGGGCGATTCCGTCGGCCGCCAGCATCATGTCGACCGCGTCCATCAAGACCTTGCGGTCTTTCGGCGCGAAGCTCTCGAGGATCTCGAAGCAGCGCAGCTTCACGCGCGATCGAACGAACGTCTGCGCCCGCTCGCCTTCGGCGGTCGGCTCGTCCCACATGGCGGCCATCTCGGCGTCGATCCGCTGCAGCTTGCGGTCGAGACGATCGACGAGTGCGGCGCGCCGGCCGCGACCCGCGACGGACTTGTCATCTGGTTCCTGGTCGGCGGCGAGCTTGAGGATGAACTCCTCGATGAACTCGCGTTCGGTCTGGTCGAAGTTGCCGTCGATGTAGCCGAACGCCGTCAGGTAGAACAGCACGGCCTCCATTTCGCGGGTGGCCTCGGCGGGCTCACTGCTGAAGGTCAACATGGATTCGATTCTCCCTCGCGCAGCGTCCATCCGCAGGAGTCGGCCCCGCACGATCGAACGTATCATTCATCGAGGGAGTTGACAGCACCTCCTGATCGTCGCGTGCACGGTCAGACGGCGCAGGCCGCGACATGGGGCGCTCGATGACTTCGCAGTGCGCCTGCCTGCCTCGTGGGCCCGGAGTCGAGCCGCGACCTGGGGTTCGATCGCCTGATGGCGTCGATCGAAGGCTCCGCCTTCGGAGGGGATTGGATGGCGACGATGTCAGATTGGAGGGGGAATCCATTGGACTTGCGCAGTCCCCCTGCCAGGGACCTGGAGGGATATCGCACCCATTCGGCGGAGATCGTTGCTATGCCTCCAGCAAAAGCAATCGGGGTCCAATCTAGTCCAATTCTTGGGCGAGTGGCTTTTCGGAGGTTGGTCGACGACGGGGTGGTCGGTTAGGCTCTTGGGCGTGGTGATACTGGCCAGTGTAAAGATCCCGCTGTTGGACGAGCTCGCGATCATCGCCGCGATCGCGACGGTGCTCGCTGTTGTGCTGGCCCGCCTGCGGCTGCCGACGGTCGCGGGCTTGTTGTTGGCGGGTGCGGTGCTCGGGCCCCATGCGTTGGGTGCCGTGCACAGCGTCGAGGCCATCGAGATCCTGGCGGAGCTCGGAGTGGTGCTGCTGTTGTTCACCATCGGGCTCGAGTTCTCGCTGGCCCGACTGAAGAACATCTTCAAGCAGGTCGCCGTCGGTGGGCTGTTGCAGTTGGGGCTGACGTTCATCGCGACCTACGGGGTCGCGATGGCGGTCGGGCGGTCCGTCCGTCGAGGAGGGTGTGCTGCTCGGGTTCATCGTGGGTCTGTCGAGCACCGCGATCGTCTTGCGCGGCCTGACGGAACGGCGCGAGCTGGATGCGCCGCACGGGCGCTTCATCGTGGGAACGCTCATCCTGCAGGACCTCGCGGTGGTGCCGATGGTCTTGATCGTCCCGGTGCTGGCGAAGGGACAGGAGGGTGGGGGCGGTGCGCTCGGCGACATCGCGCTCGCGCTCGCCAAGGCGGCACTCTTCGTGGCGCTGACGTTGGGTGGCGCGCGCTTGCTGGTGCCGCCGATCCTGAAGTGGGTCGATGCGAGTCGGAGCCGCGACGCGTTCCTGCTGGCGGTGCTCGGGCTGTGCATCGGGACCGCGTTCCTCACGTCGCTCGCGGGGTTGTCACGGGCGCTCGGCGCGTTTCTCGGAGGCATGTTGATCGCCGAGTCGCCTTACGGACATCGCGCGTTGGGAGACGTGCTGCCGCTCCGGGACTTGTTCGTGAGCTTGTTCTTCGTGTCGCTTGGGATGTTGTTCGAGCCGCTCGTGCTCATCGAAGCGCCGTGGACGACCGGCCTCTTGTTGCTGGCTTTCCTGCTGGGGAAGGGCATTCTCGCGACGCTGGCCGCAGCGGTGATGCGATTTCCGGCGCGGGTCGCGTGGCTTGCGGGTGTGGGCCTGGCGCAGTTCGGTGAGTTCGGCTTCGTGCTCGCAAAGCTCGGTGAGGACAGCGGGGTCATCCAGCACGAGACGCTGCGGCCGGTGCTGGCGGCGGGGATCTTGTCGATGTTCCTCACCCCGATTCTGGTGCGCTATGCGCCGCACGTGACGGCGGGTGAGCGGCTCCTGGCGCCGCTCGAGAAGCTGCTTGGGGTGCGCACGATCGACACGGACGATGCTGTCGGCGCGCAGGTGCGCGACCACGTGATAATCGTCGGGTTCGGTATGGCGGCGCGGCTCTTGACGCACACGCTGGAGAGCATCGGGCGCAAGTACATCGTCCTGGAGCTCGACCCCGAGCGGGTGCGCGCGGCCACGGAGACGGGGCAGCCTGTCTACTACGCGGACGCGACCAGCCCCGAAGCGCTCGGGCATGCGCATGTCGGAGACGCGCGGGCGGTGGTGGTGTTGATCAGCGACCTGCATGCGACCCATCGGATCGTCGACGCGTTGCGCGTGGTAGCGCCGAGCGTGCCGGTGTTCGTGCGGACCAAGTACTGGCGCGAGCGCATGGACCTGCTCGAGCATGTGCCGAGCAGTGGGACCGGTGGCATCGAAGTGGTCGTCGAAGAGATCGAGGGTGGCGCCATTATAGCGGAGCACGTGCTGCGATCGCTCGGGCTGACGGACGAGCTCGTGCGCACGAAGGTCGACGACGCGCTGGCGGAGCTGGTCGATCGCAGGAATGAACGAGCGCCTGGGGGAGAGAGCGGCAAGCCAAAGGACCGCACGTGACGACGGAGCTGGCGTGCCACTGTCGCTGGCGGCGGCGTCAGGTCTCGGTGACCTGGGTTCGGACGAGGTCGGCGTAGAGGCCGCCCTGAGCGAGGAGCTCGTCGTGGCGGCCGCGCTCGACCACGCGGCCGCGGTCGATCACGAGGATTTGGGAGGCGCCACGAACGGTCGAGAGGCGATGGGCGATGACCAGCGTCGTGCGGTTCACCATCAGCCGGTCGAGCGCGCCCTGGACGAGGCGCTCGTTCTCGCTGTCGAGGTGGCTGGTGGCCTCGTCGAGGACGAGCACGGCGGGATCGGCGAGCAGGGCCCGAGCGATGGCGACACGCTGACGTTCGCCGCCCGAGATCTTGACGCCGCGCTCGCCGACGATTGTGTCGAGCCCATCGGGCAAGTGCGCGATGAAGGTCGCGAGGCCCGCGTCGCGAACGGCGGCCTGGATGTCGGCCTCGGGCGCGGTCGGGCGGCCATAGGCGATATTCTCGCGCAGGGTGCCAGAGAAGAGCACCGGGTCTTGCGAGACGGCGGCCATGCCACGGCGCAGGTCGGTGAGGCGGACCTTTTGGATGTCGCAACCTTCGATTTCAATATGGCCACTGGTCGGTTGCCAGAAGCGTTGCACGAGCGCTGCGATGGTCGACTTGCCGGCACCGGAACGGCCGACCAGGGCGACGGTCTCACCGGGCCGAATTGCGAAGTCGATGCCTTGCAGGACGGTGACGTCGGGGCGCGCGGGGTAGTGGAAGCCAACGTTATTGAATACGATTTCGCCACGCATCGGGAGGGTTGGCGGGAACGCCAGTGGGGTCGCCGGGTCACGGATCTCGGGTACGTCGTCGAGCAATTCGAAGACGCGTTCCGAGGCGCCCATCGCGCGCTGGAGGTTGCCCCACAGATTGGCGAGGGTGGCGAGCGAGGTCGCGACCATCAACGTGTAGATGAGGAACGTGGTCATTGCGCCGGGGGTGAGATCCTTGGCGATGACCTGGCGCGCACCGAGGTAGAGGAGGGCGGTCACGACGCCGAAGGCCGCGACTTCGACCACGCCGACGAACACGCCGCGCGACATGGCGAGCTTGTTGGAGGCGAGGAAGGACTTCTCGATGCGGGTGCCGTAGCGGGTCTCTTCGGTCGCCTCGGCGTTGAAGATCTGGACCGTCTCGATGGCGGACAGCGCTTCTTTCAAAGACGCATTGGCGGCCGCCAGCTCGTCCTGCATTGCCTTGGCCTGACGTCGGATGCGGCGACCAATGCGCACCGATACGATCGAGAGCGGTGGCACCAGCAGGAGGGCCAGGCCCGACAGGGCAGGCGAGGTGAAGAACAGCATGACCATGCCGCCGACCGCGGAGAGCAAGGAGCGGATGGCCATCGAGAGCTCGCTACCGACAGTCGTCTGGATGGCGCCGATGTCGTCGGTGAGGCGGCTCACCAGCTCGCCCGTCTTGCGCTCGTGGAACCAGCCGGGCGGGAAGCGGAGGAGGTGGGCGAAGGTCTTCCGGCGGAGGTCGGTGACGACGCGGTTGCCGAGCCAGCTCATCAGGTAGTGGCGGGAGACGGTGGCGGCACCGAGGATGACGAAGCCGCCCATCGCGAGCCAGGCGAACATCTCGAGGCTCGAGAGATCCTTGGAGGTCAAAGCATCGTCGATCGCGAGACGGATCGGCTGCGGCAAGATCAGGTTGGTGAGGCCTCCGACCAGCAGCGAGATCGTCGCGAGCACCCAGCGGCCGCGGTAAGGCCGGATGAGGGCCCACAGGCGCGAGGCGTGCGCGGCGAGGCCCATCGTGGTCGATTGGAGGGGCTTCGGCGCGCGGGCCGGGAGCGGAGGTGAGGACTGCATGAGGTCCGCTTAGTATGAATCCCGTGACCGGTCATGCTGGATGAACGGGGGGGCTTGTCGCGGGTCCTGGAGGCTGGCGCGGTGCAGTGCGGTCGCTGTGCTCGCGCGCGAGATGGGGACGCCCCTGACGCTGGCGCCTGCATGCTGTATGGTCCGCGCGATGTCCGCGGAGCCATCTACAAGAGCCGGGGGCGAGCCGGGCGAAAGCACGAAGCGCAAGCGCGGCGCGCTCGAGCGGCTGCGTGTGTATCGCCGGATCCACGTGCGGCTCACGGCGATCTATGGCGCGGCGCTGCTGTTGGTCCTGACGCCGGCGGCAGTGGTCGTCTACGAGCTGGCGGTAAAGGCCGAGCTCGATGGGTTGGCGGCACGGCTGCACATGGCGACGGTGGGGCTGGCGAGCCTCATCGATGGGGATCGGGTGCTGGAGATCGATAGGGAGGATTCGCCGTATCGACTCGAGCTGAAGCAGCGCTTCACGGCGACCATCAAGGACGAGCCGGAGATCTCGAGCCTGTTCGTGTTCGTGCCGACCGCGGACCCGGACACGCTGCGCTTCGTGGTCGACACCGATGTGCGCGGCGAGCCGGCCGAGTTCGGCGAGACCTACGATGCGCGGCGCTATCAGGAGCTGAAGGACGCCTTGAAGGGGCCGCAGGTCGAGCGTGACCCGGTGGCGGACGCATGGGGTCTCAGCATCTCGGGCTTCGCGCCGGTGTACGATTCGAAGGGCAGGGCGGTGGCGATCCTCGGGATCGACACCGATGCGGCGCGAGTCGAGCGCATGCGGGCGCGCCTCTTGTGGGCGGCGATAGCGATCTGTCTCGGGGCGATGGCGTTGCTCGGGTTGGCGGCGGTCGGTGTCGGGCGGCTCTTGCGGGGACCGCTGAACCGCGTGATTCGAGGCACCGAGGCGATCGCCGAGGGCGAGCTGTCGGCGCGCGTTGGGCTGGAGAGGAACGACGAGTTCGGGGTGCTAGGGCGACACTTCGATGCGATGGCGTCGGGCCTTCAGGAGCGCGAGCGGATCCGCGCGATGTTCGGGCGCTATATGTCGGAGGACGTCGCGAAGAAGCTATTGGCCGAGCGGGGAGACAGCGCCGTCAATGGGGAGGAGCGGGTCGTGACGGTACTGTTCTCGGACCTGCGCGGCTATTCGACCTTGAGCGAAGAGATGGCGCCGACCGAAGTGCTGGCTTTGATGAACCAATATCTGGAGGCGATGAGCCCGGCGATCATCGAGCATGGGGGCTGCGTCATCGAGTATCTGGGCGACGGGATCCTGGCGGTGTTCGGGGCGCCGGACGATGTACCCGAGCATGCGACGCAGGCTGTTCTGTGCGCCATTGCGATGCGTGAGCGGCTCTTGGAGTTGAACGCGGAGTGGGATGTGGCGGGGCGTTCGAGTCATTGGAAGGCGCGTGGCATCGAGCGGCTCACGTCGCGGGTCGGGATCCATACCGGACGGGTGGTCGCGGGCAGCCTCGGCAGTCATGTGCGGATGAAGTACGCGATTCTGGGCGACACGGTGAACCTGGCGGCGCGCCTCGAGGGGCTGAACTCGACGCTGGGCACGGACGTGCTGGTGAGCGATGAGGTGCTGCGGCGGTTGCCGGCGGAACTGGCGGAGGGTTTTGTGGCGCGTGGCGAGCACATCGTGAAGGGGCGGGCACAGGCGGTGCGGGTTCATTCGGTCTGAAGCGACGGCAGGTCGTGCGCGGACCCGGCTAGCAAACCGCGAGCTTGACCTCGGCGTCCGGGGTGGGTAGGGGACCGCGCGATGCGTGCTGGATTCTCGTTGCCATCTTATGCGGTTGGGCCTGTCCGGGTGGCGCCGGGGCTCATCCTCGCGCCGATGAGCGGGGTGACCGACTCGCCGTTCCGACGGCTGGTCAAGCGCTGCTCGGGCGAGCACGTCGGCCTCCTGATGAGTGAGTTCATCCAGATCGAGATGCTTACCCGGGGGCAGCTGCGCGGCGCGATTCGGATGGCGTTCCACGAGAGCGAGCGGCCGCTCGCAATTCAGTTGTATGGGGCCGACCCGGACATGATGGCCGACGCGGCGATGATGGTCGAAGACGCGGGTGCGAACCTGGTCGATATCAACTGTGGTTGCCCGGCCCCCAAGATCTGCAAGCGTGGTGGTGGCGCCGGTTTGCTGCGCGACCTGCCGCGGCTCGCGGCGCTGCTGGATGCGGTGAAGGCGCGCGTGACGATCCCGGTGACCATCAAGATCCGTAATGGATGGGACGAGGGATCCATCAACGCGGTCGATAGTCTGCGGGTCGCGCAAGACCATGGCGCGCAGGCGCTGGCGCTGCACGGACGCACGCGCATGCAGATGTACAATGGCGAGGCGGATTGGGAAGCGGTGCGGGAGCTGAAGCGGCGCGCGACAATTCCAATCATGGGCTCGGGCGACATCCTGACGCCGGAAGATGCGCGGCGACGACTGGAACAGTCCGGTTGCGACGGCCTCTTCATCGGGCGTGGGGCCATCACCAATCCCTGGATCTTCCGCCAGATCGCCGACGTGGCAGCGGGCCGTGAGCCGTTCGAGCCGACCTGGCGCGATGTCGCGGAGTCGCTGCGGTTCTATGTTTCGCTCTTGCAGGAGCACTATCCGCCGCAGGTCGCTCCGGGTCGCATGCGCATGATGTTGTCGCGGCTCCTGAAGGGCTTCCCGACCGATCCCGAGCTGCGCGTGCGCTGCCTCAAGATGCTGGATCCGGTCGCGATGTTGGATGAGCTGACGCGGGTCGCGGAGAGCACGGGCGTCATCGATTTGCCGCGCGCGAGTGGCGCCAACAGCGGCAACGACGAGGCGACGGAGACCGCGGCTGCGGCTTAGTCGATGGCGCGTCGCGGCTTTGGTTGGTACGCTCCCGCCCCGACCGCCCCCGAACGGAGGAGCTGCGATGACGAACCGTCGACCTCAGGATCCGCGGACCAAGAAAGTCCGCGACGTTGAGTCAGATATCCCGACGATGGGGCCCGACTTCGGGGACCCGAGCGCGACGGTGTTGCCTGATCAACGCAACATCGAGACGTACGATCCAAGCGCGACCGTGATGCCGCTCGAGATCGAGGCTCCCAAGCCTCGTGCGACGCGCGGTGGGGCGGCGGCGACGCGTGCGGCCGGCGCGACCATGAGCGGTGGCGAGCCTGCACTGAGCGCGGGCAGCATGGAGTCGGCGCGTGCCGAGCTGCGCGCAAAGGCGGCCGCGCAAGCGTCTGACCTGGGAGGGAAGCAGAAGAAGAAGGGCGCCTCGTGGGTGGTTTGGGTGATGGCGTTCCTCGTGCTCGGAGGGATCGGCTTCGGTGTCGCTTGGTTCTTGATGAACCCGCCGGACGGCGAGGCGGTCGCGGCTGCTGATGCTGCGGCGGCGACCGAGGTCGCCGAGGACGCGAGTGAGCAGGCGGCGGTGGATGCCGCTGGCGAAGCGGGCGGTGCGGATGTGGCGGTCGCGGCTTCGGCCGATGCCGCCCAAGAGGCGGTCGCTGCGGATATGGCTGCTGCGTCCGCTGACGTGGCGCCAGAGGTGGCAGCGGAGGTCGCGGTGGCGGCGGCCGATGTGGCTGCGGATGCTGGTGCGGCCGCGGATACGGTAGCGGTTGCGGCGGTCGAAGTGGTCGCGGATACAGCGGCGGCGGTGGCCGATGCGCAGGTCGCTGCGGTGGGCATGGCGGACGTGGTGGCGGTTGTGCCGGAGGCTCCGGATGCGGCTCCGGCGGCGGTCGTTGTGCCGAAGGTGCGCAATCCGATCGAGGCGACGCGCTTGAACGAGGACGGGCTGGCCAAGCGCAAGGCGGGCGATCATGCTGCTGCGCTGAAGTTCTATGCGGAGGCGCTGGCGGCCGATCCCGAGCATGTTTGGGCGCGCTACAACTATGCGTGCGAGCTGGCGTTGGCTGGTCGCCCGAAGGACGCGCTGAACGAGCTGACGACGCTCTACAAGCTGGATACCGCGGATTCGAAGCGCGCGCTGGGCGCGGCGCGGAAGGACTCCGACTTCCGATCGATCAAGGAATCCGGGCAGTTCTTTCGGCTGACGAACTTCTAGTCTTGGCTTCGATGATGGCAGCTACTGCCAGCGTGGGCAGTCACCGCTGAGGTTGTCGCGGTCCCAGTCGGCGAGCACCCAGGTCGTCCAGAGGTCGTCGATGTATCGTGGTGTGTGATGTGGTGGCCGACGCAATCGCGGGTGGCGTCGGGCGAGTCGACGATGTGGGTGACGATGGCCTCGTCGAGCCACGCGTCGACGTGACGGGCGGGTCGGATGCCGCGTGCGAACCAGGACTGGAGGACTCGTGGCGAAGTCCGGCTCGAGCGTTGTGTCGGTCGCGACACCTGTGACGTCTGGGCGCTGCTCGTCGACGAGGTTCGAGCTCGCGTCGTTACAGCTCATGCAGAGAGCGCGGCCATGACAAGCGCGAGAGCCGGCACCTTCTTTACTGGCCCGCCGTGCCGTGCGGGACGAGGCGTACGTCACCATACGGTGCCGTATCTTCGGCGAACGCGGACGCCTTGTCGTTGGGCGTGGCGATGGCGGCGTCGCTGATGAGCATCTAGAGCGTTGCGCCTCGCTGGCGGGCGCGGATCTCGTCGCGATAGGTCGCGGCGGCATCGATGCCGGTGATGTCGGTCGCCAGGCGGCGCGCGTTGTCGCCATGGTCGATGCCGTGGAGGCCGAAGCGTGGTGCGAACGAGCCCCACTCGTAGTTGTCGATGAGCGACCAGTGGAAGTAGCCGGCGATGTCGAGACCGCTTTCCATGGATCGATCAATCGCCTGCAGCGCGCCGCGGATCGCTTCGTCGCGCGCGAGCCCATCAGGCCGATGGCGCGGTCGACGTGAGCTCGCGGAGGTCGGGCGCGTGCCCACGCCGTGCTCGAGGATGTAGAGCGGACGGTCGCGATGTGGGCCGACCCATGCATCGAGGAAGCGCGGCATGCGGGCGGCTTGGCTGGGCCATTGCCATGGCTGGAGCTTGGGCCCGGTCCAGCCGAGGTAGTCGCCGAGGAAGGGGTGGTAGTAGTCGAGTCCGAGCACGTCGAGCGCGTCTTCGTCGCGGCCGAGCTCGGCGACGAGCGGCGCGAACGCGGCGGGCTGAACGGCGCGGGTGAGGAAGAAGTCGGCGATGCGACCGATGAAGCCGACCGGGCCGATGGCCTTGCGGAAGGCGCGGGCGAGCTCGGTCGTGTGCTGGCGCGTGGCGGGGCGCAGGAGGTCGACGAGGTAGCGGTCGGTCGCGTAAACGGCGCTGGCCCAGGCGTTGTACGTGACGACCGGAGCGGGCCACGCATGCGTTTCGTAGGCATCGCGCAGGGCGCGTCGAGCGTGGACGTGCGCGGTCATGATGGTCGCGAGTGAGCGTGATAGAGCAAGCGCGCGCGGGCGCTTGGGGCCGCTCGGGAAGGCGCGCAGATAGTAGGTCGCGATGCAGAGGTTGTTGGGCTCGTTGACGGTGACCCAGAAGCGGAGCGGAGGTTCGCCACGGGCCTCGAGGCGATGGCCGAGTGCTATCGCGACGTCGTGGGCAAAGCGCGCGAAGCGCAGCGGCGTGGCGCGATCGAGCCACGGGTCGGTGCCGAGCCACTCGGGATGAGTGAAGTGCTGGAGCGTGACGACGGGCTCCATACCCCGGCTGCGAGCGCCCGCGAGGATGTCGGCGTAGCGGTCGAGGGCTGCGGGGTCGAAGCCTCCGGTCGGGCTCGGTTCGATCCGTGCCCACTCGATGCCGAGGCGGAACGCGTTGACGCCGAGCGCCTTGGCGAGGTCGAGGTCGCCGGACCAGCGCTGCCAGAAGTCGACGCAGCTGGCAGTCGCTTCGGCGCGCCTGGTGCCTTCCCAGGTTGCCCAGTTGTTGCGTGGCTCGCCGGGTCCATTGAAACCGCCTTCGACTTGATAGCCGGCCGTCGATACTCCCCACAGGAAGTTGGAGGGGGCGACAAGGGGCTCGAATGGTGGCGGATTTGGTGTCAATGATACTATCTCCGACAGACGCTATCGTCGGTTGTCCGGGAGTTGCCGAAGCACGGGATCAGTCCTTCGGCGGGATAGCTGGCGGCCCAGTCGTCGTGCCGGCGACGAAGAACGTGTTGCTGATGGTGATGCTGGACGCATCGTTTCAGAGCACGTCGCTCATGACGGAAGGCCTTGTAGCGCGAGGCCTGGTCACGGCACCAGCGAAGTGCCGACGCGGTCGCCCGCTTCAGGACCACCGCCGCCCGCAAGGCTGTTGAGCGCCTGGTTCCAGCGCTGGGTCATGCGCGTGTCGTAGATGCGCAGAGGCGCGTCGAAGCCGTCAGGTCGGCCGGGGATCACGTCGACGACGCCGGCTGCGGCGATGCCGTTCACGGTGTCGCCCGGCGTGCCGATCGCTAGATCGGCGTGGCCGTCGCCGTCGAAGTCGTGGGCCGCTAGCGCCGTGCCGAAGCGGTCGTCCGGGGCGGCGATGGTCCAGTTGGTGACGTCCTGGCTCAGCGTCTTGGTGACGCCGGTGGCGAGTCGCACGACCACGATGCCGCGCGCCGACGAACGACCAGGGGCGCCGATCGCGAGGTCGGCGTGGCCGTCGCCGTCGAAGTCGCCGACCGCGAGGGCCGCACCGAATGCGTCGTTGGACTGGGCTGCGACGCCGGCGACGAGGCTCGGCAGGCTCCACGCGTTGCCGCTGTTGCCGAGGCCCACGCCGCGAATTCCGGTGATGCGGGCGACACGGCCAGAGCCGGAGACAGCGCCGGGAACGCCGATCACGAGGTCGTCGATGCTGTCGCCGTCGAGGTCGTCAGCGACGAGGCTCGCGCCGAAATGTAAGCCCGAGCTTACAGCGAGGCCGACCTCGCCCGGGCCGTGCTCGCTCACGCGAGCGAACGACAATCCGAGCGCGCTGCCATAGGCGATGATGACGCTGCCGACTTCGGCTGCGGCCGCGTCCTTGCGCGGCATGCCGATCGCCAGATCGTCCAGGCCGTCGCCATCGAAGTCGCCGACCGCGAGGGCGGCACCGAGCTCGGCGTGAAGCTGTTCGGCGTTGCCGGGCAGGTCGGCAAGGCGCAGGCGTACGCCGCGGACGAGTGGGCCCGCGTTGCCACCAAAGACACGGACCGCGCCGCTGCCGTCGCCGGGGCAGCCGATGGCGACGTCGTCCTTGCCGTCGCCATCGAAGTCGCCGACCGCGAGCGCCTCGCCCATTCGCTGATCGATGAACGGTGTCGCGTCGGCCTCGATGTCGAGCGTCTCGGGGCCGAGCACGAGGCCACGCGACGAGCCGCGGAGCACGACCGCGCGGCCGGTGCCGGGGTGGTTGCCGTAGTCTTCGCCGGGCACGCCGACGACCAGATCGTCGAAGCCGTCGCCGTCGAGATCGCCTTGTGCAATGGCGGCCCCGAATTGGTCGTCGGCCTCGTTCGCACCGGACAACGAGGCCTGGGTGAGGATGACGTTGTCGGCCGTGTGGAGACCCCCGTTGGTTCCGTAGAAGACGTGCACGAGGCCGTCGTCGGGGGCGCTGGTGTCCTCGAAAGGCACACCGATGGCGAGGTCGGCGTAGCCGTCACCGTCGAAGTCGGCGGCGCGACGGGGCAGGGGAACGCGCGGCCGGAACGTGAGGTCGCTGGCCTGGAACGTGAGCGTGCGCTGGGCGACGCCGTGGACGTCGCGGACGACGGCGGTCATCTGCGGATCGGCGCGGGTCGTGTCGACGTCGACGGTGATGAAGTTGGTGGTCGCCCCGGTGTCGGCGCCGTAGCAGCTCGAAGTGCCCGAGACCTCGAAGAATTCGTTGGTCGCGGGGCAGCCGCGGATGACGGTAGCGATGCCCGAGCTGATGAGGGCCGGCATAGGATAGCCTCCGTCGGCGCCGGGCAGCACGCGCAGCTCGGAGCGGTGCGAGTCGCCCGAGATGAAGACGACGCCTTCAATGCGGGCGGCGACGAGGTGTTCGAACAGCCCGCGGCGCTCGCCCGGCCAGCCCGCCCAGGAGTCGCCGATGCTTTCGGCGCTCCAGTCGCTGCCGTCGACCAGCACCTTGAAGGTCGCGGTCGAGGCATCGATGGCGTCATAGAGCCAGCGGCGTTGGACATCGCCGAGCAGGGAGGTGTGGTCGATGTCCCTGAAGTAGCGGCCATCGACCAGGAAGAAGTCGACGTCACCCCACGAGAAATTGCTGTAGATGCCGTCGCTTCCGTCACCGTATTGGCCATTGGGCCAATATTCTATAAAGACCTTGCGGGTCCATATGCGGTTGGGATCGGGCACGCCGTACGCGACGCCATACGAGTTGTCGTGGAGGAAGTCGTGGTCGTCCCAGACACCCCACATCGGGGTGTGGTTCAAGAAGGTGGCGCGTGCGTCGCGGCCGAAGTCGGCGCGCGCGCTGGGCGTGGGGCTGGCCCAACTGAAGGTGCGCTGGAGTGCCTCGCGGTAGAACGAGCGCGCGCCCGACGTGTTGGTGATGGCGCCATTGGCGAGCGGGTCGAAGTAGACGTTGTCGCCGACAAACAAGAAGAAGTCGGGTGAGAGCGACTCGAGCGCGGCGAACGCGGGCTGAGTCGGGACCTTGTCGATGTCGGCGCGCGCGCACGAGCCGATTCCGAACGAGAAGTGGGCCGGGCCGCCAGTCGCAGGAGCGGTGCGCAATTGGTACGGCGTCGCATCGCCTTCGGCTACCGTTGTCGCTGAGGGATAGTGACGGCCGCCGACGTCGAGGTCGTAGTAGTAGGTGGTCGAGGGCTGGAGATTGGCGACGACGAAGGTGTGGGTGAAGTCGTCCTCGGCGCGTGGCGTTGCGGTCGCGACCGGGTTCGCGCTGCTGAGGGCAGCGAGCGAAGTGGCGATGCGCAGCGCGACCGGGCGCCCTGAGTCGGTGCGGACCCAGATGTGGGTGTCGCGGTCAGAGGTTGCTCCGACTACTGGGCCGTGCGTGAGGACGCCGTCCCAGCAGGTGTCGCACTCGATCGATGGGGAGGCCGAAAAGACCGCTTCGGCGTCGGTGGTGGGCGGGAACCCGAGCAGGGTGTCGGTCATCGCGCAGTGGATCGTCTCGCCGTCGATCGCGACCTGGATACAGCTCACGCTCCAGGTGTCGGGCGCGGCGAAGCGAAGCTCGACACGGTCGATGTCGGCGCGTGTGAGGCCATTGCCGGGGACGTGCCAGACGTCGATGTCGCGCGGGTCGCGGTCGTTCCAGTTGAACGCGTTCTCGGGCGTGGCGCAGTGCGTGGCGTCGAGGCAATAGGCGATGTTGGGGGCGTCGTCGACGCTGCCGTCGTCGCCCGTGCGGATGGTCCAGGTGACGATGCCGAGCGAAGGGATGACCTGCGTGGTATCCGTCTCGTTGGTGTCGTTCGCGACCTCGCTGTCCGTGCTGTCGGCGAGCTCGCCGTCGGGTAGCGTGGTCGCGTCGGGTCGCGGTTCGCTGGCGTCGCCGTCGGGTGGGCTCGCGTCGAGATCGGGCGCGCTGTCGGCGCCGAGCTCGCTGTCGGAGACAGTGTCTGCATCGGTAGTTGCGTCTGGCGGTGCATCGGCGTCGTCGGGCGAGCGAGCTGGGCAGCCGAGCCCGGACCCGCAGATGCTGAGAATGCCGAGAGCAATCCACCAGAAGTCATGTCGTTGTTGCCGCACGGTGGCGGAGCATACTGCATTCGTGAGCGGGACGGAGCATCGGCCGTGTATTGCGCTGCACTTGGGTGCATGAGGCGCCGTGGCGAGACAGCCATTTAATCGATTGACCGATGGCGTCGGACTGACGAGTTTTCGCTCGTGGCGACGCAGACCCCCGATGACTTCGAGCCGCGCGCGTGGTGTCGCGAGTGCCGGCGCGCGCGCAACATGTGCTGCTGCGCCGAGCTCACGCCGTTTCGCATCGGGTTCGAGCTGGCCATCTTGATGCACCCCAAGGAGGCGCGGGTCGCAATCGGGACCGGGCGCCTCGTGCATCGCGCCGTCACGGGATCGCACCTGCTGATAAGCGAGCACTTCGACGACGACGAGAAGCTCGCGGCGTTGCTGGCGCGGCCCGACCTGCGGCCGGTCATCTTGTTTCCGCGGCCGGGGTCTCTCGACCTCGGAACGGCCAGCGTGAGCGCAACCGAGGCGCTGTTCCCGCAAGGCACGCGACCCTTGGTGCTGATCGTCGATGGCACCTGGACGACCGCGAAGAAGCTGTTGCGGCTGGCGCCACGGCTCGCGACACTACCGGCGGTGCGCTTCACGCCGCCTCATGGCTCGCGCTACGGGCGCTTGCGCAAGGAGCCCCGGGCGGAGTGTTGGTCGACCCTCGAGTCGGTCCATCATGTGATCGACCGGCTCGCGGGGCTCGAGGTCGCGGTGCCCCCAGCAGGTCGCGCGCACGATCACCTGCTGGCGCTGATGGACATGGTGGTAGCGCGACAGCTCGCGTTCGAGCCCGCTGCCGACGCGTAACAGGGGCCGTTGCCGGCGCGTGACGCGCCACGATCGTTAGGGCATGGTGGCCGTGATGTTAGACCTCGCCCGCCTCGAGAAGATCCGTCTGCGCACGAGCCCTCCGGTGCAGATCCTCATCGCCCAAATGGTGCTGCGCTTCGACTACGCGCTGCCGCGACCGACGCACATCGCGCTCGATGGGCTCGAGAACCTGCCGCGCGACCGCGGCGTGTTCTTCGCGATGAACCACACCGATCGCTACAACTACTGGCCATTCCAGTACCAACTGTATCGCGAGGGCGGCAACCGCTTCACCGCGACGTGGGTCAAGGGCAAGTACTACGAGAACAAGGTGATGGGTGCGTTCATGGACAGCACCAACAACATCCCCTTGCCCTCGCGCGGCTACGTCATCACGACGGAGTTCAGGAAGGCCCACGGTCGCGTCCCGAAAGAGGAAGAATATCGGGCGCTTCGCGGCGTGGTCGACGGGGGCGAATCACCCGCGGAGGCAGCCGAAAAAGGCGGCCCCGCGGTGCGCGCGTTGCTCGAGAAGGGAGGTCCGGCGGCCTCGTTCCCGGAGCGCTTCGATGCGTTGTTCGGGGCGATGATGGGACAGGTGACGCGCCTCACGCGGCAGGCCTTGTTCGAGCTCGGGCTCAATGTGCTGGTGTTCCCGCAGGGCACGCGCAGTAAGCGCCTGTCGAAGGGGCACACGGGGCTCATGCAGATGGCGCAGCACCTCGGCTGCGCGATCGTTCCGGTCGGCTGCAACGGCTCGGACAAGGCATATCCGGGTGGCTCGCCGTTCTCGAAGGGTGGGCGCCTCGTCTATCGGATCGGCGCGCCGCTCGAACTCGACGGGCCGGAGCTCGGCCAATATCGCGTGCGCGAGCCGTTCGTGCCGTTCTCGCAAGCGGCCAGCGACACGCATGGCGGTGCCTTCCGCGCCGCGACCGACATCGTGATGGAGCGCATCAACGGTCTGCTGGATCCCGAGTATCAATTCGCGGACGACCAGGCGAGCGACGGGGTCGAGGCGGTCCAGCGCTTCGTCTGAGTGCGGCGCTTCGCTGGTTCTGCGCAGCTTGGTGGCGGTTGTCGAAGGTGTCGCGGGACGCCTCTGGGGGTTGGTACAATGAAGGCGACGAGGTCCGTGGGGTCGAGGTGGCGAGCCGCCTGCATCGCGGCCTTGAGCCTGATCGGCTGCGGGGATGACGGCGGGACAAGGGCCAGCGACACGCGCACAGACGTGGCCGTTGGGGATGTCGGTAGCGATGTCGCCGATGGCATTGTCGAGCGCGACAGCGATGCAACCCAGGGGGCTGACGAGGCTGCTGATTTCGACGAGACATCGCCTCCGCCCGACGTGATCGGCGACGCGACGCGCGAGGTCGATGAGGTTGGTGAGGTCGGTGAGGTCGGTGAGGTCGGTGAGGTCGATGAGGTCGAAAGCGATGTCGCGGAAGACGCGACGCCCGACGCGACGAACGAGGTCTGTAGCCCCCCGGGCGTGCTCGGCTCACGCCGCGTGACACCCGCGGGCGGCGTGGTTGTGTTCGAAGAACTCGCGTTCGGCGGCGCCAATCCTGCGAGCGCATGGCTCGAGCTGCACAACCAGCAGGCGATCGACGCGGACATCTCGGGTTGGCGCCTCGCAGGTGCGGTCTCGTTCACGTTCGCCGAGGGTACGTTCCTCGCGCGCAGTGGCCAGCTCGTCGTCGCCGCGGACGTCGCGACGTTGGGCGTGCCGGCGCTGGGACCCTGGCAGGGCGCGCTCTCGCCGAGCGGCGAGCTGCGCCTCTACAACAATGCCGGCCGTCTCATGGACAGCATGGCGTGGACCAGCCGTGCGCCTTGGCCGACGCTCGGAAGCGACGACGCGGTCATGGTCAAGCGTGACCCTGACCTCGCGTCTGGCTTCGGCGAGAGCTGGGTTGCGAGCCGCGTCGCGACGCCAAGCGCGCTCGCGACGCCTGCCAGCGGTAACGCGACGCTCATCGAAGAGAGTGCGCTTTGGCGTCACAGTGACGACCTCGCAAGTGGTTGGTCCGACAGCGATTTCGACGACGCGAGCTGGGACGAAGGCATCGCCCCGTTCGCGAGCGGCGAACCCGGGGCGGTCGACGCGGTCGCGCGCTTCACCGCCGACAATGCGTTCGCCCTCTATCTCGGGCAGGCCGATGGCAGCGGCATGCGCTACATCGGACGCGACGCAGACGGCGGTTGGCAGTCGAGCGAGACGTTCGCTATCACCGCGGCGCCCGGCGAGCACCTGTTCGTTGCGGGCTGGGAAGGCCCCGGTGACTCGGGCTCGCCGCAGATGATCATTGGCGAGGTCATGCGCACAGACGACTCGGTGTTGCTAGCGACGGCCGCCGATACATTCGATGTCGTGCTTGGTCCGGACAACGCCAACCCGGGTGGCGGCCTTGGTGACCCGGCGCCGACTGCGCAAGCGCTCGCCAGCGTCGTCAGCGACAGTCTCGCGACGTTCGCGCCACCCGCGGTCGAGCGCGGTGGGACCAGCGCCCCGTGGGGCCCCCAGCTCGGCGGCGTTCTCAGCGATGCGCAGTTCCTCTGGATCGACACGTTCGACGCCAATTCGATAACGAACCAGTCGAACACCTACGCGCTCTTTCGTTCACTCCGTCCGATTGCCAAGCCGGCAGGCAGTGAGCTGGCACCCGCACGCACCGGGTACTTCCGCGCTGCGTTCGAGGTTGTGAGCGACCCGGCGGCGACCCGCTTCTCGTTCACACTCGAGGCCGCCGACGGGGTCGTCGTCTACCTCAATGGGCACGAGATCCTGCGCGAGAATGTGCCCGCTGGTCAGCTCTTCGCGGACACGCCCGCGCTCACCGAGGCAAGCCTCGAGCTCGCGGGAGCGCTGCCGAGCGATCTCGTGCTCCAGGGCGAGAACGTGCTCGCGGTCGAGATCCACAGCGCCAGCGACACACCCCGATTCGCGCTGAAGCTCGCTTCGCACGCCACTTCGCTCGAGCCGGCGGCGGCGACCGATGGCTCGCCGATCGTCATCAACGAGCTCATGTACAACCCGGTCGACGATAGCTCGGAGTGGATCGAACTCTACAACCGCGGCACGACCCCGGTCGACATCAGCCGTTGGCAGCTCGCTGACGCGGTGAGCCACGTCTTCGCGCCAGGCACCGAGATCGCGGCCGGCGGCTTTGTCGTCATCGCCAAGGATGTCGCAGACTTCACCCGCGACCACCCGACAAGGGCCGCCAACGCGCAGCTCATCGGTCTGGCCGCGGGTGGTCTCGGCAATGACGGCGAGCAGGTCGTGCTGGTCGATGCCTGCGGCAAGGTCGTCGATGCCGTGCGTTATACCGATGGCGGGCGTTGGCCCGGCAATGCGGACGGCGGCGGTTCGAGCCTCGCGCTGGTCGATGCCTTCGCCGACAACGGAGTGCCCGAAGCCTGGGCCGCGAGCGACGAGTCGGCACGTGCGCCTTGGCAGGCCATTCGCTATCGCGCCGTCGCGACCCCGAGCGCGGTTGGCCCCGACGGCCGTTGGCAAGAGCTGGTCCTTGGACTCCTCGAAAGTGGCGAGGTGTTGATCGACGATGTGAGCGTCGTGATGTCGCCTGACGGCGAGGCGCGCGAGCTGGTCACCAACGGTGGGTTCGACCGCGCGCTCGCGGACTGGCACGCGATCGGAACGCAGCGTGAGAGCCGCGTCGAGCCCGACCCTGACGACCCCGCGAACCCGGTCCTGCACATCGTCGCGACCGGCCCGACCGAGCACATGCACAACCAGGTCGTCACGACCCTGGCTGGCACCATCGACAACGGCACGACCTACGAGGTCTCGTTCCGCGCGCGCTGGGTCGCGGGCGACGTGCAGCTCAATAGCCGCCTCTACTTCAATCGACTGGCGCGCACGACACGGCTCGCGGCGCCGCGCGCGGGCGGCACGCCGGGTGCGCCAAATGTTCAGAACACGAACCTCGGGCCGACGTTCGCGGGCCTCGCCCACGAACCGGTCGTACCGCGCTCCAACGGGCCGGTCGTGGTCACCGCCTTCGCGCGTGATCCCGATGGTGTCGCCGAGCTGGTGCTCTGGACCTCGGTCGATGGTGGGGCGTTCAGCGCGACGCAGATGACGGCCACTGGAACGGGCGAGCGCTACGAGACCACGTTGCCTGGACGACCGCTGGGCACGCTGGTCCAGTTCTATGTCGCGGCAAGCGATGGGCGCGGCGCGACCTCGATGTTTCCGCGCAAGGGGCCTGAATCGCGCGCGCTCTATCAGGTTGGTGACGCGGCGCCCATCGCGTCGGCGCGGCTGCATCCGCTGCGGATCTTGATGACCCCGGCGGACCGGAACCGCTTCCATGCCGCGACTGAGCTGATGAGCAACGCCGACACCGGCTGCACGGTGATCTACGACGATGACCAGATCTTCTACGATGTCGGCGTGCGCGCGAAGGGCAGTGAGCGCGGCCGCCCATCGGACTCACGCCTGGGCTTCAACGTCAGCTTCGATCCGCTGAACCTGCTCCGCGGGATCTACAGCAGCGTCGCGATCGATAGGTCAGAAGGGCAACACCCCGGGCAACGCGAGCTGCTGATGGATCTCGTGATGGCGCACGCGGGCGCGGTCTCGGCCGAGTACAATGACCTCGTCTACTTGTTCGCGCCGCGCGCCGCACAGACCGGGCCAGCCCTCCTCCAGGCCGCACGCTTTGGCAGCGTGATGCTCGACAACCAGTTCGAGGACGGCTCGGACGGGCGTGTCTACGAGTACGAGCTGGTCTACTACCCGACGACGACGGTCGACGGCACACTGTCGGGCCTCAAGCTGCCCCAGCCGGACGACGTTGTCGGTGTCCCCATGCGCAGCCTCGGGCCCAATCCCGAAGCGTATCGCTACACTTACCTCGTGAAGAACAACCGCAAGGACGACGACTTCAGCGACCTGATCGCGTTCCTTGGGGTCTTCGGTAGCGGCGACGCAGCGCTCGCGGCGGGGATCGAAGACGCGATTGACGTCGACGAGTGGCTGCGTGCGTTCGTGTTCATGGCACTCTCGGGCGCGACCGATCACTACGGCATGGGCGCCCAACACAACGCGCAGCTCTATCTCGACCCGAGTGGGCGCGCGTACCTGTTCCCGCACGACCTCGACTTCTACGATGGCAATCCGCGCACGGGTCTCATCGCCAATGGCGACCTTCAGCGGCTCCTGCGGGTCCCGGGCGTGAAGCGGCGCTTCTATGCGCAGCTCGAGGAGATCCTGACGACGACCTACAACGACGCGTATCTGTCACATTGGCGCGATCAGCTCGCGGCGCTGTTGCCGAGCCAGCCGTTCGCGAGTCACCACGCTTTTATGGTGCAGCGCGCCGAGTGGCTGATGAACGGCGACTCCAACGCGGTGACGAAGGTGTTTCCGTTCGTCGCGTTCGCGGTCGATGAGCCGCAAGACGGCGTCCTCGAGGCGGTCCAGGGGGCCATCGCGGTGCAGGGAAAGGGGTGGCTCGATGTGCATTCGATAACACTCGCCGCCGACCCGGCTCATGGGATCGGCGCCCAGACGCTGCCGCTCGATTGGGTCGATGACAGCGACTGGATCGTGTCGCTCGATCTGCCGCTCGGTCTGCAGACAATCACGCTCGAAGCGCGCGACACGCGCGGCGCCGTAATCGCGAGTGACACGATCACCATCGAGGTCTCTGCGAACTGACGGGAGTGGGTAACGAGACGTCACCGACTCGTTGCTCCGCGCCGCCCTTTCGCGACCATCGTCGTCCAGCTTCCGCCGCGGAGGAACCCATGCAGACCAAGACCCCTGTTCTCTCGTTCGCCAGCGCCGTGCTCGTAGTCGCGGCGCTAACCCCGACCTTCCCCCAGACCGCGCATGCCGCCGAGACTGGCTATGACGGTGGCTTCTTCGTCGAAGGCGAAAAGGGCGAAGGCCTCTATCGCATCCGCTTCAATGGCCGGCTCCAGACCCGCCTCACGCTCGAGATGTTCGAGGCCGAAGGCAAGGACGCCGAGATCGCCCTGGCGGTGCAGCGCGCACGCTTCGGGTTCGAGGGCTACTTCCTCACGAAGGCTCTGACCTACAAGTTCCAGGCCGACTTCGGCGCCGGCAAGGTCGGCCTCAAGGACTACTACTGGGACTATGCCTTCAGCGACGGCGTGCACCTGCGCGCAGGTCAGTGGAAGAAGCCGTTCTCGCGTCAGCAGATCACCTCCAGCGGGCGCCTCGAGCTGGTCGATCGTGCGGCGACTGACAAGGCCTTCGGAGCTGGCCGCGATGTCGGTCTCGGGCTGCACAGCAACTACGAGGAAGCCGATGGCTTCAACTGGGCGATCGGCGTCTTCAATGGCGCCGGCGAGAACGTCCTGCCCGACGTGTGGCAGCCCGAGGGTGTCGTGCGCGCCGGCTACACCAGCGCCGGCTTTGGCAAGGGCCAGTACTCGGAAGGCGACCTCGAGTGCGCCGACAAGCCCGAGGTGTGTGGCCTGCGCTGGGCGGTCGCGGCCTCGGTGTATGCCGACGGCGGCATGCCGAAGGACGGCAACAAGGGCCAGGTCGTGAGCGAGTTCGACCTCGTCCTGAAGGTGAGTGGCTTCGCGCTCTCAGGTGCCTTCTTCGTCGACTTCAACCTCGGCGAAGACGCCGACGGCGGCGGCATGGACAAGCTCGGCTTCTACGCGCAGGCGAGCTACTACATCGCCGCCGCCAAGATCGCGCCGATCTTCCGCTTTTCGAGCATCATGCCGGACAGCGACGCGGTCGCGAAGACCAACGAGGCGACGCTCGGCATCTCGTTCTACCCGAGCCGCCACAACCTCAAGTGGCAGACCGACGCGACGATGGTGATGAACGCGCTCGGCGATGTCAGCACGACGGACTGGGTCATTCGCACCGAAGCTCAGCTGGCCTTTTAGTCTCTAGACGTCTCGGACGGGCAGGCGCGGGCTCTACTTCGCGTCGAGCTTGAGGGAGACCGAGTTCACGCAGTAGCGGAGCCCACTCGGCTTGGGGCCGTCTTCGAAGACGTGGCCCAGGTGGGCGCCGCACCGCTTGCAAAGGATCTCGGTGCGCGCGTAGCCGAGCTTGTGGTCGACATCGAGATCGACGGAGTCTTTGGCAGCCTCCCAGAAGGAGGGCCAGCCGGAGCCGCTGTCGTACTTCGTTTCAGAGCGGAAGAGCTCGGCGTCGCAGCAAACGCAGCGATAGACGCCGGGCTCTTTTGCGTTCAGCAGCGGGCCAGTGAACGCGCGTTCCGTGCCGGCTTCGCGCGCGATACGGAATTGTTCGGATGTAAGAATCGACTTCCACTCGGCGGGAGACTTCTGCACTTCGCGGGTTTTGCTGTCGGACATGGTGACCTACCTCCGGGGTCTGAGTACGCCACGAGGCGCCCCGCGGTCACGTTCCGCGCCACGGAAGGTGCTGAATTGCGTTCACAAGACTCATGAATCGCGGCCGGTCGGACGTGGTTTCCGGCGTGTTTGCGCAGTGTTTTGCGCAGCAATCAAGGCTTCCCCGCCAGATCCGAATCCGTTAGAACGCGCCGTTCGTGCGCGGCCCGTGTGGCAGCGCGTCATCTGCACACCTCGGGGCCCGCCCATGAGTCGAAAAGCAGCGTTCTTCAAGGTCGAGGGCCCACTCGTGCGCCCGTCGGGCATGCCACCCGCGACCTACTTCATCCTCAATCAGCGCGAGTTCAAGTCGCGCGTGTCACGCCTGGGAGGGCTCATCGCGGCCACCGGGCTGTCGATAATGTCTCCGCTCGGCGAGGCCCAGACCGCGACGCGGCTCGCCTGGTCGAACCTGCGCGGCATGTCCGAGGATCGGCTCAACGTGCTGGCCGAGGAGCTCTACGATCGGCAGCTGCTCAAGCAGCTCCGCGCGTCGGGCGTCGACCTGCTCGAGGGTGCCAAGCGTGACGGCTGTGTCATCGTGCTCGTGACCGAGATGCTCGACCTCGCGGTGGCGCCGCTTGCGAAGCGCCTCGGGGCCGACCACCTCATCGCCAATCGCATGGAAGTGCAGGGTGGACGTGCAACCGGAAGGTTGCTCGATCCCATCGTCGCGCAGCTCTCGGGTCAGTGGGCCCAGGCGTTCGCCAAGGAGCACGACCTCGACCTCGCCAATTCGATGGCGTACGGCGCCTCGGGTGGCGACGCGCTGCTCATGTCGGCGGTCGGCAACCCGTGCGCGGTGCATCCCGATTGGCGCCTGCGCCGCATCGCCAAGGACCAGTCGTGGCCCATCGTCGAGGCCGACGCATGAAGGCTGCCGCTGGCAATGCGTTCTCGATCGTCGAGGCCCTCGCGGGCAGAGAGATCATGGTCACCGGCTTCACCGGCTTCCTCGGCAAGGTGCTGGTCGCGCAGATCCTGATGGATCTCCCGGCCGTGCGCCGCGTGCACGTGCTCATCCGCGCGTCACGCAACGAGGACGCGCTGTCCCGCTTTGTGCGCATCGCCGCGCGTTCGCCCGCGTTCCGTCCGCTGCGTGAGCGCTTCGGCGACGACCTCGGCGCGTTCCTCGGCGCCCGCATCGAGGTCCACGAGGGCGACGTCAGCGAGCCGCTTTTCGGATTGCGTGAAGCCACCGTGCGCGAGCTCGCGCCGCGCCTCGACGCGATCGTGCACGTCGCGGGCCTCACCGACTTCGCGCCCGACCCGCGCCGCGCGCTCGAGACGAACGTCGAAGGCGCCTTGAACGCGGCCGACCTGGCAGCCCGCTGTGAGCGTGCCGTGCTGGTGCACACGTCGACCTGCTACGTCGTCGGCGTGCGCCAGGGCAACATCGCGGAAGAGGTGCTCGCGACGACGCCGAACGGGCGCGCGTGGGATCCCGAGGCCGAGTTCGCGCACCTCCAGGCGCTCGCCTGCCACGAGGCCGACTCGGACACGCAGGCCGCCCAGCGCGAGGCGCGTGACGTGCGCATCGGGGCCGCCAGCGCGCGCGCCGAGCTGCTCGGCTTCACCAACATCTACACCTACTCGAAGGCCCTGGCCGAGGCGCTCCTCCAGGGGCGCTGCCAGAAGACCCATCGTCGTCGTGCGGTGCCGCTGACCATCGTGCGGCCAGCCATCATCGAGTGTGCCGAGCACTTCCCGTTCGAGGGCTGGAACGAAGGCATCAACACGACTGGCCCGCTGCTGTGGCTCTGCAAGAGCTACCTGCGCCACTTCCCGAGCAACCCCGATTGCTACTTCGACGTGGTCCCGGTCGACACCGTGACCCGCTCGATGATCGCCATCACCGCGCTCGCGATGAACGGCCGCGCGAAGCCCGTCTATCAGCTCGGTTCGTCGGGCAGCAACCCGATGACGATCGACCGCGGCTTCGAGCTGACGAACCTCGCCATCCGCAAGCACATGGCGTCGAGCGAGCATCGCAGCGAGCGCAACTTCAAGCGCTTCTTCGACAATGTGCTGGTGCCGGCAGACGTCGAGCACGCGTTTTCGCCGCTGCGTCTCAAGCGTGTCGCGCGCGGGCTGCGCTCGACCCTCGAGACCTTGAACATCGGGTCGCTGTTGCCCAAGGCGCTGAAGAAGCCGGTGGGGCGTCCCATCGAGCGCATGAAGGACAACGCCGAACTGTTCCTCCAGGGAGCCGACCGGCAGCTCGGGCGGGTGCAGAAGCTGTTCGACATCTACCGCCCGTTCATCCACGACAACAGCTGGACCTTCGCCAACGCGAACGTGCGTGCCATCGACGAGCAGCTCGACGCCGACTCGGTCGAGCGCTTTGGCTGGGCCGGCGACCGCATCGACTGGCGCAAGTACTGGATTGACGTTTTGTATCCGGGACTTGGCGTGTGGTGCCTGCCGCTGCTCGAGGGCAAGGAGGCGCCCGAGGATCCGGCGGTGCCGCTCATCCTGATGCCGCCGACCGAGATGCCCGAGGACGCGATCGAGCTGGCCGATGGCGTCGAGCATGTGCTGCATCATTCGCATGTGGCGCACGTGCACAGCGCCGATTGCGATCACGCGGTCGACGTCACGACCCCATTCGAGCGCGACGAGGACGATGCGAGCGAGCTCGAGACGTCGAGCACGACCCTGTCGGAGCTGCCGCTATGAGCACGAACGCAGAGACGATCTTCCTGACCGGCGGCACCGGGTTCATCGGTGGCTACGTCATCGCGAACCTGATGGCGAAGAGCGACTCGCACGTGCTCGCGCTGACGCGCGCGAAGTCGAACAACGAGGCGTACGAGCGTCTGTGGGCGCAGCTCCAGATGCACATGGACGAGGCGACGTTCAGGAGCTACCTGCCGCGCATCACGCCCGTGTTGGGTGACCTGCACGCGCAGGATCTCGGGCTCTCGGGGGGTGACCAGAAGCAGGTCATGACCCGCGCCGACTCGATCCTGCACATCGCGGCGAGCCTCAATCGCAAGTCGGCCAAGGCCTGCTTGAACACCAACCTGCGCGGGACCTTGTCGGTCCTGAAGTACGCGCGCGCGCTGGCCGACGAGGAGCGTCTGCGTCGCTACAGCCACGTGTCGACCGTCGCCGTCGCGGGCCATCGCAGCAAAGAGGTCGTGCAGGAAGACCAGGCGATCGACTGGGACAAGTCCGACTACGATCCGTACGGCCGCACCAAGAAGTTCTGCGAGCACATGGCGCGCGAGCTGCTGCCCGACGTGCAGAAGACGTTCTTCCGGCCCTCCATCGTGATGGGCGACTCGCGGTTTGCCGAGACGAGCCAGTTCGACATGGTGCGCGCGTTCTGCTTCTTCGCGGACCTGCCGTTGATTCCGCTGCGGCCCGATGACCGCCTCGACATCGTGAACGCGGACTGGGTGTCGCACGCGATTGCGACGCTGCACCTGAAGGCCAGCCCGAAGCACGACATCTACAACCTGTCGGCCGGCACCTCGGCGCTGACGGCGCGCGCCGTGTCGCAGGCGATGGCGCAGACGACCAATCGCAAGGCGCGCTTTGCGCCCTGGTTGTTCCCGTCGTTCAAGGCGTCGGCAGATGCGCTCGCGCGCAGCTCGTCGCGCAACATCGCGACCCAGGTCGGGTCGCTGATCTCGGTGTTCCTGCCGTACATCGCGTGGGACACGGTCTTCGACAACACGCGCGCGGTGAGCGAGCTGGGCATAGCACCCGTGCCGTTCGATCGGTACTGCGGGCCGCTCTACACGTGGTCGAAGGCGAACAAGTTCGAGTGGCATCCCACGCCCCTCTCGAAGGAGGCGGCATGAGCGACGGGAAAAAGTCGGGCTTCGACTTCGGGCGGTTCGCGCGCCAGATGGTCGACAACGCGACGTTCGTGGTGAAGCACGTGATCCCGACGACGCTCGAGCGTGAGCTCGACGCGGACCGGGTGCTGCGACGCGCGATGGGTGCGCTCATCGAGACGGCGGCGGCGCGTTATCCGATCGAGCCGGGCGCCGAGTGGAAGCCGGGCAATCCGCTCGAGCTGTTGCTGGTCGGCTATGCGGGCACGCGCAACACTGGCGCCGATGTGCGCGTCGAAGAGATGATTCGCCAGTTCCGGCACCTACTAGGTGACGAGCATCTGCGCCTGTCGATCTTGACGCTGGATGGGAAGAAGACGCGCGGCTACTTCCCGGGCGTGCGGCAGCTGCTGGCGCCGAAGCTGTTCCCGAAGTTCATGTTCGACGTGGTGCATCAGCACCATGGCGTCGTTGCCTGCGAGGGCTCGATGTTCAAGTCGAAGTTCGCCAACGCGCTGACGACCTTCATGGTGGGCGCTATCGGCGTCGCGACCGCGGAACAGAAGCTCGCCATCGGGTACGGCGGGGAGGCCGGCGCGATGGATCCCGAGGTCGAGGCGATGGTGCGCAAGTACTGTCAGCGGGCGATCGTCATCGCGCGCAACACGGCCTCGGTCGGCGTGCTGAAGCGCTTGGAGATCGAAGCTTCGCTGGGTGCCGACACGGCCTGGACGTTCGAGCCGCACCCGCCCGAGGTCGCGCACGAGCTGCTGAAGGCCGCCGGTTGGGACGGCAAGAAGCCGGTGCTGGTGTGCTGCCCGATCAACCCCTTCTGGTGGCCGGTGACGGCGGACTGGAAGCGCGGTGTCGAGCAGGCCGTGTTCAAGTCGCACAGCAAGAATCACTATTCTTCCGTGTACTTCCACGCGGGTGGCGAGGCCATCGAGGCGAAGCAGAGGGCCTACGTCGAGGCATTCGCGGCGGCACTGCAGACCGCGCGCGAGAAGCACGATGCGTTCGTCGTGATGGTCGGCATGGAGGCGCTCGATAGGAAGGCGGCCGAGGCGATCGCCAAGGTGATGAAGGCGACCTCGGGTGAGGCGCCGCCGTTGTTCATCTCGGACGAGCACGAGCATCGCACGCTGGTCAGCATCCTGCGGGTCGCGTCGGCGCTGTTGTCGTCGCGCTATCACGCGATCGTTACCGCGATGCCGGCCGGTGTGCCTGCTGTCGGCGTGACGATGGACGAGCGTATTCGCAACCTGCTGGGCGACGCGGGCCTGTCGGACCTGTGCATCGAGGTCTCGGCGCAAGACCTGCGTGGCAAGGTCGAGGCTTGTTTGGCGCGGGTGTTTGCGGACCCGACGCCCGTGCGCAATGCGCTGCGCAAGGACGTCGCGCGGCAGCTGTATCTCATGGGCACGATGGGCCAGACGTTTGTCGAGGCGATCCGGCGGCGGCATCCCGCGTTCCCGATCCGCGCGGGCCTCGGGCACGCGGGCGATGTGATGGCGCACTTGCCTTCGTTGTCGGCGGAGCTGCAGGCGTTGCTCGTGGAGTTCCCTCCCGTTCAGGTCGCAGAAGCTGCGCCGACCGAAGTGGCCGCGGTCGAGATCCCCGCATGAGCTTCATCGATCGCTTCTACGAGGTGCTCGGCACCGCGTCGCACAAGGCGCTGGTGACCGAGGTCGAGCGCGCGACGCTGCTGCCGACGTTCGGCGCGGAGCTGAAGCGCCTCGTGTCGGTCGCGCGCGGCACGCTGCGGCATCATGGCGTGGTGCCGGGTGACCGCGTCGTCGTCGTCGCGAACAACTCGACGCGTTGGGTTGCGACCGACCTCGCGATCCTCGGCGAGGGTGCGATCGCTGTGCCGCTCTATGCGCGCCAGGCGGTGCCCGAGCTGGCGGCGATGATAAACGACGCGGACCCGCGTGTGGTCGTCGCCGAGACCGAGGCGCTCGCCGCCGAGCTGCGCGCGAACCTGCCGGCCGAGACGAACGTGGTGCTGCTGGAGCAGCTCTTCGGTGGCCATGCCCCGGTCGATGCGCCGCCGCATGCGCGCGCGCCCTCGGACACGGTCACGATCATCTACACGTCGGGCACGTCGGGTGAGCCGAAAGGCGTGATGCTGTCGGTCGCCAACGTCGACTTCATGCTGCCGCTGATTGCGTCGGCGATCTCGTCGATGCTGGAGGCGCGCGCAGGCAACGACGACCGCGTCTTCCACTACCTGCCGCTGTGCTTTGCCGGGTCGCGCATGGTGCTGTGGATGTGCCTCTTCCGGGGCGCGGGCATCATGCTGTCGACCAACCTCACGAACCTTGCGGAGGAGATGAAGGCGGCCAAGCCCAACTACTACCTCAACGTGCCGTTCCTGTTGGAGCGCGTGCGGCTCGGGGTCGAGAAGAAGCTGCTCGAGAAGCCGGCGCCGATTCGGGCGCTCTGGAACAACGGCAAGAAGGCGTACGCGAAGTCGCGCGCTGGGACTGCCACGCTCATCGACAAGGCGGTCCTCGCGATCGCGAACCGCTTGGTGTTCAAAGCAGTCAAAGCGCAGATCGGCGTCGACCTCGATTGTCTTATATGCGGCTCGGCGGCCTTGCCCGCGGACACGCAGCAGTGGTTCGAGATGATCGGGATCCCGGTCTATCAGGTCTACGGCCTGACCGAGACGACAGCCATCTGCACGCTCGACCGGCCGGGTCAGGCGCAGGCAGGCAAGGTCGGCTGGGCCATCCCCGGCATCGAGATGCGGCTTGGTGAAGAGGACGAGCTGCAGATCCGCGGCCCGCACATCTTCTCGGGTTATTGGCGGCGCGAAGAAGCGACCGCGCAGACTCGGACCGAAGATGGTTGGTTCCGCTCGGGTGACCAGGCAGAGCTCGGCAAAGACGGCTCGCTCAAGCTCATCGGGCGCGTCAAGAACCTGCTGGTGCCGACGTCGGGCCACAACATCGCGCCCGAGCCGCTCGAGGAAAAACTCCTGCGACTGCCAGGGGTTGAGCAGGCGGTCGTGTTCGGTCACGCGCGCGCTCACCTCGTCGCGGTCGTGACCGGCGACATGGATGTCGCTTCGCTGGATGGGCCGCTCGAAGCTATCAACGCCGACCTGCCGCACTACCGTCGCATCCGGAAGCTGCACGTCTCGAAGGAGCGGCTCACGCCTGAGAATGGTTGCCTCACCGCCAACCAGAAGCTCAAGCGTCGCAGCATCGAGAAGTACTTCGCGAGCGCGATCGAAGGGCTCTACAAGTGAGAGATACGACTGCGATAGCGGGCGACAGCGCCGCAGCGCCTGCGGCTGTCGACATCGGCGCGCTGGTGCTCGAGCGCGCGACCTTGCGCCTGCATCGCAAAGACGACGTCGCCGTGCTGGTGCTCGACCACGCGCCGGCGAACGAGGTCAGCGTCGCGATGCTCGGCGCGCTCGAAGAGGTGCTCGCCTATACGCGCGCCCATCCGCCACGCGCGCTGGTGCTGACCTCCGCGCGCGCCAACGCGTTCTCGGCCGGCGCCGACCTGCGTGAACTCCATCGCGAGCTGGAAAAGCACCTCGCCAGCGGCAAGTCGATCGAAGCTGGCCAGACCGAGGTGCGCGCCTTCATCGACCGCATCCACACGGTCATGGACCAGCTCGACACCGCACCGTTCGCGACCATCGCGGCCATCGCTGGCGTGTGCATGGGCGGCGGCTTCGAGCTGGCGCTCGCGTGCGATATTCGCGTCGCCGACAAGTCGGTGCGCTTCGCCTTCCCCGAGCTGCGCCTCGGCCTCGTGCCGGGGTGGGGTGGCACCGCGCGCCTCTCTCGCGAGACGAGCCCCGCGCTGTTGCGCGACCTGTTGATCACGGGCCGCTCGCTCGGGGCTCAGCGCGCCTACGAGCTGGGTCTCATCCAGAGCCCAGTCGCGCGCGGCGAGGCGCTGAACATCGCCATGCGCATGGCGACCCAGGCCGCACACTTCTCCCCGCCGGCGCTGCAGGCCGCCAAGCGCCTCTCGAAGGCTCTGCCCGCGGGCGCACTGCAGGCCGAGAAGGACGCCTTCGTGGCGCTCTTCGCCAACGACGCCGTGCGCCAGGCGCTGCATCGCTTCGCCACCTCGACCGACGTCCGCCCCTACCTCTGAGGAAGTCATGGCAACAGACACGGCCGAAGGCCGCACCATCATCAGCCGTCTCCTCGATCTCGCCGCGCGGCACTACGACCGCCCGCGCGCCTCGCTTGGGCCCGAAGCCGACCTCTTCAAGAGCCTCGGCATCGACAGCTTCCAGGCGCTCGACCTGCTGTCGCGCCTCGAGGAAGAGTTCCGCTGCGAGATCCCCGACTACGAGCTTCAGGGCATCACCACCTTCGGCGGACTCGCCGAAGTCATCGCGAGGCGCGCATGAGCGACACGACATCGAACCGCCCCGCAGCGAAGGTCCACTCGGCCGCGCCTATTTCGGCAGCCCCGCTCCCGAAGCTGCCGAAGCTGCCGAAGCTCCCGCTCGCCTCGAAGCTGCCGCGCGCGCAGTGCGTGCACCCCGATGGGCATCAGCACCTCGGCTCGTTGTTGTATGACGCGACCCTGCAGTTTCGCGATCAGCTCGCGCTCATCGAGATGGACCGCAAGAAGACGCGCACGCGGCTGACCTACGATGACGTGCGCAAAGACGCGCTGCGCCTCGCCCGGCGCTTCGAGCAGCTCGGCCTGACGTCGGACGATCGCGTCGCCGTCCTGATGGGCAACCAGCCGTCGTGGCTCATCACGGCCATGGCCGTGTTCCTGCGCGGCATGACGCTGGTGCCGCTCGACCCGAAGCTCACCCCGGAAGAGCAGGGGGCCTTGCTCAGGCACGCCAAGCCGAAGGCGCTGATCGTCGAGGCGTACCACTGGCCGAAGCTGAAGCTCGCGGTCGAGCGTCCCAGCGCGCACGGCCAGGGCCTACCAGACGGCATGCTGCCGATCGTCACGGAGTGGATGGGACCTTCGCCCGAAGGCCCCTTCGCGCGCTGGGAGGACGCGGCCGATGCGGTGCCGCCGACGCTGGTGACGCGCGGTCGCGACGACATCGCGTGCATCGTCTATTCGTCGGGCACGGGCGGTCGTCCCAAGGGCTGCATGCTCGCGCATGGCAGCTACCTCACGCAGCTCGCGGCCCTGATGGAGCTCTATCCGATGACCCCATCGGACCGCTTCTTCTCGGTGCTGCCGACCAACCACGCGATCGACTTCCTGTCGGGCTTCGTCGGTCCGTTCGCGTCCGGCGCGACCGTCGTGCATCAGCGCACGATGCGGCCCGAGTTCTTGTTGGACACGCTCAAGACGCAGCGCATCACCCAGATGGCGGTCGTGCCGATGTTGCTAGAGGCGTTCGAGCGCGCGCTGGACACCCAGCTCTCGACCGCGAAGCCGTGGCAGAAGAAGGCGCTCGACCTGCTGTCGAACGTGAACGCTGCGCTCACCGAGAAGACCGCCAACCACGCGCTCTCGAAGTGGCTCATCAAGCCGGTGCACGATGGCTTCGGCGGCCACCTGAAGCTGATGTTCGCGGGCGGCGCCTTCGTCGATGAGCGTCGCGCGCGCCGCTTCTACGAGCTCGGGATCCCGGTCGTCATCGGCTACGGCCTGACCGAGTGCACGACCGTCGCGACCCTGCAGGACCTCGCTCCGTTCCGCGCCGACTCGGTCGGCAAGGCGGTCCCGCGCGTCGAGGTCAAGGTGCATGCGCCCGATGTGCACGGGCATGGCGAGGTCTGGATCCGCGGCGCGACCGTGATGAAGGGCTACCTCGACGACCCCGAACTCACCGCCGAGACGTTGGTCGACGACGAGAGCGGTCCGGACGGAAAGGCCATGGGGTCGTCCAAGTGGCTCAAGACCGGCGACATCGGCTGGCTCGACGCCGCCCGCCACCTGCACCTGGTCGGTCGCAAGAAGAACATGATCGTCACCGCCGGCGGCAAGAACGTCTATCCCGAGGACCTCGAGATCGCGTTTGCCGATGTGGGCGCCGAGGACCTCGTCATCTTCGCCGAGCACTTCGTGTGGGGTAAGCCGACGCCGTCACCCGATGCCGGATCGGCGCTCGTCGCCGAGCGGCTGGTGGTCGTCGCGCGCGGTCCCGACTGGGAGGCGCTGGCCAAGAAGATCGCCGACGTGAATCGCAAGCAGCCCGAGGCGCGCCGCGTTCACGCGCTGGTCCGGGCGCCCGCGCCCTTCCCACGCACGGCGTCGATGAAGGTCAAACGCGAAGAGCTCGCGAAGGCCCTTGCCGAACGCGTCACACGCGAGCAAATCGTCGCGTTGTGAAACGACCGGCGTGGTAGCCAGAGGTCATCGTGCTCCACGCGTTCGTGCCACTGTTCGCCCTGGTTTCAGCGTCGCTGGCGCCTGAGGCGTTGCCGCCTTGCAGCGCCGAGGTGACGCGCTGCGCCGCCATTCGGCTATGGGTTGCGCCCCATAACGACGCGACCTTCGACGACCTCGCGTTCATGCTTGGCGAGCTCGAGCAGGCCAATGCGCATCACGCGCCGGCCAACCTCGGCTTCGAGGTGGTCGAGGTGCGGACCCTGCCCGAATCGGCCAGCGACATCGTCAGCCGCAAGGACCGCGACCAGCTCGGCCACGACAACTGGCAGCGCGGCATCGTCGATGTCTACGTCGTGTCGTCGCTCGCCAACGTCGATGACCCAGGTCCCATCCGCGGCGTGCACTGGCGGAGCCGCAAGGATCGCCAGCGCCGCTGGGTGATCCTGTCGCGCATCTCGCCGCCGCGAGTGCTCGCGCATGAGCTCGGGCACTACTTCGGGCTGTCCCACAGCACCGTGCCTGCGTCGCTCATGAACACGTCGGGCAACGCGCTCGCGGACCGGCGCTTCCAGCCCGACGAGCTGGCGACCCTCGAAAAGCGCGCCAAGGTCTTGTTCGCGCAAGGCATCGTGAAGGACCCGCGGAGTTCTGAGGGGAAGGTCGTGCCGTGAAGCCGGTCGCTCGTCGCAGCCTGCGCATCGTCGCGACTGGCGCGCTCCCGGGCGCCTTGGTCTACCTCGGCCTGTGCGCGCTCTCGGTCATCTTCCATGCGTCGGCCGACTACATGGGGGTCGAGGACCACAGCGTCTCCGAACGCGTGATGACGCTGTTCGCCGACGCTATCACCGCGCAACAGCTCGGGATCCTGGCGCTGTACGTGTCGCTCGGCGCGGCGCTGGGACTCATCGGGACGGTGTTGCTCGGGCTGCGCGACGCGGTCTTCTTCAGACCTTCACGCGGCCGCGGCTACGTTCCGTTCTGGGGTCGTTCCAAGCTGAACCACTTCGGCGTGATCGTCGGGCTGGTGCTCGTTCAGCACCTGTTCATGTTGATCGCATCGATGGCGGCGTACCCCGCGGTCTATGCGTTCGCGGGCGCGCAGCTCGCGCCGATGGGCTGGCTCCTGTCGCTGTCCATCGACCTCTTGCCGAGCTGGCTCGCGACGTCGTTGCCATGGCTGTTCTCAATCAGCGGGCTCGTCTTCGGCGCGATCCTGCTGGCGCGAAGTCCACCGAACTGGGTCTCGCATCGGCGCGCGTTGCCCGTCGTGCTCGCCGCGGGTCTCGTCCTCGGGATCATCGCAATGCTCGCGGCCCGCCCTGCGCGCCTTGCCGCGCGCACCAACCACGCGCATCCGAACGTCATCATCCTCGCGGTCGACTCGATGCGCGCGGATCTCCTGCGCGACCACCCAGAGGCGGTCCCGAACCTGGCTGCGCTAGCACGCCAAGGCACGCTGTTCAGCCGCGCCATCCCGACCGTGCCGCGCACCTATCCGTCGTGGGCGTCGATGCTGACCGGCCGCTACCCGCACGACCACGGCATCCGCCACATGTTCCCGGTGCCGCCCCTCCACGACAACGGCCTCGTCATCGAGCACGGCCTGCCCGAAGCGCTGCGTGCCGCGGGCTATCGCACCGGCGTCGTGTCGGACTTCGCGGGCGACGTCTTCCGTCGTGGCGACTGGGGCTTCGAGTCGGTCGACACGCCCAACTTCACGCTCGCCTCCAACGTCGCGACCGGCGGCGTGAAGCTGCACCTGCACCTGATGCCGTGGCTCCTCGGCGTCGGCCGTGCGCTGGGCGTCGAGCCCTATCGCGAGGAGCTGCTCGCGCTCGAACGCCTCGCCGACCCGACGATGGTCGAAGACGCGGCGCTCGACTTCGTCGCGGCCGATCCCGACAGGCCTTTCTTCCTCGTCGCGTTCTTCTCGGCCGGCCACTTCCCGTTCGCCTCGCCGAGCCCGTGGTGGCGCAAGTTCACCGACCCCGACTACACGGGACGCTCGCGCTACTTGAAGCAGTCGTTCGGCGCGACGCTCGACGGCGCCGAGTTCGAGGCCGAGAAGAAGCACCTGTTCGGCTTGTATCGCGGCGCCGTCGCGGCCTCCGACGCGGCCATCGGACGGCTCGTCGCCGCCTTGAAGAGGGGCGGCGCGCTGGACGACACGCTCATCATCGTGACCGCCGACCACGGCGAGAACCTCTACGAGTATGGCCTCGGAATGGGGCACGGCGACCACCTCTACGGGCGCACCACGCTCGAGGTGCCGCTGGTCATCGACTACCCCGGCAACCCCGATCGCGCGCGCAGCTTCGAGATGCCGGTCTCGCTCGCCGACGTCGGCGCGACCATCGCCGCGCACACCGGCGTCGACCTCCACATCCCGGCCCACTCGGGTGTCGACCTCACGGCCGCCATCCACTCCCCGGCTGCCCTCGCAAGCCGCTCAATCTTTTCAGAGATCGACCTCTGGTTCTTCCCGCCCGAGACCCGCCGCCTGGACGATAAGCGCATCGTGGGCGTCGAGGGCTTCGCCGGCTTCACGTTCGATCCCAAGACCTGGGCCATCTTTCTCGACAAGCGGTACCAGCCGCTGTCGCTCATCGCGAAGCACCGCATGGTGCTCGCCAACGGTCGCAAGCTCCTCTATGTGCCGACGCGCAATGGCGTGCGCTGGGAGCTCTACGACCCGCTGAGCGACCCCGGCGACGCGCACGACCTCGCCGCGAAAGAGCCCGACAAGGTGAAAGAGCTGCAGTCGATCCTGTGGTCGTGGATGCTATCCGACCCGAGCATGAAGCGCGTCGGCGAGTTCCTGCTGCCGGCAGGTACGCCATGATCGCGCTCGCACCCAAGCCCGCCCTCGCGCCCAAGCCCGCCCTCACGCTCGCCCACGCCCACGCCCTTGCGCTCGCCGTCGCCCTCACGCTCGCCCTTGCGCTCGCCGTCGCCCTCACGCTCCTGCCCGCACCCGCGCACGCCCAGCCGACCCCCGCGCCGTTCGAGCTGCCCGCGTTCCGCCAGATCACCGATGACCTGATCGAAGACCTCGACGCCGCGACGATCTCACCACCACTCGCCCGTTCTTCACCGCTCGAGTGCCTCGGCACGTCGGTGCACGCGCCCTGGCAGAACCCCTTCTCCAAGCTGCCGGCCCCGCTCGCGGCGCGTCACGTACGCATGACCCTGGCCGCGGCCGAGGCGACGGTCGAGTATCGCGACGCGTTCCTGGTCGAGGCGCCGCGCACGATGACGTTCGATGTCGTCCCGCTCGAGCGGGCCCGCCTCGAGCTCGGCTATCGGCTGTTCTCGTGCAATGGCCAAAAGGGCGACGTGACGCTGCGTGTGCGCGTCACCGACGCAACCGGCGTCTGGCAGCAGGACGTCAAGCTCGAGTTCGAGCGACCCAAGCGCACGTCGCGCGACGCGTTCCGCGAGGTCGTGATCGACCTGCCGACCGTCGGCGGTCAGCCCGCGCAGATCGAGCTTGCGCTCATCCCCAACAGGAAGGACGTGGCCCAGCGGGCGGACCGGGCGGGCAGGGGGACCCGGTCCGACAAGCGCCAGAGTGACGGCGTGCTGGTCGCGCTGGCCGAGCCCGTGCTGACCGGCGTCGCGCCCGGGCCCGCGGTCGACGCCGACACCAACGTCCTGTGGATCGTCATCGACTCGGTGCGCAGCGACGCGATGGGGCCCTCACGCGCCTTCGAGCCGTCGGCCACGCCCGAGATCGACCGGCGCATCTTCGCGCAAGGCACCGGCTTCACGCGCGCGTACTCGATGAGCAACCAGACGCGCACCTCGACCATGGCGATGATCGCGTCATTGCCGCCTTCGATCGGCGGCTTCCATTCGAACAGCTGGGCCTTCACCGGCGGCAGGCGCGAGACCTTCTACGCCACCGACCCGCCGCTCATCACGCGCGTGCTGATGGACAACGGCTTTCGCGTTGCCCACTTCGGCCACAACCACTTCCTCTGGAATTCCGAGGTCGTAGGGCTCGACAACGGGTTCCCCCGCGTCGTCGATTTCCGTGGGATCCCAAGCGATGCGACCCTCGCCAGCGAGACTGCCATCCGCTTCTTCGAGCGTCGCCGGGACGAGCGCTGGTTCCTGATGCTCAACTACACGGCCCCGCACACGCCGTACAAGCCACCCGACGCCTACGCCGAGCTCGCCAAGGAGACCGACTTCCGCGCCGCGCCCGGCAAGACCCTGCCCGAGATCAAGCGGCGGCCGGAGCCCGATGCCGACCACGGCCGCAGGCGCCGCACCGAACCCAAGGACGGCGCCGACGACGAGAACACGCGCCAACCTGGCCTGAATCATCGCGTCGGCTTCCTGCCGCGCAACTACCTCGGCGAGCTGATGTGGGTCGACCACAACCTCGAAGCGGTCTTCGCGAAGCTCACCGAGCTCGGCCTGGACGAGCGCACGCTGGTCATCGTGACAGCCGACCACGGCGAGGTGATGAACCCCGCGCACGCCTGCTCGTCGGCGCTCCTCCAGCTCGGCTGCAGCTTCAACCACAGCGTCACGGTCTACGACGACGAGCTCAATGTGCCGCTCGGCATGGCCTTGCCGGGCCGCATCGTCGCGGGTCGCACGATCACGACGCCGGTCTCGCACGCCGACCTGCCGCCGACCATCCTCGACATCCTCGGGCTCGGCAGCGCGTCGGGGCAGATCGGTCGCTCGCTGCGCGCGCCGCTCGCGGGTGCGCCGGTGCCCGAGGTCCCGATCTACGCCGACGGTCGCCTGGCGTCAGCGCTGCGCGTCGGCGACTGGAAGCTCATCATCCACGCACCTCAGGACGACATCCGCCCGGGCTCGCGCATGCTCGATGGCGAGGTCGCCAAGCACGAGGTCTTCGATCTCGCCAACGATCCGCTCGAGACGAAGAACCTCGCGGGCGAGCGAAAGGACATCCTGGACTCCCTGCTCGCCGACCTGAAGTCCGTGCGCCTGGACTTGCGCACCCGCTTCGAGCAGCGCTTCCAGTCCCCCGATACCAAGCTCGCGCCGTCTGTCGAATCGGTCGAGCGCGCCCCCGACAGCATCGCGAAGAACCGCCTGATGTTGGTCACCGACGCGTCGCCCCATCGCCTCGCGGGCCGCGTCTCGACCACCGGCAACCTGCGCTGTCCTGCGACCCCAGCCGCCGACCCCAACCTCACGTGCACACGCGTCGACGATCGCACGGTCGACATCTCGATCGCCGCCGCGGCCAACGCGAGCTTCATGCTCGAGCTCGTGTCGACCCCGTGGAACGCGCCCCTCCAATTCGACCTGCGCCTCGACGACCACGCGCTCGCAACCGACCGCCTGCGCCTCGGCGCCTGGGGTCTATGCCTGCTGGCAAAGGGTGCTGCCCTCGACACGACCGCGAACCTCGCGCTCGCTATCGCGAGCAAGCCGCCGATCGCCCAGCCGCGCGAGGCGGCGGTCTACTTCTGGCGCTCGGCAGCCGAGTCCAATGGGACCCATGCTCCAGTCGTGAGCCAGCCGCTGAGCCCCGAAGACAGCGTCTCCGATCCGAACGCGGACCAGGCGCTCGGCGGCGAGGTAAAGAAGATCCTGAAGGACCTCGGCTACACGCACTGAACCCAATTTAGAGCCCGGCGGCGGTCGCCTCCCACAGCTTCAGCGGTCGCCCCCTCGACGCATGATCGCAGTCAGTGACAGACGGCGTCGGAACAGGTGATCAAGGCGGTTGAAGGCCGAGACGAGCAGTCGCGATCATGACATATATGTGCTCGACCCCATAACGTCGAACGGCGTCAACGAACGTCGATGACTACTTCGTTCACGTTGAGCGTGGTCCGCGAGGCCGAATCATAAGCGCCCGACCCGCGCTGAGCGACAGGTCTATGAGCTTGGAGGTGACATATGAAGCAGATGATCAAAGACAGGAAGGAGGCAGATATCGAACCGGTGCGAGTCCTCGGACGGGGGCTGCGAGCGCAGAAAGGAGTCCATCTAACGCTGCGGACACTGCGCGACGGAATCGGTAAGACCCAGACCGACGTAGCTCGGGAATCGCAGATAAATCAGGCCGACATCTCTCGGCTCGAGTCCCGAAAGGACTTCGGCGATTGCCTTGTCGCGACACTCAAGCGGTATGTCGAAGCTCTCGGTGGAGAGCTCGAACTCGTGGCGCATTTTGGCGACAAGCGCATTGCCCTCGTCGGCGTGGAGTCAGTCGCGCCCGCTCCGGTGCCACGCGCTCGGGCAGCGCGCGCGACCCGCGCAGATTCAAAAGCCTGATCATCGAGTTGAGACCGCCACGCTGTTGCGAAAGCCGTGACGGAGGCGCTGCGCCCGTCTCAGGTGCTTCGCTTGGCCTGTCGCCGCAGCTCGCGCAAGTGCCAGAGGTAGAGGCTCTCGACCTTCTCGCGTGCCCACGGCGTCCGCCGCAGGAACTTCAGGCTCGACGCCACGCTCGGGTCATTGGCGAAGCACTGGACCTTCACCATCTCGGAGAGCTTCTCCCACCCGTAAGCCTCGTGCAGCTGCACGAGGATCGCTTCGAGCGTGAGACCATGCAGCGGGTTCTTGGGCTGTTCTTCGGACATCGCGCCCGCGGCGCTAATCCAACCACCGCGAACACGCCAGGACTTTGATGAAAGTGGGGGTGTCCCCGCCGCCTTCCATTCGGCCACGCCGGCATCGCTACCGAAGCGCAGCCGATGCCTTGGGCTTGCTCCCCGAAGCCTTCCGAAGCCAAGTTGGAGCTTCCGAAACGAGCAACCATGCGGTCCGGCGCGATCGAGCGGAATTGGGCCGCCAGCGACGGATGCCGAGCGATCGCGCGCGACGGCCTCTAGTATCGTTTCGGAAGCCTTCCGGTCGAAGGCGGAAGGCTTCCGATTGGATTCGGAAGGTCAAAGTTGGTTTCGGAAGCACACACACGCCTGTGCCTCTACCGGTGCGGGCTCGACGACGCCGCGATCCACGGGGTCGACTCACGCAGCCGTCGAGACTGAGCTATGGTCCAAGCGATGAACACCCCTGAAGTGTGGACCGCGTCCAACCATCCCGACCGCCGCCGAATGTTGGATGTCTGTCGTGCGGGCTTCGGGTGGGCAGACGAGGTGCACATCGCGGTCTCGTTCCTCAGGTTCTCCGGGCTGGGCCTGGTCTTGGAGCAGCTGAAGGCGCTCGAGAATCGCTCCGGGCGGCTCAAGCTGCTGACCTCGACGTATCTCGGCATCACCCAGCCGGAGGCCATCCGGGCCCTCACGACGCTCGTGCCGCTGGACGACCTGCGTGTGTTCGATGCCGCCTCGCCGGGCTTCCACATGAAGGTGTTCCTGTTCGGAGGCGTGGCCAAGCAGGAGTGCTGGGTCGGCTCCTCGAACTTCACCAAAGGCGGGCTCTCGTCGAACTTCGAGCTCAACCTCTGCCAGCGCGAGCCCGCGGCCATCGCGGCGGTGCACCGGGACTTCCAGCTCGCTTGGGAGCATCCCGCCTCGCGCATCCCCGACGCCGCGTTCCTCGCGGACTACGAGGCGCGTTCGAGCGCGCTCGCTCGAAACGAGCCCGACCCCAACCCGTCGCCGACTGGCGCCGACTACCCGTGGCGAGTCGATGATTCGTACGGCCAAGCCAGCCTCGCGCGACCAACTCGAATGCCACCATCCCCGAACGAGGCGCAGCGTGAGGCGCTCGTCCGTTTGTCCGAGCTACGCGACCGCGGCGAGCGCCGCGCCGTCATCATCGCGGCGCCCGGTATCGGCAAGACGTATCTCGCCGCCTTCGACGCCCAGGCCGCCGGGGCCAAGCGGATCCTGTTCGTGTCGCACCGCTTGGAGCACCTGCGGCAGGCGATGCGCACATTCCTGAGTGTCATCCCCAAGCTGTCCGCAGGCCTGGTCGATGGCAATCACGACTACGACGGCGCGGCCATGACCTTCGCCAGCATCCAGTCGGTCCGCAATCAGCCCCGCATCCTCGCCCGAGCATGGGACTACGTGGTCATCGACGAGTTCCATCACGCGGAATCGGAGGGCTATCGCAGCTTCATCGAGGGCAGCAGCACGCACTTCTTGCTTGGCCTGACGGCGACGCCAGAGCGCCAAGACGGCCACGATGTGCTGCGCCTGTGCGACTACAATGTGGCTTGGGAAGTGCGGCTCCCAGAAGCGATTCGGCGAGCCTGGCTGGTGCCGTTCCACTACTTCGGTATCGCTGATGATCTGGTCGACTATGCGTCGATTCCTTGGCGCTCTGGCCGCTTCGAACCGAGCGCTGTCGAGAACGCGCTGCTGGTCGAGGAGCGCGTCGACCTAGCGCTGCGCCATGCATTGGAGAAGGGCTTCGATGGCCGTCGCCGTGCGACCGTCGGGTTCTGCGCGGGGAGGCGCCACGCAGCATTCATGGCCGAGGCTTTTCGCCGTCGTGGACTGCACGCGATAGACATTACCGGTGATGTCCCGGTCGACAGACGCGAGAAGCTCTATCGCGACTTCGCCGACCCGGTGCATCCGCTCGAGTGGGTGTTCGTCGCGGACGTGCTCAACGAAGGCGTCGACATCCCGGCGATCAACAGCATCCTGTTCCTACGCCCGACCGACTCGGCCACTGTCTTCCTACAGCAGCTCGGCCGGGGCCTTCGCCTGCATCCAGGGTGCGAGGTGCTGACCGTGGTCGACCTGGTCGGCCATCATCGCAAGGCGTGGCTGAGCTTGTCGGCGCTCGCGGACCAAGATGCGCTGCCGGGCCCATCGACGGTGCCGGGCTTGTCGCTGACGATCACGCCGCCGCCGGGCTGCGAGATCGTGCTCGAGCAGCGAACCCTGGAGATCCTCGCAAAGGTCGACGCGCATGGTCGCAAGCGCCGTGACCGCTGTGTCGAGACCTACCAACGCATGCGTGAAGAGCTCGGCGCGCCACCGTATCCAGTCGACTTCATCGGGCGTTCCGAGGACATCGAGCTCGAGGACTTTCGGGCCGTGTTCGAGAGCTGGATCGGATGTCGAGAGGAGATGGGCGACGCCGAACCGTGGGAGCTGGAGTTGGCTGGCGACCATCCGCTGCGGGTCCTGCTCGGCCACTGCGAGCGCAACTGGCAAGCGCCGCGCGTGACGCCCTACGCCCTCCTCTGGGGTGCGGTCGCGCGTCGCCATGATCTCGCGGCAGGCTACGCCGCCTTCTTCGAGCGCTTCCCACGCTGGCGCAGCGAGGCGACGTCGCTGGAGGGCAGCTCCACGGACTCGCTGGCGAAGAAGCTCGGCGGGCTCTGGAAAGAAGGCGGTCTGGACGAACGGGTCTTCGAGCCAGTCCCTGAAGGACGGATCCTACAAGAGGTCGAGCGCCGCGTGCAGCTCATCCTGGAGCCCGACTTTCGTGCCCGCCACGGAGGCGTCCTGAGGCGGCCCGAAGACCTCGTGCGCTGGAAGCGCTACCCGCGTCCCGAGATCATCAACCACTTCGGTCGGCAATACGACCCAGCTCGTCACAACACCGGCGTCATCACGTTCGCCGGACCGTTCGCGCGCCACATCGTGCTCATCACCAAGCTCGACACGTCGACGGCGCAATCGCAGTTCCACTACCGCAACGCGTTCAGCGACCCCGAGACCTTCATGTGGCAGAGCCAGAATCGCAACACGCCCGAGGATGAACCTGGTCGCCGCCTCGTCACGCCTGGATTGGCCGATATCCACTTGTTCGTGCAGGAGCGCTCCCATACGAGCGCCGTCTATTGCGGGCTGGTCGACCCGCTGCGGTTTGCGTCCGAACGTCCGATCGACATCTGGTTTCGACTGCGACACCCCGTTCCTGAGCAGGTTCGCGACACCTTGGCGATCCTCCCTCCGAGCTAGCACGGGAACGCACACAGCCGATGCCGCAGGTGGACGTCGAGTCCGGTGATGGCCACCTTGACACCCCGTCGCGCGTGACCGACGGTCGCCGCGTGATCGACGACCCCTTCCGACGCCTCGGTGAAGCCCTCAACACTGCGTGGGCACTGAAGAACTTCGATGAGCTCGCGTTCCCGACGCTGGCGGTCGCGGCGCTCGCGGCGGCGCACCTGCACGTCGGCTTCGTGCCGTCGGACTACTTGGGGCGACTGCTCTTACAGGACACGGTCGTCCCACAGAGCGATGGCAGCTTCGGTGAGCCGCCGATCGTCGCGTATCGCGGTCGTGGGTTTTTCATCGAGGTTCTCTACTGGCTCGATGCGACGACCGACATCCACTCGCATGGGTTTTCGGGCGCGTTCCAGGTGCTCCACGGCGCCAGCATCCACGCGACCTATGGCTTCACCGGCAAGACCCGCGTGCGCTCGACGCTGCGCTTCGGGCACGTCGCCTATCGTGGGGTCGAGCATCTGCATCAGGGTGACGTGCGGCCGATCCTCGCCGGCGAGCGCTTCATCCACGCGCTCTTCCACCTAGCGCGGCCGTCGGTCAGCGTGGTCGTGCGCACGACGCGTGAGCAGGATCACCTGCCGCAGATGAACTACCTGCCGCCGTTCATCGCGTGGGATCCACTCGAAGAGGATCGGCTGCGCGACCGGCGTGCCCAGGCGCTGACGGTGTTGCTCGAGACCGACCGGCCGGCCATGCAGGCGGCCCTCGAGGCGATCGCGCGCGACGCGGATCTGGGCACGCTGTTCCACGCCCTGCGCCACCTGACCAAGCACATCGTCACGCCGGCCGAGCTCGCGCACTACACAGGCATCGCGCGTATGCGCCACGGCGAGCTCGCCGACCAGCTGCTCGCGTCGCTGCTGGAAGACCTGCGCCAGCGCCACATCACCGCTCGCCGCGCCAACGTGCAGGAGCCGCACCTGCGCTGGATTCTGGCGCTGCTGTTGAACGTGCCGACCCGTCGCGACCTGCTGCGGCTGGTCAGCGACGCAGGCTTCGCCGACCCCATCAGCATCGTCATCGAAGGCCTGCGTGGCCTCGCGCGGAGCCACGGTCCGAGCACGACGACGCTGCTCGACCTGCAGGTCGGCCACGACGAAGGCGGCTCCGAGCGGGTCGTGACGCTCATCCTCGCGGTCATCCGCGCGATGATGAACGACGCCTCGATCGACGCCATCAGCAGCGCCGCGGAACTCGCGGTCAGCGGCCTCATGCCCGCCGAGCGCGACGGCATCGCCGGTCTCGTGCACGACCTGAAGCGACCCGCCTCGCCGTTCCTCAACTTGTTCCGATAGCTGGAAGACCGCGGAGCGGCTGCCCGCAACGTCAGTCGAACGTCGCGACGATCGCGCCGTCCGGTGACGACGGCCACGCCGGCACGACCAGCTTGCGACCATTGAGCGTCAGCGTGACCGACTCGCCGTCCTCGGCCGCGATGAAGCGGTCGAGTGCCGCGAGGAACACAGGCGTGATGTTCTTGAACGCCTCGACCTCGTCACCCGACGCCTGGTCGGTGTCCTTGTCGAACAGGAACAGCGCGATGAGCGTGCGCGCCGCGGGCGCGATGGCCGCCGTCGAGAGCGTCTCGCCATCGATCACCAGGGTGTCGCGACCGCTGACGATCGCCTGCGACTCGGCGAACGCGATGAGCACGCTGTGCTCGGTGCCGTAGGGGATCTGCGAGAAGAGCGCGCCGACCAGCGTGCCCGGCGGGGGCAACGCGCGCAGGCGCACGAAGCGGTTCGAGGCGACGAACGGCTCGCGATAGTAGTGCACCGGGCGATCGGTCGCCTCGGGGCCAGTCAGCGCAAACTCGTAGAAGGTCTGGGGCAGCGCGTCGAAGGGGCCCCAGCTGCCGTCGGTCGCGACTGGGAACGTGCCCTCGGGCGTCTCGTCCTTGCGCGCGCCGGTCGCGCCATCGACCGCGAACGCCGTCACGGTCCAACCCGCGACCGGCGTGTTCTCACCGATCGTCAGCGCCTTGCCCGACACGACGCGCGGCAGCGTGGCGTCGTAAGGATGGGCCTGCGCGAGCTCGGTCGTGGTCGGGTGCTTGCCGTTGGTGAGGAACGTGTAGACGTCGTCGAAGGCCTTGGCCGACGTCGCGCACTGGTAGTGATCTTCGGTCGTCAGCTTGAGGTTGATGGCACCCGGGATGTCGCTGGCGGCGATGATCTTGTCGCCGCTCGACGTGAGGTTCAGCGTCGGGATGGGGGCGTCGGCCGGGCCGGCGGGCGCGGACGGGGCGCCTTCCAGAGCCTCCGGGTTGGATGCTATGTGCACATAGGTTCGGACCTTGGCCGCGTACACCGGGTCCGCCAGATACTCGTACGAGAGGCCGCCGCCGGCCGAGTGCGCGATGAGGTCGACCTGGTCGCTGCCGGTGACTTCCAGTGCGTGGTCGATGAGGTCGGTGAGCAGCGCCTTGGCCACGTCGCGACCGGTCAGCGTGTTCCAGTCGAGCGCGTAGATGTGGTCGGCGCAGTAGCCGTTCGCCTCGAAGCGGCGCGCGAACGAGGCCCACGTGTCGCCGGCCGCGAGGAAGCCGTGGACCATCACGACCGGGCGCAGGCTCGGGTCGCATTCCTTGACCGGTTCGGGCTTGGGCTTGGCTGTGCCGTCGTCGCCACAGGCAGCGAAGGCGCCGAAGGTCAGGAGGGAAAAGACGGACAACACTTTGGCAATCGGGAGCGCGATACGCATGCGCTCTCATAGCTGGGGAACGGTCTTGACGCCAAGGGGCGCGCCGTCCTAACCGTGCACGGGTTCGGCCCACTGGTCGCGCCTGGAGGTCTCACGATGTCGTCGCCGCTAACGATCGTCTCGCAAGAAGAGAAGATGTTCTACGACCAGGCCTACGCGTTCGCGAAGGCGAAGGTCCTGCCGCACGTGCGCGAGATGGACGAGAAGCAGGAGATGCGGCCGGAGATCGTGCGCGAGGCGTTCGACCTGGGCCTCATGGGGATCGAAATCCCCGAGAAGTTCGGCGGCGCGGGCTCGACATTCTTCAACTCGATCATGGTCATCGAGGCGCTGGCGCGGGTCGACGCGAGCCTCGGCGTGATGGTCGATGTGCAGAACACGCTGGTCATCAACGCGGTGCTGCGTTGGGGCAGCCCGGCCCAGAAAGAAAAGTACCTGCCGATGCTCGCCAAGGACACGGTCGGCGCCTACGCGCTGTCCGAGCCGCAGAGCGGGTCCGATGCATTTGCGCTGCGGACAGCAGCGCGCGATGCGGGTGACCACTGGGTGTTGAACGGCACCAAGCTGTGGATCACCAACGCGAAAGAGGCCGGCCTCTACGTGCTGATGGCGACCGTCGACGCCGGCAAGGGCTACCGCGGCATCACCGCGTTCCTGGTCGAGCGTGGCTTCGCAGGCTTCAAGGTCGGCAAGAAGGAAGACAAGCTCGGCATCCGCGCGAGCTCGACCTGCGAGCTGGTGCTGGAGGACTGCATCGTCCCGAAAGAGAACGTGCTCGGCGAGGTCGGTGTCGGCTACAAGGTCGCCATCGAGACGCTGAACGAGGGCCGCATCGGCATCGGCGCGCAGATGGTCGGCATCGCGCAGGGCGCGTTCGACTACGCGATGGTCTACATGCGTGAGCGCAAGCAGTTCGGCTCGCGGCTGGCCGACTTCCAGGGCATGCAGTTCCAGTTCGCCGACCTCGCGACCGAGATCGAGTGCGCGCGTTTGTTGGTCTACAACGCTGCGCGCTTGAAGGACGCGGGCAAGCCGTTTTTGAAAGAGGCCGCCATGGCCAAGCTCAAGAGCTCGATCGTCGCGGGCCAGGTCGCCTCGATGGGCGTCGAGTTCCTGGGCGGCGTCGGCTTCACGAAGGACTACCTATCCGAGAAGTTCTACCGCGACTCGAAGATCGGCCCCATCTACGAGGGCACGTCCAACATGCAGCGCATGACCATCGCGAAGCAGCTCCTCAAAGAATACGGGGATTGAGACTGAATTCGTGAGCGAAGCCCACGGAGTGGCTACCCGCGAATTCGTGAGCGAAGCCCACGAAGTGGCTACCCGCGAATTCGCGAAGTGGGGCGCCCGCGGGCTAGGAGCCGCGACGAAGGCCAGCCTCAAAGGCTGCCGAGGCGCGAGCGACGACGCCCCCGGGTGCCCCACGAGCGAATTGGTGCCCATAGTAGCCGGGCACTGGAGGTTCCCATGGTCTGGTTCGCATCGAAGAAGAAGCTCTCCCTGCCCACCGCCGAAGAGGCGTTGCCGGGTCGTTCCACCCCGATGAAGGTCGCGCCGGCGCACACCGTACTCGGCACCCAGATGGTCGGTCCCTGGCCCGCAGGCATGGAGACGATCATCGTCGGGCTCGGCTGCTTCTGGGGCGCTGAGCGCCGCTTCTGGACGCAGCCCGGTGTCTATTCGACGCAGGTCGGCTATGCGGGCGGCATCACGCCCAACCCGACGTACGAAGAGGTCTGCTCGGGCCGCACCGGCCACAACGAGGTCGTGCGCGTGGTCTTCGAGCCGAGCAAGGTCAGCCTGCATGACGTGCTCGCGCGCTTCTGGGAGGCCCATGACCCGACCCAGGGCATGCGCCAGGGCAACGACGTCGGAACGCAATATCGGTCGGGCATTTACGCGACGACGCCCGCGCAGTTGGACGCCGCGCTCGCCAGCAAGACCGCCTACGACGAGGCGCTGAAGGCCAAGGGCTTCGCGCCGATAACGACCGAGGTCATCGCCGCACCCGAGTTCTTCTACGCCGAGGATTACCATCAGCAGTACCTCGACAAGAACCCCGCGGGCTACTGCGGCATCGGCGGCACCGGGGTCTGCTACCCTGCTTGAGGCTCGTCGGGTGTGAGCAGCCGCTGGAGGTACGCCCACTTGCCCTTGCCCCAGGCAGACAGCTCATCTGCTCGCGAAGCGATTTGCGGCAGCAGTGGCGCTTCGGGCTCGGACAACTTCCTGCTTTCGATGAGCGACAGGATGTCGCTCAGGTCCTTCGGCGCGCCAGCCTCGAGTTTCAACAGCGCGAGGTCGACTGCGCTCGCAAAGCGCATGATCTGGCCGTTCACCGAGGTAGCATCAACAGCGTTGCTCACCGCCTGCCGCATGATCTTGCCGCGTCCGACGAGGACGTCGATAGGCAGCGACCCGCCGAAGACGACAATCCCCTCGAAGGGATCGCCCTGGTCGCCGCGACGGATGGCGGTGATGTGCGAGGCGAGTTCTCCTGGCCAGAACGCCTTTGGCAAGATGCGGGTGGACATGACCAGCACGTCCAGATCCGCAGTGAATCTGATGACTCCGTGATGTGCCAACGCGTATGCGCCGATGACGCAATAGGGAATTTCGGAAGCTCGAAGGTGAGCCACGAGCATCGATTCCAGACGCTCAGTCATCGGGGTTCACGACCTTCGATGGTTGTCGACCCTGTTGGCTGACCTTGCGATGGAAGCGCAAAGCGTCCTCCATCGTCGCGCCTCGAGGCATGCCGCCGCGCATGATTTCCAAGCCTTCACGCGACTCCAACCAGCGGTGGATCTGCGCGAATCCCTCATCCCGAGTCATCTTTGGCGGCGATCGGTCCATGCCCGGACTCTAGTCGAGGTCCAACCGCCCTCGCAACGTTCGCGCCGACTCGGCGACGGCAGCCGCCTGGGCTATGGCGCCTCTAGGAGGAACGCGACGCCCCACCACCACTGCGGCGGCGACGTCCGCCACCACCACCGCTATTGGAGGGCGGCCGGTCGTCGTCGGTGTCGGAGGCCTTCTCGGCGAGGCCGAGGCTCGGCGGCGGCCAACCGGTGTAGGTGCCGCGGTTCCTCGGGAAGCGTCCGGCGCGGTCGGGCACAAAGTCGTCGTCTTCGGCGTGGGCGACCGGGATCGGCGCGCCGAGCAGCTTCTCGACCGCGGGCAGGGAGCCAACGGTGTCCTCGCAAGCGAGCGTAATCGCCTTGCCGGAGGCGCCCGCGCGGGCCGTGCGGCCGATGCGGTGCACGTAGTCTTCGGCGTCTTGCGGCAGGTCGTAGTTGAAGACGTGCGAGACGTCGTCGACGTGGATGCCGCGGCTCGCGACGTCGGTCGCGACCAGCGTCACGATCTGTCCCGCCTTCATCGCCTCGACGATGCGCAGGCGCTTCTTCTGCGGCAGGTCACCCGACAGGTAGACCGACTCGAAGCCGTTGTTCGACAGGCGCCACGCGACCTCTTCGCCGTCCACCTTGCGGTTGACGAAGATCATCGAGCGCACTGGCTGTTCCTTCTGCATCAGCCCCATGAGCAGCGGCAGCTTGTCGCGGCTCGACACGTGATAGAGGCGCTGCTCGATGCGCTCTGCCGCGACCTTGTCGGGCTCGACCGCGAAGCGCTTCGGCGTGCGCAGCCAACGGCTCGCGAGCCGCATCACGTCGTGCGACAGCGTCGCCGAGAACAACATCGCCTGGCGCTTACCGGGCGGCGGCACGTGCCGCATGATGGCAGACAAGTCGTCGATGAAGCCCATGTCGAACATGCGGTCGGCTTCGTCGATGATGAGCATCTCGATGCGCCCGAGCTTGAGCTTGCCCTCGCGGATCATGTCGAGCAGGCGGCCCGGGGTGCCGGCCACGAGGTCGGTCCCCTGCTCGAGCGCCTTGGCCTGGCCGCCCCACGGCAACCCGCCACAGACGACCGTGTGCTTGATGTCGGTGTAGGTCGTCAGCGACTCGCAGTCGCTCGCGATCTGGATCGCCAGCTCACGCGTCGGCGCAATCGCAATCGCGCGTGGCGAGCCATCGGCCGGGCGCGGCGTGCGCAGCATCGTCTCGAGCGAGGCGAGCAGGAAGCACGCGGTCTTGCCGGTGCCGGTCTGTGCCTGGCCGGCGACGTCGTCGCCCTTGAGCATGGTCGGCAGCGCCTGCTCCTGGATGCCCGTCATGCGCACGAAGCCGAGGTCGCGAATCGCGGCCATCAGGTGTTCGTGCAGGCCGAGGCTCTCGAAGGTCGAGGCGTAGGGCACGCCAAGGCTCACCTCGACCAGCAAGGGGTCGATGGTCGGCTCGGGTGTGACCTCGGCGCCAGCCACCACAGCCGCAGGCGATTCGGGGGGCACTTCGGGGATTGGGTCGATCGTGTGTTCAGTCGTCACTTCGGGCGCACAATCGGCGGCGGGTCCCTGTGTGTCAAGGAGTTCTGCCGCCTCGCCGAGCGCTGGATCGGCCGTGCGCCACTGTGATTCGTTAGTGAACAGTGAACCGCGCGAACACCGGCAGGTGGTCCGAGAAGGGACCCGGTGGCGGCCCGAGGACCTTTGCCTCGGCCTTTGTCAAGGCCGTCCCGAAGTAGATGTAGTCGAGCCGGCGGGTCGGCCCATCGGCGGGAAAGGTGAACGTCGCGGGGTCGGGCAACACCTCGGGCAGGCCCATCGTGCGCAGCACCGCGACGGTCGTGTCCTGGCTGAAGTCGGCCTCCGGTTCGTCGACGAAGCCCGCCTTCTGGGTCGCCTCGGGCGGCAGCGCGTTGAAGTCGCCAGCCACGATGACGCGCGTCTTGTTCTGGAGTGCGCCGACCAAGGTCACCAGCCGCTGCGCCTGGTCGACACGGTTGACCACGTCGAAGGCCTCGGTGTGCACGTTGAACACGTCCCACTCGTTGCCGGCGATCATCACCTTCACGTGGTTGAAGGCGCGGTTGAGATAGAACTTGTTGCGCCACCACGGGTTCGTGTCCGGTTGTGCAAGTCGGTGGCGGGTCGACTGCACGATCGGAAAGCGCGACAGGACACACTGGCCGCTCTTCATGCGGCCGTAGTGCTTCGACGGCGGCCAGTATGGAAAGGGCACGTAGTTCTTTTCCCACGTGATGACGCAGCTCGAGAAGCGCAGCCCCGCGGCCTCCAGCAGGTACTTGCCCTCGTCGATGTCGGAACTCCGAGCTGATTGGATATCGACCTCCTGCAGGAACACGAGGTCGGCATTGTTCGACTTGATCTGCCCGACGATCCCGTCGAGGCCGGCCCGGATCTGGTCCTCCGTCCATGGCCCCGACGCGTCGCCGGCTGGCCCGCGCGCATAGCCGATGTTGAAGGTCATCACGCGCAGCTCGGGCACCTGTGCGGGTGCGGGCGGGGCCGCCGCGTTCTCCATGATGGCGCCGGGGGCGATGTCACGGTCGTCGGAGTCGCCGCTCGAGGCCCAGAAGAAGAAGATGGTGAAAGCGACGAGCAGCACGAACACGGTCCACAGACCCGCGCGCACGAGCCGCCAGACCAGGCTCTTCTTCTCTTTCGGAGCCGCGTCCGCCACCTCAGCCCGCGAACCCGTCTTCGGAGGACTCGCCGCTGTCCTTGACCAGCTTGGCCTTCAGGAAGTCCTTGTTGGCGCGCGAGATCCACTTCACGGAGATCCCCTTCGGGCACGCCGCCTCGCACTCCTGCGTCCACGAGCAGGCGCCAAAGCCCTGCTTCTCCATCTCCTCGAACATGCGCACGACACGTCGATATCGTTCCGGCTGGCCCTGCGGCAACATCGCGAAGTGGCCAATCTTGGCTGACGTGAAGAGCATCGCCGAGGCGTTCTTGCACGACGCGACGCACGCGCCGCAGCCGATGCAGGTCGCCGCGTCGAAGGCCTCGTTGGCGGCTTCCTTGCCGATGAGGACAGCGTTCGCGTCGGGCGCGTTGCCAACGTTGACGCCGTTGTAGCCGCCGCGCGCCTGGATCTTGTCGAAGCCGGTGCGGTCGACCATGAGGTCGCGCACGAGTGGGAAGCCCTTGGCGCGCCAAGGCTCGACCACCAGGTGGGCCTTGTCCTTGAAGCGCCGCATGTGCAGCTGGCACACGGTCGTGCCGCGGTCGGGGCCGTGCGCCTGGCCGTTGATCATGAAGCCGCACGAGCCGCAGATGCCCTCACGGCAGTCATGCTCGAAGGCGATCGGCTCCTGGCCCTGATTGCTCAGCTTCTCGTTGAGGCCGTCGAGCATCTCGAGGAAGCTCGCGTCGGTCGAGACGCCCTTCATCTCGTAGCGCTCGAAGCGGCCCGGTACCTTGGGGCCCGGCTGGCGCCAGACTTCGAGGGTGACGTCGATGTTCTTGCCGCCGGTCGAATGCCGAGGGTCGCTCGCCACGCTTCGCTGCTCGCTCATTTGTAGCTCCGCTGGGTCAGCTTCACGAACTCGAAGTTCAGGGGTTCCTTGTGCAGGTTCGGCTGCGCGCCGACGCCCTGATGCTCCCACGCCGAGACGTGCGCGAAGTTTTCGTCATCGCGCTGCGCCTCGCCCTCGGGGGTCGCGTACTCCTCGCGGAAGTGACCACCGCAGCTCTCGTTGCGGGTTAGCGCGTCGTGGCACATGAGCTCGGAGAACTCGAGGAAGTCTGCGACACGATGGGCTTTTTCGAGCTCCATGTTGGCTGTCTCGCCGTCCTTCGGCAGGATGTTGACGTTCTCCCAGAACTCTGAGCGCATGCCGCGGATGTGCTCGATGGTGGACGTCAGGCCGGCAGCACTTCGGCTCATGCCGCACTTGTCGAGCATCATCATGCCGAGCTCGCGATGGAAGCTGTCGACCGAGCGCTTGCCGTCGATCGACAAGAGCTTCTTTGTCTTGTCGGTCGCTTCGGCGACGGCCTTCCTGACCTCGGGGTGGTCGTCGGGCACGCCCTTGCCCGGACCGCGTGCCGACAGGTACGGCCCGAGCGTGTAGGGGATGATGAAGTAGCCGTCGGCCAGACCCTGCATCAGCGCCGACGCGCCGAGGCGATTGGCCCCGTGGTCGGAGAAGTTCGCCTCACCGAGCACGAACAGGCCAGGCAGGTTCGACATCAGGTTGTAGTCGACCCACAAGCCGCCCATCGTGTAGTGCGGCGCCGGGTAAATGCGCATCGGCGAGGCGTACGGATCCTCGCCCGCGATCTTGGCGTACATCTCGAAGAGATTGCCGTATTTCGCTTCGATGGCGGGCTTGCCCAGTCTCTTGATGGCGTCGCGGAAGTCGAGATAGACGGCGTACTTCGACTCGCCGACGCCGAGGCCCTGGTCGCAGACGTACTTGGCGTTGCGGCTGGCGACGTCGCGCGGGACCATGTTGCCGTACGTCGGGTACTTCTCCTCGAGGTAGTAGGAGCGCTCGCCTTCCGGGATGTCGTTGGGGGCGCGTTGGTCGCCCTTGACCTTGGGCACCCACACGCGGCCGTCGTTGCGCAGCGACTCGCTCATCAGGGTGAGCTTGCTCTGCAGCTCACCGTGGACGGGGATGCAGGTCGGGTGGATCTGCGTGTAGCAGGGGTTCGCGAAGAAGGCGCCCTTCTTGTGGGCGCGCCAGGTCGCGGTCACGTTGGACTTCATCGCGTTGGTCGAGAGGAAGAAGGCGTTCGAGTAGCCGCCTGTCGCCATCACGACCGCGTCGCCGGTGAGCGCCTCGATCTTCCCCGTCAAGAGGTCACGCATCACGATGCCGCGCGCGTCGCCGTCGACCGTGATGACGTCGATGAGGTCCTTGTACGGCAGCAGCTTCACGGCCCCGGTGTCGACCTGGCGCATCATCGCAGCGGTCGCCCCGTAGAGAAGCTGCTGGCCGGTCTGGCCGCGCGCATAGAACGTGCGCGACACCAGCACGCCACCGAACGTGCGGTTGGATAGCGTGCCGCCGTACTCGCGCGCGAAGGGCACGCCTTGCGCGACCGACTGGTCGATGATGTTCGCGGACACCTCGGCCAATCGATACACGTTCGACTCGCGCGATCGAAAATCGCCGCCCTTCACGGTGTCGTAGAACAGGCGATAATTCGAGTCGCCGTCGTTCTGGTAGTTCTTGGCCGCGTTGATGCCGCCCTGAGCCGCAACGGAGTGAGCGCGGCGTGCGCTGTCATGGAACGTGATGGCCGTCACGCGATAGCCGAGCTCGGCCAGGGACGCGGCCGCCGAAGCGCCGGCCAGGCCGGTCCCGACCACGATGATGTGGTACTTGCGCTTGTTGATAGGTCCGATGAGCTGGATGTGTCCCTTGTGGGACGTCCAGCGCGTCTCGATCGGGCCGGTAGGACAGTGCGAGTCGAGCACCATGGGCTAGCTCCTGTGGGACTGGACCGAGATCAGGTGAGGAGGATCCACACCGGGATGGACGCGAAGCCGAGCGCGAGGAGGGTCGCGAGACCCGCGCCGCCAGCGACGATCACCGGCGTGTAGCGCGGGTGGTAGGCGCCGATCGATCGGAAGGCAGCCTGGATCCCGTGGAACAGATGCCAGCCCGTGACCAGGCTGCCGATGATGTAGAGCAGACCCCAGTGCGGCTTCGACAGCGTCACGATGACTGCGTCCCGGAGGTCGCCGGCGCGCACGCCTTCACCGAAGGCGCCGTGCGTAATCGCGTCGTGCTGGAGGCGGAACTGGAAGACGTGGATGACGATGAAGAACAACAGCACGAGGCCGCCGTAGAGGGTCGTCTTGGAGGCCAGGACCGCCGCGAAGTTGCGCTTCTGCTTGGTGGCGGTGACCTTGTAGCCGATCGCGCCGCGCGCCTTCTTGTTGTCGATCGCGAGCCAGACAACCATTGCGATGTGAAGCGGGGTCATGATGAGCAGGCCCACGTCGCCGAGCACGATGAGCCAGCCCGAGTGCAGGGTGTGCGCGTATTCGTTGAAGCTCTCGCTGCTCGAGAAGATCTGCGTATTGCCGATCAGGTGCACGATCAGGAAGGCCACCAGGCCGAGGCCGCTGAGGGCCGCGAGGAACTTGCGTCCCGTGTGGGTGGTGAAGGTCTTGACGAGCCAGCTCACAAACGTGCTCCTTGTTGGAGTCTCGACAGCGCGACCGACCCCGCTTGGGCCTGCGCACGCCGGGCACGAGGAATCCACCGAGGCAACGAAGGTCACCCTTCGTGCCTGAAACGTTCCCATGCCGTGGCCTCGATAGTACGCGCGCGACCAAGCGGCAAGAGCTTCCGCCGACGATTGCCCTGAGGCATCGGGTCGTTCCCGGTGGGGGGTACGGGTGGCTGCGGCAGGATGGCTGCGGCTGCCCGCAAGTGAAGCTTCAGCTCAGCTTGCGATGGCGCGTGGGGCGCCCACCAGGTCGGCGACGAACGTGCGGAGCTTTTCGAGCTCGAAGGGCTTGTGCAGGACCGAGCCGGGGTAGCGCGCAACGAGCAGCTCGGCGTCGTCATCGGTCGGGCCGCCGGTCATGAAGCGTACGCGACGCTCCTGCCCGGGGCGGAGCTGGGCGACCTTCGCGAAGAAGTCGGCGCCACTCTTGCCGGGCAGGGAGAGGTCGCACAGGATGCCGTCGAAGGCCCGCTCCGCCACACGTGCGAGGCCATCCTCGGCGGACGTGACGAAGGTGACGTCGTAGCCGCGCAGCACCCGCTGGAGGACCACGCCAATGTGTTCGTCGTCATCGATGATGAGGAGGTTGGTGCGCATGGGTCCGTCATGGATAGACATTTCCCCCAGAGGCCACAAGTGTTGGGCGGAAATGGGCGGAAATTCGGCAACGGCAGCCCAAGGCGATACGGCGAATTCCTACGGAGCGCTCATGACACACTCGAAGACCGCGCCGAACGAGCCGACGACGTCTTATGGCGACGCCATGAGCGCCCGCTACGACGAGGACTTCGAGGCGGTGTTCGGCAGCCTCGACCGCGGTGACTTGTCCTTCTTCCAGGCCATCGCCCAGGCCAGCTCGGGCCCCATCTGCGAGGTCGGTGCGGGCACGGGTCGCGTTGCGTTGGCGGTCGCCGAGGTCGCCGGGCGACGGCGCGTGACGGGTGTAGAACCTTCGGCCGCGATGCGGGCCTGCTTCGTCGAGCGGCTCGCCCGAGGTGGGCGATTGATCGACATCGTGCCGGGCGATTTCGAGCACATCCCGCTCGTCAACAACTCGCAGGGGCTCGTGTTCGGCGCGTTCCGATCGTTTCAGCACGTGCTCACGGTGGCCGGACAGCTGCGTGCCCTGGCCGAGGTGATGCGCGTCCTGCGACCCGGCGGCATGTTCGCGCTCGACCTGTTCGACCCCGCCTATCATCTCTTACGGCGGGCACGTGCAAGCCTCGGCATGAGCTATCGGACGGCGCACGGCACGTCCATCGAACGCTGGGAGAGTCGCGAGATCGACCGGGTCGAGCAGCGCGTCGACGTCACCTTCCGCTGGGTCGAGCGCGACGCGCTCGGCATCACGCTAGGCGATGAGTCGGCCACCTATGGCGTGCGCTACACGTTCCCGGTCGAGCTCGAGCATCTCCTCGTGCGCGCGGGTTTCGAGGCGATCGAGCTACGTGGCGGCTACGATGGGCGACCGCTGGGGCCACGACCGCGCGAGCTGGTCGCGGTGTGCCTCAAACCGGCGGCCCCTCGCGAGGCCGCGCGGGCTCAGCCGAAGCGGAGCGGATCGAAGGCCGTGCGATAGGGCTCGGGCAGCTCTTTGCCCAGGGCCGCGAGCGCGCCGAGCTCGCCGACCGCACACGCGGTCGTCATGCCGTGGCCACCGAGACCGGCGACCCAGGTGAAGCCTGCGACGCGCGGGTCGGCGCCGATGACGAAACGGTCGTCCGGCGTCAGGATGCGCAGGCCCGCCCAGCCGCGTGAGGGTTGCGCATCACGCAGGCCGGGCACGGCCCGGTCGAACTTCTCGGCGAGCGCGTCCTTGGCGCCGGGGTCGACCGGTGGGTCGGTCGGCTGGTCGTCGTGCCACGCGGTCTGGTCGCAAGCACACATCAAGAGCCCCGCGCCCTCGCGTCGGAAGTACCAACCGCTCGTGCCATCCCAGACCCACGGAGTGCCGCGCGCGACGAGCTCGGTCGGTGCGGTCACGAACAGGTGACGTCGCACGGGGCAAAAGGGTAGGGCGGGTAGGCCGGCGAGCGCCGCGATGGCATTGGCGCGAAAGCCGGCTGCGTCGATGACGCGCGTGGTCGCGATGCAACCGTGCGGCGTGATGACCGCGCTCACTGCGCCCGCGATCGTCTCGATCGCGGTGACGGGCGTGTCGAAGTAGGTGTTCGCACGGACGGGGGCGAGCAATGCCGACAGCAAGGCATGGATGTCGACCACGCCGTCGCCTGGCACGAAGAGGCCGCCATCGATGTCGGTGCCCTCCAGAGCCGGCACTCTCGCTCGCGCTTCCGCTGGCGTCAGCGCCTCGGTCGCGAGCCCGGGCAATGTTCGCGCGACGTCGGTCAGTCGTTCGAGCAGCGCCGTCTTGCCGACCAGCAGCCCGCCGGTCTCTGCGAATAGCTCGACTTCACTCGGTAATTGGCGCAGCAGCGCCAGGCCGCGCTCGGCCAGTGCCGCGACCGCGGGCTCTTCGATGAGGCGCCGCGCCATCGCCGCATTGCGACCCGACGAATGGAAGCCGGGGATCGCCTCGGCCTCGAGCACGACCACGGTGAGCCCGGCCAACGCGAGCTCACGCGCGGTCGCGAGCCCCGCGAAGCCCGCGCCGACGATGACTGCATCGGCGTGCGTCGGGAGGGGGCGGCCGTCTTTGGGAGAGCTTACCTGCGTCACGCGGTCCTGATATCCGAAGCGTCGCAGCGCGCCAAGAGCCAGCCTCTGGGAATGCCGGAGCGCGCTCCGAGCGGATCGTTCGCGAGCGCATTGTGCAGGTGCGGTAGTGCTGCGGCGCGGTCGCCGAGCTCGCGACCTGCTCGTGCACCGGCGACGAGCGCCGCTGGCGATGCAGAGGTAGGTGTCGTCGATGCGCGAAGTCGGGTTGGCCGGATCGCCGAAGTGGTCGCTGTGCGCGGTGAGTCACGAAGGCACCTCGGCGTCGGCGCTCCTCGTTGCGAGCGACCTCGAGGCCGACTTTCGGTCCGCAAAGAAAAACGCCCGCGAGAAGCGGGCGTTTCCATGCCGACCGAGGTCAGCCTCTCGCTGCAGATATCAGCGATTGATGGTCACAGCGCGGTTGGCGCCGATGGCCTTCTCGTCGACCGCGATGACGGCCTTCGAGCGGAACTCGTAGACCTCGGTCACGGTGAACGCGCCAGCGACACCGGCGATCTTGCCGCTCTGGCCGACCTTCACGCAGACCTTCGAGCCGCGGTTGATGACGAGCACCGTCTTGGCACCCTGCGGCAGGACCTGCACGATGGCGCCGTTCAACGGACCAGCGCAGTTGTCGGCCGGGGGATCGATCGGCGGGGCGTCGGTGCCACCCTCGCAGGTGCCGGTCTTGGTGTTGCACTTCGCCGTGCCGGTGCAAGCGGGCTTGCACTCTTTGTCCGCCGGAGGCTTGACGGCGTCGGGCTTGCACACGCCGCCCGAGCACTTCTCACCCGCCGCGCACTGCTTCTGGTAGCAGAGGTTCTTGTAGCACTCGTTCTTCACCTTGTTGCAGAGCTGGTCCTTGGCGCAGCCACCCGCGCAAGGCTTCTCGCAGGTGCCGTTGACGCACGACATGCCACTCTTGCACTTCGGGTCGCACTCGGGCGGCTTGATGTCGACGCACTTGCCGGCCTGGCACTCCTGCTCGTCATCGCACTGGACGTCGTCGCAGGGGCCCTTCGCAACGGGCTCGGACACCGTGAAGTTGACCTTGTAGCCGCCCTTGCCCTTATCGGCCGCGACCTTGAGGTAGTAGATGGCGTCCTCGGCCACGTCCCACTTGATCGTGTAGCTGCCTTCGCTGCTCGTGATGGCGGCCTCTTCGACCGAGGTCGCGCCGTCCGAGCCGTACACGCCGAGCGTGCCCTGCACGAGGTGACCCTCGCCGAAGTCGACCTTCACCGAGGCCTTACCGTTCGCGGTCGGCTGCAAGATCTTCCAGTCGACCTTGTCTTTTGCACCGTCGATCGAGTCATCGACCTCGAGGTCGGGCGGCACGCGCGGGGACTGCAGCGATGGGGTCTTGTCGGTGTCGATCGGGGGGGCGTTCGACGGGCAACCCATCAGTGCGATGGCGGCCGTTGACAAGGCGAAGAGCGAGGCAAAACGCATGTTGGACTCCTTCCTGGGGCGAGGCCGCTGAAGACCTGACACCATCTGTGCTCTGAGCTTCGATCGCGACGGCCACTAGATGCAGCGCGGCCGCAATCACGACGGGTGCCCCAACGAACCACGTCGCCCTCTGCCCGTCAACCGCTGTTACGCTTGAGAGCGGGCACCGGGCGTGCTAGGCAACCGGCCGCGCCGACGGCCATTCCCGTGGGCCCAAGGGTAGACATGGGGTATGCGATAACCCTGATCCCGGGCGACGGGATCGGTCCCGAAGTCACCGATGCCACGGTGAAAATCATCGATGCCGTGTGCCCGGGGATCACCTGGGAGTCGGTCGTAGCCGGCGAAGGCGCCATGGCCGAGCACGGCAAACCCTTGCCGGACAACGTCCTGGCGAGCGTGCGCAAGAACCGGATCGCGCTCAAGGGACCGATCGGAACGCCGGTCGGGAAGGGGTTCACGTCGGTCAATGTCGGGCTCCGCAAGGCGCTCGACCTCTATGTCAGCCTTCGGCCTGTGGACTCGCTCAGGGGCCTGAAGACGCGTCACGACAACGTGGACCTCATTGTGTTCCGCGAGAACACCGAGGGGCTGTACGCCGGAATCGAGCACGAGCCGGTGCCGGGTGTCGTCGAGTCGCTGCGCATCTCGACCGAGTTCGCGTGGCGGCGCTTCGTCAAGCACGCCTACGAGTGGTGCCGCTACAATGGGCGGAAGAAGATCCACCTCGTGCACAAGGCGGGCATCATGAAGCTCTCGGACGGCCTCTTCCTGAGGGTCGCTCGCGAGATCGCCGCAGACTACCCGTACCTCGAAACGCACGAGATCAACGTCGACCAGGTCTTCATGGACCTCGTCCTGGATCCCACGCGCTTCGACGTGCTCATCAACGACAACCTGTTCGGCGACCTCGTCTCCGACCTCACGGCCGGCCTGGTCGGTGGTCTCGGGGTCGTGCCGGGCGCCAACATCGGCGACAAGTACGCGGTCTTCGAAGCGGTGCACGGCACGGCGCCGGACATCGCCGGCAAGGGGCTCGCCAATCCGATCGCCCTCCTCCGGTCGGGCGCGATGATGCTGGCCCACATCGGGGAGCGCACGGCCGCCGCGCGCATCGAACATGCGATCCGTGAAGTGCTCGCCAAGGGTGAGCATCTCACCGGCGATCTCGGCGGCAAGGCGACCACCGCCGAGCTCACCCAGGCCCTCCTTGCGGAGCTCTGAGCCATGACGAACACGACTACCCGCCACCGCGTGACGCTCATCCCCGGCGACTCGACCGGGCCCGAAGTGTGCCGTGCCGCGTTGCGTCTCGTCGCCGCGACCGGCGTCGACATCGCCTGGGAGGAGGCGGCCTGCGGCAGCGCGGCCTTCGCCGCCTATGGAACGCCGCTTCCCAAGTCGACGCTCGATGCGATCCGCGACACGCGCATCGCGCTCAAAGGCAAGCTCGATACCGAGGCCGGCGCCGGCTATGAGTCGCCCAACGTGCAGCTGCGCAAGGCCCTTGGCTTGTTCGCGGCGGTGCGCCCAATCAAGAGCCAGCCTGGCATCAAGAGCCGCTACGAGGGCGTCGACTTCACCATCGTGCGCGAGTGCACCGAGGATGTGTACGCCGGCATCGAGCATCAGGTGGTGCCCGGCGTCGTGCAGAGCATCAAGATCACGACCCGCACCGCGTGCGAGAAGATCGTGCGGCGCGCGTTCGCGGTCGCTCTGCGCGAAGGCCGCAGCAAGGTCACGTTGGTGCACAAGGCCAACATCATGAAGAAGGCGGACGGCCTCTTCCTGCAGGTCGGCAACGAGATCGCGGCCGAGTTCCCGAGCATCGCGTTCGACTCGGTCATCGCCGACAACGCCTGCATGCAGCTCGTCAAGCGCCCGAACCAGTACGGCGTGCTGGTCGCCCAGAACCTGTTCGGCGACCTGCTGTCCGACCTCGGCGCGGGGTTGGTCGGCGGCATCTCGAACGTGTGGGGCACGCTCGAGAACGACAGCGATGTCGTCGTCTTCGAGTCAATCCACGGGGTCGCCAAGCACCTCGTCGGCAAGGGCATTGCCAACCCGTTGCCCTTCATCCGCGCGGCCTCGGCACTCGTGCGCCACCTCGGCGAGACCAGCGCTGCCGACCGCATCGACCTATCCGTCGCGGGCGCCCTCGAGTCGGGCACCCGGCCGATCGACCTGGGTGGCAGCGCGACGACCGAGAGCTTCATAGACGCCGCGATCGCTCGACTAGGCTGAGCTCAACGGTAGTCGTGTGGCGAGAAGGCCGTCCAGGGGGAGCCGGTGAGCGACTCGAAGTCGAACTCACCGACGAAGCCCTCGCCGACGACGGCGCCGCTGCGGCGGTCGACGAGGTCGAAGGCCATCTCGCCGCGTACGCGCGCGCCGCGCTGCCAGCCGTACTCGTACAAGGTCAGTGTACCCTCGGCCGCGAGCGCCTGGGCGGCGTGGGTGCAACGTCCGAGGAGCGTCAGGGTGAGGTGGGCGTCGCCGCTGCCATCGGCCGCGAGTCTCAGAACGAACGAGCCGCCGCCCGCGATGCCCTCGTTGACCGGCTCGACCGCGTTGACCGTCACGGCCACCTGGTCGCCCTTGCCGATGAGGCGTGACGATGGCGACATGCGGATGAGTGCGGTGTCGAGACGCTGGGTGATGCTCGCGAACTCGAGCGGCATGTCGAATGGCTCGTAGCGCGTACTCTCGCCGATGCGCTTGCAGTCGTCGGCCTGGAGCCAAGCGCCGCGCAGGCCGCCCGCGCCCTGGTCGCAAGCGGCGACAGCACTCACGAGGAGGGCGACCGAAGCGATGGATGCGATGCGATGGGTGAGTGCGGGCACCTCCGCAAGGTACGGCCTTGCGTCGGGTACTTCAACGGCCGTGGCCATGTCTCGGCAATGGGCGTTCGAACCCTGACCTGCATGGAATGGATGGAGGTTCTTGCTTCCCCCGATCGTTTGTGCGTGGTATGGGCGCCGCCGTTTTGCAGATGGCCTGTACACCAGGCAGCCCGGTCCGGAGGTCTCGATGCGACTGCTCAAGGAACGAATCACCTCGGTTGCCAAGGGGATCGTCGATGCGCTCGTCGAGAAGGAGCTGATCGACGTCGCGGACGCGAGCCGTGGCGAGGTCGAGCTGGATGTGGAGAGCGTTCTCAAGGAGTATCGCCGCCGCGATCACGAGATCACCGAGAAGGCGCGCGACCTGGTCGCCACTCGTGGCCTCGACTACTCGCAGACGTTCAAGATCAAGTCGAAGCTCGCGCAAGAGCATGGCTTTGGCCTGAACGACGATGCCGTCGGCTACCTCGCCGACCAGATCGTCGAGATCCTGCTGCAGTCGAACCATGTCGATGAAATCTTCGGCGAGGACACCGACCTGCGTGGCGCGATCGCTCCGGTCCTGAAGAAGGAGCTGAACGTGGACTCCGACCTCGACAAGCAGGTCAAAGCCCGAATCAAGAACCTGCAGGAAGGCACGAACGACTACGAGGTCGAGTACAAGAAGACGATGGAGCAGATCCGTAGCTCCCGTAAGCTCGACTGATTCGAGTGGAATCCGCTTCGTTCAGGTCACGTTGGTGGCGCGCGAACGAATCACGTGGGCTGGCTCGATGCGGGGCCTCGCCCACGAATGACTGAGAGGCACTCGATGGAGCGACGCTCCTTTTTGAAGGCGGTCGGGGCGGCTGCTCTGGCGGCTCCGGTGTTGGCCGCGACCGCTTCGACGGCGTTCGCCAAGCGCGGCAGTGACGACCCGAAGACGGGCGGCGCCAAAGAAGTGCCGGGCGAGGTCAACGCCACCGTGAAGCTGCCGCCGTGGACGCATGGCAATTCGTCGACCGCGACGGACGCGATGCTGATGTTCCGCGGCAACCCGTCGCACACGTTCTATGGGACGGGGCCCATACCGAAGACGAAGCCCAGGGTCATTTGGAAGCACCGGATGATCGACTTCGCGACCCTCTACTATGGCGAGCCGTTCACATGGCGCGGCACCGGCTGGACCGGGTCGGCGATCGTGTATGGCGGCTACGTGTGGATCGGCAGCCAGGGCAAGAGCCTCTACTGCTTCGAAGCCGACAGCGGCAAGATCGCCTGGCGCTACGAATTCCCCCGTCAGATCAAGGGGTCGGGCTGCTTCTGGGACGGCAAGATATACTACGGTTGCGTCGACGACTGGCTGCGCTGCCTCGACGCCGCGACCGGCAAGGTCCTCTGGAAGCTCAACACCGGCTACGACCTCGACAGCTCGCCGAGCATCGTCGACGGCAAGCTCTACATCGCAGGTGAGAACGGCAACGCCCGTTGCCTCGACCCGCTGACCGGCAAGAAGATCTGGAAGACCTTCGTCGACGGCCTCGACAAGGGCAAGAAGACTGGCTCGTACGGCAGCGAGACGTCGCCCGCGGTGGTCGACGGCGAGTACTACACGGCGACCTACTTCGGCGACCTGTACTGCCTCGATGCCGCGACGGGCGCCAAGCGCTGGATCGCCAAGACCGGCGACGACACCGACGCGTCACCGGTCGTAGCCGGTGACCTCGTCTACGTCGCGGCCGAAGACAAGTCGCCGTACGTCTACGCCTTCGCCCGCAAAGACGGCGCGCAGGTCTGGAAGCACAAGATGAAGGGCGGCTTCTGGGGCACGCCCGCGGTCGCTGGCGACACGCTCTACATCGGGGCCGCGGGGGGCAAGCTCGAGGCGCTCGATCGGAAGACCGGCACGTCGAAGTGGATCTACGACCTCGGCGGCGGAACCTGGAGTAGCCCCGCGGTGGTCGACGGTAAGGTCATCGTCGGCGACTTCGAGGGCACCATCCACTGTGTCGACGCGGCCAGCGGCACGGCTACCTGGACCATAAAGATCGGGGGTCGCATCCATTCGAGCCCGGTCATCATCGGCGGTCGGATCTACGTTGGCTCGACCGATGGCACGTTCTTCTGCCTCGGTGCGTGATCCGGACTTGGCTGGGTTTTTCGGTGAGACCCAGCAACGCGGCCATGCTTGGGCCTGCGGCCCTTGACACGAGCGTGTGTCGCGTTACTACCAAAGGCCACGTTTCTTCCCGACGAGGCCACGATGACGACTAGCGCCGCGACCGCCCACGCTCCTCTCGACGCCAGAGCTCCGCTGACCGTGATGCAGGTGTTGGATAACGCCGTGCGCATGTGGCCGAGCTTGCCGGCGATGAAGCACAAGAAGAACGGCACCTGGCACGAGACGACCTGGCGCGACTATCGCGACAAGGTGCGGCTCGTTGCGCGGGCCTTCATCAAGCTCGGGATGCAGCCGCACCAGGGCGTGTCGATCATCGGCAACAACTCCCCGGAGTGGTTCATCGCGGATATCGCGGCGATCTACGCGGGCGGCGTGCCGGCCGGCATCTACACGACGTCGTCTGCCGAGCAGTGTCAGTACATCACCGACCACTGCGACGCGGCCGTCGCCATCGTCGAGAACAAGACGCAGCTTGGGAAGTTCCTGTCGGTCCGCGACCAGATGCCGAAGCTCAAGGCGATCGTCGTGATCGATGGTGCGGGCGCCGATCCGGCCCATGGGATCTACGCGTTCGAGGCGCTCTACGCGCTGGGCGCGGAGCTGCCCGAGGCCGAGCTCGAGGCGCGCATCGCTGCGCAGAAGCCCGAAGAGATGGCGACGCTCATCTACACGTCGGGCACCACCGGTCCGCCGAAGGCCGTGATGATTACCCACGACAACATGACGTGGACCGCGGCGATAACGCTCCCGCTCATCGACATGAGGCCGGGCGAGTCGATCCTGAGCTACCTGCCGCTGTCGCATATCGCCGAGCAGCTCGTGTCGATCCACGGGCCGATGGTCGCGGGTGTGACGGTGTGGTTCGCGGAGAGCATGGAGAAGCTCCCCGACAACCTGCGCGAGGTGCGGCCGCATGCGTTCCTCGGCGTGCCGCGCGTGTGGGAGAAGATCCAGGGCAAGGTCATGGCTGCGGGCGCCGCCAACAAGGGCCTCAAGAAGAAGATCGCGACGTGGGCGCGCGGCATGGGCCTGAAGGGTGGCTATGCCGAGCAGGAGGGCAAGGCCAAGCCGTTCGGCTACGGGCTCGCCGACAAGCTCGTGTTCTCGAAGGTGCGTGAGAAGCTCGGGCTCGACCGGAGCCGCTTCCAGATCACTGCCGCGGCGCCGATCGGCAAGGCGACGCTCGAGTTCTTCCTGTCCCTCGGGATCCCGATCTACGAGGTCTACGGCATGAGCGAGTGCACGGGCCCGGCGACCGTGTCGCTGCCCGGCAAGTACAAGACCGCCAAGGCCGGCTTCACGCTGCCGGAGACCGAGCTCAAGATCGCGGCCGACGGCGAGATCTGCATGCGCGGCCGGCACGTCTTCCTCGGCTACCTGAAGAACGAGGAGTCGACCGCCGAGACGATCGACAGCGAGGGCTGGCTGCACTCGGGCGACATCGGCGTCATCGACCCCGATGGGTTTTTGCGCATCACAGATCGCAAGAAGGACCTGCTCATCACGGCCGGTGGCGAGAACGTCGCGCCGCAGGTGATCGAGGGCATGCTCAAGGCTATCCCGATCGTGTCGCAGGCGGTGGTCCTCGGTGACCGCATGAAGTTCCTGACCGCGCTCGTCACGCTCGACGTCGATCGGCTCGTGACCGACACGGCGGCCGCGGGCAGCCCCGCGAAGACCATGGCTGAAGCCGCCAAGTGCCCGAAGTTCAACGCTTGGATGATGCAGCAGGTCGAGGCCGTGAACGAGCGGCTCGCGCGCGTGCAGACCATCAAGAAGGTCACCATCCTCGGCAGTGAGCTCTCGGTCGAGGGCGGCGAGATGACCCCGACGATGAAGGTCAAGCGCAAGGTCGTGAACGAGAAGTACAAGGGCGAGATCGCCGCGATGTACGCCGGCTCCGAGATGGGCTGAGAATTCGCTCGCGATGCGCGCGGGGCCGTCGTCGCTCGCCCCTCGGCAGCCTATGGGGCTGGCCTTCGGGGCGGCTCCTAGGCCGCGCGCGCCTCGCTTCGCGAATTCCGGTTGTCGTGCTTCGGTTCTGTCCAGCGCGATTCGTTGGGCCAATGCCTCCCTTCGCGAATTCGGCAACGGCAGCCGAGGCAATACGGCGATTCAGTGGCTAGGTTTGAGGGACCAGGCCGGGGTTCAACAGGTGGTCTGGGTCCCACTTTGCTTTCAAGGCTTTGATGCGCTGATAGCGGTCATGGCCTAGCTGCGTCTCGAGCCAGCCTGGGCGGGTTGGCTCCAGGCCCATCAGGTAGATCTTGCCGCCGGCGTCGAGCGCGAGATCGGCGATGCCACGTAAGAGCGGCAGGAAGCGCGGGACTTCGGCGGAAGGGACCTCTGGACGTATCGCTAACATCATCACGAGGTCGTGTGTGGGCAGGGGCGCCATCGGAAAGCGCAAGGCGTCGCGCCCCGACAGCGCCATGATCGATGAGCCGCGTGGGAGGTATTGGGCGAGCTCGCTGCCGCTGATGCGGCGCGTGATCTCGTGCACGGCGGCGATGCCGGCCGCATCGACCGGCAGGATCACCTCGACGCCGGGGCAGGCGAGAGACCAGCGGGCGTCCGGTGATTCGGCGCTCTTCTCGTAGAGATCGAGCGTATCGCTCTGGCCCTGATTGGCGACGAGACCGACGAAGTCCTGCTCGCGCATGGCGCCTGCGCCGAAGTGGCCCGCGGCCGCGCCGATCGGGGCACCGGGGCTCCAGCTGAGGCGCGCGCGCAGCCACTCGAAGCGGCCTTCTGCGACGATCTTGCGAGCATCTTCGACAAAGCGTTCGAGGCTCGGCCAGCCGAGCACCCGCGCCTGCAGATCGTAGCCGCGCTCGCTGGTCTCGAGCACGACCTCGGTGATGATGCCGAGCTGCCCACGCCCCGCGAGCGACCAGTCGAAGAGGTCGTCGCCGGGGTGCACGCGGTGGCGTGTGCCGTCTACGGTCATCACCATGAGCTCGCGCACGCCCGCAATCTGTAAGCCTTCGCGGTGACTCGCGTCGCCGAACCCACCGACCGCGAGGGTGCCGCCGATGGTCGAGCGCCAGTTGTCGGTGAGCACCAATGGACGCCGTCCCTGCGCCCGTAGATGCCCACACAGCTCGAGCCACCAGAGCCCACTCTCGATGCGGATGCGATGCTCACTCTGGTCCTCGGCGATGATCCGCTTGAGCCAACGCAGGTCGATCACCGCGCCTTCGTCGGCCAGCGTCTGCCCACCCGATGAGTGTCCCGCGCCGCGCACGTGCATCGATATCCGGCGGCGCGCGCACATCTGCAGACACTCGGCGAGCTGGGCCTGATCGCGGGGCCTCAAGACGACCTCGGGCACCTTCTTCAGGAACTTGCCGAAGTCGATGTTGGGGCTCGTCGGGAAGTCGTCGGGCATCCGCGCGGCGTCGCGCCCGAGGACGGACGGCACGCCGAGCTCGCGGGTCCAAAACGCCAGCGCTTCCTGCGACCGACCGCGCGACGGATAGTCGCGGTGGAGCTGCATCGCGTCGCGCTGCACCCAGCTCCTGGGATCGTGGACGAGGTCGAGCCACAGCTCGGGGGCCGACAGCAACGGCCACACCTCGCGCTCGGGCAGCGCGCACGCCACGACGGCCGCGCGCATCGACATCAGCTCGTCCCACTCGGCGGCGGTCGTCGCGGGCGTCAGCCGCGGTGGTACGACACCCTGACCGAGCAACATCAGGTCGACGTCGCGCGCCTCGACGCCAGCCGCCAGCGCATGCGGCAACGGGCTGGCGCGCTGCGAGAGGAGCCCGTCGGCGAGGTAGTCGCGCACGGTGATCTCCAGCGCGGACCAGTCGCTGGTCATGTGGACCTCACGCCAGAACGGCGTGTCGAGCTGCCGATTGAAGCGGCATTGCAGCGCGTGGAACGAGCGCAGCCAATCGTGCTCCGCGGCCCACTGGGCGTTGGCCTTGCGCACGCTCTGGCCACCATCGGCGAGCAGCTCGATGAGGCGGAAGATGGCGCTGGTCGTGACCTGCAACGAGGTCGATGTGAGCGGTTCGGTGGTGGAGAAAGCTTCGCCGATAGCG